>WNFT01004421.1_pt1 | contig 13416 bp, 19 predicted proteins | sample 5400191 | NCBI WGS metagenome assembly WNFT01 (sample SAMN13153359, study PRJNA577476) | soil metagenome | isolation source: 80 cm saprolite under Madrone tree | place: USA:California | collected 2016-06-14
TTCTTCACCAGCTACGACTTCAACTGCCGGAACGTTTAGAGCCGATTCAGATTCAAAAATGTAGTGCAGACTCGGCCATAGCCTAAACTGATTTCAAAGGACTTAACCCCCTTTTGGCCCTCTCAGTGACGAACTTGGGTTAAAGTGCACCAAGAGTGCACCAAGAATTCGTCATCGCAATACGTCCTCGAACCGGACTTCCGGGGAGCCAGGGGCAGTTGTCCGACGTTAATCAGACGGTAGAGAGCCACCAGCCATTGCCCGCACACCAACAGCTGTCGTCAGGTTTTGAATTACGTCGTAAGGTCCGCACATTATTGGAATCACCGCGCTTGAATGCGGCTGACAACTTCTGTGCAGTCTCCTCATCGCGCGCTCCAAAGCAGGGGACAAACATCGCGGCGCAGACGAATCGCGCATCAAAGTGGTCGGTGCCAGTAACGGCGAGGACGCGATCCTGTGAGAGGACACCGCTCACTTCCACATTGGGCGTCCATTCGCCGCCCCATCCGATCATGCCGGAGAAAACGCGTTGACCGCGTTCGACTTCGAGGAACATGGGATAGGAAAAAGGAATCTTGTTCCCCTGGCGGATTGCGGAAAGATGGACGAGGTGCTCCGGCTGGCGGACGGGAACGTCGCGAAGAAGCAATGCGTTGATGAGCGTGAAGATGGCGGTATTCGCGCCGATTCCCAGGGCGAGAGAGAGCACCGCGACGACCGTGAACCCGGGATTCTTGCCCAGGACACGAATGGTATAGCGCAGATTCTGCCAAAGGTTCGCCACGAACACCTTTCCCTCAAGATTCAAGGTTGGGATGTGCTCTCAACGTTTACGCTAACCGGGGAACTCTTTCAAGATGTTCGTTACTGCGCCAAAGTATGATCAATAGCTGAGGACTGTCCGTGTTGGGGCCGACCTTGCTGCTCCTCACCGATGTTGGCATGGAGGGTTTCACATTACCGACCTACAATAGATTGCGATTCGCCGGAAACCGGGATGGCCAGTGGAAGTCACACAGCCTTTGATGGTCCTCGTTCAGTAAAGTCGGTCTCGCCCCAAATCCCGTGTACCCGCCGTGACCTCGGTTCGGCTTTTTTGCGGTTTGGCGTCTGGTGATTCCTAAAATCAGTAACTTCAGAACTCCTGACATGCCCGTCAAAAAGGCTTCCAGTACTGTGATTTCCCGGGGTGGGTGCGGACCTAAACCTGTCCGCTTTTTGAATCTGCAATCGTAAGCTCCGGGATTTCCGATTCCACGAAATCTGAACAAGAAATGTCTGTTGTTCCCGCTGCTGATCTCTCCGAAACTGCAACTGGCTTGCTTTTTCGCTTCTCAGGGTGCGGACCTAAACCTGTCCGCTTTTTGGATCTACGGGCGGTAGAGCATGCTAAGAAACCATGCGTCCGGCCCCACCTCAAAAGGAGCTGTTTGCCTGCCCTCCTCCAACTCCCGGTACTGTCTTCGTCAACGATCGCGTTTGCATGCAGACCGAAGCTCACAGCTTGAAGTACGTGCGAATAACAGCGATGAGAGTCTCCGGCTTCATTTCCCTGGAACCGAACGTCGTCTTAAGCCCCGCTCCAATCGCCGCCCATTCCTGCTTGTTCTCCGGTGGAAACGCCGAAAGGAACTGTCGCAAATCTTCCTGAACGGTTTTCGGGATAGCCGGCCCCGCTTCGCCGGGGAGGGTTGCAGCAATCCTGAACACGTCGGTACGGTGCTTGGCGATGTCCTTGCCTTTTCCTTCTTCCCCTTTTGCGGCGGGCTCCGCCAAATCGATGTGTGCGCGCGCCTTGAGCGGAATCAACGCTGCCGGATTCGCGAACGGAAGATTGTTTTCTTCGTTGTGCTGGTCTCGGATGAGTGCATAGTAATCGTCGTTCAGCAAATTGCCGAAAGGCTGGCGGAATCTTCGTCAAGCTTTATCGGAACAATCTGCTGCCCTTCGCTGAGATCGACATTGGATGGCTTTCTACTGAAAATCTCAATCATCGTCGGATATCGTTCGTCCTTCGGCTTGTCGAAGCGGTAGAGCTGCCGGCCGTCGTCCGCTCCGAATCGGCCCTGGTAGTTCCCGGCTTCGATGAATTCCCAGAATCGCTTGACAAACGCGGCGTCCAAAGCCTCCACAATCAGCACCATGTCCATGTCCTTCGTTGCCCGAAACTCCAGGCCTTGCGTGGACAGCCACTCATGGCAAGCTACGCCGCCGATGAGCACGAATGCTTTCCGGTAATCCGCAAAGTGCTCGCGGAAAAGATCAAGCCCTCGAATCATTGCGGAAGCCTCTCACTCAAGAAGCCAATCTCCTTCTGGACGCGCTCGTCTCCGGATCTTCGGAGGCTCAGGTACAGGGAACACGGATCCGCGACTCCGTTTTCCGCGAGCGCCCAGGGATCGTATTTCCACGACTCCATCCGCGCGTCGGCGTCGTCGGGGCCACCGCACCCGAGAAGCCCGCCTTTTTCGAAAGCGGCTACCAATTCTCGGTCGCGCATGGCGTAAGTTGGCACTGCATCTTCGGCAAGCATCGACAACCTGCTCAAGGCGGTTGTTCCGGACACGACTGCGCGCGCGCGCGGCTGTCCCCATCGCACCCACTGTGTCCTGCGAACCGGGCTTGCCATCAAGGGCTCCGCCTTTTCCCACAACGCCCTGCCTCGCAGACGGAACTCCAGAAAAATCATTCTCCCGGTGCGTCGCACGTCACACAGTTTGGCATCCTGTAGCTCCTTGTGTGCAAGGCTCACCGCCTGTGGCGAGTACGCTAACCGCTGGCCCAACTGCGCCAAAGCAATGTGCGCAACCGGCTCCCCTAGAATCTGATAAATCACAACGAGCTGCGAAACTGGCGACAGTTTGTCCTGGATTCGAGACTCCGCTTTGGAGAAGCGCTCGCGAAGATCGATCATCAGCATCGGGAGAAACATCTGCGCTCCCGGCACGATAAACGGAACGCCCTCCCGCACCAGGCGATTTCTCACGTAGGAGGGCAGTTTGGCCATGACCAAAACCGCGTCGCGTCCGAGCCCTTGCCTGAGCATCGCGACGTTCCGCGCGTATTCGCTGGCCGAGAGCTCGTCGGGCGACGTTTTTTCGACGGCGACTAAAACCCGTCGCCCGAACAGCTCCATCTCGGCAAATTCGAACTGCTCCCTCAGAAAGAGGGGCAGCGACGCCGTCGTCGACGGCACCTCAAGCTTGGGCTTGGAGCCGGTGACCTGCTCTATATAATCGACCAATGCCTGTTCGTGACGGATCATGCTACATAAGAATAGCACACTACAGATAGTATGTGTAGTGTTATGACTTACTGTAGTGTGATGAAACTACTACTGTTAAAAAAGAACATTAAACTATGCCGTCGCATACAGGCGAACGTCATTCCCGAGGATTGCGGTCGGGCGCCATCAATCAACCTCGATCAAGTCGATGATCTGTTTTTCGGCCTTCCACCAAAGGAGCGACAATATCGAGCCATCCCGAAACCGGACTGAATCCTCCAGTAGTTCGTATTTCTCGGCCTCTGGATGCGTAAGCCAGCCGTCAGCTTGAACCGTGGTCGGCCCAGGCTCGTTAGAGCCGACTTGCATTAAGTCCCATGCCACTGTCCGCTGGCTTGGTATTTCTCGCGGCGAGAGTACGCTCGGTACATCTGGCCCCGCCACAAACCACCTTCGTTTTCCTTGGCTAAGATAAACCACCATCGCCGGAAAGGAACCGTGCTGCACCAGACGAATCGCCGTGGCGGCAAAACTGGTATCGAATTGTTGCGCCAGTTCGCGCGCGGCTTGCAACGTTATCCCCTTGCTATACGCGTACCGACCGAAAATCGTCAAAGGCATCAGAAGGTCAGCAGCAAACTGATTCGCACCTTTTTCGGGATTGGCGGCTCCCCATTGCGAACGGAACAACGAATTTGTGCAGGAAAAACCTACCTTGTTTCTGTCGTACATCCAATGTCCCAGTTCATGCGCAGCAGAAAACCGTTGTCTTCCGCGTCTCGAATCCGAATTGACGGTAATGATAGCTCGGTCCGCATTACCTACAATCCTCGCCTCGCAGCCTGTCAAGTGCTCATAGACGACGGTCGCTTGGCAATACTGCGCGATTGCTTCGACGTCAATGTCTTCCGGCTCGGAAATTCCGAGCTCCTTGATCAGGTTATCCGCAGACAGGCGGGGAGCACTCATTTGTTCGTAGGTGAAGCAGGCAGGTCCAGTAGGCCGAGACTCTTCAACTGCCGCAAAAAACTCGTCACGTCATCGTCACTGAGTTCACTGAACTCACGGTGTTGCGCCGTCATCACAATATCTTGGAACTGAGGCCGGTCTCTCAATACGCCGTGAAGCAGCTGCCTTCGCTCCTCTGCACTCTCCGGCAGATCGCAGCTCTCTCTTTGTAGACCACTGACCGCCGTTTCGTATGCAGCGCGGGATTCACGAAGTTTTCGTTGGAGAAAGGAACGTCCTACTGAACGAAGCACGCCCTTTACTTCCTCCGCTTCGTCCAGAAGATTCACGCCGGTTTTTTCGGCGTCTTCCAAAATCTCCGGCGCAGCCGCCCACTCGGTGGGCCGACGCTCGCTTCCTTCGTCGTCTTCCGTCGCAGCCAGCCAATCAGGCTGCACGCACTCCGCTCCACTGTTTTGCCAAGATACCCTCCAATGATTTGCGATGCTCCGCATGGCCTCAAGCAGATGCCTAACGAGCGAGACCCTGTTTTTTGCCCACTTTCTGCCTTCGGCCCCGCCTTCAGCACCTTTCAGCGTGCTCGTATAAGCTTCGCCCAGTAGATCGTCGTAATCCCGATGCTCCGCTGCTCGACCAAGCCCGCGAATACGATACTGAGCCGCTTTTTTCAGCCGCCGAAGTTCCTCCGCAGACAGCGATTCCATCGCCGCCACCAATTCGGTCGTCGTCGCACACACATCTTGAGCGTGGCGCCCTGCGGATTTCTTCATCTTTCTCTACTCACCAATACTATGCCCGGAATCGCGCCTAGTCTGAGAAGGAGAACGAAAAATACTTCTGCAACCGAAAACCCGAATCTTCCAGAGCTTCCGAATTCCGGCATAGGACTAATGAAGCAAGCAACTCTGTACAGGAGGCCCAATGGAAACGCAAGTCAAGCAAGCCGATGAATTAAAAGGCGATATTGGCCATCACAAACGCACCATCACGATTTTCGTGGAGGTGAATGGCAAAGATAAGGAAATCGAATTCGACCACTCGCCGGTGACGGGGGCGGAAATTCGAGCCAAAGCTGGAGTCCCCAATTCCGACGATCTAACCCGGCTTGCCCACGGGAAGCCAGTCGGCGGAAACATCACTCCGACTGATCGGGTCGAAATCAAGGATGGGGAACATTTTCTCGCCGCTCCCACGGGAGTCGTGAGCTGATGGACCCGCAGGAAATGGACCGGATCTCCACCCAGCTGACCACTGTCTACGGAGATTCGGTCAAGGTCGGACAGGACGGACACCGTCGGCTCGTTCAAATCGACAGAGTCGAGTTGTACCCGGGATGTTTGCCATCCCACACCGCGATGCTCCTCGTACTCGATACCGCTCAACCCAAGCCACTAGTATTCGTCACCCCGGGGCAATTGCTGTCCAACGGACGCCCCCCAAAAAACAGTTCAAATATCCTGATTGCCGGCCAGACCTGGATGCAGTTCTCATTCAACATTCCTTGGTCGACGGGCGACAACGTTATCCGATTCGTCGCGGCCGCACGGCAGAGGTTCGCCCAAAATGAGTAGGCCGATCGAACTTCGGATTCCATACCGGTTGGGCGAAATTCTTCAAGAGCATGTCTACCGTCAAGGCTCTCACGAGCACGTTATCTTCGGGCTGGTCAGTCATTCGAACCGAGGAAATTCGACCCTGCTTCTGCTGCGTGATCTCATTCCTCTTCGGGAATCCGATTACATTCCGAACGCGGAACACGGTGCTTCGTGGCGAAGAGCTGCAATGTTTCCCATCATGGAAGCGGCGATGGAACGTGGCCTCGGTATCCTAATTTTTCACGCTCACGATCATGCCGGCATTCCGGGACTCTCTCGCGACGACCTGCAGAGTGCCAACAAACTTATTCCAATGTTTCGCAAGCGCGTCGCAACTCGTCCGCACGGCACCGTAGTGTTGTCTCGCACTCACGCCGCGGGGCTCATCTGGCTGCCGAATTTAGAGAAGCCTCGGCCGCTCCACCGAGTCCGCTGGTTTGGCAGTGCGATCATCGATTTCGATTGCGCGTCGAAATCCCATCAAGCGTCCTCAATAACTGAAGAATTCGCGCGCCAAGCTCTTGTACTCGGCAAGGAAGGACAGGCGACCCTCAACTCCTCCACCGTAGCAATCGTCGGCGCAGGCGGCGGCGGCAGTCACGTTATCCAGCAGCTCCTTTATGCCGGCGTCGGCAAGATTATCGTCATCGATCCCGACGTATACGAAAACTCGAACCGACACCGGCTCGTTTCCGCCGAGCGAAGAGATATCGGTCGCCCCAAGGTCGATATTTTTCACCGGCTGGCCAGGAGAATCGGGTTCGGAGGACGCGTCCACCGCGTACGAGCCGCAATTCCCGACAGCGAGGCCATAAAAGCGCTCTTGAAGGCAGATGTGATCGTCGGCTGCGTGGACACGCTGTTCACCCGAGCAGATCTTCAGGAGATCGCCAGCAGATACCTCATCCCTTACGTAGATATCGGCACCACAATACGGCCCATTCCCGACGCCGCAGGTGGCGATTCCAGAGTAGTCGTCAGTGGAAACGTGTTGTCGTTCATCCCGGGAAGTTTCTGCATGTGGTGTTTAGGTTTCCTTAGCGACGAAAAACTCAAGCAGGAACAAAACGGGCCTACGCGTGGATATTTCGAAAAGAACAACCAGGAGGCTCAGGTCATCAGCTTCAACGGACTCGTTGCAAGCCAGGCAATCACAGAGGTCCTCCAACTCCTTACTGGATTTCGCGGTGCCGGACTGAGCGGAGCAGATTTGGAGGTCACAGGTAGCGGTGTTTTCCGTGGTTACAAGAAATTTGACGGCGTGGCTGGGACTTTGATCGAGTGGGGAGGAGTTAGACGGCCAGACTGTCCTCACTGCAAAGAAAATCTAGCGGCAGGTGACGTCATTTTGGGGCCTGTTCATCGAACTCATGCAGCTTAGATATTCCACTCCGATCGACGGGTTCGTCGGTGGTAACACGGATCGCATGCGCTACCGATACCGCGGCTTTCTTACCCCCGTCTGCTTCGTACACTCGCAGAACGTGGCGATGAGCGAATCGCCAGACTTGTGACTGCATCATGGAGCGCGCGATACCATAGAGATTGTGAAGAACCTATCACCATCAACAGATCCACTGTCGCGTCTCCGTGACATCGACGAGCAGTTCGCAAAGCGTTCCGTGCCAATGCGACTGCGGCCGCTTGAGGCATTTAAGACTCTGCATGGCTCGATTCCAGACGGAGAACTGAGAAACTCTTTGTTTGCTCCGATTGCCGCCTGGTTCATCGAGCGATATGGAAACCGCGCAAAGTGGGACCGTGTGGTTGCTCGCGTTCCTCTTCTCATCCGAGAAAACTTGTATCTTCTAGCGGTGCCCTTCATGACGGGGGACTCAGCACTTAAGCTCACTGATTTTGTCGAAGACCTGCCCCATGAAATCGCTGCGAACTTAACGCAAGCGGAAATGACCGCGGCCTTGGAAACAGCATTGCTTTCCACGTCGGCCGTACACAAGCTTTACAACGTGAGCGTGGACGATGTTCATTTCTCAAGCGAAGAACACGAACTGCTGCAAAGGGCCTTGTTCGATTTGGAGAACGCCTCGACGTCGCTGAAAGCAAATGAAGATACACAAGGAGCGATTTTTGGTGCCCATGCAGCAGCCGAGAAATTCTTGAAGATAGGTATCAAACGCGCTGGAATTTCGGATGATCTGATCTCCCACAGACTACCGAAAATATTTCAAAAGCTTGTCGGACTGCGAAAGACCTATTCCTGGCTGAATAGCTCGGTGGACGCGCTGCAGAACCTCGCGCCAGACATGAACATTCGGTACCGGCTCGTTCCGCGAAGCACGTCCGAAGCAGTTTCGGCCATCTATATTTCGCTAAATATATGCAGCATGCTCGCGCAGATCTGGCTGTTCGACCTCGCAAGAGGCAGCGAGAAAAGTGCTTTCGTCCCGGGACGATTCTACGTGGACGGAAGGCGCGCCGCCTTTTACTGCGACCGGCTCCACACGACAGCCTCCGGCGATCCAGGCGCTGTCCTCATGTCGTTTGGTGGCTTGACTGAGTCATTTATCGCAGAAATGGTCCTCGACCAGGAGACAAGCTCTCTCTACCTAGAAATTGCCGATGCCCGCGAGAGCGCAGAGATGAAAGTGCAATTCGAAGCATTGCGTCAAAGATGCCAAACACCAATCGACCCAAAGGATGTTGGGATGGGAATTCACTCAACGCCCGAAGGAAGTTATGCCGGCGGAATGATGCGATTTGAAATCGACAAGGAACCGAAGTAACAATTCGTAGGTCACGCGTCCGGTGTTATGTACTCAAAAATCGTCTGCGCCAGCGTAAGCGCAAAGCGAGCATCCTGCCTTGTGATTGCTGGCTGAGCGTTGGAGTTTTCTTGGCCCGCTTGTTCGTGCGGCCCCAGATGTAAAAACCTATAGCAGTGAGTAAGCGCGTTAGTCGCATGTCACGAAGGACCGTACATCAAGACGTTCGACCCGGCGGTTGTCGCAGCGATGAAGAAACTCGAGGCTACGGTTGACTTGGTAAACCAGAACGCACCGAGAGTGCACCAAATTAACTAGGGCAGATGTGCTAAGATGTTGAAACCAAACCGCGGAGAGGTGGCAGAGCGGCTGAATGCGGCGGTTTGCTAAACCGTTGTAGGGGCTAAAACCTCTACCGGGGGTTCGAATCCCCCCCTCTCCGCCAGTTCTTTTGAAATCAACTATTTAGCCAACAATCAGTGGGCTCCTTCTGAGTCCCTCCCAACGAGTAAGAACGCCCGCACTGTAGTAAATTTGTAGTAGTTTTCAGATTCCTTCCTGCATTGTCTGCGATTGAACGCGGCCATCTCTTCAAGTTCAAATTCACTGTGCTCGCGTACGCGCCTGTAGTTGATTTGGGTGCAAGGAGCGACTTGTCCGATGGCGCGTTAATCAGGCTTCACGAGTGAACAGGTAAACCAATGAGCAGAATACTGCCAAGCAAATGACCGTTACCCACCACGGGCTAAACGGAATCGGAAACAAAAGGACGAGCAACCACATGCGCCACGACCAACCCTTCCGTGGGGGAGATGGGTCATTACCGCTCGTGTTTGCCGGAATTTCCACTGTGGGATTCACTTCGCGTCCCCACTTGTCCACCCCAACTCCGCAATTCGGACATGTCCAACCACCCCACATGGACTGCTGAAGCGACCGTGGTTTGCGTACTTGAGGAAGCACCGCATTGCAACGAGGGCATGAAACGCTATCTAAATTAATTCCCCATCTGTTCTTAACGAGCGTGCCGTGAATCACTAATGCCAATCCGACAGCCAACACAGCACAAATGACGATCAGACCAGCCACGCAGCATCTCCCTCTTCAACGCCGCAGTATACACGGCCCAAACACTGCGAACCGTCGCAAGTGCCTGGTTTGTGCCCCCTAACCGGAGATCAAGTCAATTCACTTGTACGATTTCGGCGTTAATCAGGAGTTGACTCACCCTTTGCTGTACGATGAAGGAACAAGCATCTGTTCGAGGCGAATAATCGTCAGCAGGATCGATCCGACAAACGTTGGTTGTTCACCTTGGGCTGAGCGTGATTCTAAGGAGGGCTTGTATATGACGCGGCCAATACTAAATGGCATCGCACCATTTTTCATTGTGCGCAACGCTTCAGCCGCCGTCGCCTTTTATCGCGATAAGCTTGGCTTCGATGTCACCCACCAGAACGCCGAATGGGCCACTGACCCCTTTTTTGCGATCCTTTGCCGCGACGCTGCGATGCTCATGGTCAAGGACGTAGGGGTGAACGCGGTGCCCAACCCCACGCGCGGCGATCACGCGGCCCGGTGGGATGCCTACATCAATGTACCCGATCCTGACGCGCTAGCTGCCGAGTTCACGTCGCGTGGTGTCATGTTTTCCGAACCGCTAAAGGATACCAGTGACGGCCTGCGTGGATTCGAGCTAAAAGATGCTGACGGTTATGTCTTATTCTTCGGCCGTCCTTGCAAAATTTCAAACTGAAACACCACCCCTTGGCGAGCGCCTGAATTAACTTGTCCGGTAACCGCTGCACTTGAGCGGTTCCAAGCCATTATGTAATCTAGCCTGGCGTCGCATGAAGTGGGCTCGGCCAGTGATTCTATGAAGCAAAGACTGATTCAATTTGCGTTTCTGAGTTGCCTGTGCGTCATCTGCATCGCCTGCCAGCATCGCAATTCGGCCCGAATGATTGGAGATTTGCAGGGAGGTTCAATCCCTGACACTGCTAAAATGCGCCTAAAGAATCTCGGATTCAATTCTGGCTGGACAGAAAAGACAAAGACGAACCCGGATGACCATCGCCCCAGGCACGATTTTTTTGAGACGAAAGGACCGTTTTCAGATTTGGGCGTTTCGGGACAGTTGGAACTGACTTTCTACAACAACCGATTGATGGAGGCCCAATTCACGCCGAGCGAATCTGAGCATTACTTTAGGCTGCTTTCCGAGCGCTTAGGAAAGCTGCCAGAAGCACCAGGAAAGCCGAAACGAATCAGCGCTGAAGTCTCGCTCAGCTACTACCGCGATGCGGATGGGAGCGTGAGGTTTCTTTGGGACTATTTGCCAGCGTCTAAGGAATGGCAAGACTGGGTTGGCAAATATTCCTTGGTGTTTCAATCAGGACCAGAAATAGTTTTTGAGAAAGCAATCGAATCTACGACCGACGTTCTGAACCTCCTTCCCGGCTGGACACACGACCCCACTGCTTCATAAACGCAAACTCCCGGTAAGTCGTTACCGGAAAAGTGCGTTATCAACGAGGCTTTTCATTCAAAAGCCAGTCACCGGGAGGTTCAGCATCAAGCACGACGCCTGTGTCTATTCGGCCATTTGATTCGCGTCTGTAGGTTTGTTGCCTCTCGTCGAAAAAACCCTGCTTCTCGCTGCCATAGAGGACAGTAACCCCAGATTCTTCCTGTCGCAGTACGACCTGCGGACGATAGCTATCTTGAAAATCTATTAAGAAGGCCAGCCACTTGCCACCTTGTTTGCGAGCGAACAGCCCGGTTGAAAATGGCTCCGTCGCTATGGCGTTCTTTCGCTGCCACACTTGGAAATCGTAGTCTCCGAGATGAGCACTGCTGAGGTGAACGGCCCGTCCTGCGGGCATCCAAGGCTGAAACGTCCAGCCCACCCAGATGAGGAGGGCAATGAGAACTATCACACTCAGCAATCCAGCGAGTTTTTTCACGGTTTCCTAGGCTAGGAAGAGTATAGCTCCGAGTTTTGGGCCCTCAGGTGTTCAAGTGATGCCTGGTAAGTCGCCAAACCGGACATCAAGTGCCCTCAACTAAATCTCGATTAAGCACTAGCTGGGAAAACGGCGACCTTCGGCCACTCCGTGCTCCAATTGGAATCTATTTAAGAACTTCGAAAAACGCTAAATTGCCGCCAATTCGTGCGTTTTTGCTCATATACAACAAGCTTCCCAAGCTTCGGATACGGGTTCGCGTTCCTCCCCGGTTCTGAATCGACAGAGTCGAGATCTATGCAAGGCGGGGCAGCGATCACCCCTGAATAAGCCTCACTTCCGACTTGCTCTGACATAGCCCTGGGCATCTCTTTGCCATTTGAGTAAAGACGGATAAGAAAGCGCATTATTTCCTAACCCAGACTTGCAGCAGAGCGCGGCGTAATCAACCATGCGCACATGAAGAGGGTGAATACGTACTTGGCCGAGAACGCAATCAAGCCAACCCTCCTTTTTCGCCCGCGCTAGAACCTGATCCTTGCCCCAGTTGAACATTCGTCTACAACTCTTCGATTTGCCTCCGCAAGCGGCGGAAAAGTGTGTGTTCACAAATTCGAGCAAGCCTGGACATTCTTGGCGCAATTCCAGGGCGATGTGGGCCGGCAGTTGGATCGGTGGCGCCTGGAAGAGTGGGCGCAACCAGTAAACGAGTGCCTCAAAGTCGAGGTACTTCTCGACAGCCCTCGCTACCGCGGCACAACTGACATCATCACGGAGTTTAAAGCTCAAGAATACGCCCAGTATCCCTGGGAGCGAGCATCTCGGAATCCATAGAACACGAGCGCATCAAGCCACCCCTCCTCTTTTGCGAACCTGAATACTTGATTGTGAACCCATCGAAGCAGCTGGAGACCCAACAGTTCCGGCTCGTTTGAACGAGCCATTTCTTCCACAAAGCCCGGACAACGCTTTCGCAGAATTGCTTCGAGCCAGGAAGGAGCACAACCTTCCGATTCAGCAACGGCCCGGGCCCAGAGTGTGACGGCCTGCCAGTGGATGTATTCCTCGTAGGCCTTGCGGAAACGACCCCATGGAACCTGCATCAGCTGCCGGCGGGCTCGGCGACTGGCAATGTGCCCGACTCTTCTTTCGAACTTGGAAAACCCCGCTGTCTTCATTTGATGATTTGCACTTTGCACCAACTACTCGGGAAAGGGGACAACGAACGGCGTGAGCTTCCCGAGGCTACAGAGAATCGATTACAGGTTCAAGTGGCGCAAAGATGACGCGTCGCGGCGAAACTCGTGTCTCCCTCGTCTATAACCCCTGGCACAAGAACAGGGTCAGATTGTATACCGCGTGCATCAGAGTCGATGCCGCGGTGGATCCAGATTTGACTCGGATCCATCCAAGTCCCCGTGCTCACGAAGCAAGGCCATTGCACGAATGTGCTGATCGGGTGGAGTGTGGCAAAGAGTACAGCGGTGGCTAAGACGGCCATGATCGGTCCAGTCGTGCGGGCAACGACCGGAAGCAAGCAGCCACGAAAAAGGGACTCTTCGATGATTGGTCCGAGCAACCCCGTCGAGGAGAATCAAGTTCCACAAGTGGATCACGTGAGTTGTTGGAGTCGTGACATGAGCAATGATGTCGACCCCAATCCCAAGGCCGATTCCTCCCAACAACGCGGCAACAAAATGAATTCGAGAGGGCCAAATCCATCCCAGAAGCGTCCAGACACCACGTCCGTGCCGGAGCCGTATGATCGCGCACAACGAGCCGATGAGAGACAAAGAAATCGTGATCTGGAAGGGAAGAGTCGGATTGTCGAGCCTGGTCTGATTGAATACATTCAGGTGAACTCCAATGCGGAACATCATGGCTAGGAAGAAGACAGCAACGAAAAAGAAGCCGGTGTCCGCGTAACTTAGAGC
>WNFT01003631.1_pt1 | contig 13413 bp, 15 predicted proteins | sample 5400191 | NCBI WGS metagenome assembly WNFT01 (sample SAMN13153359, study PRJNA577476) | soil metagenome | isolation source: 80 cm saprolite under Madrone tree | place: USA:California | collected 2016-06-14
TGAGTTGTTGCATTGGAAAAACTCCTTTCGTTGGTTTCGTTTTTTGCTTCTTAGAGGCACCGCAGAGAGCGGTGCATTAAAAGCAAATGCCCTTCCTGGCGGGGCGAGGCGCTTGGCCGTCCGCGCTGTCAAGGGCGCGTGGTTTTCGCGTTTATCGAAGCGAAGCGGGAGACCCTTGACAGGAGAAGCGGGCGGTCCAGGCGCAGGTTTTCAGCAGGAAGGGCAGTTGGACCGAAGTGAATGGCCCCGAACGTGTCGGGAATGCGGGGTGAGTCATTTCAGGAGAGTGCCCTAACAGATCGTATAGAACTCGCCGGCTTTTCAATGGTTCAGAAAACTCAACGCTGGCGAAGCTATCCAATGTACGGTGGTTTGCTCAAAACGAATGGCGTCCAGCTGGGCCATCATCCTGCATTTATGGAGCCGCACTTTCATCACCAGATGAATTAGCCGCTTCCGAGAGACGCACTCTACCGGACGGACCTGCGCAGCGATTCCAAAGCTTGGCGAGTGGTAAAATCCAGGGTCTAACGATTCCCTAGCGAGGAAGCGATTTCACTGTGATTACCAAGCCAGAAGGACACGACATTAATGCTGCTGGTGAACGCCTGCTACGAGAAGCGCTGGAGCCGCTAGGATGGGTGGTCAATGCCGTAGAAAAGGACTACGGTATCGACTTCAACGTCCAGGTTTTCGATGAAAAGTCTCCGACAGGAACGTGGTTTCATGTTCAATTAAAAAGCTCTGCCTCTTCGGACTATTCCGCGGATCGGTCCTTCATTTCGCAGGAGATTACCGTTGATCACGCCCGGCACTACGCTCTTGAACTGCGCGAACCGGTGCTTGTGATCCACGCCGATGTGCAATCAAAGCGCGTTTATTGGTACGCGCCTCAACTAGACAGCCAGCTAAGGACAGTACTTGCTCAGACGAAAGCTCAATCCACTACTTTTAGAGTCCCAACTCGCCAGGCACTCCCCGATACCGCTCCGGCACTGCTCAGTGCGGTTGAAAATATTCACCTCACGTTGGCGACGCGAGAACTTACGTCCGCGTCGGCGCAATCATTTGCTGAGAACTTGAGGCATCTACCGGACCAGGAAAAATTGCACAGAGCTTTTCAGGAAAAGAATGACACCCTCAAACTTCACAAAATCGGCGAACTCTACAAAGACGGGAAGTACGACGAAGCCAAGCCCCGGGCCGAGGGAATAATCGGGGATGTGGATTCTACGGTAGAAGTAAAATTTTGGGCGCAGCTGCAACTAGAAGGTATCGACTTTTCCGAGACAGTTCAGGCCGGGAAACCTCAGAACGAACTGGCGAAGGTGACGCTCAAGCACGCGAAGGCGTTGCGGAAATTGACCGCATTAGGACCGAAGCATTTCAAGTTCTATTCCCTAATTGCTAGACAGGCAGCCGAATTAGAGATTCTGGTTCATGAGAATTTCAGCCTGTACATGGCGTTGCAGTCGCACCTTCGAAATGCTGGCAATCCGATGATGGCACTGGGGCTGTACGCAAGGCGTGCGGCACTCACACAGCGTATAGTGTCGAAATACAATCAATGTATTCGACTGGCCCGCTACACCACCAACTATCCCGATCGGTGGATGCTTGGACGGGCAATCCAGAGAATCGTCAAAGCGATTGCACCGTACATCATCACGCTCAGCGCAGAGGGCAACGAGGAAGCAGCAAAGGCATTCGCGCGCTCAGCTCTTCAAATTTGCAAAGCCTCAGCGTGGATATGCCAAGAGACCGGTGACGGCGACGGCGTTGTGTTAGCGATTCTCGACGCACTTATGACGACTCACTCCGAAGACTCGGATGCACACCGCTGGGCGATGCAGGTTACAAACGCCATCGTCGATCCAGAACTTCGCGCCGACGCACTGAGGCTAATCGAACGAGCAAAGAGGCGCTGGAAGGGAGAAGCCGTGGAGGGAGACTACCACGGAGATACGATATGGCAAATCATTCAGAACTTGGCTACTGGCCTCGGCGTCGATATAAGTGATGAGAATAATCCCTTGGTGCGCGGTCTCAGGATCGCCGCTAAAGATGACGACCCGGAGCGCATTCTAGCAACCTGCGAATATATCCTGGTTAGCCTCGGAGCCACAGGACCCGTCGCAAGGCAGATACGGATGCTATTTGGAATTAGCACGGCAGGTTCGAAGGTAGTTCACTGCACGCTTCACAATTTCCACGTTGAAGGTAGGGATCAGGATGGTGCGTATGCAGAATTTAAGCGCACGTACTGTGATTCGTGTCCAGATCGAAAGCCTCGGCCTGAAGGGTGGCGCTACGTCGGTAATGTGAGAAGGCAAATCGAGCGTGAGAATCACGAGTTCGTCGCGAGGCTTGCTGGAACCCCGCACGGCATCAGGTACACCAACCAGGACTAAAAACACTCCAGAGAAAAGGACATCAGAGAGGAGGTCCAGGTGCCGATGCCATTGCGGTTTGAGAAATTCAACGGATTCGCGTCGGTATTTCTCAGTACAGGGTCGGATTGCGGCTTGGTAGTGAATCCAGCAGTTAGAGACGGGATATAGGCAAGACGGAGAACAAAGGAAAACGTGTTAGGTCATTTTCGGAGATGGAGTCGCTGAGAAGAACGGGTTCCGCACGCTTTGGAAGGCAGAGCACAAACGGTTCAAAAGCTTCGCGCAACATTGCAGCGTATTTTTTGCGGTCATATCCGAACCATCCTTCCCACAAAGCGTAGGCGCGAACGCGATCGTTGGGGACGTGGGCTTCGGCGTCTGTGATGACGTACTCGATGTTCTGTCCCGGACGCAGTTTGACTCCGCTTCCAAAGAGTTGCTGAGCTGCGATAGCCGTGACTCCAGCTTTCTGGTAGTCGCGCGGATCTCGCGTGATGCGTTTGCTCACGACAAGTTCCCGGATGTCCACTTCCCCATTCGCCAGACGGTCTTCGTAGTTTGCAAGCACGCCACGCGCGATCTCGAGCTTTTGCAAGTAGGAGTCGTAATCGTGTGCTTCAGCGAGGATGGCGAGCACTTCGTGCTGCATTCGGGCGAGTAGTGGAGGAGTGTCGTGGCGCCGGCATTCAAGCCCTCGGACCTTCAGTTCGCCCTCTTCTCCGACCGCAAAGAAGCGATTGGGGACGGGCACATCCGCGAATTGCTTAGAAGGGAGAAAAACGACATAGCGGTAGACGGACTCAATCGCCAGGGGAAGCCGTGTTCTATCCTCGATCTTCTGGGAGAGACGCTCGTAGTCCTCGCGCGTTGCCCCGTCTTTCCAAACATACAAAGAGTCCACCAAGGCGTGTATTAGTTCAAAGCCATCGGCTTCTGCAATTTCTTTCGCAACGAGAAGCGTCTCCCGCGCCACTGCGTTGATGGCTTCATGGGCTTCGATTTTTCCGAAGCGCGCATTCTTGTAGCCGGTATAGCCGAAGCAGCACACAAGAAGCCACTTCATCGAATCACGCTGCAATTTGAACCTGAGCGCAGTGTCGGGCGGCGTTGTCTTTAGGAGCCTCTTGAGTTCACATCGCTTGGCGATGAGGCGTTCAACCACGCGGCTCGTAATTCCCTTTCTCTTCTGGCAAATGCGGTACCCCAGTTCGGGAATCCGCGGGGCGTCGGGGCAGCACGGGCAATTCACAGTTTCAGGTGAGATATTGAAGCGTGCCATGATGCTGGGGAACTGGCTGACGAAATCCAGTTCTGCGACGTTGGGCGTGAAGCCGAGTTTAGGTACGAAAACGAGGCCGCCGCGGTCGGCTGCCAATAGCTCGTCAGGCCGCTTGGGATCTTCCGGTTCTGCTTTCTGCTCTGGAATCAGCACACCATCGCGATGAGCTAGTTCCATCTGCATGTAGGAAATGCCGGTGCCGGTCGTGGTCCGCGCCGCGTACTGAATCGGAAGCTTGGTAAGCCGGGCCAGTTCCCAGAGGCCAGCGAAGTCGCACTTCTCCGAAATGAACGAGTTCTGTTTGTCCACGTGGATGCGGCCAAAGAGGGTGATGGAGCTCGCTTTGAAAAGAATCCTTCCGTAACTCGTGTAGCTGCGGCCGCGGGATTGCTGGACGGGCGCGGACTCGTCGCGATTGAGCGGCAAAGAAGATCGGAGGCGTTCTGCCTGCTGGCGAAGCAACGGAAGAATAGTCGAGTCGCCCCACTCGGAAAGAATCACGTCGGGGTCGTGGCGCTTGAGCAACCGCGCAAATTGAATCGCCGGAGGCTCGCCGGCTTCGTCGAGTTCCCAGCAAGTACCGTCCATTTCGATTTCGAGCGCCGCGCGACGACCGTGTGTCGGATCGATCCGCGCGAGGCCGGACAACCGAATCTGCATGATTTTGAGGGGCGGCATTTCATAGTTGAGCGCCCATTCATCGTCACGGGAGGCGATGGAGTGAACTTTTCCTTCGTCGTCCGCCTCGACTTCCACAAACGATAGGGGAAACAGTCGCTTCTCCCAGCAATACAGCGACGCCACCATGAGGTCGCTGTTGTAGAGCTGCAATTTCGAGTCGAGTCTGTGGACCCATCGTCCCCAGCCCATAAAATTCGAGGGTCGGAGAACGGAAACTTCGAGGACCTGGCGAGCCGCGCTAAGCCAAAGGTCGGTCCGCTCGGTAAATCGCGTGCGAAGCTCCGTGGTTTTGTGCTGGGCGGCATCCCGCAACTGGACGAGCCACTCCTCCGGTCCTGAAACATAGAATGCCGGCGCGAAGCTATCTGTCAAACGGTAGTGGCACTGGTTCCGGTCGATGAGCCACAGCGTCATCCCGCTCTGATTGGGGTAGAGGTCGAGAATCCATCCTTGTAGCGATTTCACAAAGCACCCCTGCGTTCTGAAGAACTTTCTCGACGGCATCGAGACGCTTTTCCTGGTCGAGAGCGATGGAGAGCAGGATCGCTTCCATCGGGTTGTCGTGGGCCTGATAGGTGGCCGCCTGCGTGTAGCAGCGCACTCGCGTGAAAAGGCGGTCGAAATGAGGCTGGTCCTCCCTTCTCAACGCGCGCCGGAACTTTTTCCAGTGCTCTGCGGCTTCTTGAATCAATTGGACGAAAGTAGGGACGGTTCTCCCCATAGTGCACCTCGGTCTTTCCGGTCAAGCCGGAAGCAGCGGAGTATTTTTCTCGCGGGTAAAGGAAAGTTTGTTTTCGGGAGTGGATTCCACCTTCACGACGTGGTCGGCTTGAGTGCGAAGTCGCTGAAAAAAATCGCGCCGTTTGGTCTTGAACGATGTGGCGTCGGAAAAGACGGCGATGGAAAGGGAGAGCGGCGCGACGTTACGCAGACCTTCGAGTGCATGTTCAAACGAAGCGCGCGCTTCCCTATCCCGAACATCCTCGTCGAAATACAAGTCCGGCAACGCCGTGACGATGAGCACGTCGGCGGAAAATCTCTGCAGAGTCTTGGGCACACGTCGGACGAGTTCGGTCAGTTGAAAACAGGTAAAGGCGCGCGCGACGCGAATGAGGCTGTTCACGCTGGATGCGTCAACCCCGCGTTCTCTCGCGAAACGCGCAAGGAGGAGCGGGCTGATCTGGTTTGCGCCGTCCAGGTACAGAATCTGTTTTTTAGCGAAGAGTAGTCGTGGCAGGAAGTAATGCGAGAGCCTGGGCATTTCGGGACAGCCATAGAGAACGGTCAAAGCGCGGTCGGATAAGACCCAGGGGTTGGGAGTTGTGGGCCGTTCTGTTTTCGTGGATGCGATGGGTAAACTCATGACGACGCCGTATCGGCCCTCGACGCCATACTAGGCGAATAAAAGGCGAAAAGTCAAGGACGCCGCTTTGCGGCTTTCCCGGTGGCTGGTCAGTTTGAATTTTGACCGCTATTGCCATACTTTTAAGAAGTGCACCAGTTAGTCTTGTGCCGCGAGGGAAAAAAGTGGCCTATTTCCCAGACGAACTTCTGAAGTGCGTAGCTTTCGTAGGCTACAAAAATGGAAATGGAACTTATCAGTTGGCGGGGTCTGGATTCTGGGTCTCCCGACCTGGACCGGAAGACATCAGGGACGTATATCGGCCCGCTTACTTTGTGACCGCTAAACACGTCGTCGAAAAAATTCAAAAGGAATCCTCAGACGCGCAAGTTTGGTTGAGGGTCAACACGAAAGCGGATGGTCAAACGTGGGTTGGCACGCCACTAGCCTGCTGGATTACTCATCCTGACGATGAATCGGTGGATCTAGCAATTCTCAAAATCGGCATCGATGGATCATTCGACCACGTTACGTGGCCCTTAGAGTCGTGTGTGTTAAAGGATAGTTTAGATGTTGCCACTACCGGAGATCGGATGGTCGAGTTAGGTGATGAACTTTGCTTTGCTGGATTGTTTTATCCGCATAAGGGAGAGAGAAGGAATATTCCCATTGTGCGTATCGGAAATGTCGCCGCGCTCAGAACAGAACCAGTTCTGAGTAAAGATGGTGTACCTATGGATGTTTACTTGGTTGAATCTCGCTCAATTGGCGGACTTAGTGGTTCCCCTGTCTTTATTGACATCATCACAGCCAAAACTGTTCGTCCTCCGTCACACGGCTTCTTCGCTCCCGCCTATCCGGCCAACTCCCCCGCAAGATTTAAGTTGTTTGGAGTCATCCACGGACATTTTGGTGATGACTTAGAATCAGATGCAATCGTGAACGACGGCAAGCAAAGAATCGGCGTGAATTTTGGCATAGCGATGGTAATTCCCGCCGAGAAAATCAACGAGGTTCTTAAACAATTCGCTGAGACAGAGCGATTAGAGGAGGCAGATGCTAGGAGGGGACGCTCTTTCGTTGTTACCGAAAACTTAAACACCCCTAATGTGACAGTTCAAATCTATTCCTCGCCCACGTCCAAAGCCTCTAAAAATTCAAACTGATGACCCTCTACCGCCGTCCCGGTTCAAGAGCGTCATGCTAAGAGAAGTGCGAACACGCTTGGAGTCGTTACCCGGAACAGAAGCGCCATTCATAGAACCAATGGAGTGTCTGTCGGTATCGAAGCTACCAGGAGGTATCCAGTTTACTGCGTATTCCACTACAATGCCTTCGTTCCCGCCTCATCGGCTTTTCCCTTTGTATGAAGGGAGGACAAGCCCGAACGTAATCCAAAAACTCACGGAGGAATTCTCATGACAGGATCGAACGATAAAAGCGCTCTCTTGCAATGGTCGGTGTTCATCAGCAAGCGGCCCGGCCTCAACCGGGAGTTGCCGCCAGGCTACGAATCCCTGGCTTGGGTGCCCAACTCGTCCACGCTGATCTATGGCGAATGTGATGCTGTGCTGGTCGATACCTTCCTTACCGCCGAAGCTTCGCAGGCTCTGGCGGACTGGGTTGTGGCGAGCGGCAAGAATCTGACCACGATTTACTTGACCCATGGCCATGGAGATCATTTTTTTGGTATAGGGTTGCTTAAGCAGCGCTTCCCCCATGCACGGGCGGTGGCAAGGCCGGACATCGTGGAGGCCATGCGTCGTGAGCTCGACCCGCCCTACTTCAACAGCTTCTGGAATTCACGCTTTCCCGGCCAGCTCCCGGAACAGCTCGCTGTGGCCGAGGCCCTTGAAGGAAACACCATCGAGCTGGAAGGGCACGAGTTGGTCTTGGTCGACACGGGCTACACCGACACGGCTCTGTCCACGAGTCTGCACGTCCCGTCCATCGACTTGGTAGTGGCCGGGGACGTCGCCTACAACGGCGTCCATCCCTATATGGCGGAAGGTAATCCACAGTCTTGGGCCAAATGGATCGCTGCCCTCGACAAACTCGAATTGCTGAAACCTCGCGCCGTGATCGCCGGTCACAAACGGCCCGAGAACGACGACGACCCGCGGATCATCGAAGAGACTCGCAGCTACTTCCGGGACTTCCTGCGCCTCAACGAGGAGACGACGACCGTGCGCGAATTCTTCGACCGGATGATGAAGCTTCATGGGGATCGAGCCAACCCTGGTTCGCTCTGGGGCGGGGTGACGGCCGCCAAGGCACACCATAGCTCAAAGAGCGCTTCAGTTTGAGGGCCGGGGCCGCGTCAATCCAACACACTTGGTCAAACAGAAGCCCGGCGGCATCCCATGAAGGATGCGGCCGGGCTGGTGTTCGAGCCATAGAAATGGAATCCCCTGTCAGGATTCGGTTGGATCGCTGTCGGTAGATTTGAGCTTCAACTGGCTCACGCTGCACTCGTCGAGCCGGATGTCATCTCGAACTTTGCCGAAGTATTTAGCCTGGATGAGTTTTCCTTCGGGTCCGGGGTGGCAATAGAGGTAACGCACTTCCACGATCTGCTCCACGCGCGGGAGCGGATATCGGTCGGGCACTCCTACGGTGCCCATGAAACGAGGTCGATTGCCGTCCAACAGAAACACGGCGATGGAGCGGTGGCCGTCATCTGCCTTCTTGTCGGGTTTCGGACCAACGATAAAGGACGCCGTTGCGACAAACTTGCACTTGAAGTGCTGTCCCGCTCGTCCGCCCGCATACGCGGCATTGCGGTTCTTGCATACAAACCCTTCTGCATTTGTGCTGTGCATCTTTTTCACGAAGTCGCGCTTAGCTTTCGTTGTCATGGCCGTTTCGCAGACTCGCAGGACGTCGCTGACTCCGCGGAAGTGCTGGGTGAGGTGGACATAACGGATTTCGTATGGCTGGATGCGCAAATCCGTGTCGTTCACGCTGAGCATGTCCCAGATGTAGAAGCGCGAATCAGTGATTTCACCGTCCGCCAGGAAACCTTGCGCCTTCACTCGGTCTAGCGATTCCGCCAGCCGAGAGTCGATAGGAATGACTTGGCCGAGTTTGTTGATGCCGGAATATTTCCCCTCGGACTTTTGCACTGCCAGCCGCCGCCCGTCGAATTTCTGCTGGAACCACCAGGTGGCATCCTGAGCCAATAGCAGTGCTTCCGGCTCCTCGATGGGCGTCAGCAATTCCGGCGTATGGCCGGAATGCTCTTTTGTGGCGGGTAGTCCTACGGCAATGGCCTCGTTTCCGTTTGCAGTTGCCTGTGAGATTTGATACCCCTTGCCTGTTTTCTCTCGAAGGATGCGGTCATAAACTCGCTTCGCCTCCTCGTAGCTGGTGTCACTCACCTTCACATCGCTCTGCAAGGCGGAACCGCGCCGCCCCCACTGCGCTTGGACCGACCATTGTTCTTGTACGTTCTCCAACTGCAAGTGGTACACCTTGTCGGAACTGCCTTGCTGGAAATACAACTCTGCTCGTTCTGTTTGCATGTTCGCTCCTTTGTTTGTCGGTTTTTGCCTTTTGCGCAGCGGCACTTTGCTGCACAAAAAACAAAGCCCTTCCTAGCCGCCCCCGGCGCTTCGCCGCCTGCGCTGTCAAGGCCGCGCAGTTTGCGTTTATCGGAGCGAAGTGAAGAGCCTTGACAGAAAAAGCAGGCGGCGAAGCGCAGCCTTTCGGTAGGAAGGGCCGAACGAATTGAGGGGCCGTTGTGTTTGCTTATTTAGCTTGCGTCTGTTTTCCCAAGGAACAAGATGCAGAAGAAAATCCGCGCGCGTTTGGACCCGTTGCCCAAAACGGAAGCGTCATTTGTCGAGCCGATGGAGTGTCTATCGGGATGGAAGCTCCCGGAGGGGTTGGCTAAGGGGCGATCTCAAGCATTCGGAGAGGCGCAGCAGTCCCGGTTAATTTTTTGCGAACCGACTCGTTGAGTATTAGGAACTTGCGCTGCCCGGGTTTAGCGACCGCGGCTTGAACATCACCCACCATTTTGTCGAGCTCCTCACGCGAGTAAACGCGCGCAAGCCAGTTCGGTTTCGGCAGCATTCCGATTCTACGTTTCCACGTGGTGTCCAGAGTGGTGAAGTTGGAATACGCACAGCCCACCACCGCATGGCAAAAGTCCAAGCCATCATTCCTCGTCAACGAATTCGCTTCGACAACCATGATGCGGAGAAGATTGAAATATACGAAACAGGCTGGACGTGTCGAATCAAACGTGACCCATGGAAACCTCTTATCGAGCAACGCGGGGTCTCGTTTGCACTTATCGCGTGCGACGCTCATCTTGTTCTTCAACATCTTGTCGAATTCTTTCGAGCCTTCGGAAATCGACTTCCGCTGCGGACCGAGCCGATCAAGAATCGGCGCGAGCGAAAAGAAGTCGTCGGAAAGACTAATGGGTTTCCCGGACGAACTTCGTATTCTGTCTGCAACATAAGACTTGAAGAAATGCTCGTCGATACAGACGTCGGCAGGGGCCTTGCGCTTTATCTCGAGTCCCACTACATCCATCGGATTAAGTTTCGCTGGATACCAGTGAGGTCCAATCTCATTCAGGAAACTCTTCACCGCTTCTGCAGACGCACCTTTCGGGCCGGAAAGCTCGGCGGCGTTTGTCACCGAAAAAACAACCTCGGCCCCGGCGTTGACGGCAGCAATGAAACGTCGTCTCCGAGCGGGGTCTTTCTTCGCGAGTTCAATAAGGGCCCAGTTGTCGAGGTAAACGGCCGGTCCGTTGATGCTGGCTTTGAGCGTGAATAGAGCTCCATGGGTGCTGGCTGTGGCTCGAATCATGGAAAAAGTTTTGCATATTCTCTTGCAGACTCGCAACCGGACTCAGTTCGGGTGCGCTCCCTTCTGCGACTTTCCAGTTCTTCCGACAAAGCGCTTTCGCTTAATTCGTTCTCGGCTCTCAGAATAATAGTTTAGATTCACGCGGAAGACCCTAGATAGTCGTTCCAATCGCCTAACGATTTTCTTACGGTTCATGAACTGTTGATCATTGCGGAATGCAAAATAATAGTAGGCTGCCCACACAATCGCAGCGACATCGAAGTCGATGGCTTCGTAAGGGCCGATAATGGAATAGCATTTGGAACTCGGTATTAGCAGGTCGGCGAAAGCCGAATTTACACACTCACATGCCGAAACAAAAAGCCTCCTGTGCCTTAGCTTGTCGCGCAAAAGGTCGGCGAAGTCTTTGAATTTCAGCGCCCCGAACTGAAAGCAAAATTCTTTGCTGTTACCATGGCTGGAGATGTGCAGATATCTGTAATCGCTAGCATGAAATTCTGCAATCGCATCTTCCAGACCCTCCTTCGTTTTCACATAACGATAAACCGGGCTTTTCCCACCCATGCGAAGGATGGATCGTATGATTTTCCCTTCCCTCTCATCATTCGCTCCCAAGGATTCCACGATGAAGACCTCAGGTCGCATTCTCGCTGCCTCCCAAGTGTGCCGAGAATAACATGTTCGGAATCACCGACGGCGGGTGGACCGGAGGTCGAGCCGAAAAAGTGTTTGTCCGTATAGGGACAGCGGAAGCATGTAGTCCCTCTTTCGGCTAAGAGTGGATCGATGCCGATACGCTTTGGCTCATACAAGCTGTAGAATTGTCGGTAACCTGGAAGTTACCATCGGACCGAGCGGTATACGACGGGGGTTCGGTATACTTTCTTCCGTGAACCATCCGACGATACTCCTCGGGACTTCGTCGTTCACAGCCACAGGATGGCGGGGATCGTTCTATCCGAAGGGTTTGCGACCCGCCGACTACCTCAGCTACTACGCGCAGCACTTCGACACTGTAGAGATTGACTCAACTTTCTATGCAACTCCGAATGTGGGCGTGGTGCGCTCCTGGAATGCCAAAACCCCGGAACGATTTCTTTTTGCGGCCAAAGTACCGCAGGAGATCACTCACAAGAGGGTCCTCATAGATTGTGATGAGGAGTTCAAAGTCTTTCTAACGACAATGCAGGCTCTAGGCGAAAAGCTCGGGCCGTTGCTGTTTCAATTCGGCAAGTTTGACAAATACGCGTTCAAGTCTCTGGACGATTTTCTAGCCAGGCTGGTTCCGTTTCTGAAAAAGCTGCCGAAGGAGCACAAGTTTGCCGTCGAGATTCGCAATAAGGACTGGCTGGTTCCTAAACTCGCAGATGTGTTGCGAGAGCATGGCGTCGCTCTCACGCTAATTGATCAAGGCTGGATGCCACGGCCCTGGGAGATGAAGGACAAATTCGACCTAATTACCGCCGACTTCACTTACGTTCGCTGGTTGGGGGACCGGAAAGGGATCGAGGAAAAAACGACAACTTGGGACAAGGTGATTGTTGATCGCCAAAGTGATCTTTCCGAGTGGGTGAGCCTTCTCAAGAAGATCCAGGAGCGGCGCATCATGATTCTGGCATTTGCCAATAACCACTACGCGGGGTTCGGTCCTGGGACGGTCGATCTGTTCCGTAGACTTTGGGGTGACGGACTGGCGAAACCCATGATTCCTCGACGAATAGAACAGCAAAGCTCGCTCTTCGACTAGAACTTAGACAATCAACCAGTTGAATGCGTTCACTTACGCGGTCGCCCTTTCCGCCTAGGCTTGTAGTTCTCGACTTCACTGCGATCCAAGAGAACTCTGCCTCCTATCCGCAAGGTGCGAAACCGTCCCTTGTTAACCAGGCGTCCGATTGCTTGGGGCGAGACATCACGAATCCGGGCCGCGTCAGACTGGGAAACCCATTTGTCCGCAACCAAATCTTTTTTTGACAAAATGGTTGAATGTTTAACCCGTTTTCGTTTATCCTTCGACATGGGGCGTTGCACTATCCTGTCCTGGATTGTGTGAGTCTGCTCCAAGTGCCTAGGATGTTGCGACAACTCTAGGCTCTCTCGTTCTAACGGGACGCGCCGATGCTATCAACACCGACACGCCCCTGACCACCATCACCTCTCTAGGAGGCAACGATGGCTGCACTAGAAGTTATCGGTTTCCCAATTTGGGCGCAACTTGCCGATCCTTGGTTCGGCTTCATACCACGCCCGATACCCCTGCGCTTCGCGCATCCTCCACCGTAGTCCTGTCTAGCTGAATCCGTTTGTCCTACCGCGTCGGCTATCGACTGCATTGACGAGTGTCTCGGCGCATCTATCAACTTCCGAACGCGCGGTCACTTCGCCGCTGAAAGGACGTTCAGTCATGGAAAAAGCACATCTGTATGAAGCACTGTATTTGGTGAACCACGGTATCGACGAAGCCGTCCGAGGCGTTCAACGCTTAAAAAAGTCTCCCAAACTCTTCATGGAAACCTACCACAAGTCCATGGCTGGTCTCGAACGCCGTCGTTCCATTATCAACCTGCAATTCATGCTCGAAATGCGCAAGCTGGAAGAAGACGATGAGTCCCGCTTCGAGGAAGAATTCAACGTTTGGCTCTCCGACGAGCCCCTTACCAACAACGAAATCTATCAATTGATGCGCGGCGTCGAACGTGAGCGCAAACTGGAAGGGAAACCGCCGTTGGTACAGTTTGTCCCCCGGGGCAAGCGCACGAAGAAAGCGCCCAAAAAAGCCGAGGGAGTCCACTCCCCCCGCAAAGTAAATGGTTCGCCGACACCTGCTTCGGGCGTCAAGAGCACCGTGCCGGAGGACGCGCATGCCTAAGAAGAAAAAACCCAAGGCCGTG
>WNFT01005048.1_pt1 | contig 13402 bp, 8 predicted proteins | sample 5400191 | NCBI WGS metagenome assembly WNFT01 (sample SAMN13153359, study PRJNA577476) | soil metagenome | isolation source: 80 cm saprolite under Madrone tree | place: USA:California | collected 2016-06-14
TGGCCCAGATCAAGCGCGCCTCTGCGTTTGAGCAGCTTCGCAATCTCGCGGTGAGCCGCATTTATTTGGATAACATCGATCATCTGACCGCTTATTGGGTCAGCCTTGGTTTGCCTCTTGCGCAGGTGTCGCTCAGCTACGGCGTGGACGATCTGCATGGCACAATTTTGGAAGAGAAAATCTTCCACATGGCCGGTGCAACCACTCCGCAGCAGCAGACTGTAGCTGCTCTCGAACATGCCATTCGGGAAGCGGGCCGCGAGCCGGTGCAGCGTGACAGTCACTATCGACGTTTGAATGGCGCCAGCCGAGCGGGACAGCCTAACGAGTCCGAATTAGTCTGCGCGTGACGGTCAGTACGAAGTGAGAGGTGAGACGTGAGAAGTCGGAATGAAGGGTTACTGTTAGTCTCGTTCGTCTCGCTTCTCACTAATCACATCTCACGTTGAAATCGCTCCGCGTCGGTTGCGTAAAATATCTCAACGCCCGCCCGCTCATCCACGGCTGGGAAGGCGACGTGGACTTCGATCGCCCGTCAGCGCTCTGCAACAAACTCGCCGCCGGTAAACTTGATGTTGCGCTTGTCTCCAGTTTCGAGTTTTTGCGTAACCCGATCTACCGGATCGTTGATGACGTTTCCATTTCCTCGAACGGACCGGTTTACAGCGTAATCGTCGCACATCGTGGCGAGATTACGGAGATCAAAGAGATCGAACTCGATCCAGCATCAGAAACTTCTATCAACCTTTTGCGTTGTTTACTCGCGGATCTCGGATTGAATCCGCGCTTAGTTAGGCGTGCCGCGGGAGCCCCCGTCATGACGAAGTCAGCTTTCGTCCGTCGCGCACAACTTTTCATCGGTGATCAAGCCATCTACGTCCGACAAGAGTACGCTAACGAATTTTCTTTCTGGGACCTGGGTGAACAATGGCGGAAGTTCGTCGGACTTCCGTTTGTTTACGCGCTCTGGCTTATTCGCCCGGAAGTCGCCGATCCAAAAGGAATCGCGAACGCGCTGCGCGCCTTGCGCGATACAAACCTTGCTAATCTAGACAACTTGGTCGCGGAAGTTGTAGGCGGGATCGCCGACTCCGGCCAACGGAGGGGAGTCGATGGTGAATTCCTCTCGCGCTACTACTCCGAACATCTTCGATTCGGGTTCGAGGAAAACGAAAAGGAAGGCCTGCGAATCTTCGCAAATTTGTGCATAAAGCGCGGTCTGCTTCCAAAGCGCGATCTCGCGTTCCGCGTTGTTTAGCGAGCCATTTTGTTGGTGAAGAACTATCGGCTTTGCCTCACCCAGACCAAGGTCGAGGTCGTAGAGCTTCCAGCCCGAGCCTGTAAAACGGAACCGGAGTTTGATCCCCTCTCGTTCGACAACAAAAGTGCGCGGACCTGTAAAGAATGCGTGTTTTACTTTCGACCAATCTTCAGCTTTGCCGGTAGGGAAGCGTAACTGTTGCGGATGTTTCAGGCTCTTCAGGATTTCCGGGTTGGATATCAACGCCGCAATGCCTTCCGGAGTAACGTAAGCGTCAATAATCGTGTCAATCAGCGTTGGGCCAAGGTCTTTCCACCACTTGTGACTTGTCGTTCCCTTGGTGAACCGTGCAACAAGCTGTTTCTTTAGCGACGCACGAATAGCGGGAAAATCCATACGTGAACTCAATGCGGCGCCGTCGCCAGACCGAAGTGCTGCTGTGAATCGCCAGAATGAAAAGTATGGCGACGCCCCGTAGACCAGCAGAAGAAGAATGCAGATGAGCACTAACCAGCGGAATCTCATTTGAATCTGATTGTCTGTGACGCGGCTGAAATTAGTGGTCCGAGGTTCGATGTATCTCTAACTGGAGGGTACCGGTCCAATTTTTTTCAACATTGAAGAATTCGTCCGCTTCAGTGATATGCCGCCCGCTACAAAACCGGTATCGCTTTAATCATTGCGCTTTTTGGAGTGAAAATCGTTCTCTGTCGAGCGTGATCGCGAGAAATGGCGGATAAATTGATCGTATCTTGTCAGAGGACCTTTCGCAAATAAGCTGATCGGTGCAGAGCCGCGTAGACGAGAGTCCAATCGATGCAGAGGGGTCCAGAAGTTTTACGCGGCAAGACCGCGCAGAGGAAAACCCAGTTTGCGCGGTTGCTTTTGCGAAAAGGGTTTCGTTGCGCCGAAGATGTGAACGCATTTCTGCGGCCGCGCCTGAGCTCGCTGAGTGATCCATTTTTACTGCCCCAAATGCACACCGCTGTTGCCCGCCTTCTCGAGGCCTTAAATCGACGGGAACGCATCGTGCTCTTCGGCGACTACGATGTGGATGGCATCACATCACTGGCGCTGCTTGCGGAAGTGTTGCGCGCTTACGGCATCACTCCAGAATTGTTTTTGCCGTTGCGTATGGAGGAGGGCTACGGCTTGAGTCCCGAAGGTCTCGAGCGTTGTCTCGGACAATATCGACCTCAACTGCTCATCGCTATCGATTGCGGTACCTCGTCGGCAAAGGAGATTGCCGATCTTCGGAAACGCGATGTGGACGTGATCGTGCTCGATCATCATGAGCCAAAGTCGGCGTTACCCGACTGCATCGCGATCGTAAACCCGAAGACAACGGACTCAAGGTTTGAGTACCTCTGCAGCGTCGGCATCGTTTTCAAACTTTGTCATGCATTGCTCAAAACGGCGCCACTGCCTGAGTTCGATTTAAAATCAAAGCTCGACCTTGTGGCGCTCGGCACCGTGGCGGACATCGTACCGCTTCGTGCCGAAAACCGCGTTTTAGTTCAGCGCGGCGCGATTGAGATCGGAAAGACCTCACGTATCGGGCTGAGGAAATTAATGCAGGTTGCCGGGGTCCGGCCGCCAATTTTGCCTGAGGACATTGGTTACCGACTTGGCCCGCGACTGAACGCTGCAGGGCGTTTGAGCACAGCGGAGAAATCGTTACGCCTACTGCTCACCGACGATGACGGCGAGGCAACGATACTCGCGGCAGAGCTCGACCGGGAAAATCGCGAACGCCAGGAGGTGGAAAAACAAATTTTCAACTTAGCCATAGAGCAGATAGAGGGTCGGCTCGATGCGGCGCGCGACGCAGCAATCGTGGTTGGGGCGCCTGGTTGGCATCAGGGAGTACTGGGAATTGTGGCATCACGGATCGCTCGAAGATATCATCGACCTACAATCGTCATTGGCTTTGACGAGAATGGAATCGGCAAAGGAAGCGGACGAAGTATTGAGGGGTTGAATCTCGTCGAAGCGTTGAGCTGCTGTGCGGAAAGGCTCGATAAATTCGGCGGACACGAAATGGCCGCCGGTCTTGCACTGCACGAGGAGAATTTCGACCTCTTTGCTCAAGCATTTCGCAAAGTTGCACGTGAAATTCTTTCCGAAGAGGCTTTTCAACCTTGCGTACGATTGGACCACGAGCTGGCATTCACGGAGATCGATATAGATTTACTGCGCTGGCACGAAATGTTGCAGCCATTTGGAAACGGAAATCCCCAGCCGCTTTTCCTTGCGCGCGACGTCGAGCCGGTCGCGCTTCCCAGGATAGTCAACGAAAAGCATCTCATCTTTCGTCTGCGTCAGGGCAATCGCCATCGCCGCGCGGTTTTTTTTGACGGCGTGACGAATGCACTGCCACCAACGCCGTGGGATATCGCATTTCGGATCCGCGCAGACGAATATGACGGCGAAACTCTGGTCGCCATGCAGATCGAGGCGGTGCGGCAGGCTGAACGCCGCGCTGGTGAACAGTGAACAGCGCGAAGTTATCTCACCGCTCACCGATCACTGATCACGGATCGCCGGCGTTTCCGAAAGAGTTGGCCAGCAGCGTTGCAATTTCGCAGTCGCTCGAAGAATTAGGGTGGATCCCGCGCCCGAAGCTTCTCGCGTTGCGGCGGCTTGGAATCGAAACGGTGGAAAATTTGCTTACGCATTTTCCGCGACGCCACGAAGATCGAACTGAGTTCCCACAGTTTCCACGCGAGGAGAGCGATATTCCGATCTGTCTTTGCGGGGAGGTGATCAAAACGTCGCTGCGGCGTTTCGGCGGTTGGAAGAAAATTTTCGAGGTCACATTGCAAGAATCGAACCCAAACGCTCTGAGCGAGCCGCTGGTGTGCCGCTGGTTCAATCTGCATTACGTGCAGAAAATGATCGCTACCGGTCATCGCATGGTGGTCTTTGGCAAGCCTCGGCTACGCGGAAAGCGAATTTGCATGGACCATCCAGAGTTCGAAGTCATTGAGAATGATGAGGAGATCTCGATCCATTTTCGTAGAATCACGCCGATCTACCCTGCGACGGAAGGCCTTTCGCAACGCGTCTTGCGCGGCATGATTTATCGGCTCTTAAACGAACTCCCTTCCACTGATGCCGGGTTGGAAAGATTGACGCCAAGCAATCTTGCGAAGGGCGAGAGACGCGACGCGATTCGCGCAATCCATTTCCCCGCTAGCTGGGAAGCGCGTGATGCCGCGCACGAACATCTTGTGCTCACCGAATTCTTCGCAATGCAAATGCTGATTGCGTCGCGACGCGCCGACGCCTCGATTCGACAGGGCGAGAAACACTGTGGGGCAGGGGCGCTCCTCGATAGGTTGCTGAAGTCGTTACCATTCGAGTTAACTGCTGCGCAATCTAAGGTGATTAGTGAAATCCGGCATGATCTGGCAGCTAGTCATGCGATGAATCGTTTGTTACAGGGCGACGTGGGTTCGGGAAAAACCGCTGTGGCTATCGCAGCCATGCTGCTCGCCGTGGAGGGCGGCTATCAGGCCGCATTCATGGCGCCTACGCAAATTCTGGCGGAGCAACATTATGATGTCTTACAACGGTGGCTCGAGCCGCTCGGCATACGCGTGGCGCTGCGAACCGCCGCCCGTCAGGAAGAAAGCGGACCGTTGCCGCTGTTTGTGTATGCAGGCAATTCGGAGCGCCAGGAACCTCAGATCATTGTGGGGACGCATGCCCTGCTGTACGACAAAGTTTCTTTTTCGAAGCTTGGGCTCGTTGTGGTCGATGAGCAGCATAAGTTCGGTGTTGCTCAGCGCGCCCAGTTGAGTGCGCGCGAACCTGCGCCCGATGTGCTCGTGATGACCGCAACGCCGATCCCGCGCACGCTGACAATGACGATCTACGGCGACCTCGATGTCTCAACTATCGACGAGATGCCGCGGAACCGGGGAAAAATTATCACGGCTGTGCGCGATGAGTCGAAGCTCGGCGAGGTGCTCGCGTTTTTGCGAACACGGTTAGAGGTCGGCCGCCAGCTTTATGTGATCTATCCGTTGATCGATGAAAGCGAAAAACTCGATGCGAAAGCGGCCGCGGCCGAGTACGAATTGTGGAGAGAGCGTTTGCATCCGTTTCGCTGCGATCTGCTGCACGGCCGAATTCCTCCGTCGGAGAAGCGGGAAATCATGGAACGTTTTCGCAGCGGTGAGACAAACGCGCTGATCAGCACGACCGTGCTTGAGGTCGGTGTAGACGTTCCCAACGCCAGCGTGATGCTTATTGAAAACGCCGAGCGCTTTGGGCTTGCGCAACTTCATCAGCTTCGCGGACGAATCGGGCGAGGGGAGCACAAGTCGTATTGCATTTTGCTCACCTCGGCTCAGGCGAAAGAGGCTTCGGCAAAACTGGCGGTTTTAGAAAGAACAAGAGACGGCTTCGAAGTGGCAGAAGCAGACTGGGAATTGCGTGGCCCAGGCGACCTGCTTGGCACGGCTCAGAGCGGCCTGCCTGCACTCAAGATTGGTAACTTGAAGACAGACGCGGATTTGATGCGGCGCGCGCGCGGGGCCGCCGTATCGATTTTGGAAAGGGACCCTCGTTTGGAATCGCCTGAGAATCAACGTTTCCGGCGTTTAATTGTCGAACAACAAGGACGAACCTTTTCTAACGTTAGTTAATGAAAAACTTTGCGAAATTTTTGTTTTTTGTCCTGCTGGTCAGCGCGGGAATTTCTCTCCTGTACGACTATCGCCTGAAGCATGGCGGGCTGAATGTCCCTTCTGGTCGAAAGCCGGAAAAATACACGCTGGCATCGAATCCGAGCGTGGATCCAAAGCAAGTCCCATCGCTAGAGGCGTTGAACCGGGAGCGGCGCGCACTTGTCAAGAGCGTGATCCCGTCAGTTGTTGCTGTCAAAACGTCAAAGAAGATCGGTATCCGACGGGAATACGGACTTGATCCGTTCGAATATTTTTTCCAGGGCCGGCGGCAATTTCGTAGCCCGCGCGACGAGACTCTTGTGCAAAACTCGCTCGGCTCAGGTGTGATCGTAACAAAGGAAGGGCATATCATCACAAACAGTCACGTGGTCACCGATAGAGAAGGCAACCAGGTTGATCAAATCGAGGTGCAATTGAGTGATGGGCAAACGAAGAAGGCGCGGTTAGTCGGCGCGGATTCTGAGGTCGATCTGGCTGTGCTCAAGATTGACGACCCGAGCGTAAAGCCGCTCAAGCTCGCTGACTCGGACACAGTGCAACCGGGAGACTTTGTTCTAGCCATCGGCAATCCATTTGGATTCGAGGAAACTGTGACAGACGGAATCATTAGCTCGAAAGTACGGCCGAACAGGACGGATTTCTTTGGTGATTTGATTCAGACCAATGCTGCGATCAATCCCGGAAATAGCGGCGGACCGCTAATCAATCTTCGCGGTGAAGTGATCGGGATCAACACGGCAATCGCTTCAACCACCGGCGGCTCGCAGGGAATCGGTTTTGCCATTCCATCAAATACAGTTCGCACCGCATTGGAAAGTCTACTCAAGCAAGGACGAATCATCCGTGGTTATCTCGGGATCCAGAGCAGAGCAATACAGCCCGATGAAACCAGTTTGGATACGGATGGAGTGACGGTCGCGGAGGTGATGCCTGGATCTCCCGCAGCCCAGGCGGGCGTTCAGCCAGGCGACGTCATCCGCAAATTCGATGGGCGTGAAGTCAAGAATTTCACTGCCTTGCGAACCTTCGTGGCTCAGACGCCGTTAAATAAGCAAGTGGAGCTCGACATCGTGCGTGGCGGAAAACCGGTCAAGATGACGACGCAGATCAAAGAGCAACCGATTGATTATCAAACTTCGGTTGTCCCCCCCGGACAAAAGCAGCCGCAGCAACGCCCGGGACAACCGAGCGATCAAGAAGCTGCCGCCGGACCTCTTGCTTCAATTCATGTGGTAGAGCTGACTCCTGAAACAGCACGCCAGCTTGATCTGCCTGCAAATGCGCAAGGTGTTTTGGTTAGCAGCGTCGATCCTGACAGCGGGGTGGCCGAATTGCAAAATGGCGACGTGATCGAAGAAATCAATCAACAACCGGTTACGTCAGTTGCCGATTACAACAAGATCGCAGCCGCGCTTGATCCCAGCCAGCCGCAAGTGCTGTCAGTTTGTCGCCACAAGATGCGTTCGTTTCTCGTATTGCGCGCGCGGTAAGAGGCTGGTCGAGGCGTCAATGGCACGGCAACACACAGCCGTGGCTACAACTCCATAAACGAACCAGTCTTAGCACGCGATGGCGTGACGCCGGCAAACGCCCGAGAGCATTTCCCAGAGCGCGTCGAGAATGCGGTTTACTGACGCTTTCACTGATTCGAAATTGCGCTCGTTGACGTAACGGTTCAGCATTTCACGCTCAGAGGTAGAATGTTCTCGATCCGCCTCGATGTGAATCGTGAAATATTCGTAGTGCTCAGGCTTGGCGAATCCGTAGTATTTTTTGAGCCCGTCAATCTTCGATTCACAGATGGAGGGAATTTGGCTCTCGTACGCATACAATGCGCCCAAACCTTCAGCCGTCGATCCCTGGCCACAAACCGAGCGGAATGTTTCAATCAATTTGTTCGTCTCCGTTTGTTTCTCGGTTCGCGCAAGCTCGGCATCGTCGATGCCGAGACCATCCGCAAATTTCTTCCACAGCTCGGGATGATTCGGTGATCCGGCTTCTTCATCGATCAAATTGCTGAGCAATTGTTTCCGGGTTGCTTGATCGTCACAGTTCGCGTGCACCGCCGAGAGATACGTCGGAAACGCCGCGACATGATGATAGTACTGTCGCGCATAATCTGTAAGCGCCTGTTTGCTCAATTCCCCGCGCGTCCACGCCAGATAAAACGGATGTTTCAAAAGATGTTTCTCCGCAACGTCATTGTCGATCTTGTCGAGATATTGGTTCATAAAACTGGTTGAGTTTGCTTATAAGCGCAGGCTAGATCGCTGCAAGTATTTAATATAATCTTCTGAAAACAGGCCAGCGTTTCAACACTGAGTCAATCTTGTTACATCATCCAGACGAAGGATTGCGATCAGATTGACGGATATTTTAAACCGATTTCAAAATGTGCTTGATCCCGCGGACGGGGATTACGACCCAGCTGGGGCGATTGTTTAGTTCGTAACCAATTTCGTAAACAGCTTTGTCGAGCAGGTAGGCTTCGATCATGATCTGCAGATCTTCGCTGTTGTGAGGTATGAAGATGGCGTTGCCCGTAGTCTTCAAATAACTCTGTAGAAAGACGCTGCCCATGTGACGATACCAAAGGTCGGCCCACCGCTCGAGGAATGGCACATCCTCTTTACGCATGGCCGGCTGCCAAAGAGCACTGTAAGCAGCGTATTGAAACGAACGCATCATACCTGCTACATCCCGGAGTGCGGAACGTTTCAGCTTCCGTTCGCTCAGCGGTCGCGCCGGTTCGCCTTCGAAGTCCAAAATAACGAAGTCTTTTCCGGTGTAAAGCAACTGACCCAGATGATAATCGCCATGAATCCGAATTTTCGCGGCATTAGTGCGACGATCGAGCAGCCGTTTTTCACGTGCGAGGATCTCGTGTTCCGCGCTTAGCACTTCTTTTGCTTCATCGCGGAAATCCGCCGGAAGGTCGCACAATTTCTTTTCCAAAAGCGTAAACGCGCGTCGCAGCGACGCTCGCATGTTTTGATAAACAGAACGTTGCGCCATCGCGTTGAATGGCTCCGGCCGGAACGCCGGATCGTCCGGATACGAGGCGAGTGCGAGATGCAGTTCACCAGTGCGTTGCCCGAGCAGCTTCATTTTCTCAGGATAAACGCCACCGAACAGCTCATCGAGCAGCGCCCCCGGGGCCGCGATTTCATTCTGAAGATCGGCTTTGCGACCAAGTACCCGCTCGTAATAGCGACCGACTGCGTCCAGGGTGAGCGACCAGACATCCCCTTCGTTAGTAACGGCGCTCTGCAGTAAGCACACGACAGTCGGCTCCGCTTTCGGGCGGCGATATTCGATTGCGCCGACAAACGCCGGCACATTTGGGAACTTGGTGTGTTCTGTGAGAAACCGAGTTATTTCAACATCCGGATTAACGCCATCCTCGATTTTGCGATAGAGTTTCAGAAAGAACTTGTTATCAAAGAGCATTGAGGAGTTGCTCTGCTCCGCGCCTAAGACTTGCGAATTCTGTGGGCTAGTGAATTGATCAGCTTCGAAATCCTTGGCAGTAATGCCGACCAGTTCGCCAGCGCGAGCCTTTACGATCTCGCGCCTGGCGATCGTATCGAACAACCGCGAGCGGCATTTCACATCCCAGGTTGCATCAAACAGAACGTTTTCATCGTTACTCGCGAAACGCGCGATAATGGCGTGCGGTGCGGCTTGCGAAAGGGCGCGCGCGGTTTCACCGGAGGCAATGCTGACCGGAAGGACATATGTCTCAGTGGGTGCGTCGAGATAGCTGACTTCGACGAGCCAAAGTTGAGCACTATCGGCGTCGTCCGAGATCGAAGGCTGCTCAACGATTTTCAAACTGCGAAAGGTTCGCGCCTTCGAACCGAACCAGCGGCAGGTTTGGAGGTATCGAGGTAAAATTTCGCGTTCGATTGCGGCGCGTTGACCGTTGGTGAGCAATGTTTCCAGCTCCATTGGTGCACTGATCACTGGCACCGTTTTCTTTCTTGGCGCGCGGCGCCCGTCAGTCGGCGCGTGCAGGGCGAACCAGTAGTATGCATGCGGTCCAAGGGTGATGACGTAGCGGGATTTTCTAATTGGGCGAAAAAGATTGCGGCTAAAAACTTCCATCGGCACGAACCCAGCGAAGCGGGAAAGGTCTAATTCCGCTGATTGCGCGAAGCGGGAGAGGTTCACTATCACCAGAACGATCTCATCTTCGTACCGGCGAAGGAAAGCGAGAACCTTCGGGTTGTCGGGATAGAGAAATTCCAGCGAGCCGCGCGAGAACGCCTTGAAATTTTTCCGCATGGCGATGACCCGTCGCATCCACCAGAGCAACGAAGAGAGATTTTTCTGCTGATTCTCCACGTTGACGGCTTCGTAATGATATTCAGGGTCGATCGTGATCGGAAGATAAAGTTGCTGTGGGTTTGCTCGTGAAAATCCGGCGTTGCGGTCAGGGCTCCACTGCATCGGTGTGCGGCAACCGTTGCGATCGCCGAGATAGAAATTATCGCCCATGCCGATCTCATCCCCGTAGTAGATGATCGGGGTGCCCGGCATCGAGAATAGCAGGGTATTAAGCAGCTCGATTTTGCGACGGCTGTTTGCCAGCAGTGGAGCGAGACGCCGACGGATTCCAAGATTTATGCGAGCGTGGGGATCGGTAGCGTAAACGCGGTACATGTAGTCGCGTTCCTCGTCGGTGACCATTTCCAGGGTCAGCTCGTCATGGTTGCGCAGAAACATCGCCCACTGACACTGTTCGGGAATCGACGGAGTCTGCTCGAGAATGTCGATGATGGGAAAGCGGTCCTCCATCTGCAACGACATGAACATGCGTGGCATGAGAGGAAAGTGAAAATTCATGTGCGATTCGTCGCCGTTACCAAAGTAGGCGGCCGCATCTTCCGGCCATTGGTTCGCTTCGGAGAGCAGCATGCGATTTGGAAATTTCGCGTCGATGTGGGCACGGAGCTTACGGAGGTATTGATGCGTCTCTGGGAGGTTCTCGCAGCTCGTGTTTTCTCGTTCGTAAAGGTAGGGGATAGCGTCAAGGCGAAGCCCATCAACGCCCAGTCCCAGCCAAAAATCGCAGACTTTCTCTACGGCATCGTGCACTGCCGGGTTATCAAAGTTCAGGTCTGGCTGATGCGAATAAAAGCGATGCCAATAATAGGCTTTTGCGACTGGGTCCCATGCCCAGTTCGATGTTTCGAAGTCTTTAAAAATGATTCGCGAATCCTTGTATTTTTCCGGGGTATCACTCCACACATAGAAGTCTTTGTAACCGAGATCGTCGCTGGAGATGCCGGCACCAGCTGCGGCAACAGCGCGCCGCGACTTTTGAAACCATGGGTTTTGATCGGAAGTGTGATTGATGACCAGCTCCGTGATGACGTGCAGATTTCGCTGATGCGCCGCATCAAGGAATGCGCGGAAATCATCCAACGTGCCGAAATTTGGATTAACGTCGAAGTAATCGGCGATGTCGTATCCGTCATCTCGCAGCGGCGACGGATAAAAGGGCAAGAGCCAAATGGCGGTGATGCCGAGTTCCTGAAAATAATCCAGTTTCTCGATTAGTCCGCGAAAGTCACCCATCCCGTCCCCGTCGCTGTCGCAAAACGTTTTGACGTGCGTCTCGTAGATGATTGCGTCTTTGTACCAGAACGGATCCATGCTCGTTGGAGTCTCCCCTTGCGCCATGCGTTTAACTTTTGACGCACAAAACGCGCAACGCAATCATTGGTTCGTCGTTGTTCCGCAAGACATGGTCTTCTTCGCAGAACAAAAGCGACCACGTTACCTTGGCCACTTTCACAAAAAATTTATGATTAATTTTCTCTAACCCTTGATCTTCATTACCTGGCTGGCAACACACTGCCATTGACCTCCGCGTTGCACCCAAGTGTCGGTAAATCGAAACGCGCGATCAAATGGCTTGCCATCCTTGGTCGTTCCCTTTTCGTGTGAAGTGCCGACAACGACTGCGACGCCCGGTCCGTAGCTGCGCACCGTGAGCTTTTCATTCACGGCAGACTTATACGTGTCTTTGTCTTTTTTGATCTCAGAGATGACGCCGGACTTGCCCATCACTCTTCCATCCCAATAGACGCCGTTGAAGTCGTTGGCGACGAATGATTGCGCAACTGAGCTATCGTGAGCTGCGTAAGATGCTTCCCATTTGTTTTCGTTGTCCTTCAGCGTCGCTTCTATGCTTCCTTTTCCTGATGAAGCAGTTGCGGTGACACCCACTGGAGAGACTTTCGTTGAAGCCGAGCGTTTCTGGTTTTGCGCGGAGCCTGCGGTCTTTTCTTTTTTCTGAGTTGCTGGCTGTTCCGACGTTGTTGTACTTGCCGCTGCTTTACTTGCTGGTGTGGCGGTTTGTTCAGCGGTGGCGGGCGGCTTTTGCTCAGGTGCCGGAGACGTTGTTTCCTCCTCTGCGAGCGCCAATGTGCCGAAGCTTAAAGCAAGGATACTGATTAAGGATGTGATTAGTTTCATGTGTTTTAATTGGTGAACTTCGTTGATGCGCCTTTGTGCCGAACTGGACCTCGGAGGTAGTGGTAAACAGATTCGCAAATTTTGCTCAGGCGCGGTTTACGTTTGTCGATCGTAGGGAGCCGCCGTCGAGGAATCAAGATTTACCGGGAGGGGACGAATCGGAGTACATTGGTGAGTCTGTCTTGGAAACCGGTGGACGAAGTGGCCGGTGCAGCTTAAGAAACTTAATGGCGAGTTCGCGTGCACTCTGCTGACTGATTATTGCAATTTCTTAACCTTTCATGGGACGATCCAAACTGATTTCTTCCACACGCCGCAAACCAGGGAAACAGGCGCGCGTCACCAAATCGCGGGCGCGACCGTTCTCTGTCACCCCGCAACTCGAACCCGGAGCGCCGAGCGACTTGGAATTGATGAAGGCGATCCAAGCGGAGGATCCCGATGCGCTCTCTCAGCTCTACGATCGATACAACGGCATTTTGAAGGCGCTTATTTTGCGAGTGATTCATAACGAAGCGGAAGCTGACGATCTCTTACAAGAGATTTTCATGGAGATCTGGAACCAGGCGAAAAACTTCTCTTCACAAAAGGGCAAACCACTTGGCTGGATGGTGACACTGGCCCGGCGTCGGGCGATCGACGGGTTGCGGAAAAAGCAGGCTTATGCGCGCGCAGAAGAACGGTTGCAAAATGAAACCGAACAACAGCCTGATGCCTGGGTCCATAATTCCACCGAAGAAGAAATCGTGCTTAGTGACACGCGCAGCCTGATACGCAAGGTAATCAGTGGGCTTCCACCCGCCCAACAGGAAGCAATCGACCTGGCATTTTTTCGAGGTATGAGCCAGCGCGAAATCGCCGCGAAAACGAATACACCCTTAGGCACGGTAAAGACGAGGCTTGAACTAGGACTGAAAAAAATCTATGACGGTCTCAAGGAGTTGAGAGGTGAACTTTA
>WNFT01003639.1_pt1 | contig 13401 bp, 12 predicted proteins | sample 5400191 | NCBI WGS metagenome assembly WNFT01 (sample SAMN13153359, study PRJNA577476) | soil metagenome | isolation source: 80 cm saprolite under Madrone tree | place: USA:California | collected 2016-06-14
AGTACACGTGCCGCATCCAGGTAGATACGTGCTCCGAGAAAACTCTCGGTGCGGCAAAAGAGAAGGACTCCAACGTTGAGGCACTCACCACGTTCGACACTGGGGACGACCCGGATGAGCGCATAATCATAGGAACTGAGTGCGCGCATGTAAGGCCTCCTCCACAAAGGAGCGTGAGGCTGCCAGGCGATCGAGCAGATACACCTGGTAAGCCTCGCGGTGAGCATCAGAGCCGGTGAAGAAAGGATCATGGTCAAGCCAGCTCTCGGGAATCGCGTTGACCGTCTCCTGGATTATCTCTGGTGTCAGAATCTTTTTCAAGAGAGCGTCCGCCTCCTCAAGAGCACTCGCCGCGGGAAGGAGCACATGCTCTTTGATCAAAGCGAATCGGCTGCGACTCCGAGAGAGGTAGTCCCCTGTACTATGGTGGAAGTAGAGCGAAGAGCCGTGGTCGATGAGCATCAGTCGCTTGTGCCAGAAGAGCATGTTGGTATTGCGCGGCGTGCGATCTACATTCGTTACGTATGAGTCGAACCACACGATTGAAGAGGCCAGCAGCGGGTCAATCCTGCTCGCATCGGGCGGATTGAAAGCGAGAGCTCCGGGTAAGTAATCCAGAGCCAGATTCAAGCCGGCACTGGCTTTGATCAGAGATTGGATCTCATAGTCTGGTTCAGAACGTCCAAGCACAGGATCAAGTTCCATGAAGACGATCTCGGGAACAGGTAGCCCCAGGGCGCGGCCAAGTTCTCCTGCCAGCAGTTCGGCGATCAGCGCTTTTGCACCTTGACCAGCCCCACGAAACTTCAGCACGTAGAGGCCATCGTCATCAGCTTCGACGATGGCCGGCAATGAGCCACCTTCCCGCAGTGGCGTGACATAGCGAGTTACCGTTAAAGTTCTAAGCATGGCTCTATTGTAGCATACAGTTCCCAAGAATCTCTTCTTCTAACCTTCACCAGGCGGAACCGTATATGGAATCGAAGAAAATCTACCAATTTTGTCGTATACTACACATAATGACAACGTAATGCGAAGGAGAGCAATGGATAGCAGATTTTATACCTCTGAAAAACTAGACATCGAACGGCTCGCCACTGACCTGGAGAACATCTACCGCCTCCAAGGCTACCAGGTACAGCAGCTTGGCAACAAAGAACAAAAGCTCATACAATTACAGAAAGGTAGCGATGTCGAGGCGCTCGTCGGCTTGCAATCGGCATTAACGGTGTCCATGCAACGTACTTCTGGTGGTATACTCATAATGATTGGCCAACAAAAATGGATCGATAAGGCGGCAGTTGGGATAGTCGGCCTGGCTGTTCCCATGTTATGGCCACTCACCATCACCGCAGGTCTTGGAGCATTGCGACAGGTCGGCCTCTCCAGCCAGGTGATGCATATGGTGGATGGATTGTTGCACCAGCAGCAGCCCGATGTACAGACGGGACCAGCTCCAATCAAGCAATAAAGGAGAGATAGATGGACGCCAGATTTTACAACTCGGAAGACATAGACATTGAACGGCTTGCCATAGACTTAGAGAACATCTATAGAGTACAGGGCTACCAGGTGCAGCAGATCGTCACCACAGGCCAGATACTGGTGCAGTTGAAAAAAGGGGGCGATTTTGAGACGCTCATCGGCATGGGGGTAGCGCTGAGTGTGATCATACAACGCACCGCCGGTGGCGTCCTGGCGATGATCGGCCAGCAGAAGTGGATGGACAAAGCGGCAGCGGGAGCAGTGGGCGCTGCCGGCCTGGTGTTCTTCCCACTCTTACCACTGGCCGTAACGGCGGGCGTGGGTGCGCTGCGGCAGATGAGCCTGGCCAATCAAATTCTGAATGTGGTGGATGGATTGGTGCGCCAGCAACGACCTGGAGTCCAGGGAGGCCCCATTCCGATGCAATTGCTGCCGCAGGTTCAGCAACAATGGGTACCGCCGACATACTCAGCACCCCCACCAACCTACACGCCACCTGTACAATACATACCACCGCCTCCACAACCACAGGTAGTGATATCCCAGCCTGTCGCCACACCCGCGCCGGCACCGGCACCCAGCAAATTGCGCTGTCCCAACTGCAATACGCCTTACGAAGCTGGCGATACGTTCTGTTCCGGCTGCGGCAAGTCACTGGCACAGCAGAAGACACTCTGCCCCAATTGTAAGGCCGAGTTGAAACCGGACGTATCTTTCTGCCCGAAGTGTGGGGCCTCGACGTTCCAAACACTTTCAGCGACACAGGCCGCCGTACCCGCTCCTGCTCCTGCGCCACAGACTTATACACCACCAACCTATACACCGCCGACGCCAACCTACACTCCACCGACGCCAACCTACACTCCACCGGCACAACCCAGGCCAACGCCGCCGCAGCCACAACCGTACGTGCCATCTGTGCCACAGGAGCCGCCCGTAGCTCCGAAGCCAAAAGTGACCATTGTACCTGCCGCGCCTACGCAGCAGCCAGCCGCTGCCCCGAAGCCACCGCCGCAGCCACCAACACCATTGTACATTCCATCAACACAGGCAACAGCACCAAGGGCACAGACGCCACTGCCACCAACGAAACCGATTGTGGCGAGGCCATCAAGCGAACCGGTCTTTGACCCCAATGCCACCTGGGGCTACCTGACTTTCAGTGACGGCAAGCAGGTCAGGCTCGTCGGTGAACGTGCCACAGTGGGACGTTCCGACCACGACCTGGGCGGCATCAATCCAGAGGTCGATCTTGCCAGCATGCAAGGGGCCGAGACTGTCTCGCGTATTCACGCCGCTCTTGAGCACATCGGCAGCACCTACACCCTGACCGACCTCAACAGCACCAACGCCACGCGCATCAACGGCAAGCGCCTGGAGCCGGATAAGCCTTCGCCGATCAACGATGGCGATACGCTCACTTTTGGCAAAGTAACATGCACGTTTAAGAAGGCCTGATAATGGAAATCGATACCGAACGACAAAAACAAGCACGCACATACGCCCGTATACGCCATCGTCTCATCCTTGTTGACCTGGCGATAGCCGCAGCAGGCATCCTGATCGTCCTTTTCAGCGGCCTGGGGACCTGGCTGCGCAACCTGCTACATCCACTGGCCTGGCAACCTGCCCCAGGCTGGTTCCCCTGGCAAGTGCTGGTCTACTTTCTGATCTTGATCCTGGCCTACCAGGTCATCAGCGCACCACTCAGCTACTACAGTGGCTTCGTCCTGCCCCATCGTTTTGGCCTATCCACACAATCCCTCAAAGATTGGTTGCTCGACCTCTTCAAAGGGCTCGTGCTCGGCCTCGTCCTGGAAGTCCTGGCTATTGAACTGGTCTACTGGCTCCTGGCAGTTCAGCCGCAGACGTGGTGGCTCTGGGTTGCACTCGCCTTGCTTTTCTTCACCGTCGTGATGGCAAACCTCGCGCCTATCCTCATCCTCCCGCTGTTCTACAAATTCAGCCCGCTACCCGAAGGCGAGTTGACACAACGGCTGCTGGCATTGGCCGATCGCGCTCATACCCGCGTGCGTGGCGTATTCACCATGCACATGAGCAACAAAACGACCGCCGCCAACGCTGCGCTCATGGGCCTGGGGAATACCCGTCGTATCGTGGTGGGAGATACGATGCTGGACCGCTACACGCCGGACGAAATCGAGGTGGTGCTGGCGCACGAACTGGGCCATCATGTGCATCACGACATCTGGAAGCTCATCGTCAGTCAATCAATCCTCACGCTTGGCGGACTCTACCTCATCAACCTGGTGCTGCACTGGGCTGTTGACACACAACATTACTACCAGGGTTTAGCCGACGCCGCCACGATACCGCTCATCATGCTGCTGACCGCTGCCTTCGGCCTGATTGTCATGCCCATCAGCAATGGCTATAGCCGGGCCATCGAGTACCAGGCCGACGAGTATGCGCTCCAGGCAACGCAGAAAGTCGAAGCCTTCAAGAGTGCGATGACTCGCCTGGCGAACCAGAACCTGGCCGAGGTCGAGCCATCACCGCTCATTGAAGTGCTGCTGCATGACCACCCCTCAATTGGCAAGCGGCTGAAGCACGCCGACGAGTACGCGATCCAGCATGGTCTTCAGGCTTCTGATTTCAATACATCCCTGAGCGCACCAAGTTGAGAGGCAGCATCGTCGACTGACCCAGCGGGCATGGAAAGCAATGGCTCATCGACACCTGCAGCGGCCCACTGATCGAGCTTCGCCACCACCTCTTTGGGCGTACCAATGATGGAGGTGGCATCAAGCATGGCCGGACTCACGGCCCCGACGCCACCTTTCATGCCCTGCTTCCAGCCCTCCTTCACGGCCTCCACATCTGCACCGAAGCCGTGGCGTGTCAACATCTGTGCGTAGTAGTCGCCCATCCTGCCAATGTAGTACGCGAGGGGGCTAGCTGCATGGAAGCGCGCAGTAGCTCGCTGTTGCTCATCGGCGTTCTCTGGCAAGATGACGCTGGTGATGTAGGGTGCAATAGCGGCGCTATGCGGCGGGCGACCGGCGATCCGTGCCCCTTCGTCAAGCTGTTCGCGCAACTCACCCCATTTGTTCCCTGGCCAGTAGACGGGCAGCACACCATCGGCGACCTCACCCGATTGCACGACATTCTTTGGTCCCATCGCTGCAATGTAGATCGGCAGGTCTGCCCGCAGCGGAGTGAAGCGCAGTGTGAAGCCACGTTCGAGATTGAAGAACTCGCCATGATAAACCAGCTTCTCGCGGCGCAGGATCATTTTGATGATCTCGACATACTCGCGGGTGCGCTTGACCGGCTTTTCAAAGCGGACGCCATGCCAGTGTTCGATCACATTGGCTCCCGATGGGCCAAGGCCGAGAATAATGCGCCCCCCCGAACGATCATCCAGAGTAGCCACCGTGCTGGCTAGCAGTGCGGGCGTGCGTGAATAAATATTGGCGATGCCTGCGCCGATCTTGATACGCTTCGTTTCGCGCACCAGGTCGGCCATCGAGGTAAAGAGTTCGTAGCCCCACGACTCGCCTAGCCAGACTGAGTCAAAGCCCAGTTCGTCAGCAACCTTGACCTTTTCGACCACTTGACGCCATTCCGCAGGAAAGTTGGGCGCGTCGGCCACAAAGCCGATTTTGTTGCGGTACGCTTTCGTTGCGCCGGAGTTTGTGTCTGTTGAGGTGCCGGGTCCGCTATCTGTTGTCATGCGCTGATCCTTTCTTTACATGAGCAGTGTCGGTAGTTAGGTAGGGGTAGCCAGATAGTTCGCCATCACATCAGTATACATTACTCTTTACTGCTATGATAGAGTGGAGTAAGAAACTAATCAGCAAATCTCATAGGGGACCATCTTCTGAGAGGACCATTGCCATGCAGACGATGATCACAAGAGAGCCACGTCAAACCGCAAAGCGCTTGGTCATCGGTCGCTTTTCCAGGGGAGAGCAACGATCTTTTTCGCCGCACGTGACGTGCTGGATAAATCCGCCGTTCTACGAACGATGCTCGATAAATCGGCATTCTACGGGTAAATCGGCACTCTACCTACTGGGCTCCATGCTTCTCCTGCTGGCTATAGTCGTGTCTGGATGTAACCATGCATTGAGCCCGATGCCAGCAACGCCAACACCAACACCAACGACGAAAGCGGTAGAGCCTCTGACAGCCATAGAGATGCTTGATGAGCACCAGGGATGGGCATTAACCGCTACCTCCATCCTGCGGACCAGTGATGGAGGTAGCCATTGGAAAAATGTCTCCCCTGCAAATGTCCCTTATCTCCTAGGGCTTCAAGGAACGTTCCTCACTGTTTCTACTGCATGGGTGACGGCAGAAATGAGTGAGAGCGAGCCACTTCGTGTCCTTCGGACCACCGATGGGGGAAATCACTGGGACAGCATTTCACTACCGCAGATCCAAGGGCACTTCATAGGCGGCCCAGACTTCATCAACCCGTCCGACGGATGGCTCGAAGTGAAAACAGTGGAAGCAACAGGGAACAAAGGGATAGCTATCTATCGCACAACGGATGGAGGGAAAACGTGGAGAAAGGTCTCAAGTACCACCTTGCAGACCGGGAGAGCCCCGGGTCATCTTCCCTGGTTTGGGAAAAAATCAGGCATTTCCTTTCTCACTGCTCAAACAGGGTGGGCCACGGCAGGAGAAGCGACAAACATCTGGTTCTATGTGACCCATGATGGAGGAGTCACCTGGCAGCCTCAACCCCTCACCTGGCCTTCGGGATTGGTCTACCCAACAGCCACCACGATCCCTCCTATCTTCTTTGGGAAGGATGGTCTGCTTCCCGTTCTCATCAACGATCTAACACATCACAATCTTGATCTCTACGTGACCCATGATGGGGGAGTCACCTGGCAAAGTACAAGCCTTACTGCCCCCTATTCAACCTCTCTTACTGCCTCAGATATGAATCACATCTGGATACTAGATGCACCGAGTCTTGCCGTGACGAGTGATGGCGGACAGCATTGGAACCAATTTACCCCTCATGCAGACTTTACGAATGTCTCTGCGCTGGATTTTATTTCGAGTCGCGTGGGGTGGGCCATTGGCGGACTAGAACCGACTCAATCCCTCCTGCTCAAAACGACTGACGGCGGTCACCTCTGGACTAAGATCACCTATAGCATTTCGTAAGAGAACCTGGCAATTCGCTGTCGCGACGTGCCCGCGGGGGTGCCAGGTCGCTATTCCAGGAGGGTGAGCGTCAAAATTTTGCGTGCAGCCAAATCACCCAGCCCCAGGGCGGAGCTTGCCTCCGCCCTGGGGGGGTGGCCCTCGACGCAAAAAAATGAAACGCACCCATTCCAGCATCACAGCTTGACGCCATCCCAACCACAGTGTATGCTCATGCTAAAGCCTTTTGCGAAAACCAGGAAAGGCCATTCATGAATCAGCAGCTTGAGCGTATTCTGAGCCAGGTCCCTGAATGGGACAGTGCCGAGGCCGTCATCACGCCACTCACTGGCGGTATCACGAACCAGAATTACCGTGTCGACATCGGAGCAGAGACCTTCGTGCTCCGCATCGGCGGCCAGGGCACGCACCTGCTCGGTATCGACCGGGAGCGCGAACGCACCTGCACCGCTATTGCCGCACAGATGGGCGTCGGAGCTGAGGTTGTGCACTTCATCGCCACCAGGTCTGAAGAAGTCCTTATCACGCGCTTCATCGCTGGCACGAGCATCACACCGGAAAGCGCCGCCCAACCAGAGATGCTGCGACGCATCGTCAACTCCATGCATCGTTATCATGCTGGACCAGACTTTCCTGGCACTTTCTCGCCCTTCGAGACGGTGCGCAACTACCATCAACTTGCCCTTGAACACGGCGTCTCATTTCCCCAGAGCCTGCCGCAGGTTTTTATGTTGATGGCACAGATCGAGCAGGTGCTCGGCCCTCTCCACCAGCCAAAACCGTGCCACAACGACCTGCTCGCCAGCAACTTCATCGACGATGGTCATACCGTTCGGATTCTCGATTGGGAATACGCTGGCATGGGCGACATGTTCTTTGACCTGGGCAACTTCGCCGTCAATCAATCGCTTAACGAGGAACAGTGTCAGCTTCTCTTGCGTTACTACTTCGGTGAGGTGAAACCGGCAGACCTGGCACATCTACACCTGATGCGGCTGGCTTCCGATCTGCGCGAATCATTCTGGGGTTTCCTCCAGTTAGGCATATCCGAACTCGATTTTGACTATTTTGAATACGCTCACCACCACCTGAATCGCTTTCTGCGCAATGTGGCAACGACCCAATTCGAGCAGTGGTTACAGGAGGTGGGATGGTAATTCCTCAAAAGGAGACCAATCCATGCACAACCAGGCCAGGGCCATCATCATTGGTAGCGGCATCGCCGGTTCCAGTATGGCTTACCATCTGACCGAACGCGGATGGCGCGACATCGTCGTCCTTGACCAGGGACCGCTCATCACTGGCACCACATCGCACGCACCTGGATTGGTCGGGCAACTGCGCTCATCCGTCAGCCTGACGAAAATGCTGATGTACAGCGTAGCCCTCTACAAAGAACTGCAAGTGGATGGCACCCCTGGTTACATTCAGGTGGGGAGTTTGCGACTGGCCTCCTCGCCGGAACGCCTGGAAGAACTGAAGCGCCAGGCCGGTTTTGCCAGGAGCGTCGGGCTGGCGGCAGAACTCATCAGCGCACGTGAAGCGCAGCAGATGTTCCCGCTCATGAGCATAGATGGCGTTGAGGGAGCATTGTATCTCCCGACAGACGGCACTGCTCGCGCTCCCATTCTGGCGCAGGCGCTGGCAAACGCAGCCCGGCAACACGGCGCGACCTTTTACGCCAATACCCGCGTCACCAGTATCGAAGTGCGCAACGGACGAGTGCAGGCAGTCCACACCTCACAGGGGCGCATCCAAAGTGAGATCATCGTCGCCGCCGCGGGTATCTGGTCGCCGCGCATCGGCCAGATGGTTGGCCTCTCCATTCCCCTCATGCCGATGCAGCACCAGTACGCCATCACGGCCCCACTTCCTGAGCTGGCAGAGGGAAACAGCATGCCCAATCTGCGTGATCCCGATAAGCTGGTCTATTTCCGCCTGGAAGGACAGTCCCTGGTGCTTGGCGGATACGAGCGAAATCCAGCGTCGTTCGATGTCGATGCCATTGCCGATAATGCCAACCCGAGCGTCCAGGGCTTCGACGATTCTCGTTTTGCCAGTCTACTCACAGGCAGCGTTGAGCGCGTTCCTTGCCTGTGTGATGTTGAGTTGGTACGACGTGTCAACGGGCTAGAGTCGTTCACACCGGACGGTGAGTTTATCCTGGGCGAGTCATCGGATGTACGAGGCTTCTGGGTGGCTTGTGGTTTCTGCGCTCACGGCATCTCCGGCTCCGGTGGTGTCGGCAAGGTAATGGCCGACTGGATCGTGGAGGGTGAGCCCGGCCTCGATCTCTGGCACATGGATATGCGTCGCTTCGGAGCTTACACCGCCAGTCGGCGCTACATCGCTACCCGCGTCGATGAAATTTACAGCACCTACTACGACATCAGCTACCCCCTAAAGGAACGCAGCAGTGCACGCAACCTGCGCCTCAGTCCTGTCTACAACCGTCTGGAGGAGCTTGGAGCAGTCTTCGGTGAAAAAGCTGGCTGGGAACGCCCCAACTGGTTCGCATCCAACGCACCCCTGGCAGAGGGTCAAGGATGGCCGGTACCCCAGGGGTGGGCAAGTCGCTACTGGTCGCCCGCCATCGGTGCCGAACACCAGGCCACACGCGAGCGCGTCGCCATGTTTGATGAAACCTCCTTTAGTAAACTAGAGGTATTCGGCCCTGGTGTCCTGGCCTTTCTACAGCACATCACCGACAACCAGATGGATCAGCCCGTAGGCAGCATTACCTACACGCAGATGCTGAACACACACGGTGGTATTGAGTGCGACCTCACCGTGACACGTCTGGCCGCCGACCGTTTCCAGATCATCACCGGCACAGCCTTTGGCATCCATGACCTCTCGTGGATGCGCAGTCAAATGCCGACTGACGGCTCGGTCTACATCCAGGACGTGACCTCCAGTCGCTGCTGCATTGGCCTATGGGGACCACGGGCGCGTGACCTGGTACAGCAGGTAAGCGAAAACGACTTCTCCAACGCGGCCTTCCCCTACCTGACGGCGCAACAGGTCACGATTGGTGACACTCCTGCGCTGGCCTTGCGCGTGACCTATGTTGGTGAACTTGGCTGGGAAATCTATGCTCCGATGGAGTACGGTCTCAAGCTCTGGGACACGCTCTGGCAGGCAGGCCAGCCGCTAGGAGTCGCAGCGGCCGGTTACCGGGCCATCGAATCGCTGCGCCTGGAGAAGGGCTACCGCTACTGGAGTGCCGACATCCATTCCGAATACAACCCCTACGAGGCAGGGCTTGGCTTCGCTGTCAAGCTGCAGAAGGGAGACTTCCTGGGCAAAACAGCCTTAGAGCGCATTAAAGCTACGGGTATCACACGCAAATTGAGTTGTCTCATCCTCGACGACCCAGGCGCCATTGCCCTGGGCGGTGAGCCATTGCTCGATGGTGAGCGCATTCTGGGTCATGTGACCAGCGGAGGCTATGGTTATACCGTGCGCCAGAGCATCGCCTACGGGTATCTGCCTGTGGAATACACGACACCCGGTACGCAGATTGAGGTACAATTATTTGGGATACGTCACCAGGCGACGGTGACGAAAGAGCCGCTCTACGATGCAAAGAATGAGAAGATCAAGGCGTAGGAGAAGAGTGTATGCTTCCTTACTCGTTCCTACAAAATCGCTACCGCATTATCAGCCAGGTAGGGACTGGCGGTTTCGGAGTCGTGTACAAAGCGACCGATACTCAGCTTGCAGACCGTCTCGTCGCCATCAAAGAGATCGAGCTGAGTGGGCTGAGACCCCAGGCGGTGACTGACGCCACCAGCGCCTTCAAGCGCGAGGTGCAGTTGCTGTCACAGCTTACTCATCCTAACCTACCGTGCATCTACGATTACTTCACGACTCCTGAGCGCTGGTATCTGGCGCTGGAGTTCATCGAGGGTGAGACAATCGAGCAATACGCGAGCAAAGCGCCAGAAGGGCGGCTACCTCTCAGTGAGATACTGGATATCGGCATGCAACTCTGTACTGTGCTTGACTACTTGCACAGCCAGCAGCCGCCTGTGATCTTCCGTGATCTGAAACCGGCCAATATTATGCGCACACCGCGGGGTCATGTCTACCTGATCGATTTTGGCATCGCCCGTCATTTCAAGCCAGGTCAGGCTAAAGATACGGTTGCCCTCGGCTCGCCCGGCTATGCTGCCCCGGAGCAGTACAGGGCGCAGACGACACCTCGCTCCGATATCTACAGCCTGGGGGCCTTGCTCCACCACCTGCTGACGACACATGACCCCGCGGAAACTCCCTTCCAATTTACGCCTCTCTGGCCAAACAGCCACCTGGCCATTGTCGAACTGGGTATGCTGGTGATGCAGATGGTCGAGTGGGATGCAAGTCAGAGGCCCGCGAATATGCAGATCATCAAACAGGAACTGCAACGCATCGCCCATGTGTGGCGGGCACTTAATATGCACTTCTGGCGGCCTGGGCCGCAGCATACTGCGCTGAGTCAGGCAAGGATGAGAAAGTTCTAACCCAGCATCGCTTATTGCACACGAATAGTAAAAGGCACCAGTAGAATAAAGAGTGGGCAGAGCTGACCCCGTTCGCAGATAGCCCGCGCATAAAAAGTCAGATGCGCCGTACCAGCACTCTGAGCAACAAAGCGCCAGACACACACCCCTTTATCCTTCATGGCATAACCGGAGGGCGTGTGCAATTGCAGTATAGCCTGCAAAGTACGAGGACCATCCCAGGTGTGACCAAAAGGAAGACGAATCTCAACCACATTGCCAATGTGGGCAGTAACAATCGTATGACTTTGCTTGATATTTACCACCACATTCGGCGCTGGCGGCTCAGGTTTCACCACCACATCACTAGGACAACCATAGGTGGTACCATACCCCCCCACTATAGGATAGGTAAGGACAGGGTGGGGATCAGTTCTCCCCCCCGTATTTGTTCCGCAGGCAGCGAGCATGAGCACTGCCACAAGCGCAACAGTAACCCACAGCCATTGCCATCGACCGATCTGAACGGTATGCATGACATATCTCCTCTACATTCTTCGTAACTGCTCAGGACTCCTCACCACCTTCGGTGGTTCGCAAGGGGTTTTTGTGCTGCGGGCATGGCAGCCTGCGGCTGCCATGCCCGCAGCACAAAAAGACGCGAGCCGCCGTAGAGTGCCGATTTATCGAGCACGTGCGGCGAGGAATCAAGCACCTGAATAGTTACCATTCTTCGTATAATTCCGGCTTCCTATGTGTCAGGACGTTTCTTTTTGCAAGAAAGTTCCATGAACTATTGAGGACTCCTCGCCGCTACGGCGGCAGCCCATTCTTGTCGTGGATGCAGGTTGTGCCGCCGCAGGCGGCACAACCTGCATCCACGACAAAACATCTGCGAACTGCCGAAGGCAGTGAGGAGTCTCGAAACGAAGATGCCTGAATAGTTACGATACGAGGCATCTTCCATTACCCTGACGTAGCCAGCACGGCGAGCAGTTCTTCAGTATCGGCGAGGAAATGACGCGAGGAGAGCACCTGGTGAACAAGCCCCAGGCGTAACGCCTCGCAGGCTTTGATCGTTTCGCCGGTCAGCATGAGCCGCAGCGTAGTGTTATAGCCAATCAGTGCAGGAAAATAAACAGCGGCAATTGGCGGAAAGACTCCCAGGTTCACTTCTGGCAGTCCAAAGGAGGCATGTTCGTGGGCAATGACCGTATCGCACAGAGCGGCTAACTCACAGCCGCCACCAAGCGCATAGCCCTTGACCAACGCGACACTGGGGATATGGCGTGTGCGCAACTCTTCGAATGCCGCACAATTATCATGGACGGCACGCAACATCTCGGCCTCTCGTCCATCCAGGTGATCGTGAATATCGACGCCTGCGCAGAACGCTCGTTCACCAGCTCCTGTGAGGACAACAAGACGCGGCGGATGCTCGATCGCGGCCCGCATAGCTGCTGTCAACTGATCGAGCATCTCAATCGTCAGAATATTGAGTGGGGGCCGATCCAGGATCAGCCATAGCATATCGCTACGATGTCGGATATGAATGTGTGCCGTTTTTGTGCTCATGTACCATTACAATAATTCGAGAAACTGATCCACACTAAGCCGCGCCTGCTTCAGAATGTGAGCCAAAGTTGCACGGTGGATTGGACGATGAGCTGGAACAGTTATCTTAAGTACACTATCACCGAGATGTTTTTGGAGCCGAATGTGGCTTCCTTCTTGACGCACGACAACCCAACCATCTCGTTGCAATGCCTTAACAACTTGAGTGTAGGATAAGCTGGGTACTTTACTCACAGCTCAATTTCCCGTACCGCCACATTTTCATCCGTCACCCAATCATCTTCAACAGGCTCGAGATAAAGCTTGATTGCCTCGCGAATGTTTATCAGAGCTTCTTCAATTGTCCCACCTTCGCTGATACAACCAGGCAATGATGGAACGTAGGCAGTATAACCCTCGTCGCTTGGCTCTAAAACAACCTTGAAGCGCATTCTTAACCATCCTTGAATATGACAGACGCAACGAATTGCGCCTCTATAATACCGACTATATTTATGATATGCCTGAAAGGCTACCTACCTGCAAAATTCCTTTTGCGCTCCCCAATATAGGCCGCAAAGGCGGTGCGATCAATGGTGGCATAGCGAGCATCCGTTTTGCGGATGGGTGCTGCTCAATCAGCCTCATGGCTTTTCCTCCTGTTTTGGGCTCTGCTGCCACTGCCTCTTGAGAGAGCAGGCGAATGCCTGCATTTCGGCCTGCCCGC
>WNFT01006232.1_pt1 | contig 13401 bp, 15 predicted proteins | sample 5400191 | NCBI WGS metagenome assembly WNFT01 (sample SAMN13153359, study PRJNA577476) | soil metagenome | isolation source: 80 cm saprolite under Madrone tree | place: USA:California | collected 2016-06-14
TGGATGAAGTAGACAAGATCGGCTCCGATTTCCGTGGCGACCCCTCTGCAGCACTGCTGGAGGTACTGGACCCGGAGCAGAATCATGCCTTCTCCGATCACTACCTGGAGCTTCCCTATGATCTCTCACAGGTGATCTTCCTGACGACGGCCAATGTCCTGCATCCCATCCCGGCAGCCCTGCGCGACCGCATGGAAATCATTGAGCTGCCAGGCTACACGGAAGAAGAGAAGCTACACATTGCCCGTCAGTTCCTTATACCCAGACAAATGAGCGAACATGGTCTCAAATCGTCGCGAGCAGAGATCAGCGATGAAGCGGTGCGACGCATTATCCGTGAGTATACCTTTGAGGCCGGTGTACGCAACCTGGAACGGGAGATAGCCTCTGTGCTGCGCAAAATTGCACGCAAAGTGGCTGAAGGACGCCGCACGAAAACGAAGATCACCGAAGAGAAGATTCACGACTATCTGGGTCCGCAGAAACACTACTATGGGCAGGCCGAAGATGAAGACGAGGTAGGAGTGGCAACGGGCGTCTCATGGACCAGCGCGGGCGGCGACTTGACCACCGTCGAGGCGACGCTCATGGATGGCCACGGCAATCTCACACTGACTGGTCAACTTGGCGATGTGATGAAAGAGTCGGCCCAGGCGGCGCTCTCGTACGCACGCTCCCGCGCCGGGCAGCTGGGAGTAGAAAGCGGTTTCTATGAGAAGTATGATATTCACCTGCACCTGCCTGCTGGCTCTATTCCCAAGGATGGTCCATCAGCCGGTATTACGATGGCGACGGCACTGATCTCAGCACTGACCAAACGCGCTACCCGTCGCGACGTGGCGATGACCGGCGAAATCACCCTGCGAGGCCGTGTTCTCCCCATCGGCGGCGTCAAAGAAAAAGTGTTGGCAGCACACCGTGCAGGCATCAAGATCTTCATTCTCCCCAAACGCAACATGAAGGACCTGGAAGAGGTACCACGTGAAGTCATCCAGGCATTGCAGATCGTTCCGGTGGAAAAGATGGATGATGTTGTTCAGATTGCGCTACATGATCTGCTACCCCACGAGGACAAGACGGCACAAGTGCAGCCGATAGAGCAATCCCGGCCCCGGAAAACGCACCCTCACCTACAAGTCGGCCACGTTTCATGATAGCCTGAAAGGAGATACCCATGCGTTTCTGTGGTCAGTGTGGTACATTGTTAGCCCCCTATAGCACAACTTGCCCAAGCTGCGGCGCGGTCACGGAACCTGAGTTAGGTACGAACACTGTGGAGGACTTCAGTACCGATGCACCCACCATCGCCTCTTCACTCTCAAGCCTGGCTTCTGCTCCTACGATGTGCATACTTCCACATCATCCCCCTATCCAAACAATGCAATGGCGCAGCCTGGTCACACTCCCATGTCACAGAGTGAAACGGTATCACCACCGGGGTTCGGGCAGCTGTCTGCGCAACCTCGCAGAAAAGGCGGCCTGGTTGCCCTATTCATCGGCTTGCTTGTACTACTGCTTATCCTTGGCACCACTGCATTCGTGGTGCTAGGGCAAAATAGCCATTCACCCATGCCCATTCAACAAGCCCGGGCCCTGCTTCAGCGCTACTATGACGATATCAATCAGCAGAACTATCACGATGCCTACAATTTGTGGGCACCCAACCCACAACATCCACGTCCGTCCTACGACCAGTTCGCCAGCGGCTATGCCAATACCAAACACGACGACATTACCTTTGACTCCATCGCGCTGGGACCCAAGGGTAATGTGCAGGTAGTCCTTACTATCTATGCAACCGAGATCACCCCATCTGGCACGGCCCAGCACGTCTATCAGGGAACGTATCTCGTCGGTCCACAGAACGGGACCTGGAAGATTCTCCGTGGGCAGGCCCGGCAAGTAAGCTGAAGGACGATATCCTGCACCCCTTGTGGGCATTGAGCCACTATGTTACACTTAGTGTAACTACTCAGATTTCTTCTTTTCGAGACTCCTCACTGCCTCCGGCAGTTCGCAGGAGTTTTGATGGTGAGTGCAGGCTGTGGCCGCCGCAGGCGGCCACAGCCTGCACTCACCACGAACGGGCGAGTCGCCGCAGGCGACGAGGAGTCCTGAACAGCTACCACTAAGTTTAGAATAGATAGACGGGAGAGAAGAGCTAAAACCTATGAACGAACTAATCACGCAAATTGAGCGCCTACAAGAGCGCGTCCATGAAACTATGGTGCGTCTTTGACCTGGCGAGCAAAACAACACTCATAAGCAAGCTCGAAGAAGAGAGCATGGCCGCAGATTTCTGGTCGGATAACCGCAAAGCGCAGGCACACATGCAACAACTCAACGCGTTGCGCGAGGAAACTTCCACCTGGGAAAGCATCGCCTCACAACTCTACGACCTGCACGGATTAGCCGAATTGCTAGAGGAAGAGCCCGATGAGGGTATGCAAGCAGAGATTGAGCAATCCTTAGCCGGACTCGAACGAGAGGTTGAGCAACGCCAATTCGCATTGATGTTGAGTGGGGAACACGACGAAGGCAACGCCATCGTCAGTATCCATGCAGGTAGTGGCGGCATTGATGCGCAGGATTGGGCCGAGATGCTTTTGCGCATGTATCTGCGTTGGGCAGAACGTCACAACTTCAAAGCCGAAGTGTACGAATACAACGAGGGTGAAGAAGCAGGCATCAAGAGTGCCACCGTCGAAATCACGGGGCGCTACGCCTATGGCTATCTGCGCTCGGAGGCTGGCACGCATCGACTCATCAGGCTTTCTCGCTTCGATGCCGCACATCGTCGGCACACCTCATTTGCTCGGGTCGAGGTCATGCCCGATATTGAAGATACCATCGAAATCACCATTCGCCCTGAAGACATTGATGTGGACACCTACCGTTCGACAGGGGCTGGCGGACAGCACGTGAACAAAACCGACTCGGCGGTGCGCATCCGCCACATTCCTACGGGTATCGTCGTCACCTGCCAGAACGAACGCTCGCAAATCCAGAACCGCGAAGTGGCTATGAAATTGCTGAAGGCTCGCCTCTACGAACGAGAACAAAAGAAACGCGAGGAAGAGGCAGCCCGGCTCAAAGGTGAGTTCGTGCAGGCCGACTTCGGGACGCAGATTCGCTCAGTGACGGTACATCCCTATAACATCGTGAAGGATCATCGCACCAACTACGAGTCAAGCGATACCGAGGGCTACCTGGATGGTGATGTTGATCCGTTCATCCAGGCCTATCTGCAATCGATGGCGAATGGCGTCGTCAGTACGGCTTAGAGCGACCCTTGTGGTCGTCCCGAAGCAATCAGGCATGCGCATACTCTTGCAAACCGCAGTAGCGTTCGGGGTAGCGCAGTTTGCGCAATGCCTTCACCTCAATCTGGCGAATACGCTCACGAGTGAGCTTGAACTCCGTGCTCACCTCATCCAATGTGTGATAGTGACCATCTTGCAAACCATAGCGCATCTCAATGATGAGGCGTTCGCGTGAACTCAGGACCGTCATCGCCTTCTCAAGATAGTCTCGTTGGAGTTGTTGCGACAGATGATCTACTGGTCCCGTCATGCTCATATCCTCTAACGTATCAGCCAGGTGATACTGTTCATCGTCAGCCACCGGCGCATCAAGTGAAATCGGCTGCTCTGCCATGTTCAGCAGTTCAACAACCCGCTCTTTTGTAAGCCCCACCTCGGCAGCAAGCTGTTCCGGCAGCACTTCCAGCCCCTGTTCTTGATACATACGGCGAGCAATACGCTTCATCTTGTAAATTAACTCTACTACGTGCACAGGAATGTGTATGGTGCGTGAGTGCTCGGCGATGGCACGACTGATGGCCTGGCGAATCCACCAGGTGGCGTACGTGCTAAAGCGGAAACCACGCTTGTAGTCAAATTTCTGTGCAGCACGCATCAGCCCTATATTCCCTTCCTGAATCATGTCCAGTAGTGGCAACCCTTGATTCGAGTAGCGCTTCGCGATGCTGACAACGAGACGCAAGTTCGCCTCGATCAGTTTCTGGCAAGCCCGCATATCTCCACGAGTAACACGTTCGGCCAACAGCAATTCCTGCTCCGCCGTCAAGAGCGGATAGGTACCAATCTCCTTCAGATACTGCTTCACGGAATCATCAATGGCTCCCCGTTTATCCTCCTCACCTTCCTCCAATAACTCTCCTTCAAGATCGCTGTCCATGTCACTTTCCACGTAGGTGTCTTGCTCCCACATATGACTTTTTTTTAGCAAGGCAGGGCCAATATCGTTTATGCGATCAACACTATAGACGGCTACTCTCGCTCCCATCATGGGTGCTCCTTCTTCCTTACAACATCTGTTTACACAACTTCCGTAAAAAGCTTTCTAGCATTCTACATTGCAACAATCGTGCCAAAACGCATAACAGCCATGGCGCATCATCCTTGTAAGCTGGAGATAGCCACTATATCAATCGACATTCAATCTTGACTCTGAAGGCCTTCAGCGCACGCACCCTTTGCCGATTTGTGATGACAAGTCAGGCTCTCGAGCAGGAGATGAAGAGATTTCCAGAGGTGTGGAAATGTACACACCTTGCAAGCAACGAAGGCGTATGCTATAATCGTGCAATGAAGGAGCAGTTCAAACCCAAGCCTGGTAGATGTTCACGTTTCAGATGGAAGATGAAAATTTCTTCACTTACCTGCTGACACCAGACGCGAAATGTGATATGATAAGAGTGGCACAAACTTCAGTTGCTGTGGGGATGCGGATGCAGAGGCGGAGGCTCCCCCTCGGCTAACTTCTTCGCTTGCCCGGCTGACTGGGTCGGCGATTATTATCCTCCAGAGAGAAGGAAGGAGGCGATTTCGTGGAAAACGCTTTTCCCCGCTGTCGCAAATGTAGTGAAGGTGATCTGGTTCCGCTTTCGGATTTCGGCAGCCAGGGAGCTTCTATTGAGTACAAGGCATGGGTTTGTACCAACCCATCCTGCCTGTACAACATAAAAATCCGTAACGGCGATATCATCATTAACGAACCGATTAGTGACGGGTCACTCCATTCGTATCGCAGTAACCGTTCGTGACGACTCCCCGTGCCTTTGGGCATGGGCTTCTCAAGACGCTTTCGCCTCTTGAAAGTTCCGTCTTGGTCTTCGCCAGAGCCAGGCGTTTGTCGTACTCACACAAGCGACTGGTAGGCGCTGGACTGGTGTATCAACAAGAAAGACGGGGTGAAAAGGCAAAAGGTTAAGAACTCTTTCTTCATCCTTTTGCCTTTTGTCTTATCTCGGTGTCTATAGATGAACTCGTCAAAGGAGTCAAAACCAACGTGCTCAATCGATTCTTTGGGCAGAAACCTCAAGAAGAACCTAAAAAAGACCCTATCGCTGCTCAAGAGCACGTAGAAGGAGGCTCTGAGTCCGAGCAGCGTACTAACCCTTTTAAAAATAGCTTGAGCCGCACCCGCCAGCTCTTCAGCAAGATGGGTGATGCTTTCAGGCAAAATCAGATTACCGATGATCTGTGGGATGAGCTAGAGGAGGCACTCATCAGTGCCGACGTTGGCCCTAGCACCAGTACATGGCTCATAGAACAACTCCGCAAGCGCGCCGCGGAGGAGCACATGCGCAGCGGCGCACAGGTGCAACGCGCCTTGCGTGAAGAATTGGCAAAGCTCCTGGGAAAATCAGCTCCTTTACGCTTTGCCAAACAGTCTCCCCTGACCGTTTTTCTGATCATCGGCGTCAACGGCTCCGGCAAGACCACTAGCATTGCCAAGCTAGCCTACCGCCTCACCAAAGAGGGCCATAAAGTGATCCTGGCTGCTGCCGATACCTTCCGTGCTGCCGCCATTGATCAGCTCAAAGTCTGGGGCGAACGTATCAATGTGCCAGTCATCAGCCAGAACCCCGGCTCTGATCCAGGGGCAGTGGTCTACGATGCAATCCAGGCGGCGGGCACACGTGGCAGTGATGTGCTTATTGTGGATACGGCTGGCCGTCTCCATACCAAGTATAATCTGATGGAAGAGCTGAAGAAAATCAACAAGGTGATTCAGAAGCTCTTGCCGGAGGGTCCTCATGAACTGCTCGTGGTCATCGACGCGACTACTGGTCAGAATGCGCTCCTGCAGGCACGCAAATTTGCGGAAGATATTGGCTTGACCGGGGTTATCATCACGAAGCTGGACAGCACCGCCAAAGGTGGATTTGCCTTCGCCGTCGCCGACGATCTAAGAGTACCCATCAAATTTGTCGGTACCGGGGAAAAAGTCGAGCACCTTGCTCCCTTTGATCCACAGAGTTTCGTGGCTGCGCTCTTCGCACCAGAATGACCAGGAGGTCTCCCATGGTCAAGGAAGCTATTCCCCCCTCCGCAGCGCAGGCATCCTCCGGTAACCAACCAGGGCTGCCTGCAGGGGGAAATCTGGCGCTCAAATGTCCCAAATGCAAAGCATTGCTCTATGGGCGAGACTGGGAAAAAAACCTGAAGGTCTGTTCGCATTGCAACTATCACTTCAAACTCACCGCCCACGAACGCATTGAGCTACTGACAGACCCCGGCAGCTTCGTCGAAATGGACGCCGATATTATCTCCGTGGACCCGCTCAACTTCGTCAGTCGTTTACAAGTCTACGCCAGCAAACTCGACGAGGAACGCCAGCATGCAGAGCTGAATGAGGCAGTGGTCGTTGGTCATGCGACCATTGAAACCATGCCTCTGGCACTTGCTGCGATGGATTTTCGTTTCATCGGTGGCAGCATGGGGTCGGTAGTGGGAGAGAAGATCACCCGCATCATTGAAGCAGGCCTTGAGCGGCGCTTGCCTGTCCTCATCTCCTCTGCCTCAGGGGGGGCACGCATGCAGGAAGGCTTGTATTCGCTGATGCAAATGGCGAAGACATCTGCCGCGCTCGCCAAACTGGGTGAAGCACAAATCCCTTTCTTTAGCTTGCTGACCGACCCCACGACAGGTGGCGTGACGGCCAGTTTCGCCATGCTCGGTGACGTCATTCTTGCCGAGCCGGGTGCGCTGGTCTGTTTCACTGGCCCACGGGTGATTGAGCAATTCATGCACATCAAACTTCCCGAAGGTGCTGTCAACTCTGAGTTCGCGCTCCAGCATGGCATGATCGATGCTGTCGTACATCGACGCGATTTGCGACACACATTAGCACGATTACTGCGCCTCTACCAATGCAAGAGAAGTTGAGCATGAGCATGGCATATGATTTAGATTTTGAAAAGCCGCTGGCCGAACTGGAGAAAAAGATCCACGGACTGCAACGCAAGGGTGAGCACTTGAAACCCGATGACTATTTACAACTGCGCAAAGCAGAGCAGGAGTTGCACCATCGGACCGAGGAGATCTATAAAAACCTCACAGCCTGGCAGACCGTCCAGGTAGCACGCCACAAAGACCGTCCTTACGCCGCCGATTACATTCGTTTGATGTGTGATGACTTCTTCGAGTTGCATGGGGACCGCTCCTTCGGTGACGACCATGCCATCATGGCTGGCCCCGCAAAGTTGGATGGCATCTCGGTGATCCTGGTGTGCCATCAGAAGGGGCGCGACATGAAGGAGAAGCAATTCCACAACTATGGCCTGGCACATCCCGAGGGATATCGTAAGTCAGCTCGTGTGATGCAACAGGCTGAGAAGTTTGGTTTTCCCATTCTTTGTTTGATCGATACATCGGGGGCATCCCCTGCTATGCAGGACGAAGAGCGCGGGCAGGCTGAGGCGATCGCCTTCAACCTCTATCTGATGCCACGCTTGCATGTGCCCATCATCGCAGCAGTGATCGGTGAAGGTGGCAGTGGTGGCGCCCTTGCCATCAGTGTTGCCGACCGCATCCTGATGTTGGAGCATAGTATCTACACGGTCGCATCTCCAGAGGCCGCCGCCTCGATTCTCTGGCGTGACAACTCCTTCGCCCCGCAGGCTGCCGAGGCGATGCGCATCAGTGCGCGTGAACTCAAAGCGCTTGACCTCGTAGACGAGCTGGTCCCGGAGCCATTGGGGGGAGCACACCGCAATCATCGTGTCGCCGCCGACAACCTCAAGGCAGCATTGCTCACACACCTGGCTCAGTTGCAGCAGCTTCCCATCGATGAACTCCTGGAGCGGCGCTACCAGAAGTTCCGCGCGATTGGCAAGATTGGCAAGGCGTTGTGATGTTTTGCGTTCGTCCGGCAACCTCAGCGAAGATGCCCCGGCAGGTGTGAGCGTGCCATCAGACCTTATACCTCTGCATCCTTTGGTCGGTCTCCCCCTGAATGATGGAGAACCAATTCAGTGTGACGATCACCTACGAGGAAAGACGTGCTGGAGGTGTGCTGATACCATCTGACGACGAAGACTCCTAAAGTTCAGTCAACCTCGAAGCAGGAACGCAACAAAGGTGTGAAGATTTTCTCTTCATACCTTTTTTTCATTGTCTGGTACATCTTCGATAAGCTCAGCAGACGGTACGCCAAGCGCCTTAGCGAACTTCTCTAAGGTCCTAATGCTAATCTCACGGTAAGGATCGTCCCAAACGTTCTTGACCGTCTTGTACGAAACGTCGGCAATTCTGGATAGCCGGAGCTTGCCTATCTTCTTAGACTCTGCGACCTCCTTGACTCGAAGCCGTATCATGCTCGTTTCCTTTTTGCGCGATTGTATCAGAAGGATATTAGCCGCATAAGTATGCTCACAAAACTACTATACAAAATAGTATCCTTTGAGGTATACTATCCGAGAACAATCGGCAAGCAAGGAGGTTTCTGAAATGAAAAAGACGCTCTGGCTATTGGCGCTCAGCACACGCGTAATCAAGCTGTTTTACGCTGCCGACGAAAAAGAAGCAAAAGAGCATGCTGCACGCCTGGAGTGCGAAAACAACGCCAGGTGCGATGATTTGCGGTGTATGCCGTTCGGTTTCAGGATTGTGCGCTCTACGTGGCCTGGCGCAATCGAGGTAGAGACGGAGTAGAGCAATGATACTCCTGAAAGCAGCAATCCAGGCCAAAGGCGTTACCGTGACTCAGCTTGCAAAGACCGCCAACGTATCGCGCTCTACCATACGGAGGAGGATTTTTAGCGGCTCGTACCTACTCTCGCGCGCCAGGCACCTTTGCACCGAAGCACAGGCTACTCCTATTTTGCAAGTATGCCTCTTGCACGATCAGCCTAACCGGCGTGGTCTCGTCTTACCTATGGCCTGATCTTCCTCAACGGCAGGGGCGGTGTGGTGTGTGGCTCTACCTCGACGCGCTACCAAGCTTCTTCATAGGCCGATTGACACAGACAGAGCAGGCACTGTTAAACCTGCTGCTCCGCCTTTTATATGCCTTGCTGTGTTTCGTTTGATATAGTATGAATATCACTAACGTGACGGAGGAACTATAATGCTGGCAAAGCTTCGTTCTTGGTGGCAGAAGACAAGTAAACCTCTTATGACTTCGCGTCCGGTACATCTTCAATCAAATCGGTAGCCGGTATATCTAATGCCTTCGCCAGCCGCTCCAAGACATAAAAGTCAACGCTCCGGTACGGATTGTGCCACAATCGTCTGACCGTGCTTACACCTACATCTGCCTTGCGTGACAGGGTTGAAATATTAAATCCTTTGGCCGTCGCCACCTCTTTTACGCGCAACCGTAACGCCATGTCTCTGCCTTTTTAGGCGATTTTATCAAGAAGTCGCCTTGCTCGTAACTGTCACCTATGATAGATTTTAGTAGATAGATCATATAAGACAGATCAGCGCAAGCAAGGAGGCTCTACAGTGCAAAAAAAGACGTTATGGGTAGCCGCGCTAGGTGTGGTGCTCTATCCGTTTTATGCTGCCGACGAAAAAGAAGCAAAAGAACAGGCTGCACGTTTGGAACGCGAAAACAACGCCAGGTGTCAGGATTTACGATGTATGCCTTTTGGGTTCCGAATACACTACGCCGAATTGCCTGGAATAATCAGCGTTGAAGCGGAAGGAGTGAAATGAAGCTCCGAGTAAAAGAGGCGGCTGAGCAGAAAGGTGTTCATCTTGCCGCTCGACTTTCTCTCGACTTTTCTTCTGACCCTTAACGATCAAAATTATGGCTAACAGTCAGCCCGTAGCCCTGGTCCATCCTCCGCTCACGTGTCAATCCACGTAGCTACTAGCCTCACGGGAAATAGCGTGTGAGAGTACCCATCGGTCTACGCCTGCCCAGGACTCGCAGTGGTTTTCTGACGGCTGGTAGCAGCTCCGCCAGGGATAAGCCGGGTGTACCTGGGTAAGAGATCGTGGTGAGGCTCTCTCATCCATTTTGCACGGTGATATCCCACACTAGTAAATCCCCAAATGCGAGCTGCAGGGGGTGTGTGATATCCACATTCTCATAACCTAGCGTGAGCAAGAGAGACTGATACGGTGCAAGTGTGATAGAGGAAACTGACTCAACATCGGCTATATATTGACTTCCAGTAGTTGCATCAAACAATCCCCACGAACGCACATCCATAGATGCTGTTATAGATGAGTCGTTAAGGATAGTCATATGGATACGGACTGACCCAAGTGTTTGTGTAGCATTTGTGATGCTGTCAACAAAAGGACGTGATGAGCATGGGCGTGGCGCGGGCTAACCTGCTACAGATCAATACATGGGCCTGTTCAGACAGCCAACAAGAGCCTTAGAATGCGTCTGTACAGGGCAAGAAATGGCATTCCTGCGTGGCGATCTGCGACTTTCTTGTTGGTGGAGGGATTCGAACCCTCAACCCTTGCGGGACTTGTTTTTCATCACAAGCTATGATATTATTCGTCTTGTTAGTGCTAAGCAATCAGTGTTCTTAGCATTTTCCGTTGAGAGGGATACCCTGTCAACGCGCTCTACAGGCCGGTGTGGCGGAACGGTATACGCGCTTGTCTCAAAAACAAGTCCCGCAAGGGTTGAGGGTTCGAATCTCTCCACCGGCATTACTCTTCTATAGAAGTCTACAGGCCCATCGAAGGCCTACCAGGGTCTACCGAAATCTACGGTTGTCTACCGTGTTTGCTGTCAGTTTTGCTGTCAGCGCGGCATAAGAAAACCCGTAGTGAGAGAGCCATTCTGGCTGTCTCGCTGCGGGTCCGTCTTCCTGAAAAGCCTGTGTCTAGAGAGACAGTTACAAACCGGGACGGTGCTATCACGCTAGTACATAGCGCCGTGCCGCTCTCTGTCCTGTGCCTTTCAACCTTCCCCGTTCTACCAACTTTTCCAAATCCCTATGAGCCGTTCTATCAGTCACGCCGGTCAATTGCCTGTAGATCCCATTCGTGATAAACCCATGTTCCTGAACATAATGCAACGCTTGTATCAATCTCTTTTCTACCTGCTCAGCACGACGATCCTGCACCACTACCTCGGGGGGGGAATCCTCATTCTCTTCCCAGAGCGTTCCCCCCTTATACTGCATTCGCGGCTCTGGAGCGCGTAAAGCCGGCGCTTTCTGGAATGTCACGATAAACTCACTCATCTCGCGAAATTGCGGAGCAGGAAGTTCCATCCGCTTGGTTTCATCTAACATAAATCTGATGCCACTCCCGATTTGCTCTATATACCCAGGAATAGTGCTTAATAAACCCGCCAGCACAGGATTGCGCAGCTTCGACTGCACCTCACCACGCTCCATTTGCTCAACAGTGATCCCAGGCAGTAATAAACCGGGACTATGCACCTCTACCCGATCAGGATAATAAAAGACACGAATCCTCTCACCACGCCTACTATCTCTCACCACGCCTACTATAATCCCGGTGTACCACTGCATTAATGACAGCCTCACGTAACACCTCAATGGAATACTCAGGGATATCAATCCGCTTCCATCCTTCAATGCGCGCTCCTACAGCGATGTACCGATTGAGAAATGCCTCGGTGCCATCTATTAAATCTTGGAGCGTCCCCGTCACGAGTTTACGATCAGCATACCGACTGGCCCCAACTGTTTCTCGAAACAACACACAAACCACCTCACTTTGAGGGATATGGTCCTGTGGGCTATGCCCGAAGAAGAGTATACCGGCATTCGTAGGAACGATCGTCCCACCACTCACCTCTACAGCACACCGCATGCCAACCAATACCCGCTCGATATTCTTGAAACGACCGGACTGTCGACCAGAGGCCGAGCGCCGTGCGATGAAAGCTTTCACCTTTTCCAAATCAATATTTTCCATTGTCGCGTTATATGCAGGCTCAAGCTCCCAGTCACGTAGGCCTCGATCATAGATCATTTCAGACAATTCTGCCATATTTAATGCCCTGGTTTGAGTTCCCTGTCTTATCCAAAAAATGCCACCGGCTTGATAAACTGGACCATCTGTTGAGGATATGGTAACAACGAGCAGCTTTTTACCAGCCAATACATAGACCTCAGGCTCAGGAGGGTCCAGCACAAGCTCTGGCTTGATCACCTGCCGAGCAGCCCGTAAAATGACATCCATTGTTTCTCCAATACGTTCATCAGGCACGCCCACAACCTTATGAGTAGAGTCTTCAACCCCAATAATCACTATCCCGCCTCTAGCATTGGCCATCCCACAGAGCCTCTCTGCCAAATCAACTGCTCGAGGAGCAGCTAACTTTAGCTCGACCGTATTTGTCTCTCCGCCCTTAATAAGCATCTTCAGTTCCTGCTCACTCAGCTTAACCATAACGCCTCCGTTACCGCTATCATGATCTAAAGCAGCTCAATTTTAGCATAAGCAGCGGGTTTCTCATAGAGGATGTCCGAAGAAATGTCCGAAGAAATGTCCGAAAGGGCCACAGACATTGCCAAGTTTACTATCATGAACGATGACAGCAAGCCATTTTCGCGACACAGATAAGGGATCCCTCAGAGAGAATGGCGGATGAGTGGCAGATAAAAACGCTCTAAATACCCGAATTATCATAAAAAACAAGTTTTGTGTTATAGAGTATGGCGGATAAGTGGCGGATAGATGGCGGACATGAACCCCATTTTGACGCATGCCTACCTCAAACACAAGAGCGACCCTTAGGAAGAGCCGACACACATCGTCCCATCACACGTACATCACATACAGCAACACCGGCGAGAATCAGCGGAAAATAGAACACACGTCTGAAAGGAAAGGAGACTTCTCAAGCGCGGGACGACACGGAGCGAACAGCAGTAAACACATCCGGCCTAATCTCTCCACCGGCATTCCTCTTCCATAGACATCTACCATCGTCTTCCACGCGCTCTACAGGCCCATCGAAGGTCTACCAGGGTCTACCGAAATCTACGGTTGTCTACCGTGTTTGCTGCCAGCGCGGCATAAGAAAACCCGTAGTGAGAGAGCCATTCTGGCTGTCTCGCTGCGGGTCCGTCTTCCTGAAAAGCCTGTGTCTAGAGAGACAGTTACAAACCGGGACGGTGCTATCACGCTAGTACATAGC
>WNFT01003640.1_pt1 | contig 13398 bp, 12 predicted proteins | sample 5400191 | NCBI WGS metagenome assembly WNFT01 (sample SAMN13153359, study PRJNA577476) | soil metagenome | isolation source: 80 cm saprolite under Madrone tree | place: USA:California | collected 2016-06-14
TCGGCAAAACCTATCTCATTAAGCACATTGCCGATTTGATTAAAGTGCCGTTTGTGAAGGCGGACGCGACGAAGTTTAGCGAGACTGGCTATGTGGGTGGCGACGTGGAAGACCTGGTGCGGGAGCTCGTGCACAAAGCGGACGGCGATGTCAATCTCGCCCAATTCGGTATCATTTACATCGACGAGATCGACAAGATTGCCGCTGCCGGAAATCTGATTGGGCGCGATGTGAGTGGTCGCGGCGTGCAGACCACGTTGCTGAAACTAATGGAAGAAACCGAGGTGCCGGTGCGGAGCATGAACGATTTGCAGGCGCAATTGCAGGCCGCCTTCGAATTCCAGAAGCGCGGCAAGGCAAAACGCGAAACCATCAACACGCGTCACATTCTTTTTGTTGTGAGCGGCGCGTTCGAGCGGTTGAAACAGCAGGTTTCGCGGCGCGTTCAGCACGGCCAGATCGGATTTAGCGCCGCGCCTGTTCAGGTGATGGACAACGAATTATTTCAGCACGTCACGACGCAGGATTTCGTGGAGTACGGATTTGAGCCGGAATTCATCGGACGGTTGCCGGTGCGTGTGGTCTGCGAAGATCTTGACGCTGATGATCTTTACAAGATCATGAAGTTTTCTGAGGGCAGTCTCCTGCGACAATACGAACGCGCGTTTCGCGCCTACGGCATCGAGATCAGCTTCGACGACGAGGCGCTGCGGCTTATGGCGGAAGCGGCGGCGCGAGAAAAAACCGGCGCGCGTGGCTTGCTCACAGTGTTTGAGAAACTGTTTCGCGATTATAAATATTATCTCGCGGGGTCTGGACTGAGCCAGTTACGCGTCTCGGCTGAACTAGTGCGCGAACCAAAGCGCGTTCTCGATCGGCTGATGGCCGAAGGCCATAGACACGAAGAGAAAACGCTTGAGGCGAATGCGCGTCAATTTGCCGATAAATTCAAGCGCGAACATGGACTCGAAATTGTGTTCGACGATACGGCATTCCAGCGTTTGACTGAGCGCGCGCAAACGAAACGGATGACGATGGCGGACTTGTGCGCCCATTTGTTCAAGGATTACCAGTTCGGGCTAAGCCTCATTTCCAAAAATACCGGCCAGAAAAAGTTTTTACTGGATGCTGCGGCGGTGGATGCTCCGGACAAATTTTTGAGCGAACTGGTTGTGCAATCATATTATCCGGTTGTCTCGGTTCAGAAAGCCTGATCTGTCGATGAAACGTCCTCTTGTCGCAACGCTGATCATTGGTTTCCTCGTCGCTGGAATCATCGGTGTGCTGCACGCGAGCGGTCTTTTGCTGCGTTTGGAACGGCCCATGGCGGACTTCATCTCACACCATGGCGGGACGACCAAATTGATAGACGACAAATGGCAGTATCTCTTTGTTGCACTCCTGTCTTTCGGCGTCGCCGGACTCACTTTAACAAGTTCTCATCGTCGCCGAGTGGGATGGCTGGTGCTTGCCTTGTTGATTGAGCTGCTGGTTTTTTTCTGGATTTGCTTGCTTTATCGTATGCTTTTCCAACCACTGCCTTCGATCCTCGCGGTTGTCTTTGCTTTCGGCGCCGCTGAGGGATCGATCTTGATCGCCACACGAAGTCGGTCTGCCCTGGCCAAATCGTTCTTCGCAGGAAGATTGTCGAAGGTTCAAGTCGATCGCGTGATAGCGGGCGAGCTCCCCCTCGAGACAGAAGCCAGGACTTACGAAGCCACCGTCATCGTCTGCGATATCGCCAACAAATACGATCTTGCCGAGGACTCCAATCCTGCCGCTTTTGCTGAGACGACGGGGAAGTTCATTCGCCACACGACTGAACTTTTTCGGGAAGCCGGTGGTTATATAGAGGCGGCTGGCGGCGAAGGTGTGGTCGCCGTTTTTGGATTCCCCGATGGCGATGGCGGGCATGCGGATAAAGCCGTGCGCGTCACCCTTGGTCTGGTGCAGGCCGTTCACGATTCGCGCCAGCAGAATAACGGAGAAATTTTTGGAAACTGCGACGTGCATCTCGGCATCAGCTCCGGCACCATCATCGTGGCGCCACTGAAGGATGGGCAGCGCGCGGGACTCTTGACCAGCGGTGAGCCGGTCGAGCTCGCGCGACGGTTCTGCGTCGCAAACCGTTTTTATGGGTCCCGCATCTTGATCGGCCCACGCACGTTCGAGCTCACCAGCAAGGCAATCGTCGCGCGACCGATCGATTTTCTGAGCGGCATAGACTCACAGGAGCGGCATGAAATTTACGAGCCGCTTTGGCTGGCGGCGGAGGCTAAACCAGAGCATCTCGAGCGGCGCGACTTTTTTTGGAATGGCGTCGTACTTTATCGAGAAAAACGCTGGGCCGAAGCCTACACAGAATTTCAAAAAGCCCGCGGTCCGGACGCAGAGAACGATGCGCCGCTGCAATTGTATCTGCGCCGACTCGAGCCGCTCGCGCTGCATTCGGCGGAAACGCCGTCCGGTTAACCAGCGCGCGTTTTGAGAAAGACCGAATACCCGGCCGCGCTCCGGGATTTGATTGCGCAGCTGCGGACGATGCCCGGGATTGGGCCCCGCTCGGCTGAACGCATCGCCCTTTGGATTATCCAGGCGCGGGGAGATCAACCGGAGCAAATCGCGCGCGCCATTAGCGAGACGCGGCGGGCGATTCATCCCTGCAAGCTGTGCGGATATTTCGCAACCGCGGAAATCTGCGAGATTTGTGCCGATTCATCGCGCTCCACCGATTTGCTCTGCGTGGTCGAGCAGTCGACCGATATCCTTCCGCTGGAAAAAACGGGCGCCTTTCGCGGGCGCTATCACTCGTTAGGTGGCCGCATTTCGCCGCTCGATCACATCGGCCCGGAAGATTTGCGCATCAAAGAACTGTTTGATCGCATTGAGAAGGAGAAATTCTCCGAGATCATTTTTGCGCTGGCCGCCGATGTCGAAGGCGAAGCAACCACAAACTACCTTGTCGATCTTTTGAGAAATAAACCGGTGACGTTGACACGCATCGCGCACGGCCTTCCCGCCGGCGGCGGTTTGGAATCGGCGGATGAATTGACGCTCTACCAGGCGTTGTCTGGAAGGACAAAACTGTAGCGGCGCTCTATGAGCGCCGAACTTTCGGCGGTCGCAGACCGCCGCTACAGACAACAGGTTGCTTTTCGCGAGGGCTCCGCATAATTTTCGCTTGAATGTCCTGCGCAGAAATTGATCCGGCGCTGCACCAGGCGCACAAGCCGCCCTGGATCAAGGTGCGTCTGCCCTCGAATCCGGTGTTCTTTTCCACCAAGGCGCTCATTTCCGATCTTCGCCTGCATACTGTTTGCGAAAGCGCGCAATGCCCAAACCGTTGGGAATGCTGGAGCCAGGGCACGGCGACGATGATGATCGCGGGCGATCGCTGCACACGTGCCTGCCGTTTTTGCGCGGTGACGACCGCGAAACCGTTCGCACTCGAGGAAGACGAGCCGCAGCGCGTGGCCGAAGCGGTGCGCCGGCTGAAATTAAAACACGTTGTCATTACCGCGGTAGCGCGCGACGATCTTAAAGACGGCGGCGCAAATCATTTTGCGCGCGTCATCGCCGCCGTCCGCCAAATGGATCCGTCGGTCATTGTCGAAGTTCTGGTGCCCGATTTTCACGCGCAGGATTGGTGCATCCAAATCGTGCTCGATGCTGCGCCAGATATTTATAATCACAACGTGGAAACGGTTGAGCGGCTCACACCATTTGTGCGTTCGCGCGCGAGATATCGCACTTCGCTGCAAGTCTTACGGCGCGCGAAAGAACTGTCGCCGAATATTGCCACCAAAAGCGGCATCATGCTCGGACTGGGCGAAACCGAGCTAGAGGTATTTCAAACCCTGGACGATTTGCGCGAAGTGGGCTGCCAGGTTTTGACGATGGGGCAGTATCTGCGGCCGACGCCGAAACATTTGCCGGTTGTTGAGTTCGTCACGCCAGAACGTTTTGAAGTATACGGCGAGATCGCGCGCGCCAAAGGGTTCGAACATGTCGCTTCCGGTCCGCTCGTCCGCAGCTCTTATCACGCGGCCGACTTTCATCCGATTGTCCGCTGACGATGGAGCAAGCCCCCCCCCGCGCGCCAGATCGACATAAAATCGCGGCCGTCATTCCGGCGTATCAGGAGAAAAGACATATCGGCGATGTCGTGCGCCGAACGCGTGACAAGATCGACAATGTGCTCGTTGTCGATGATGGATCGAATGATAAGACTGCGGAACGGGCACGCGAAGCGGGCGCGGAAGTGATCGTTCATCCGCAAAATCGTGGCAAAGGCGAGGCGATCAAAACTGGCCTGCGCCATTTTTTAAATCGACAATTTGATTGGCTTTTCATTCTCGATGCTGATGGTCAGCACCGGCCGGAAGAGATCGATCGCTTTCTAGCCGCCGCCGTCTCGGCAACAGAACCGAAATTGATTCTCGGCAACAGAATGAACGACGTTTCGTCGATGCCGCTCGTCAGGCGCGCCGTCAATCGTTACATGAGCAAAAGAATCAGCCGCGTTTGCCGGCAGGATATTCCCGATACGCAATGCGGCTTTCGCATGCTTCATCGACAATTAATCCCGGACTTGCTCGAAGGCGCAGATCGCTTCGAATACGAAACCGAAATGCTCATCATCGCCAGCCGCAAGGGTTTTCGCATCGACTCGGTCTCGATCAGCACCGTTTACTCCGACGAAGTCAGCAGCATTCATCCCGTGCGCGACACACTGCGTTTCTTTAAATTGATGCGGCGCTATCGACAATCTTAACGCATTAACTCACGGTTTCTTCCCCGGCAGGGGTTCGTGACTTTTGAGGATTTCGGCTTCGGGAGTGAGCTTGGCCGGTTTGCCGCTGAAAATTACGCGGTTTGGTTTTTCAGCGAGCGATTCGACGAGCACCTTCGCGTGCGTCGTGGCCACTTTCAAGTTTAGCAAAATCACGTGCAACTCTCTCATTTGTTGCTGGAGCTGCCTGTCCGTCGTGCTGATGAATGTGTTAGCGGTTCCCAAGACTGTATCTGCATCCTTGGATACGCTCTCCAGGGATTTGACCACGTTCTGCAAATTGTCCACGTCGATCTTGAGCGAATCGGCGAGCGGCCCGAGCTTGGGCATGAACTCCCCCAAATTTCCTTTTAAATCGGTGACCGTGAGATTGAGATTGTCCAATAATTTGTTCGCATTGTCGAAAAGCGGACCAGCAGCGGCCGTGATTTGCTCGATGCCATAGGCCGGATGGCCTTCGATGGCAGAGTTATTCGCCAGCGTTTTTCCGCCCGGTGTCCCAGCGGAAAGCGCGACAAATTTTGGTGCCAGCAATGTGTCGGAGCTGAGCGTGGCCGTAACGTCAGCAGGCAGCGCCGGAATGTTTTCGTCAAGGCTGATCGTTATTCGTACCGCATCTTTTTTGTTGGCCGACGCGGCGCGCTCGGCCGCAGTCAAGTGACGCATCGCAATCACGCGTCCGGCGGGCGCGCCGGCATAGCGCACTTCGGAATGTACTTTGACCCCAGTGACGTCCTCGTAATTGATCTGCAACGTGCGCGTCGGTTTTTTCAGGCGGTAACCGGAAAGCGCGATGGTCAGCGCGCCGAGCAGGACGATGCTGCACACAATGACCGAAATGGCGACGATGTAATCAGAGAGATTTCGTTTCATTGCGTTTTATGGTGAAATCGGTCGCGCGCGGCGAAGAATGGACGGGGCTTTACGTGCCGATGATGTTCGTGCTCATCTTGCGAAAGATTCAAGGGTATCGGACCGTCAGCTTCGCCTTTGATAAATTGTTGCACTTCAGGATTGGAGCTTGTGCGGATTTCGTCTGGGGTACCTTGCGCGATAATGTCGCCGTGTCCGAGCATAATCATCCGCGTGGCGATGCGAAATGCACTCGTCATGTCGTGCGTGACGACGACCGCAGTCATGTGGCTTCCATGAGTCAGTTTGAGCGTTAGCTGATCAACTACCGCCGTCATGATCGGATCGAGCCCGGAGGTTGGCTCGTCGCTGAAGAGCAATTCCGGATCGAGTGCGAGCGCGCGGGCCAGGCCGACCCGCTTTTTCATTCCACCGCTGATCTCCGCCGGTTTGAGATTTTCAAAACCACTTAGCCCGACCATTTGAAGTTTTCGCTCCACGACGTCTTCAATCTCATCCGGCGACATTTCCGTGTGTTGCAAAAGTGGCAGCGCCACATTTTCCCCGACCGTCAGTGAAGCGAGCAGCGCGCCGGATTGAAATAGCATTCCGAACCGACGCCGGACGCGCGCGATCTCGCGTTCCTTCATCGTGGTGATTTCTTCGCCAAAAACTTTTACAGAACCGGAGGTCGGCTTCATTGAACCGATGATATGCCGGAGCAACGTGCTCTTGCCGCAACCGCTCCCGCCCATGATCACGAGCGTCTCGCCGCAATGGATGCTAAAGGAAATGTCGTTGATCACCGCGCGGTCTCCAAATCTTCGGACAAGATCGACAACTTCGATGATGGGCTCGCCGCTAGAGTTCATGCGCCGAAGAAAAAGATTCCAGTAAGCACCGCGTTCATTACTAGCATGGCGAGCAGGGCTTGGACAACGGAAGCGGTTGTGGCTTGCCCGACACCTTCCGCGCCGCCCTCGACACGCAGGCCGGCGTTGCAGGCGATCGTAATGATAAGCCATGCGAAGACGCCGCTCTTAATCATACCCGAATACAGGTCCCAAGTGTCGGCGCTCTGCAACGCGCGTAAGATGTAGCCGGCGGTGTTGAAATCGAGCGCGAAATGGCAAACAGCCCAGCCGCCAAAAACGCCGACGTAATTTCCCATGATCGTGAGCGCCGGCAACATGACGAGCATAGCGAGAAAGCGCGGCACGACCAGATACTCGACCGGGTTGATAGCCATGACTTCGAGCGCCTCGATTTCCTCGGAAACTTTCATTGTGCCCAACTCGGCCGCGACGGCCGAGCCGCTGCGGCCGATCACAATTACGGCGATCAGGACCGGCCCCATTTCGCGCAAGAGCGTCACCATCACGAGATCGGGCACGTACATTTCCGCGCCGAGTTGTTGAAGGGAATGCGCCGCTTGCATGGCGAGCGTCACGCCTACGCTGAACGCGGTCAGCGCAACCATCGGCGCCGCCCGCACACCGATGAACACCATTTGCCGAAAGATCGGTGAGATTTTGAAAACCCGTCCGGTGAACGGCGCGACAACTACCCAATAAAGCAGGTTGATATTGAGCTGGAAATAATCTTTCAAGATGCGAACGCGCAGAATGACAAGACGCGCGAGATGACGAAAGCCGAAAGTTTTTGTAGGGCAGGCGCTCCGCCTGCCGTTTTAGATGGCAAGCGACGCGCTCGCCCTACAATTCCGAACGCGAAATGGCAGAGCAGATCTTTACAAGACTGACAATCTCGGGGTAGGTATCGCGCTCGATAATTTCCCCAATCCTGAATCTTGCCAACGTCAGGCAGGCCGCACTGCGCCGCTGAACTTCGCGGCTCTGTTCTGGATAGCTTGCCGCATCAAATTAGTCCCCGTTTTCGGAAGTCGCCGATGTTTCCGCCGCTCGAGCGCTCGATCATGTCGATGGTGAATTTGAGCAGGCAAACTTCCCAGGCGTCGTCGACGCCTTGGATAACCGCGCTGAGCGGCTCCTGCATGTCTTCGACTTGTGATTTTGTGCGCGCGACGACGGCATCGAGCGGATCGCGAAACGTGCGCTCAATCACATCGGTCTTGCGAAATTGAAAACCATAACGAAGGACGGCGAAGTTGCGCGCCTGATCGCGCAGTTGATCGACATAGCGTTGCGCTTTGTCGCCGAATCCCTCGAGCAATAAGCGGCTGAAATGTTCCGGCGTCAGAATTTGCGGCCGGTCGGCGTGAATTTTTCCGTCACGCACGCGCACTTCGTTCACGCGGTCCATCAATTCCGAGATGAGATAAAAGTGAAAGCTTGTGCTGCCGAAGGTGGCGATCTGACGCTGCGGCGCCAGAATCACCTGCGTATTGTCGATCGCGTAATCGAAATTGTCCTTGTTCATTGTCGATTCGAACGATAAGGCGGCGCCAGAACGTTTCAATCGTCTCGCGATTGGTAGGCGAGACTCTGTCGAGCCGACGAATTCAGGTCATGGCTCCGCAGAGCGTCGCCCTTCCGAGTTAGATCGGTCGCGCGAGCGGCGCGGGTGCTTCGCGTAGTTGCGTCGAACGCCAGCGCAGCAGCGTATCGGCGGTAAAAATGGCGAGGCCGATCCAGATCAAACCGAAGGTGATGAGATGACCGCGTGTGAATGGTTCATGATAAAGAAAAACGCCGAGGAAAAATGAACCGGTTGGTGCGAGATACTGCAAGAAACCAAGCGTCGTGAGGCGCAAATGCCGGGCGGCATACCCAAACCAAACCTGCGGCAAGGCAGTGACAATGCCGGTGGTCGCTAACAAGATCGACAATGAAATGTGCGGCGGCCCGAAAATTAATTGGCCGTTCGTCTTTAGGAAAATGAAGTAGGCAATGGCGAGTGGAACGAGCAAAATCGTCTCGATAAACAAACCGGGAATTGCCGCCGTGCCGGATTTCTTTCGGAGCAATCCGTAAAGACCGAATGTCGTGCACAATGACAACGCTACCCACGGAAGTCGCCCATAACCGAAGGTCAAATTGAAGACGCCCACTGTTCCGAGCAGAACGGAAACGAGTTGCCAGCGAGTGAGCCGTTCGCGCAGGAAAACCGCGCCGAGCAAAACGTTCATGAGCGGTGTCATGAAATACCCAAGACTTGTCTCAATGACGCGACCGATGATTACGGCCCAGATGTACAAGAACCAAGTGATCGCGATCATCGAGCCGCTTGCCAGACAATAGAATCTGGCGCGTCGCGACCGAACGCTCGCTGCGACTTCGGTCCAGCGGCGCTGCCACGTGAGCAACGCGATTAAGAAGACCGACGTCCAGACAAAACGGTGCGCGAGAATCTCGGTGGCTGGCACCGTCTTGAGCAGTTTCCAGTAGATTGGAACAAGTCCCCATGTCGTGAACGCGGCGATGCCAGCGATAAGCGCTGAAGTCTCGTGTGATTTGCTCGAATGTTTGATCGACATGTTGGGTTTCCTATTTCATGGAACGGAAGCGTGGGCAAATGCAGAAGAACGAAGAAGCATCGCTCATTGACTTGAGTCCCTCCCGCCGCGATTTACCTCCACCGGGAGAAGCGATGAATCCGACGAATTTGTTCGCTGAGCTGAAGCGCCGCAAGGTCTACCGCGTGGCGGTGGCTTACGCGGTCGCGGCTTGGTTGCTCGCCCAGATTGCGACGCAGGTTTTTCCGTTTTTCGAGATACCGAATTGGGCGGTGCGACTGGTGATCGTGGTTCTTATCCTCGGCTTTCCTATTGCTTTGATTCTTTCGTGGGCTTTCGACATCACGCCAGAAGGCATTAAACGCACCGAGGAAATCTCTGCAAAACCAAAGCGATCCGCCACCGCGCCGGAAAAAAGCATCGCGGTGCTGCCGTTTGAAAATCTGAGCGACGACCAGCAAAACACCTACCTGGCCGATGGCATCCAGGACGATATCCTTTCGAATCTGGCGAAGGTGGCGGACCTCAAAGTCATCAGTCGGACTTCGGTTCGCCAATATCGAACAGGTGCGCGCAACTTGCGTGAGATCGGTGCGGCGCTCGGTGTCGCGCATATTCTCGAAGGCACGGTGCGCCGGGCAGGCAACCGCGTGCGAGTCAATGCCCAGTTGATCAACGCGCAAACCCAGGCGCACATTTGGGCGGACACCTTCGACCGCGAGCTGACGAATCTTTTTGCACTGCAAAGTGAACTGGCCGAACGAATCACGCAGGCGATGCGCGCCAATCTTTCGGCGCGCGAACGGGCTAGCATGCAAATTCATCCGACAAGCGATCTTGCCGCTTACGAACTTTTTCTGCGCGCACGTGACTTATTTCGTTGGAGCGGGGTGGGAGATCCGTTGGAAAACGGAAGAAAAGCGCTGCGGTTGATCGATCAAGCGGTGGCGCGAGATCCGCAGTTTGCTCTGGCCTACTGTTTGGGTTCGCGACTAAACGCCGAGTTGTATTGGTTCGGTCATGACCGGAGTCGCGCGCGTCTGGACAATGCGAAGGCGGCGGCCGATGTGGCGCTGCGCTTGCAACCTGATCTGGGTGACGCGCACCTCGCGCTGGCGTTTTTCTATTACCTTGGCCATCGCGATTACAAACGGGCACGGAGCGAGATCAAAATCGCGCAACAAGCGACTCCTAACGACGCGGAGGTGTGGGATGCGGATGGTGCAGTTGATCGACGGTCAGGACGCTGGGACGATGCGATTGCCAATTTTGAAAAAGCGCGCTACCTCGATCCGCGAAATTTTTCCGTGATTTCGAACCTGGCGGAAACGCTTATCGCGATGCGCCGGTATCGCGAAGCGCAGGATGCAATCGACAACGCACTACTGGTCAACCCCAGCGCACATTTTTTTTCCATTGAGCGGGCGTCAATCGATCTGAAAAGAAGTGGCGACACGGCTCCATTACGCGCGGTCGTGCGGGCGATCCCGTGCGATTTTGATCCGGGCGGTGCAGTGGCAAACGTCGGGATCCGGCTCAGTTTGATGGAGCGCGATTTCACGGAGGCAGCCCGAATGCTGGGAGCTTGCTCGCATGACCGACTTACTGACAGCGGCGTGGGCGGAACTGCCGGCATGATCGATGGCTATACGTTTCCGAAAAGTTGGTACGAAGGGCTAGTCGCACGAGCGCGGGGCAATGTCGAGGCTGCGCGGCATGCATTTGAAGCGGCTGCTCGCGTGGTTAAGCGGGATCTGGCGCAATGGCCCGACGACGTGAAGGCAATCATGATGCTCGCTTTAATTCACGCGAGGTTAGGACGAAAGGAAGATGCGCTGCGCGAAGGACGCCGCGCCAGCGAACTTTTGCCAATTTCGAAGGACGCATATGACGGGCCTATCCTGGCGACTAATCTGGCGGCGATTTATGCGCAGGTCGGCGAATACGATTTGGCGCTCGAGCAACTCGGCGATTTGATCAACGTGCCGAACGGACCGACTTCTGGAACATTGCGAGTCGAACCGGAATGGGACCCGCTTCGCGGCGATCCGCGTTTCGAGAAGCTGCTCGCTTGATCGCGCGCGATTTCGTGGAATCTGCGCCTTGCATGCCGAGCAGGAGCCAACGCTCGGCCTCAGTAACGTTATTTGCCTTCCGGCGTTGGGCTTTGTAAATCCGGAAAGAGGGAGAGATATTCGGCGTAGCCTTCGGCCTTCATTTTCTCGACGGAAATGAAATGCAACGCGGCCGAGTTAATGGCGTAGCGCCGGCCAGTGGGCGGCGGCCCGTCGTTGAAAACGTGGCCGAGATGGGAGTTGCTTCCGGTTGTGCGGACCTCCGTGCGTTGCATGCCGGAGGAGGAGTCGGGTTTTTCGACAACGCGCTCCGGTGAAATCGGTTTCGTAAAAGTCGGTCGGCCGGTGCCAGCATCAAATTTGTCGGTCGAACTAAAAAGCGGTTCGCCTGTGATCACATCCACATAAATCCCGGGCTTAAAGTTATCCCAGTATTCGTTATGAAAAGCTGTCTCGGTGCCATTTTCGCGCACGACGTGGTATTGTTCTTCCTTGAGCCGGGAGCGGAGGACGGAGTCGCTCGGGACCGGTCTGATAGGATTAAATTGTCCCGTTTTCTTTTTCTGCTCTTCCGCATGGCTGAAGTAAAAAAAGCCCGCGACGACAGCGGCGGCGCCGACCAACCCGAGCCATAGAGTCAGATGTGATGAGCGTTTCGAAGGGTGATGGATTCTGTGCACGGGTGTTTCCGAAATTTCTTTTAGCAACAGTTCATTCATTAGCCACGACTTCGCCTCGCGAATGCACAGGGGTACTGGAGCGGACCTCTATTAATATACGCGCCGAGCAGGCGCGGTGGTTGTGCGCATTCATCTCCCTTAAACTCCCTGGACGAAACCGTTACTTCTTCTTCTCGAAAAGCGCGAGATATTCGCCGTAGTCTTCTTCCATTAATTTTTCCACCGGAATGAATCGGAGAGCAGCCGAATTGATACAATATCGCTGACCGATCGGCGCCGGACCATCTGGGAAAACATGGCCGAGATGCGAATCGCTTTTGCTCGAACGGACTTCGGTCCGCTCCACGCCAAGTGTGCGATCCGATTTCTCCGCCACGCGTGTTTTGTCGATCGGCTTGGTAAAACTCGGCCAGCCAGTGCCGCTGTCGAATTTGTCGAGCGAGCTAAACAACGGTTCCCCGCTCACAACATCGACATAAATTCCGTCGCGATGCTCGTTCCAATATGCATTCTGGAACGGCGGCTCCGTCCCGCACATTTGCGTGACGTGATATTGCTCGGGCGTCAGTTTCTTTTTCAACTCCTCGGAAGAAAGCTTCGTATTTGTCTGATTAGCTGATGATGGACTCGTCATGGCTGTTGGCTGTTTGGCTGGATCATTTTGTTTCTGGGCACCGGCGCGGTTCAGGAAGATCGCAACACCGCTGAGTGCCACGAAGACAAACGCGCAAAAAATAAGCATGCCGCGCGACGATCGTTGCGGTTGTTTTGGTAATTGGATCACAGAAAAATACGCGGTGTATGTCGCTGCAACAGCGAATTTGCTGCCGCAAGTTCGATCTCGTAATTAGACAACTTGAAGGGCTACACGTTCAGCGCACTGTTGGATGCACGAACCGCTCGGATGCGAATTTCGCTAGTCGACATCTTGTCGCCCGGCTTCGGGGACGCGAATGTAGCGACGGAACACAAGCAATCCAATCGGCGCAATCGACGCCGCCAGAGCAAAGATAAGCCACATTATCCCGGAACGCCGCGGACCGTGTTCCGGACAAAACGCAGCTAACAACCAGCCGCCGGTCCCGACGAGCAATTTGCCGATAAGGAACGGAATGTAGGAAAGCGCGCCATAGGAGGCCTCCTGACCTTTTGGAGCAATCGCGGCAGCATACTCGTAGACTCGCGGTGAGTAGAACGCTTCGCCGACGGAGAAAACGGCAATGTAGATTGCAGTCATGATGTAGTACGGGTGAATGCCACCTTTCACTCCGAGATAGCTGTGGCCGAGCCATTGCCCGATCGCGCCGTTGGCGGAACCTTGGAACCATACTGTAGGCAGAGCCATCACGAAGACCGAAACGGCACAGATGACGCCACCGACTACGACCATTCGATAGGCCGAGAACTGTTGCGTAAGCGCGCCGACAATCGGCACCAGCAAAATGATCAGAAGATAATTGATGGCCGAGAGCTGACCGATCGGAGCGCCGCCCCCCAATTCGCGAATGCCGAACTTGGGGAACACGTAATCCATTTGCAGGAAGATGAGCTTCAGGAATCCAA
>WNFT01003641.1_pt1 | contig 13398 bp, 10 predicted proteins | sample 5400191 | NCBI WGS metagenome assembly WNFT01 (sample SAMN13153359, study PRJNA577476) | soil metagenome | isolation source: 80 cm saprolite under Madrone tree | place: USA:California | collected 2016-06-14
TTTCGCTTGCGGCGTCACCTGCTTTTTCGCAGGGCAAAGGAAAGGGTCATAACAAAGAGGGCGGCGATGACGATCAGGGACGGGGAAGAGGAAACAAGAAGGCAAAGCACGAGTTCGACGCGCAAGACCGGGAAGTAATGACAACGTATTATTCGAACAGAAATTCCAATCTGCCGCCGGGACTTGCGAAGCGGGGAGGAAATCTTCCGCCGGGACTGGAGAAGCAACTGGAACGCAACGGCACGCTACCGCCCGGATTGCAGAAGCGGCTTCAGCCGTGCCCGGTGGACTTGGAGCGGCAATTGCCGCCAGTGGAGGCGGGTTACGTCCGGGGCGTCATTGGCGCGCATATAGTCATCTACAATCGCAGCACTAGTGTGATCGTAGACGTCATGAAAGACGTGGTGCGCTGAGCCAGGTTGGCGGCGCGGATTGATTTCAGCGGGTGTTCGTAAGAGCTACGAGGCTTTTTCCTGGGCGTAGGCGAGGTATTCTTCGTAGGGGCCCTTGAAGTCTTCGATCTTGCCGCCTTTGAAGTGCCAGATGCGCGTGGCTACTTCGTCGATGACGTCGTGGTCGTGCGTGACGAGCAGGACGGTGCCGTCGTATTTCTGCAGCGCGATGTTCAGCGCGTTAATCGATTCTAAATCAAGGTGGTTGGTGGGCTCGTCGAGCACGAGGAAATTCGGCTTTTGCAGCATGAGCTTGCAGAAAATTAATCTTGCCGATTCGCCGCCGGAGAGAGCTTTGGTGGGCTTGAGGGCGTCGTCGCCGCTGAAGAGCATCTGGCCCATCAGGCCGCGCAGCTCCTGCTGATTGGCAGCGGGATCAAACTGCCAGAGCCAGTCGATGGCGGTCATCCCTTTGGTGATGGAGTCGCCGTGGTCTTGCGCGAAATAACCGACGGCGACTTCGTGTCCCCAGACGACGGCGCCGCTATCGATGGGAAACTCGCGGTCTGAGTCTTCGATGTAACCCGTGGCATTGCGAACCAACGATTTCAGCAGAGTAGTCTTGCCGGTGCCGTTGCGGCCCATCAGCGCGATTTTTTCGCCGCGCGTGACGCTGGCGGAGAAGCGTGGGATGACCTTGAGATCGTCGTAGGATTTTTCAATGCTACGGATTTCGAGCGGGTGGCGGCCGGAGGCGCGCTTCATCTCGAAGCGGATGTAGGGGCGCTGGATGTTGGACCTGGCGAGCTCGGAGGTTTGCAGGCGCTCGACTTCCTTCTTGCGCGAGGTGGCTTGCGCGGAACGAGTGCCGGCGGAAAAGCGGGCGATGAATTCGTTGAGCTGCGCGATTTTCTTTTCGCGCTGGGCGTTTTCCGATTCGATGCGCGCGCGGATGTGCGTCTTGGCGACGACCATGTCGTCATAACCGCCGTTGTACATGATGATGGTTTCGTAGTCGATGTCCGCGGTGTGCGTGCAGACGCTGTTGAGGAAATGGCGGTCGTGGGAGATGACGATGAGCACGCCTTCGTATTCGCGAAGATAATCCTGCAGCCAATGCACGGAATCGAGATCGAGGTGGTTGGTGGGCTCGTCGAGGAGCAGGGCGCTAGGATTGCCGAAAAGGGCTTGCGCGAGGAGCACGCGAACCTTCTGGCCGCCTTGCAGCTCGCCCATCTTGCGCTCTTGCAGCGAGCTTTCTATGCCGAGACCGTCGAGCAGAATGCCGGCGTCGGCTTCCGAGGTGTAGCCGCCTTCTTCGCCGACGATGCCTTCGAGTTCGCCCAGGCGCATGCCGTCGGCGTCGGTGAGTTGCTCATGTGGCTTGGCGTAGAGCGCGTCCCGTTCCTGCAGCGCGTGCCAGAGGACTTTGTTGCCCATCACGACGGTATCGATGACGCGGAATTCGTCGAAGGCGAACTGATCCTGGCGGAGGACACCCATCTTTTTCGGCGCGGTGATAGAGCCTTTGGTGGGCTCGAGTTCGCCGGTGAGAATTTTCATGAAGGTGGATTTACCGGCGCCGTTGGGGCCGGTGACAGCGTAGCGGCGGCCGGACATGAAGGTGCAGGTCACGTCCTCAAAGAGGACGCGCGGCCCGAAGCGCATGGAGATGTTGTTCACCGAGAGCATAACCTTTCAATTGTACCGTAGATTTCGCGGGGAGCTAATCGAGAGTGCGCGAAGATTGGAGAAAGATAACGCGGTGAAGCAGAAGGAGGGGGTGGAAGTTAAGAAGCGCTAGCGTTAAGGCCGGCCCCGTCCGCGGCGGGAAACTCGTGTTCCCAGCGGGCGATTACTACGCAGGCGAGGCAGTTGCCGAGGACGTTTACGGCGGTGCGGCCCATGTCCATGAGTTGATCGATGGCGAAGAGGAGGAAGAGCGGCTCAGTGGGAAGATGGAACGAGGTGGCGGCGGCGAGGACGATGACGAGAGAGGCGCGGGCCACTCCGGCGGTGCCTTTGCTGCTGATGAGCAGAGTGAGAAGCATGACGGCTTGCTGCGCGACGGTGAGATGGATGCCGGCGGCTTGCGCGATGAAGATCAGCGCGAGGGATTGGTAAAGGCTGGAGCCATCGAGATTGAAACTGTAGCCCGTGGGTAACACGAAGGCGACGGTTTCGCGAGGCACGCCGAGAGCTTCCATTTCTTCCATGGCGCGAGGGAGAGCGGCTTCGGAGCTTGCGGTGGCGAAGGCAATAGTGACGGGCTCGGCAGCGGCGCTGAGAAATTTCTTCATGGGAACGCGGGCGAGGAGTGCGATGGGAAATAGAACACACGTGATGAAGACGACCAGCGCGACATACATCGTGGCGAGGAGCTTCAGGAGAGGTAGCAGGACGCCCAGGCCCAGATGCCCGACGGTGTAAGCGACGGCTCCGAAGACGCCGATGGGAGCGGCGAGCATGACGATGTTGGTGAACTTGAACATCGTTTCAGAGAGGCTTTCGGCAAGGGCGAGCATGGGGCGGCGCTTCGCTTCGGGGACGAGCGCGAGAGCCATGGCGAAGAGGATGCTGAAGACGACGACCTGCAGGACCTGATTCTCGGCGACAGACTTGGCGATGTTTTCCGGGAAGATGTCGATGATGAGTTGCGTAGCGGTGTGCGGCGTAGCGTTGAGGGATTCGGCGGTGGCGGAGGGTGGGAGTCGCACACCTGCGCCGGCGCGGCTGATGTTGATGGCGGCGAAACCAATGAGCAGCGCGATGGTGGAGACGATTTCGAAATAGATGAGGGACTTGAGGCCGAGGCGGCCGACGCGCTTGAGATCGGCATGGCCAGCGATGCCGACGACTAGGGTGCCGAAGAGGAGCGGGGCGATGATGACGCGGATGAGGCGGAGGAAGATGGTGCCAAGGAATTGCAGGTTTGCGGCGAAGGAGGGGAAGTCGTGGCCGACTTCAACACCAGCGAGGAGGCCGACGAGAATCCAGGAAGTGAGAGAGCGGCGCTTGGTGGCGATGGCGGCGGTTAGCGCGATAACTAGCCAGCGGAGGGCCATGGGAAGGAAAGGAGGCAGAGGCAACGCGCCTTGGCTTGATAACAGCGAAATGGCGAGCGCTAGTGTTGCGGCTACGATTGTCGCACCGAGGATTTTGTTTTTCATTCGCGCGGAACGGTATGCCGGATGAGGGCGGGTGTCAATGGCTTGAAACGGGATCGCGCGAAAGCCCTTTGGTGGCAAAAATACGGGTGAGGCATCGAACGAGGATCCGCTAAGCGCCTTCACCAAATTCGGTTTCCGGCTGCGGCAAGCGGTCGCCGTCGCGCGCAACCCACACGTACAGCGTCGGCAGCAAAAATATGCTGATAAGGAGCGCGCCAATTAGCCCTCCCACGATGACGATGGCAAAAGGCCGCTGCGAATCCGAGCCTATGCCGCGAGACAGCGCCGCGGGCAACAGACCCAGGGTTGCGACGAGCATGGTCATCATAATGGGGCGCAGCCGCAGAACCGCGCCTCCCGTAGCCGCGGACTCGATGGTATGACCGGCGGCGCGAAGCTGGTTAATATACTCCAGCATGATCACACCCGTTTCCACCGAGACGCCAAAGAGAGCCAGGAACCCGACACCGGAAGACACACTGAGGTGCGTGCCGGTCATCAGCAAGGCCAGCAGTCCACCGATTGGTGCGATGGCTACGTTTGCCAGGATCAGCCCGGCCCACTTCGCAGAGGCGAACATGGCGTACAGAACGATGAAGATGACAAGGATGGTGATGGGCACGACGATCATCAGCCGCCGCTGAGAGCGTTTCTGGCTTTCGTACTCGCCCGCCCAGTCGATGCGATAGCCCTCTGGCAGCTTTACTTCCCTCCCTACAAGCTTCATCGCTTGTTCCACCGCGCTACCCAGGTCCCGGCCTCGGACGCTATACTTGATAGCGACGTAGCGGGAATTCTCTTCGCGGTAGATTTCAGAGGCGCCGTCGCGCATTTCCACCCTGGCGAGCTGCTCGAGCGCGACGCGCTCTCCCGTGGGCGACATTAACCGAATATTCTCGATCGCCTCCTTGGTGCCGCGATACGGAGCCTGATAGCGCACCACCAGGTCGTAGCGCTGCTCGCCCTGCAGCACCTGGCTCACGGTTTTGCCGCCGACTGCAGTTTCCACGGCATCCTGCACGTCCACCGCGTTGATGCCGTGGCGCGCCGCCTGCTGCCGGTCAACGGTGATGTTCAAGTTAGGCTGCCCCAACACGCGAAACAATCCCAGGTCCTCCACACCGGGAACATGTCGCATAACACCGACCACCTGGTCGCCTTTTTCCTCCAGGATGCGCAGATCCTCGCCATAAAGCTTGATGGCCAACTCGCCTTTCACTCCGCTGACCGCTTCCTCCATGTTGTCCGCGATGGGCTGGGAAAAATTCCACAGAATCCCCGGCATCTTGCTGAGCTCGCGGTCCATCGCGCCGATGAGCTCTTCTTTGTCCTGGTGAAACGCGGGGCGCCACTCGCCCTTGGGTTTGAGATCGACAAAATATTCGGTGTTGAAGAAACCGGTGGTGTCCGTGCCATCATCGGGCCTGCCCACCTGGCTGGTAACCACTTTGACTTCGGGAAACGAAGCGAGCAGGACACGCGCTTGGTTGGAGACACGTATACCCTCGGTAGGTCCGGTGCTCGGCGCAAGTGTCCCGCGCACCCAAATAGCGCCTTCATCGAGATGCGGCAGAAATTCCGAGCCGATCACGCCGCTGACCATAAGGAACACGGCGATGGAGAAAGCCGCAGCGCCAGTTCCCACGGTTACCAGACGATGTTCGATGGCCCACTTCAGGGCCACGCGATATTTTTCGCGCAGGAAGTCCATGACGGGGTTGTGCCATTCGCGTACACCGTGACGGAACTGGAGCAGGGCCAGCACCGGGGCGATGAGTATGGAAAAGACAAGCGCGCCAATCAGCGCGAAGGAAACCGTCCAGGCCATGGGCTTGAAGAGGCGCCCTTCGACGCTCTGCAAGGTAAAAATGGGCAGGTATGCAGCAATGATGATGGCGCGTGCATAAAAGACCGGCCGCAGTACTTCCTGTACCGCATCGCGAATTCGCTCCAACGAAGTCTTGTGCGCGCTGGCCGGCAAGCTAAAGTGCCGCACGATGTTTTCAATGATCACCACGGTGCCGTCCACCACCATGCCGAAATCCAGTGCGCCCAGGGAGAGAAGATTGGCAGGAATCTTGTTGAGATCGAGACAAATGGAGGCAAACAGCAGCGAAAATGGAATGGTCAGCGCCACAACAATGGCGCCGCGAAAATTGCCGAGAAAGAAGAAAAGAATGATGGAGACCAGCAGCACGCCTTCGGTCAGGTTATGAAGCACGGTGTGCGTGGTCAGATGCACGAGGTTGCTGCGGTCCAGGAACGGAACAATCTTCACTCCGGGAGGAAGAATGCGCTCGTTCAGCTCCTTCACCTTTTCATGAATGGCTACCAGCGTTTCATCCGCATTGGCGCCCTTCCGCAGGAGGACGATTCCCTCCACGGCATCTTCGCTATCGAGGACCGAGCCATCTGCGCGGCGAATGGCTTTGCCGATTTGCCCCAGGCGAATTTTCGGACCTTGCGTGACGACGCCAATGTCCTTGACGCGAATGGCAGTGCCATTCTGCGTTTTGATCAGCGTCTGTTCGATGTCCGCGACGTTGGAAAAAAGCCCCAGAGCGCGAACGTTGACTTGCTGCAGCCCGGCCTCGACGAAGCTCCCGCCGGCGTTAGTGTTGTTGTTGGCGAGCTGCTGTTCCACCTGGCTGATGCCGAGGCCGTAAGCAACCAACTTGCCGGGGTCCAGACGCACCTGATACTCGCGGGTAATGCCACCAAAACTGACCACGTCCACGACGTTGGGAACAGACTTGAATTGCTTTTCGAGAGTCCAATCCTCGATGGACTTCAATTCCATCAGGTCATACTTCGGGTTCGTGCTCTTCAGCGTGTACCAGTAAATCTGTCCCACCGGGCTCCAGTCCGTGCCCATCTGCGGCTGTAAGCCATTTGGCAATGTGACCTGCGAGAGCCTTTCCAAAACTTTCTGACGATTCCAGTCGTTAATCGAATCGTCGTCGAAAATGAGCATCACGCTGGATAGCCCGAAGAGCGAAACGGAGCGAAGGTGGGTCAGGTGCGGGGTTCCGGCCATTTGAATCTCGATGGGGATAGTGACTTGTTGCTCCACCTCTTCCGCGGCTCGTCCCGGCCATTGCGTGATGATTTGGACGTAGTTGTTGGCCACATCCGGATACGCTTCCACCGGAAGGTTATGAAACGATACGGCGCCCCACACCAACAAGAGGACCGCAAGCGCTAGCACCATCAGGCGGTTGTTCAGCGCGAAATCGATGAGCGCGCGCATTAACGGAGTACCCTTCGGACGATTTGACGAAGCTCCACCTATTGCTCCACGGTGTTCTGCAACACCAATGCGTTGCTGACCACGTGTTGCCCCGGCTTGACGCCGGAAGTGATTTCCTGCATTTTGTCCGGCAAACTGTTGCCAGCGACGACTTCCGTGCGCCGAAACTTGTTGCCCCCAATCGGAACGTAGACCCAGTCGCGATCGTGAAGGTGCAAAATAGCGGCAGCGGGAACTGCGGCCCGCGTTTCTTTTTTCTGCCCGTGGAATGTGGCGGTGACAAACATTCCAACGCGCATGATTCCCGGATTGTGCACTTCAACGCGCACTTTGGCGGTGCGCAGCGTCGGATCGAGCACCGGCCCAACATTGCTCATGCGTCCAGTGAATACCTTGTCGGGATAAGCGTTCAGGCGGATTTCCGCGCTTTCACCTAAATGCACGTTGGCCAGATCGTTTTCGTAAACGTCGCAAAGAATCCAGACGTTGGATAAATCCGAAATGGTGAATGGGTTGGGCGAGCCCAGCCCGGCCACGCCGGAGGCATTGGTGACCTGTTGATCTGTGATAACACCTGAAATCGGAGCGCGGATGTCCACGACAGCAGCGGGGTGGTCGACGTTGCCGCCCAGAACGCGCAGCCGCTCCGTGGTGTTCTCCACGTCGACCTGAGCCTTGTTCTCGACGTCTTCCGCGGTCTCGAATTCGTTCAGAGAGATAGCGCCTTTGTCGTAGAGCAGCTTGGCGCGGTCGAATTGTATTTTTGCGAGTTTCTCGTCGGCCACGGCCTTTCGATAATCGGAAAAGGCGGCCGACATGTCCGCGCTTTGCACCCGCAGAAGGACTTGTCCCTTTTGTACGCTGTCGCCGAGCCGCGCGTGAACCTCCACCACACGCCCGGTCGCCAGCGAAATCACCGGCACGCTCCGGGAAATATCCGGACTGACTGTGCCAGTAGCTACCAACTGCGAGGCAGAAATATGCTCAACCGCGGTGACCAGCGGAAACTGCTCGGCATGCTCCACCTGAAAAACATTGACGTCCTGCTCATGCTCGACGGTCACCGGCGGCGGCGCCTCCGCCTTCGGATCTGCTTTGCCGCCGCTGCAAGCAGACAGAAAAAAACTAGCGGCAAGAAACGCGACCATCGTTGCAAGGCTCGCGCGTTTCATGGGATGACCTCACGTCCCGCGGCAAGATTCAGTTGGCTTGCGGCGTTCAGATAGGAAGCGACCAAGTTCAGGTAGTTGACCTGAACGCTCCGGTAGTCGGCTTGCGCATTCAGAAAATCGAGGAGGGATGCGGCGCCGTGTTCGTATGAAAACGCAATCGTGTCCCGAACTCTCGAGGCCTGTTGCAAATACCGGCCCTTGTATGGCTGTAGGAGCGTCACCGTGCTCACTACAGTGGCGTACGCGGAATCCACGTCGCTGAAGACTCGCGCCCGCGTGGCTTCCATGAGTTTCTCGTTTCGGTCGATGTCCAGTTCCGTGCGTTTCTTCTCCCCTTGATTCCGGTCGAAGATGCGGAGGGGGATGCTGACACCGACGCCGAGCGTTTGGTGGTCAAACGGGTTGTTGAACGAGGGGTTGTACGTATACCACGCGCTCAAGGTCGGATCAGTTGAGCCGTTCGCAACAGCAAGCTTGTGATCGGTTTGGGCTTTGTCTATGGCTTCAACTGCCGCCTTTAGGTCCGGCCGCGTATCTAGTGCCATCTGCCGGACCTCCTCTAGCGAAGCAATTTGCGTCGAAAAATCGTACGGCCCCGTCACGTCGAATTGTTCCACCGGCGTGCGGCCGTTCAATAGCGCAAGAAGCTGGATCTTCGCTGTTCGCAGATTCACGTCCGAGGTTTGTAAATCCGATTCGTACTGCACCCGCTGCAATTCCAGACGGTCCAAATCCACCTGCGCGATAGCTCCCGCTTTGTAGCGCTCGCGATTCACGTCCAGAAGATGGTCGTAATACGAAAGATTCTCCTTCGCCAGGTCAAAGATCGCTTTTTCTTGAAGCGTTTGAATAAAGGCCATTCGCAGGGTAAAGAGAAGGGTTCTATTCAGGTCCGCCTGGCCAAAAATGGCTATTCCCGTCCCCTTTTGAGCGCTCTCCAGCCGCAATTCCCGCTTGTGCTGCCGTTCGTGCAGGTAGCTAAGGTTCGGTGAGAACTGAGTGCCGGTGAACGGTCGCCAGACACCCTGGTAAGGAGCGATTTGAGTCCCATCAATCGGCAAGGTGAAGTTCGGATTGGGCCGCAAGTAGGCGGTGATCTCTTGCGCGCGGGATTCATCGATCCCAATCTGCCCGGCTCGCAGCGTCGGGTTCGCCGCCTCGAATTTGTCTCGAATCTCCTGCCACGTCATCGCTTTTTGCGCCCAAGCGCTTCGCGCGGAAACCGCAGCCAGGAAGAGCCCCAACCACAGGCGCCTCGATAACCCCTTCATGAAACCTCCCAAGCGTCTTGGTACGCCAAAACGAATATTTTCTGTGCGAACCAGGGTCAGTGTGCCGCCGGCCGGCACGCTATCGGCGGACATTCGCGCCGCCTCCATGCGCACTATTTTGTTGTGTTTGTTAATTGCGCGTTAAAAAGCGCTGAGAAAGGGTGGAGCTCGGCCAATGAAGGGGGAAGCGGAAGCCAGGATTGACGCAGTGCCAGACCGTGTAGCAATTAGCACCGTCATTCCTCTGGGCAACAAAGATCTGCGCTCTTTCTGGCAATCGCCAGAAACACCGCGCGAAAGAAGCAGTGCGGCGGCGGTATCCCTGATTTCATCCGTCGCCAACGTCCACGACATTTCGGAAGCTGTAAAGGCGCTTTGAAAATTAGCGGGATCCGAAGCCGTAAAATTTCCGAAACCATCATTCAGCAGAATGGCGACGGGCTTGTTTGTCCACGCCGTCGTGACGACGACATCGAGAAAATTGTCTCCGTTTACGTCGCGCGAGGTGATTCGCAGCCCGCCTATGGGCGCCGTGATGCCCACGGTCTGCCCACTGCCTCCGCTGAGGTGAAATGCAATCCAGTAGCGCGTACTGCTCGAGCTGCTCTGACCGACGTGCACGCTGGCCAGATCCGGGCGGTCATCTCCGTCAAAATCAGCGATGGCAAAATGGGTAGCCACCTGGGCAGGGACGGCAGACGCGGCTGCCCTTCGCTCCGAAATTGCCAGGAGCGCGCAGCAGGCTACGAAGGCCCAAAAGGCGGCCTGCCGAACGGAGCTTTTGTGAACCCACGCTCTCATGAAATCCAGATCCGCAAACCTCGCAGGATTTGACGCAAAACGCATACTCTTGACCTGCTTACCTGTTCGCTGTAAAGGATAGCATCCGCAACGCGGAACCAACAGTTTTGCCCACAAGCTGAATGCGAATGAATTCACCCTTGAAAGGCTTGCAAGCAGCATCCCGGAGGAGGCCATTTGGAAAAGAATGAGGTCTGCGCCAAGATTGAGGAAATCGGAATTGTTCCCGCGGTCCGCACTTCTTCCCCGGAAGATGCGCTTTTCGCCGCCGAGGTGGTCGCTCGCGGCGGCATTCCCATCGTCGAAATAACCATGACCGTGCCGGGCGCCATAGAAGTGATTTCCCACCTGGTGAAAAATCTTCCAGAAGTGATCGTCGGTGCAGGGACGGTCCTGGAACTTGAAACCGCACGCCTCTGCGTGGACTCCGGCGTGCGATTTCTGACCTGCCCGGGACTCGACCTGGGGATCGTGGAATTCGCCAAGCAAAGAAATTTGACCATGCTGGCCGGCGCCCTCACGCCCACGGAAATCGTCACCGCATGGAAAGCCGGATCGGATTTTGTAAAAGTGTTCCCATGCGCGCAAGTCGGCGGCGACAGTTACATTCGCGCCCTAAAAGGACCTTTTCCTAAGATCCCGTTGATCGCCGCCGGAGGCGTGAATCAGCAGACGGCAGCCAACTTCATTTTGGCGGGAGCGGTCGCGATTGGCATCGGACGCGAGCTAATTCCCAGGGAAGCGGTGCAAAACCGGCAGGAAGGGCGAATTCGCGAACTGGCCCACCGCTTTCTGAACTTCGTGCGAACCGCTCGCAGCCGGAGAGCCGCTGCGGTTTGAAATTTCTGGCAAATTTCGCGTCTTGCTGGGTGGTTGGCCGCGCGATGTATCAATTGCTCGCGTTTTTCCATGCGAAAATGCCGGAGAGTGGTGCGCCCGGGGGGACTCGAACTCCCGACCTTCTGGTTCGTAGCCAGACGCTCTATCCAACTGAGCTACGGGCGCGCCGTGTGCCTGCGAGGAAAATAGTTTACCGCAGGTTATTCCGTCCGTCCAACGCCCCTGCCGAAGTCCAGCGAAGTCGCATCGATCGTCGATGTTTTTGCGCAATTAGTTTTTCCATGCGTGTGGTTTCCGCCTGAGGCGGGCTCTATCCAACGGAGCTAGGGGGCAAGGCTAAGATGCGGCGAAGTTCGTTGCGGCCTTGGCCTGACTTTAGAAATTTCTCGCGACGCATGGCTTCGGCGCGCGTCGAAAACTCCTCGCAACGCACGAGCTTCCATGGACCACGATTCTTTGTCGATTTCGTCAAGCCTAGACGAAGAACATCACGATGAAGTCGTGCGCCCGGTGGACTCGAACTCCCGACCTTCTGGTTTCCGCCTGAGGCGGACTCTATCCAACTGAGCTACGGGCGCGCCGTGTGCGTGCGAGGAAAATAGTTTGCCGCAGGTTATTCCGTCCGTCCAACAGCGGTGTAGCCGGCGAGCTGTTCAGGATGTGATGTTCTTCGTCTATATTCTTCGCAGCAAAAGCACCTGCGCTCGCCCCCAAACGAATGCCATTGACTGGAGTCCTATATTTTTGGAGGCCCAATTTGCCCTTTTGACACTGTGGTCGTCAAAGGCGCGAGTCAAATGACCAGCCAGCGTGTCTTTGTCTGTGTGCATCCGAGGAGATACGATGAGAAAGCTGATCTTAGTTGCGGTTCCGCTGTTTGTTGCACTACCTGTGCACGCAAAAGACCGGCCAGCCTACGAGAAGGGCGTGCTGATTCAGATGAATTCCAGTTCCTGTGGTTATGCGGAGAAGGATAGCAAGACTTTGGCCGGGGAAATTCTGGGCACCGACGGCCAGCACAAGAAGACCCAGGAAATGCTCTGCCAGGAATACACCCTGCGAACCGATCGAATCACTTACCGGATCAGGCCCAAGGACGACAAGCATCCGGTTCTTCTTCCGATCGGAGAAACCGCGGATTTTCGCATTCACAAGGATAAGTTGCTGTTGCGCGTGCCGGAAGCGGATGGAAAAGAAAGAGAGTATGTCGTGGTTTCCATGACGCCCCGAACGGATGCAGCCGATGCTCGGCCGGCATCAGCGCACCTAAGCCATTAGACACCTCGAGTGAAGCGATGTTACGAGGTTCTACCTGACCTAGACCTGGAACCACGGGAGAGTCGCACCTTGGGCTAGGACCTGCTCTTCCCCGGAGCCGTCGAGTCCTCATTCGCTATTACCATTCGAGCGTCATTGAACACGTCCAGCTTGTCCCCCTGAATTTCTTGAAAGAACATGGATGCAGGAGCACGAAGAGACATGCTCCTAGTCCATCGTATGATGCCCTTTCTCGAAGTGCAGGAGCTGCACGTCACGTACTATTCGCGCACGGGTGAGGCCATCCCTGCGCTTGCCGGATTGAGCTTTGACCTGCGGCCAGGTGAAATTCTCGGGGTCCTCGGAGAGTCTGGGTCGGGCAAGAGCACGCTGGCGGCAGCTCTAGTGCGGCTTCTTTCAGCAAACGGGAAAATTGAAAAGGGCACGGTCACATTCGAAGGGCAGAATCTTCTCCGCGCGACACCGCGGGAGCTTGAGAGGATTCGTGGCGGACGCATCGCGCTGATTTTTCAAGAGCCTTCGCTCGCGCTCCATCCTACTCTCCCCGCCAGCGCGCAAGTTAGCGACGTTCTGGCCGCTCACGAATCACTCAGCCGGAAAGCTCTACGGGAAAAGACATTGCAACTTTTTGCTGACTTGTTTCCTGATGCGGAGTCGCGACGCATTGCAGATTCTTATCCCCATCAATTGAGCGGAGGTCAGAGGCAACGCGTGCTTCTCGCGCAAGCGATCGCGTGCAGTCCCTCTCTGATCGTGGCGGACGAGCCGACTGCCTCTCTCGATCCCATCACACAGCAGGAAATTCTTTCGCTCTTTCGAACTCTCCGCCTGCAGCTCAACCTGTCGATAATTCTAATCACTCACAATCCGGCGCTGCTGGTGGGGCTCGCTGACCGGGTTCTTGTCATGTACGCGGGACGAGTCGCGGAAATAGGTCCTACGCGGGACGTGCTCTCATCACCACGACATCCTTACACGCATGCGTTGTTGCGATGCTTGCCCTCGCCATTCGATGGAGACCTGGCTGGGCGTAAAATGAAGCTGCCGTTAATCCCCGGAGAATTGCGTCGATCGACGCAGCTTACCGGAGGGTGTGAATTTGAACCACGCTGCACGGAACGCATGGATGTTTGCACAAGGCGCGCTCCGGCCTTGGTGGCGCTCAGCGAGGCGCACCATGTCTCCTGCTTCAAGTACGGCGGCTGAGTGGATTTGGGCGGCGAA
>WNFT01003642.1_pt1 | contig 13398 bp, 13 predicted proteins | sample 5400191 | NCBI WGS metagenome assembly WNFT01 (sample SAMN13153359, study PRJNA577476) | soil metagenome | isolation source: 80 cm saprolite under Madrone tree | place: USA:California | collected 2016-06-14
GGCCTCGTAAAGCCCTTGAGATTCGCTGAGGAGAGTGAAGGTGATCAACTCAATTGATACACCACCCAGTAGGTATATGGAAGTGACTTATAGCAGCACGGCCTTCTCCTTGACGACGTTATACGCACGCTTTATAGTGACCTCATGCTAGGGTATGTGCTGCGCGCCAAAGGCGGGAAGCTGCGTGTGTCGGTGACGGTCAAGCTCCAGCACTTCAGCAGGAGATCAACAGCTGGAGACAAACACACATCAGCCCAGGGAGGTGCTTGGTGGTCACCCAACTCGCCAATGTCGTGGAGTTATCTCAGGCCAAACGTCTCGCGATCGGTTTTGGGTTTAGTGAAGGTCCGCCGTGGCATCCTGAGGGCTATGGGCTGTTCGTGGATGTACGCGCGAACCGTACTATACGGATGAAGCTCCCTAGCACCCGGATACCCAGGGCCGCCGAGCATCTGCCAGGACACTCACCGCCGAGCCGCCGAGTATGCCGAGGTCATGGGGTTATATGCCTGGGAGGTGTTGGAGATTGGTCGTTCACATGACCTGAGCCGGGCGATGTGGCGAGGAAACGCAAGAGGTGGGCAATGCGTATAAAGATAGAGCCCAAGGAGTTCTTTATGTATGCGGTGTTCCTCGCTTTCAGCACAGAGCACCCTGACCCGGAGGACGAAGCTATCAAGGCGTACCTCAACGCGCATGAGCTGATCCCCAAGGCGCAGGGCACCGACAAGTTTGAAGACCAGAAATTTGAGGTCATGTATTTCGGCGGCTGTTATCTGGGCAAACACCTCGACGTCATCAGCGACATGCAGCGGCAGGCCGTCGAGCACCAGCTGCTCACCGTGGACATAGAGCGTATCCTTCAGGCAACGACAGCGCCTGAGACGCGCAGGGTGGCCGATCAGATTCCCGCGCCACAGATGCAGGGACTCATCGCCACCTTGGTCCAGGAGTTCCACCAGGACACCTCGTTCGGTGCCAACGAGGCAGGGTATCTGAGGGTGACCCTCGAGCCTACCGTCATTGAGCAGAGGTTCTTGGAACTGGTGGGGAATAGCGTCTAGTCCTCTCGTGCTTCCTGCCGTGACCGATGCAGGTCCCGCTTTGGGACCTGCATAGCGTAGGGTACGTATACCCATGCTGTGCCGACCGCGACGCCGAGGTGCACACGTTCCTGATGGAGCGCCTGTTCCCACGCCAGACCACGGTGGTCAGTGCGGCGGCCGTGTTCCAGGCTTTCACCAGACGATAGGAGCGGCACAGCCCTGGCATCCTGCAAGGAGGGTTTCCATGGCAGCAGACAAGATACGCGTCGGTATTATTGGCGCCAATGCTCATTACGGCTGGAGCATGCGGGCCCACCTACCGGCCCTACGGGCCATGCCCGACTACGAGCTGATGGCGGTGTGTACGTCGCGCCCAGAGACGGCGGCAGAGTCGGCCGCGCACTACGGGGCGCGCCTGGCCTTTCACGACTACCACGCGATGGTCAGGCACCCTGACATCGACCTGGTCTCCGTCTCCGTACACGTGCCGCTGCACCACGATATGGTGATGGCCGCCCTGCACGCGGACAAGCACGTCTATTGCGAATGGCCTCTGGGGGCCAACCTGGCGGAGGCGGAAGCCATGGCCGCCTTAGCACGCGCCAAAGGCGTGCGCACCATGATCGGGTTGCAGGCCAATGGCGACCCGGTCGTGCTGCGTCTGCGGGAACTACTGACGGAGGGCTACGTGGGCGAGGTGCTCTCCTGCACCATGGCCATGTTCCTACCTGGCCTCCTGCAAAGGGGGCGGGACCGCGCTTGGATGGCCGACCGTGCCATGGGGGCGCACACCCTCTCCATTGCCACGGGGCATGCGATCGATGTTCTGTGCTGCTGCGTGGCGGATTTTCAGGAGGTCGCGGCCCTCTCGACGACGCAGGTGCCAGTATGGGAGACAGCGGAACCAGGCAAGACCGTAGATGTGACCGCTCCTGATAATGTGCTGATCAGCGGCGTGCTGACCAACGGCGCCGTCGCCTCGGTGCACGTTGCCACGGTTCCCTGGCACGGCACGGGCTGGCGGCTGGAGATCTACGGCCGGGAGGGCACCCTGGTCGCCGCCTCGGAGCAGATGGTGCAGTACGCCCAGATCCGGCTTCAGGGTGGTCGTGGCGAGGACAGGGCCTTACAGGCGCTGCCGGTGCCGGACCGGCTGACCTGGGTCTCCGAAGAAGTGCCCCAGGGGCCACCCTTCAATGTGGCCCAGATGTACCACCGCCTGAGCGCGGCCATCCGGGAGGGGCGGGAGGCGCATCCTGATTTCGCTCTGGCGGTCAAGCGGCACTACCTCCTGGACGCCATACAGCGCTCGTCAGACCGGGGGGCGCGCGTGCCGGTGTCGTAGAACTCGTGGTGCGTGAGGTGATTGACGTGCAGTGGTAGTGACAGTGCCCCACAGCAGTGTCTGGGGCGAGTGTATCACGATGGGAGCTATCCAAAGGGTTTTGTCCTGTGATAATGCCTCCCTTTTTGTCTGCCTTCCAGTATGCCCGCTTCTCCTGATGGCGCCTGACCACCTCCCAAGGCGTGAGAGAGACGTCAGGAAAAGTGCTACGAACGTATGGTGGTGCACCACTGAACTCCCTTACGCCCGTCCTACTGCTGTGTCGATGCGGGCCATGAGCTCGGGGGCCAGGACCCCTCGGGCTTGTGCCATAATACACTCGCGGAGCTCGGTCCGATTCTTCACCCCTAAGACAACGGTGGCGACTCCCGCCATGGACAGCGCGTAGCGATGCGCCAGGGACGCGGGCGACTCGTCAAGCTCGCGCGCCAGGGTACGGAAAGGGGCACTGCGCTGGTAGTCCCGCCTCTCCGGGTGGTCCTCTGGTACCTGCCGATCAAAGGCATCGGTCAGCGCGCCCGCCTGCACCGCCCGAATGCCCATGACGCCGATGCCGCGCCGGTGGGCCGCAGCGATGATCTCTCGCGGCCGGGGCGGCTCGTCATAGCGCTGCATGGCCCCAGGGGAATCGAGCAGGTTGGTCACAACCTGGACGGCCGCTGGCGCCGGGTCCTCGTTGAGCGTCGCGATGATTGTGGTCGGGACCCCGATCCCGGTAATGCCCCAGGCCCCAATGCGGCCACGGGCGACGAGCTGCTCAAAAGCCGGACGCACCGCCTCGACAAACAGGCGGTGGGGTGTCCCCGGGATCTGGTCGGCGCTCGCATCAGGGACGATCTGATTGTGCAAGAAGAAGAGGTCAACCCTGTCGAGCCGCATGCGGGCCAGACTCTCGTCCAGACTCCGCTCCAACAGGGGCAGGACCTCGCTGGCGGCCCGGTTGCCAACGGCATACTTGGTCGAGACGCGTACGCCTGGCGGCAGTCGGCCCCCAAAGGCCTCGCCGAGGACCACCTCGGCTTCGCCAGGACCATAGCTGGGTGCCACATCGAACCAGGTGATGCCAGCCTCCCAGGCCGCACGCACGGTCGCCATCGCCTCGTCGCGGGTGGTGGGACCCCAGACCTGCCCAATGCCGCCACCGCCGAGGGTGAGGGCACTGATGTCACCGAGTTGCCCAAAAATTCGCTGTTGCATGGGTAGTAGCCTCCACCAACCCTCGCCCCTTATCGTGGCACGATGGGCAGCGTGATATGGGAGGGATACTGCGCGCTGTGCCGGATAGTCTGCAATGCTGGTGTGAGTTCGGCGTCCTCGGCGATCCGCCTCCCCGTGTTGGGGTTGCGATCGAAGCGCGGGAAGTTGCTGCTGGAGATCTCCAGCCTGATCCGGTGTCCCGCCTTGAAGACGTTGCTGGTGGCCCAGAGATCAATGGTGTAGCGATACACGCGGCCCGGCTCCACCAGGCTGGGGGTGGAGCGTGAGTCGCGATAGCGCGCACGGATGATGCCGTCGGTGAGGTTGCGGGCGCAGCCGTGCTCGCACACGTCCACCAGTTTGGCGGTAAAGTCGGTATCGGGGGCGGAGGTCGCGGCCCACAGGGTTACGGTCAGGGGGCCGGTGACCTCCACGTCGCGCTCCAGGGGCGGTGTCGAATACACCAGCACGTCTTGCCGGCTTTCAATCTCCTGCTGGTCATAGGCCCCACCGGCCATGAAGTAGGCGTTGCAGCAGAGCGGACCGCCCCTGGTGGGCACTGGGTCAATGGGGTTGTAGAGGAAGATATCCGGGGGCTCCTCGCCGGGCGGCTGGGGGCTCAGGGTGCCATTCCCATGGAGAGAGTTGGCCTTGCCCTGGCTATGCAAGTAATACGGGACAGCCTGAGCCCTGGCCAGGGGCCATTCCTGCTCGTCCCGCCAGACGTTGTCCCCCATAACGAATATGCGCACCGGGGGCTCATGCATGATGCCGTTGTCAATGCCCTTCAGCCAGTAGTCGAACCAGCGCAGGAGCAGGCCATCGAGATCAATGGCGAGCGGGTCTGACCCCAAGCCAAAATAGTGGTCCCCGGCAATGCCAGGCCCTCTGGAGGCGCCGTGTTGCCAGGGACCGATGAGCAGTTTCTGGCCCTGTCGGGCCTCCGAGGTGGCGCCCTGGGCCCGCATGCCCAGATAGTTGCGCAGGGTGCCGCCCAGGAAAATATCGTACCAGCCGCCAATGTTCAGCGCTGGGACAGTGATGCGGGCGTGCGCCGCCTCGATGGAGAGGGGTTGCCAGTAAGCATCGTCGTCAGGATGGGCCAGCCAGTCATAAAAATAGTCCGCCAGGCCGTCCTGCAAGTGGGGGAATGCCTGGAGAGGCTGGTGACGGAAGACGGACTCCAGCGTGTCAACCGCCTGGAGCAGTTGTCTCCGCCGCTCTGGCGAGAGCTGCTTCCTGGCGGTGAGGCTCTGAAAATTCGCCAGGGTCAGGTTGCCCAGCGTCCAGGACACGTTAAAGCCCAGCTCGAAGGCACCCCCCTGATAGGTCCAGCCTTCGTGGTAGTCAGAGGCCGTGACTCGCGGGGCAATGGCTACGAGATGCGGTGGGCACGACTTGGCCGCTTGCCACTGGGTGGCGCCGACGTAGGAGTTGCCATACATCCCCACCTTGCCGAGCGACCAAGGTTGGGCGGCGGCCCACTCGACGGTGTCGTAGCCGTCATTGATGTCGTCCCTGAAGGCGTAGAACTCACCCTCGGAGGTGTAGCGTCCGCGCGTGTCTTGGATCACCACCGCATAGCCACGCTTGGCGGCTTTGAGCGAATCTAGCATGTTGAACGACAGGGGCATAGTCTTATCGTAGGGTGTCCGTTGCAGTAAAACAGGATATGGCCCTGGGCCCTCGGGGCGATAGAGGTCGGCATACAGGATAGTGCCATCCCGCATGGGCACGGCCACATTGGTCTCGATCTTCAACGCCTGAGATTCTGGCATGGCACGCCTCCTGAGGTCGCGGAAAAGCGGTTCCTAGCCTCTCTTGTTATCCGCGGCTTGTAGAAAGGCGCGGACCCGCTGCCGAAAGGGTTCCTTATTGTAGGTGTGAAACAACATCATGGCATTGCGCACCGCGTTGCCACCAAACATGCGCTCGTATAACACCTGCCGGCCAGCAAAGGCACTACACGAGACATCCCACGCCAGGTGGAACAAGCGCGCACGGTCGTGGGCGTTGGTGGTATCGGTGGCAAAGTGGTGCTCCACTTCTGGCGCCAGCGGGGTCTCGAAATCGGCCTCGGCGGGGAGCGCCATCAGGCTGCTGGTCCCGAGCAACTGGATAATTTCGATCATCCTGGGGTACATCGCGCGGCCAAACAAAGCGCGGCCGGCCTGCAGGGGCGCGCTGGCCGGGGACATGATGCCCCACTGGTTGGGCGCTGCATCCGCTTCGGCTGCCCGCAGGCAGGCCAGCAGCGTGTCGCGGTGGGTGATCAACTCCGCCACGTGCTCTTGCACGTGGGGGATAGAGCCTGACCCCAAAGTCTCCACCATCAGGTCGGCCAGACCCAGGATGAACTCGGCCTTGACCACGTATCGGGTCAGGACCTGGTGCCCGCTGTGCGCCATCGACTGGGTGGCCGCCCCCACGTTATTACACAGGTCCACGTCCCCCAAGAGAAAAACCCGCTCCCAGGGCACCAGCACGTCGTTGAAAAACACCGTCGCGTCCATCTCCTCGAAACGCGATCCCAGAGGATGGTTGAAATGCGACCGTCCCACGTCAAAGCTCTCCCGGCAGAGAAATTTTAGGCCGGGGGTGTCGCAGGGGATGGAGAAGGCAAACGACTGGCGCTGCGCGTCGGCACCAAAGCGATGGTTTCCGGCATGATAGACGGCCAGCTCATCGGCAATGGGCCCCAGGGTGGCCAGCAGCCGGCTGCCCCGAAGGATGATCCCGGCGTCCGTCTCGCGCACAACGGTCAGTGCCACGTCCTCATGCAGGGTGTCCACCAGGGCGGGCGTGCGGCGCCGTTGCAGGTTCACCAAGGCGTGGGTGAGGGTCACGTCCTGCTCGCGGAGGAATTCATAGTAATGCAGCACGTTTTGCTTGAACTCAGGGCGATTCTGGGCGAAGTAGTCCGCGGCACCAGCCCAGGCGGTAAAGAGCACGTTGAGAAAGTCCGGCGAGCGCCCCATCATCCCACAACTGGCCCAGGCCCAGTGGGCCATCATGGTGCGGCGTCGCTCCAGGTCGGCCACACTCTGGGGCATCAAAAACGACAGGCCCACTGGTTGGCCGGTGGTGGGCGAGGTGTACGTCATCTCCTCCCGCAGCGCTGGGTCATGTTGCATATCGTAGAGGGCTGCCACGGAGCGGACCCCATTGCGCAAGGCAGGATGGGTGGTCACATCCTGCACCTGCTCACCATCGATCCACACTTCCCGCGGATGCTCTTTGAGTCCGGTGATGTATGCCTCTCCGGTACGTGCTGACATGGTTCATCCTCTTTCCCACAATCAGGTGACCAGGCGTGGTGCAGACTGCAGCCGTTCGCAGCATGGCACACCTGGGGGGATAGTGCAAATCGGCGACGCGACTTTGAGCTGGGCTCGTCGTTGTGCTACTGTGTGGTAACTATGACGTGTGGAGTCAAGCATCCACAGGGAGAGACGCTATGTCAGTTGGCATCATCGTCCCGCTACCCGCCTACACCCTGAACCCGGCGTTCATCGCCCGCAAGGCTGAAGCCCTGGGATTCGAGTCGATCTGGTATCACGAACATCCAATCTTGCCGGTCGATAGCGCCAGCCCATTCCCCGCCACCGGCGGGGAGATTCCCTGGACCTACCGCCACTTCTCAGAGCCCTATATTTCGTTGGCCATGGCTGCCGCGGTCACCAGTAAGATCAAACTGGCCACCGGGATCACGCTCGTGATCGAACGCAATCCGCTCATTCTCGCCAAAGAGATTGCAGTGCTGGACCTCCACAGCCACGGTCGGTTTATCTTCGGGGTCGGGGCCGGCTGGAACCGCGAGGAGACCACGCTGATGGGGGGCGACTTCGAGCACCGCTGGACCCAGGCCCGCGAGGCGGTGATGGCGTTAAAGGCGCTGTGGACCCAAGACGAGGCGGAATTCCACGGGCGTTACTACAACTTCCCGCCGGTCTATTGCTATCCCAAACCGGCGCAAAAACCCCATCCGCCAGTCCTGCTGGGCGGCAATGCGCCCAACGTGCTCCAGCGGGTGGCACGCTATGCCGATGGCTGGCTGCCGAACCGCATCACGCCACAGCAGGTGGAAGCAAGTCGGAAGCGCCTGGACGCTTTGACAACCGAGCAGGGCCGTGACCCAGCCTCGGTGAGCATCTCAGTGTTCGGCCAGCCCCCGGACACCACCCGGGAGCAGGTGGATGCCTTCCTAAACGCCGGCGCCGTGCGCGTCGCCGTGTGGCCGACGCATTGCGAGACGGAACAGGCCATGGGTGAGCAGGTAGAGCGCATGGCGGAGGCGTTGATCCGGTAGCCTTGTGCACGAGCCATCATAGCTAAGGAGGTCGATGATGCCGAATTATGTATACGTTGCCGCCCAAGACGACAACCAGATCGCGGTGTTCACGATCGATGGCGAGACTGGTCGCTTAACCCGCACGGCAGAGATACCCATGCCGGGCGGGCCGTCCCTGTTGGCGATCCGTCCAAACCGGCAATGCCTCTACGTGGGGCATCGCCAGGTCCCGGAGATCTCCAGCCATCGCATCGATCCCGCCACGGGAGCCCTCACGCGCACCGGCAGTATTGCGCCTCCCGACCCCCCGGGCTTTCTGGCCACTGACCGTCGCGGCCGCTACTTGCTCGCGGCCTACTATCAAGGCGGCCGTGCAGCGGTGCATCCGCTCGGGGAGGACGGTGCCATCAAAGACCCACCGAGCGCATGGGTACCGACGGCGGTAGGCGCCCACGCCATCCAGACCGATCGCTCCAACCGCTTTACCTTCGTCCCCCATATCGCCCGGTTGAACGACAATATCTTGGAACCGCCCAAGAACGCCCCAGGGCCCAACGCGATCTATCAATTCCGCTTCGATGAAACCACTGGCCACCTGACGCCCAATACGCCGCCACAGCTCGCGATGGCCGGGATGCTCGGCCCGCGGCACTATTGTTTTCATCCCAGCCAAGACGTTGTCTACTTTTCCGATGAGCAAGGCTGCAGCGTGACCGGCTATCGCCTGGATACCGCCGCGGGGACGTTATCCGCCTTCCAGACGATCTCCACGCTTCCCGAGGGGCACACGGGACGGAACACCTGCTCGCAGATTCAACTCACCCCATCGGGAAAGTTTCTCTACGTGCCCAATCGGGGGCACAACAGCATTGCTGGCTTTGCGGTGGCGGCCGATGGGCGGTTGACGGCCGTCGGACGGGTCGCGACGGAGGCGGTGCCCAGCGCCTTCAGCCTGGACCCGGAAGGAAAGTTCGTCTACGCTGCCGGGTCCGCGACAGGCCGCCTGGCGTCCTACCGCATTCATGGGGAGACGGGCGAGCTCACGCCCCTCGAGACCTACAACGTCGGGCAGCGCCCCATGTGGGTGCTGACCACCCGTCTCGGCGACGCGTAGCGCGGGTCGTCAGTTGGTGACGCAGGGCATGGTCACGGCGTGTGGCGCCGTGACGTGCCCTTACGCCACCATCCACCAGGGGTCTTCCAGATGCCCGGCGACGGCGCGGAGAAAGGCCGCCGCCGGGGCGCCGTCGATGACGCGATGGTCAAAGGTCAGACTGAGGAACAGCATCGACCGCTTGGCGATCTCGCCCTGGTAGACCGCAGGCTTCTCGACCACACGCCCTACTCCCAGGATGCCCACCTGGGGTGGGTTAATTGAGTTCGCTCAATTTATAGCAGTTTGTAGAAGGTCACAGTCGGGGTACATGGGAACGAGGAGGCATCCCAGAGGCTCGCCTCTTTACACACGATGGACTCTAAAATGGAGAGGAGATGATCAGAGTCTCAGCCAGTTTTTACGCGCTACAAATTATGATAAATTGAGCGGAGCGCTTTGCCCTCCCCGTGCAGCTGGACTTGAACCTCCTGGCCTTTTCCGACTTTGCGGATGCCTATCAGGCCCGCTGGACCGTGGTCCGGATGTGGTATGAAGGGTGGAACAAACAGAGCATTGCTGGCTGTCTTCAGATGGCCCGGTCACACGTATATGCGATCATTGCGGCCTTTGAGCGCGATGGGTTTGAAGGCCTTGAGGACCACCGGACTCGCCCCGTCCCCCATCCCGACGACCAGTTGACGCTCCCATTGCTCAAAGACGTGTTGGACCTGCAACAGGAGTACCCGCGCGCGGGGCGCTTTCGGCTGCATGGGCTCCTCGAACAGCAGTATGGTCCCGACCTGCCCAGTGAATCGACCGGTGGTGTACCTGTAGCCTGCGGCTAATTCAGCAACCTGCCAAACCGCGTAAAATATCCTCATCTCAGCCCGTGGGCACTGGTTCCGTTTGATGTCATACGCCCTCCTGACTCACATTCCGCACCCCCTCGGAGGGCGACCCACGTATTTTCCCGTGGGCATTTTTTGTACGCACAGCACCGCCCACCAGTGGTATGTTGGCATCGCCTGAGAGGAGATACACCAAACGCCTTCACCCCGGGAGAGTGCTATGGGTCTCGTGCTACCGCCCATCGAAGCGTACCAAGTCCAACATCTGCCCATTGTGAAGGCCTATGCCGACAAGATCGGCTTGGTCGAGGCGATCAATCAGTTGGTACCGACGGAGATGGCGATCGATCCAGGGACCATTGTGCTGGGCATGATCCTCGATACCTTGAGTGGACGGAGTCCTCTGTATCGCTTGGAAGAGTTCTTTACGCACCAAGATACGGCCCTGCTGTTGGGCAAGGCAGTCCCGCCCGAGGCCTTTCAGGACGATACCGTGGGGCGGGTCTTGGAGCGCCTGTATGCCACCGGCACCATGCAGGTGTTTACGGCCTGTGCCGTACGGGCCGATCGCGTCTTTGGCTTCGACAAACGCTATGTGCATTTTGATACGACCTCGATCACGGTCTACGGGGATTATCTGCCTCCAGAGGAAGCCGAAAAGCAGGAGGCGCCCTTTCGGATTACCTATGGCTATAGCAAGGACAAGCGCCCCGACCTGAAGCAATTCGTCCTCTCCACGCTGTGTGTCGATCGTGCCGTCCCGCTGTGGAGCAAACCTGAGGATGGCAATGCCTCGGATAAAACCGTGAATAACACCGTCCTGTCGAACATCGCGACGTTCTTGGCCACGCATGGGGTCGCCCCTGGGGCCTACATCTATGTCGCCGATGCGGCCCTGGTGACGGAGGATAATCTGGCCGCGCTCGGCGACACCCTGTTCATCACCCGCTTACCCGCCACGTATAACGAGTGCGGGCGGCTCATTACCGAGGCCGTGGCGCACAACGCCTGGGCAGAGGTCGGCGTCCTCGCCCACACGAAGCCGACCAAGCACCGTCCTGGGACATCCTATAAAGCCTCGGAGGGCGAGGTCACGCTCTATGGGAGGCCCTATCGGGCGGTCGTGGTGCACTCCAGCGCGCAGGATAAACGGCAACAGCAGCGCCTGGAACGTGACCTCCAGACCTCGCAGAGCATGCTCCAGACCGCAGCGCGCACGGCTGAGCAGCAGGAGTATTTCTACCGCGCCGATGCCGAAGCGGCGGCGGCGACGCTCCGCGCCGTGCCTACCGCCTACCATCTCGTGGACGTCACGGTGGAGGAACGGCCCATATATGGCCGGGGGCGGCCAAGCTCCCACAAGCCGCGTACGATCAAAACTATGCATTATAGGCTGAAGACTACTATCAAACCCGATGCCGAGCGCATCAGACGGAGGGAAGACGAGGCGGGCTGCTTCGTGCTACTCACCAACGTGCCCACGGCAGGCGACCTCGCCCATAGTGCCCGTGACATCCTCACCGTCTACAAAGAGCAACATGGGACGGAGCAAAACTATGGCTTCCTCAAGGATCCGGTCATTATGAATAGTCTCTTTCTGAAGAAACCGGCACGCATCGAAGCCTTAGGCCTCATATTACTCTTGGCGCTCCTCATCTGGCGGTTGATGGAACGGACCATGCGGAGGCATGTCGACACCACCAGCACGCCCTTGCCGGGGTGGGACAAGAAAACGACAGAGCGGCCGACCGCCTTCATGATGGTGACGAAGTTCGCGGGGCTGATCGTCCTCAAGCTCGGCCACGACCGGCAGCTCGCCCGCCCACTCTCCGTCGTCCAACAGCACTATCTGACCGCCCTCGATGTGCCGGCCACCTGTTTCACGCTTCTCACAGGCTAACAGAGGACCGCGATGGCCGCACAGCGCCTCTCACGACGGCACAAACGCATCCTCCAATGGTTAGCGGCGGACCACCAGCGCACCCGCGGCATGATCACGAGCAGTCATCAGGATCTGGTGCGAGCCCTGCCAGGGGACAAGGGCAACATCAGTCATAGTCTGCACACCCTCGAGGCCCGGGGCCTGATTGTCATCGGGCGTTCGCCCGGCGGGAAAGCCGAATCCGTGTGGCTCACCTCGGAGGGGCAAAAATGGGCCTCGCAGCTTGCAGGAAGTTGTGATTAAGGAGAAAGCAATAGAGCAACAATGAGTTATAGGGCATAAAAGGGGCGGTATATAGCTCCCGCTCCGCTCTCTACGCGGGGCTCTTCGAAAATGGCGTCAGAAGGGCGGAAAAGGGTGCGGAATGTGAGCTTTATAGGTTCGGGGTGCAGCGCTGCTGCAACCCCTGCCCGTCTGGCGAAGACCGGGGGTAGCAAGGGCAAGACGTGTGCTGGCGGAGGGGAATCACCTGGCCTGCACAAGCGAAGCGCGGAAGGTCGGGGATACCGCCAGCACACCGAAGGCAAGCGCCTTGACCGCGCGAGGGGCGAAGCCCCTTAGCAAAAGAAGGGGAATCAACGTTTACATGCGAGGAGGATGCTTAAGGCGAGCGTCCTGCAAGATTTCTCCTGGCTTCGCTTGCATTTCACTGCGGAACCAGGCACGCCAAAACGAGAATGTCGAGGAATGGGGCGGGGTCGCCTGCCTACGCAACATGACCGAAATGAAAGGGTTTTACCTATAGTCTTTCACTCTGCCAGCTATGCGCCGAGCGGGGCTAGTATGTGCGGGGTGGTAGACCGAAAAAGTGAGGAGGCCGCTAGGCAACCTGAACCTGTGGCATATCATCCCAGGTGCGACCTTCAAGCAAACGCCCGGATTTCTTCTTATTCGTGCCGCCCCATTGCTTGAAAAAAAACGCTACACCTGCCTGCTGACATTGATCGCGGATACTGATAACCCATGCGTCTTGCATACGGCGGGCCTGGGGACCGGATTCACCTCCCACAATTGCCCAGTCGATATTAGTAAGATCAAGGTTATCCAATGGTCCTAGCAAAGGCTCCAAGGAGAGAAATTTAATGCTGGCACTTGTTGCGCGGAGGAAGTCAATGCGAGAGGTATAATCCTCATTTTCAACGCTGGTGCCCATCCATATGTTGGGCGTCCAGTTAAGCATCTTATTCATAACAAGCACGCGCTCTGGCCGCTTGGTAAGCACTTGGAACTGATGCCGGGGCGCGCGGTTCATGATGCTAAAAACTTTCAGGATAAAATCATCCGGCACAGCATCATGGAAAAGATCGCTCATGGAATTAACAAAAACGACAGTGGGCTTTTTCCAGGTAAGTGGTGCATTCAGCATGTGTTCGTGCAGCGTGACCTTGAAGCCGTTACGATAATTCTCCATGCCCATCGCCTGTAAGCGCCTGGCCATACGCTCAGCATAACAAAATTTGCATCCAGGGCTGATTTTGGTGCATCCCGTTATGGGATTCCACGTATTTTCAGTCCATTCGATAGATGATTTGGTGGCCATGGCACTACCTATGCTTCTTGAAGAGAGATTGAGCGATCCTGCCAGCCGAAGAATTATGCGAGGCAAAAAATAAGTAATAGACCTCTGCACCAG
>WNFT01003928.1_pt1 | contig 13395 bp, 9 predicted proteins | sample 5400191 | NCBI WGS metagenome assembly WNFT01 (sample SAMN13153359, study PRJNA577476) | soil metagenome | isolation source: 80 cm saprolite under Madrone tree | place: USA:California | collected 2016-06-14
CGTCGTCGGCTGGATCTTCCAGTTCGTCGGCCACTGGTACGAGAAAAAGCCTCCGGAGTTCCTCAAGGACTGGCGGTTCCTGTTCGTGGGCCTCCGCTGGTGGTTCGCCGAGGTGCGCGGCCGCGCCTGAGTGCGGCGCGGTCGCGCTAGTCGTGCAGCTCCGCCGGCGTCCCCACGCGGACCTGTGTCCTCGCCAGCGTCGAGTGCAACGGCTTCTCCTGCGTCACCACGGCCTTGCGAGGCTGGGTCGTCGCCGAGAAGGTGGCGAAGTCGACCATGGCCATCGCGGCCATCACCACCCACAGGATCGCCAGAGCGATCGGGAACCAGTTCTTCGCGAAGCCGCGCATGATCATCTCCTCCTGCATCCCCTCTCCCAGTCCTTACGCACCAGGAGTGACCGCATTTCAGGCCTGGTTTCAGGCCGAGGCGGCGACGGTTTCGCGGAGCAGGGCGATGACTTGCGGCAACATGCGCTCGGCCCACACATCGTAGCCGCGCGCGCTGGGATGGAATCCGTCCGAAGAGAACAGCTCCGGGCGGCCGGGGAGCGCATCGCGGCTCCACCCATATAGATCGATCAGCGGATGCGCCGCTCGTAGATCGAGCGCGGCACCAGTCCCGCGACCGCCGGAGCGAGGGCCAGGTCGGGAATGTTGGCGATGGCGATGGGCGCCTCGAGCCTGCGCAGCGGCACCACGATCTCCTCGAGGTTCAGCGCGAACGCGTCGTCGGGGAGCTGCAATCCCACGTCGTTGATCCCGATGCCCAACGTGATCAACCGCGGCTTGGTGGCGAGCGCGCGGGGGACCTGGTCGGCGAGAACACCCGACGCGGTGGCGCCGCTCTGCCCGAGGTTCAGCAACTCGAGGCCCGGATACGCCGGCCGCAACTTGGCGGCCAGCCTCTCCGGATACCCGCCGCCCTTCGCTGCGCCCACGCCGACAGCGGTGGAATCCCCCAGCGCGACGTACAGGATGCTTGCCGGCACGGCCTCAATGTAGGCATCGGCCGCCCCCTCCTGAGCAAGGTGCGCCCATCGCCTACCCCCGCGGACAAACAGGCGAATTTGCCCCCCGATGCTAAGCTGTCGAGCGGATGCTCGCCGGGAAGGACCTCCTCAACCACTTCAAGAACGCGACCTGGAAGAGCCTCGAGGAGATCGAGGTCTTCGTCGCCGAGGCGGAAGCTCCGCAGACGCCGGAACTGCTCAAGATCCTCGAGATCGTTTCGGGAAAGGCGCCGGACGGCAACATCCATCGCTCGCGCCTGATGGTGTTCGCGCGGCTCATCGACAAGAACCCCGACAAGGCGCTCTTCGTTCCATTTGTGAAGGCCTTGAAAAACGCGGAGCCCGGCTTGCGCACCATGCTCGCCGCGCTGCTGCCCAAGGTGAACAGCCCCACGGACCACGGAGCGTTGGTGGAGTACCTGCGCTCCTCCGACGCCGGTCTCAGGGCCGTGGTGGCGCGGACGCTGCAACAGCTCGGAGGCACCCGCACCCTCTTCGACCTGCTCACGAAGGCCGTCGGTGAGCCGAACTTTCCCGGGCGACTCGAGGCGCTCGACGTGCTGGTCGGGTTCGCCAAGAACCAGGCGGTTCCCGCACTGCAGGCGGCGCTCCAGGTCGGGTCCGTCGCCGAGAAGGTCCACGCGCTGAAGCACCTGGGCAATCCCGCGCTGATGGGCAAGGACCCGGCGGCGGCGCTCAAGGTGATCGCGCCGCTGCTCGATGCGCAGAAGGAGCAGGAGCCGGTGGTGGTCCAGGCCATCCTCTCCTTCTCGGCGCTCTCCACCGAGGACGACTGGTTCGAGTACGTCGGCATCTTCCTCGACGCCGACGGCGTGGGGATGGTGAAGGCGGCCGTGGACGGGCTACGCCGCTTCACCTCGGCGAGGGTGATGGCCGCGCTGGAGCGCAAGATGCGCGCCGGTCCCCGCGCCATCCGGCTCGCGGTCCTCGGGGCGCTGGAGGCGATCGCCACCGACGCGGTGCTCCCGCCGCTGGTCGAGGCGCTCGCGCACAAGCAGATCCCGGTGCGCACGCGCGCGGGCGAAGTCCTCAAGCAGCTTTCGATGGCCGGGAAGCTGGACGTCTCCCGCACCGTGATCTGGCTCTTGCGCAGCCGCGACGTGAACGTGCGCCGCATGGCCACCGAGATCATCCGCAGCGTGCCCGATCCCGATCAGCAGCTCTGGCCCAAGCTGATGGGGGTGCTGCGCGACGAGGACTGGTGGGTCCGCGAGCGCGTGATGGACGCGTTGATCGAGCTGGGCGGCCAGCGCCTCACCCTGCACATCGCGCCCCTGCTGCTCGATCCGCGGGACGTGATCCGCCGCTTTGCCGCCACGGTGCTGGGGCGGACCAAGGATCCGAAGGCGCTGCGCGCGCTGGTGCAGGCCGCCACGCAGGATGCCGACTGGTGGGTGAAGGAGACCGCCATCGAGGCGATCGCCGCGATCAACGACGCCCGCGCCGTTCCCTATCTCTTGCACATCATGGAGAGCGATGCGGATCTCCACCCTGTCTGCATCCAGGCCCTGATCGACATGGGGGTGAACACGGCGGCGAAGCAGGTCGCGCCCCTCTGCGCCTCCGAGAGCGCCGACGTCAGATATCTGGCGGTGAAGTTCCTGCAGAAGTTCGACTCGAGCGAGCACGCGCCGGCGGTGGCGAAGCTGAACGACGATCCGCATCCAAAAGTAAGGGCGCTGTCGCGCGAGATCATGGCCAGGTGGCGGGTGACGGCGCAGGGACAGACGCCGCTCACCGTTTCGCTCCTCGACCGCCTGCTGTCGCAGCTCGCGCAGGCGGAAGGCGACGACCTGATCATCGCCTCCGGCAAGCCGGTGTTCATGAAGAAGCTGGGCAGGGTGAAGGCGGTCACGCCCACTGCCGTCGACGAAGTGCAGATCAAGGCGCTGCTCCTGCCGCACCTCACCGCAGACCATCTCAAGGCGCTGGAGCAGCTGCAGGACGTCGACTACTCGCACGAGATCAAGAGCGAGGGGCTGCGGTTCCGCGCCAACATCTTCTACCAGCTGGGCGGCCTCTCCGGCGTCTTCCGCCGCATCCGCGGCCAGCTGCCCGAGTTCGAGAAGCTCGGCCTTCCGCCCCTGGTGCGGACCTTCGGGGATCTGAAGAACGGACTGGTCCTGGTGGGAGGGCCGACGGGCTCGGGAAAGTCGACCACGCTCGCCGCGCTGATCGACTACATCAACCGCACTTCCGCGCGGCACATCATCTCGCTCGAGGACCCCATCGAGGTGATCCATCCGCGCAAGCAGAGCCTGGTGAACCAGCGCGAAGTGGGAGCCCACACCCGGAGCTTCGCCTCCGCGCTGCGATCGACCCTGCGCGAGGACCCCAACGTGATCCTGGTGGGCGAGATGCGCGACCTCGCCACCATCGAGTTCACGGTGGTCGCTGCCGAGACCGGCCACCTGGTCTTTGGGACGGTGCACACGGTCTCCGCCGCCACCACCGTGGACCGCATCGTCGCCGCCTTCCCGCCGGGGCAGCAGCAGCAGGTCCGCTCGACGCTGGCCGACTCGCTGCGGGCGGTGATCTGCCAGTACCTCATGAAGGAGAAGAACGGCCCCGGCCGCGTGCTCGCCGTGGAGCTGATGGTGAACAACGACGCCGTTTCCAACCTGATCCGAAAGGGCAAGGCGTACCAGCTCCCCTCGGTGATCTCCACCTCGCGCGAGCAGGGCATGCAGCTCATGGACAACGATCTGCTGCGCCTGGTGAAGGAGGGAAAGGTCACCGCCGCCGACGCCTACGTGAAGGCGGGGAGCAAGAAGGACTTCGAGCCCTTCGTCGAAGAGGAGGAGAAAGCGGCCCAGCAGAAGCGGGTGCCGGTCTTCAAGGCCATCGCCGCTCCCCAGCCGCAGCCGGCGGCGCCGGCGCAACCCGCCCAACGACCGCAGCCGGCTCCCGCCGCCGCGCAGCCGCGAGTGCCGCAGGCGGGCAACGCGGGGAGGAAGGTCTAGATGGCGCGGATCGATTCCTTCCTGCGCCTGGTGGCGGAGCAGGGCGCGAGCGACCTGCACTTCCACGCCGGCAACGTGCCCATCATCCGGCACGAGGGAGAGCTGATCCCGCTCCCCTTCCGCATCTTGTCGGAGGTGGAGACCAGCCGGTTCCTGCTGGAGCTGCTCGCTGAGGACAAGCGTGCGGAGTTCGAGAAACTGCAGGAGGCGGACCTCGTCTACTCCATCGAGGGCGTGGCGCGGTTCCGGGTGAACATCTTCGTGCAGTCGCAGGGCCTCGGGGCGGTGTTCCGCGTCATCCCCAACAAGGTCCCGACGATGGAGGAGCTGCAGCTTCCGCTGGCGGTCAAGAAGCTCACCCAGCTCAGCAACGGGCTGGTGCTGGTGACCGGACCCACCGGATCGGGCAAGAGCACCACGCTTGCGGCCATGGTCGACGAGATCAACAAGACCTCGCCGCGCCACGTGATCAGCATCGAGGATCCGATCGAGTTCCTGCACCAGCCGATCAAGGCGGCCATCACCCAGCGGCAGGTGGGAAAGCATGCCGAGTCGTTCGCCGGCGCGCTGCGCTCGGCGCTGCGCGAGAGCCCGGACGTGCTGGTGGTGGGCGAGATGCGAGATCTAGAAACCATCCAGCTGGCCATCTCCGCGGCGGAGACCGGCGTGCTGGTGATCGGAACCCTGCACTCGAACAGCGCGTCCAAGGCGATCGACCGCATCATCGACGTCATCCCCGAGGAGAGCCGCGACCAGGTGCGCGGCACGCTCTCGGTGCTCATGCGCGGAGTGGTCTCGCAGCACCTTGCCAAGCACGCCAAGGGCGAAGGACGGGTGGCCGCGATGGAGATCCTGCTGCAGAGCTATGCGGTGTCCAACCTCATCCGCGAGAACAAGATCTTCCAGATCGACGGATACCTGGACACGGCGTCGAACGACGGCAGCGGGATGCAGAGCCTCGACTTCTGCCTCTTCAAGCTGGTGAAGCAGGGAGACCTGACCGTCGACGAAGCGGTCAAGCTGGCGAACCAGCCCGAGTCGGTCAAGCGCCTGGCGGCGGAGCTGCCCGAGGATTGATGGACGCCAAGGCCCGCGACAAGGCGCTGGAGCGCGCACGGGGCTTGGAGAAGTCCGGGCAAGGCGATGCGGCCGCGAAGCTCTTTCGCGAAGCGGGGGCGGTGGAGGAGGCGGCGCGGGTCCTGGGCTCGTTGCGCCGCCCGCGCGATGCCGCTCAGCTCCTGATCGAGAGCCTTGGCGTTCCGGTGACGCAAGCGGGACGGCTCGATCCGGCGGGGAAGAAGCGGGCGCTGATGGCGGCCATCTTCCTCGGGCGGGCGGGCGACGCGCAGCAGGCGGTGCAGCTCTTCCTGGCGCTGGGCGAGCAGCAGCGCGCCGTGGAGGTGCTGCAGAAAGCGGGCGACGCGGTGGGGGCGGCGAAACTCGCGGGGATGAAGCCGGGGCAGTTCGAGACCGGACCGATGCTCGCTCCCGCAAGGGCGACGGCGGTCGGCGGACATGCGGTGTCGATGGTCTCCGCGCAGAAGCTGGAGGACCAGGGAAAGCTGCAGGGTGCGCTGGAGTCTTATGTGCAGCTCAAGCGCTTCGCGGATGCCGCGCGGGTGGCGAAAGCGCTGGGGCGGCCGGCCGACGCCGCGCAGCTCCATGCGGACGCGGGACAGCCGTTCGAGGCGTCGCAGGCGTACCTCGAGCTCGGTGACACGGGCAAGGCGCTGGAGAATCTCTGCCGCGTGCCCGCGGAGGATGCGCAGTACCGGATGGCCGCCGCGATGGCCGTCAGGCTGGCGACCAACCTGAACGTGCTGGACTTCCGCTTCGAGCACTTCGTCGGCGCGTACCTGCGCGAAGGCCCGCGCAATCCCTCCGAGATGCAGGTCTTCGATCTGCTGGCGGCCTTGTACGAGTCGCACGGCTTTCCCGAGAACGCGCGCGAGGTGCTGCAGAAGCTGCTCGCGGTGCAGCCGGCGCATCCGACGGCGGGCCGGCGGCTGGCGAAGCTCGACGAGCAGCTCCGGCCTTCGGCGATGGTCGCCCGCCAAGTGCTCTCGAACGCCGATCTGCACAGGAAAGGTCTGCCGGCGCTGCCGGATCTCGGAGACCTTCCCGATCTCCCCGCCGGGGATTCGGCGACTGTGTTTCGCACCAATCCCGGCCTCGGCAAGACCGGAGAAGCGCTGGCGGACGCGGAGATCGTTCCCGAGGAAGCACCGCCGCGCCCACCACCCCCCGCGGCGCCCGTCGCGCAGGCGTTCGAGGTGGGAGCGACGGTGGCCGGGCGCTACCGGCTGGAAGCGAAGATCGGCCAGGGCGGGATGGCGGCCGTCTACCGCGCGTTCGACCTCGAGTTGGAGGAGGTCGTGGCGCTCAAGGTCTTCGACGTCGCGCAGTCGTCGGACACCCTGGTGGCGCGCTTCAAGCAGGAGCTGAAGCTCTCGCGGCAGCTCATCCACCCGAACATCATCCGCCTCTACGACATCGGCGCGCACGACGGGCGCCGCTACATCAGCATGGAGCTGCTCGTCGGCAAGAGCCTGAAGGATCGGATGCGGCAGCCGATCGACTTCCGCTCCGCCCTCGGGTTCCTCATCCAGGCCTGCCACGGGCTGCAAGCCGCGCACGACGCTGGAGTGGTCCATCGCGACGTCAAGCCCGACAACTTCTTCGTGACCGACGACGGAGTCCTGAAGGTCATGGACTTCGGGATCGCCAAGCAGTACGCGACGCCCGGAGTCACCGTGGCCGGATCGATCGCCGGCACACCGCTGTACATGTCGCCCGAGCAGATCGGGAACTTCAGCGCCGTCACCCAGCTCACCGACATCTATGCGCTGGGCGTCTGCGCCTACGAGATGTTCACCGGGCAGGTGCCCTTCTTCCATGCCGATCTGGTGCCAATGCTCATGATGCACGTGAACGACGCGCCGGTGCCTCCCCGCACGCGCAACCCGAGCGTGCCGGCCGAGCTGGACGGCATCATCTTGAAGTGTCTCGCCAAGGACCCCAAGCAGCGGCGGCAGAGTTGCCGCGAGCTGGCGCAGGAGCTCATCGCCATTCGCGACCGGTATGCCTGAGGGCCGCGCGTCGTTCTTGCTGTCAGGGAAATCCTGACGGATTAGACTCCCGCGCATGGTCCATCCTCTCGCTGGGAAGCCGGCCCCCCGCGACGTGCTGATCGACGTCGACAAGCTGCGTCGCCTCTACTCTGACGAACGGCCCGATCCGAACGATCCGCAGCAGCGGGTCTCGTTCGGGACCAGCGGGCACCGGGGGAGCTCGTTGCACCGCGCGTTCAACGAGGCGCACATCCTCGCCATCACGCAGGCGGTCTGCGAATACCGCAAGGCGCAGGGCACGACGGGGCCGCTCTACCTGGGCAAGGACACGCACGCGCTCGCCGACCCCGCCCAGCAGACGGCGCTGGAGGTGCTCGCCGCCAATGACGTGCACGTCCTCTGGTCGCGGCGCGCCACGCCGACGCCGGTGATCTCGCACGCCATCCTCACCTACAACCGCGGGCTCTCGCGGGGGTTCGCGGACGGGATCGTGATCACGCCGTCGCACAATCCGCCCGAGGACGGGGGCATCAAGTACAACCCGCCGAACGGCGGCCCGGCGGACACCGCGGTCACGGGGTGGATCGAAAAGCGCGCGAACGAGCTCCTGGGCAAGCCGGACTCGATCGGGCGGGCAGGGCCGGGCGCTCTGGAGGAACACGACTTCATCACCCCGTACGTGCAGGACCTCGGGAACGTCGTGGACATGGAAGCGGCGCGGGGGCTGCGGCTGGGAGTCGATCCGCTGGGCGGATCGAACCTCGATTACTGGGACCCGATCGTGGCGGAGTACGGGCTCGACATCACGGTGGTGAACCGGACGATCGACCCGACCTTCGCGTTCATGACGCTCGATCATGACGGGAAGATCCGGATGGACTGCTCGTCGCCGTACGCGATGGCGAAGCTGGTGGGTTTGAAGGACCAGTACGATCTGGCGTTCGGAAACGACACCGATTCCGACCGGCACGGGATCGTGACGCGCAGCATGGGCCTGATGAATCCCAACCACTACCTGGCGGTGGCGATCCAGTACCTGTTCACGCGGCGGAGTTGGCCGGCGCGCGCCGAGGTGGGGAAGACGCTGGTGTCGTCGGCGCTGATCGACCGGGTGGCGAAGAAGGTGGGGCGCAAGCTGCGCGAAGTGCCGGTCGGGTTCAAGTGGTTCGTGGAGGGGCTGATCGACGGATCGCTGGGATTCGGGGGCGAGGAGAGCGCGGGGGCGTCGTTCCTGCGGCGGGACGGCAGCGTCTGGGCGACGGACAAGGACGGGATCATCATGGACCTGCTCGCGGCGGAGATGCTGGGGCGCACGCACAAGGATCCCGGCGTGCTGTACCAGGACCTGTCAGCGGAGCTCGGACGCCCGCTGTACACGCGCATCGACGCGCCGGCCACGCCCGCGCAGAAGGCCGCGTTGAAGAAGTTGTCGCCGCAGGCGGTCCGCGCGGATTCACTCGCCGGAGAGACGATCCTCGCCAAGCTGGTGAAGGCTCCCGGAAACGGCGCGGAGATCGGCGGCCTGAAAGTCGTCTCGGAGAGCGGCTGGTTCGCGGCACGCCCTTCGGGAACGGAAAACATCTACAAGATCTACGCGGAGAGCTTCCGCGACCAGTCCCACCTGGACCAGATCGTCGCCGAAGCGAAGGCCATCGTCGCCGAGGCTCTTGGCTAAAGTTTCGGGGACACCCTACGTAACTACGGGCGGCTACTTACCGGCGGATTTTCGCGCGCTGCGTTAGACTCCAGGCATGCCCTTCGACCCGAACGCCTCTTTCGGCAAGTCCCTGTTCTTCGGCGACATCCTCGAGGACCAGCTCTTTCCGTATCCGGAGATGCCGCGCGACCAGGCGGAGCTGGTCGCTCCCATCTGCGAGACCATCGACAAGTACATGCGGGAGATCGACCACCGCAAGCTCGACCGGGTAGGCGAATTCCCGAAGGAGCTGCTGCAGTCGATCCGGGAGATGGGGCTGTTCGGCCTCATCGTGCCCGAGGAGCACGGTGGCCTCGGGCTCTCGAACACGGGGTACGCGCGGGTCATGCAGCAGGTCGCCGCCTGGGACGCGTCCATCGCCGTGACCATGGGCGCGCATTCGAGCATCGGGCTCAAGGGGCTCTTGTTGTTCGGCACCGCCGAGCAGAAGAAGCGCTACCTTCCCAAGCTGGCGAGCGGCGAGATGATCGCCGCGTTCTGCCTCACCGAGCCGGGAAGCGGCTCGGACGCGTTCTCGATCAAGACCAGCGCGAAGCGCGAGGGCGAATTCTACGTCCTCAACGGGCAGAAGCTGTGGATCACGAACGGGGGGATCGCGGACTTCTTTACCGTCTTCGCCAAGACCACGCCGGACACGACGACGCAGAAGGGAAAGATCAGCGCCTTCGTCGTCACCCGTGACCTGGGCGGCGTCACCAGCGGACCGCACGAGGACAAGATGGGCATCCGCGCGTCGGACACGACGGCGGTGTTCTTCGACAACGTGCGCGTGCCCGCGGCGAATCTCCTCGGCGAGGAGGGGAAGGGCTTCAAGGTGGCGATGAGCATCCTCAACCACGGTCGCACCGGGTTGGGGGCGGGGGCGGTGGGCGGACAGCGGCGGCTGCTCGAGCTCGCCACGGCGCACGCCAACGAGCGCAAGCAGTTCGGGCGGCCCATCGCCAGCTTCCAGAAGATCAAGGAGAAGCTGGGGCGGATGGCGACGAACCTCTACGTGAGCGAGTCGCTGGTCTACTTCGTCTCCTCCGTGATCGATCGCGGCGGCGTCGACTACTCGGTGGAAGGCGCGGCCGCCAAGGTCTTCTGCTCGGAGGCGGTGTGGAGCGCCGCTGACGAAGCGCTGCAGGTCGCCGGCGGAATGGGCTACATGCGCGAGCAGCCCTACGAGGAGGCCGTCCGCAATTCGCGCATCAACCGGATCTTCGAAGGCACCAACGAGATCCTCCGCCAGTACATCGGGCTGACCGGGCTGCAGAAGCCCGGTGAGTACCTGAAGGGCCTGGGGAAGGAGCTGGCGAGCTCGCTGCGCGATCCGATCAAGGGGTTCGGGCTGCTGCGCGAGTACGCGGTGCGCAAGGCGCGGCAGACGGTGCCGATGCAGACGGTGCCCTACGGCCGCACCCCGCAGATCGGCAAGGCGCATCCGTCGCTGCAGGAGCAGGTGATCTACCTGGAGGACACGGCCCAGTCGCTGGCCGGTCTGTGCGAGAGCTCGCTGCGGAAGCACGGGGCCCACATCGTCGAGCAGCAGTTCCAGGTCGGCCGCATCGCGGACATCGCCATCGATCTGCTCGCGCTCGCCACCACCCTGGCGCGCACCACCCGCATCATCGAGCAGCGCGGGCTCGAGAAGGCGAAGAACGAGATCTCGATGACGTACGCCTTCTACTCGGACGCGCGCACCCGCATCCGCGCCAACTTGCGCGCGGGCACCGGGCACAACAACGACGAAGCCCTGCAGCACGTCGCCGACACCGTCTCCGCGGCAGGCGGCTACAAGAACGACATCCTGAAATGAGATCTGGGGACACAATACGGATCTCCGACGGAGGTTCCGTATTGTGTCCCCAAAACTCCGACTTGGGTCAGATGGAGAGGACGCCGGTGCGGATCAGGTAGGCGAGTTGTGCCCGCTGACCTGAATCGAGGACGGCGTGGATCTTCCCCAGCGCCTTGACCACGGCGTCACGGAGCCGTTCGGCGCTCTTGACGCGCAGGTCGCCGCCTTCCCGCGCGCGCGCCTCGTCGAACGTCTCCAGCCCCATGGCGTCGGCGAACGCGGCCACCGTGCGGCGATCGTCCACCGCTGCCTGGGCGCGCTCCGTCTTCAGCTCGTCGAGGATCTTCGCCAGCTCTCCGACCTGCTCCTCGCTGAGGTTCAGCTTGTAGGCGAGGAACCGGAGCGGCCGCCGGACTCCAAAGGCGCCACCGCCGAAGTCATCGCCGGGTCCGCGCTGCCATGGACCGGCGCGCCAGCCCGGGCCGCCTTCGCCGGCGTACGCGCCTTCACCTTCGCCGCAGCCGTGCCGGCGGGCATTCTTCCACCACCACATCATTCCTGGGTGCATTTGCTTCCTCCAACTCGCCGGGGCTCATCCGCTCCCGGCGGGGACTCAGGCGTGGGCACCATGCCTCACGCCTCTGTTGAACCTAACGGCGGCGCCGCCGCTGTCAACGGCGCGGTGCGCCAAAGGTGCGCCAGCAGGGGATTAGATCGCCGCAGTGCCCCCGGCGTTCTTCCGCGGCAGGAGGATTCCCATGCTTGCCGCACTCTTGCTGACCCTGGCTGCCGCGAACGTGCCCCGGATCGACGTCGCGTTCGCGCTCGACACCACCGGATCGATGGGCGACGAGATCGACGTGGTGAAGGAGAAGATCGTCGATATCGCGCGCAACATCTCGGCGGGGCAGCCACGCCCCGACGTGCGCTTCGGGATCGTCGCGTACCGCGATCGAGGAGACGTCTACTTGACGAAGGCGTTTCCGTTCTCGCGGGAGATCGCCGACGTGCAAAAGACGCTGCGCAGCCTGGACGCGAACGGCGGCGGTGATGAGCCGGAGGCCGTGGCCGAAGGCCTGTACGCCGCGGTGCACGAGTTGCAGTGGGACTTCGCCAAGGACACGGCGCGGATGATCTTCCTCATCGGCGACGCCGGTCCGCACCAGTATCCCGACGGCAAGGATTGGCGGAAGGTCACCTCGGAAGCGGCCGAGAAGGGAATCACCATCAGCGTGATCGGCTGCTCGGGTCTGTCGGCGTCCGGCGAGCGCGTCTTCGAGAAGATCGCCAAGATGGCGGACGGGCAGATGACGCATCTCACCTACACGCGGGTTGCGCGCGCGTCCGACGGCCGCAAGTACAGCGTCCTCAACGAGGGCGGCAAGACCTGGGTGGCGGACCGCGAGCTGAGCGAGTCGGATTGGAAGAAGGGCGGCGAGGCCCTGGCGAAGGAAGGCAAGGTGCGCGTTGCCGCCTCGCCGCCTCCGGCCGCGGCCATGGAGGCCGGCCCGGGGAAGAACAACCTCGACGCGGAGATCGCCGGCGGCATCCGCGCCAAGGCGGAGAAGCTGGGCGTCAGCTACTGACGCGCGATCAGGAAAGCGGCTCTCCCAGGCGGATGAGGTAGAGTCCGCCTTGCGGGATGATCACCGTCCACGAGATCCTCGAGAAGGCGCGCGCGTCGGGCCACCGCCTTCCCTACAACGAGGCCGCCGTGCTCTACGCGGCGGCCGTCCGCCTCGCGGATGCGCAGGACGCGACGCTGCGCGGGCGACTGGTGCAGATCGATGATGCGGGCGGCCTCCATGTCGGCGGCTTCGACGAGGACGCGCCCGAGGCCGAGCCCGGGTACATGGCGCCCGAGCTGCTGGCGGCGGATGCGCCGCCGAAGAGCGACCCGCGCGTGCAGGTCTACGCCGCCGGCGCGCTGGGATACGAGCTCCTCACCGGAAAGCTGGCCCCCCAGCCTGGACACGCTCCCGGTGCCGAGCTTTCCGGCGCGCTGGGAGACCTCGTCCGGCTGGCGCTCTCGCCCAATCCGCAGGCGCGCTACGGCGACCTGAAGCAGCTGCACGACGCCGTGGAGGTGGTGCAGCCGCGTCCGCCCGCGGAAGGGGAGCGCAACATCCTCTCCGCGCTGCGGACGCGCTTCTCCCGTCCCCCGCCGGAGAAGGAGGCGCTGGCGAAGCTGATCGAGAAGCTGCACCAACTCGAGACGCAGGTCGCGCAGCTTGCGAAGACGCAGGGCAGGCTGGAAGCCGCGCAGCAGCAGTCGCTGGAGATGATCGAGCGATTCGAGGACGGCCAGCGGCGGACGCAGGAGTTCGGGCGGCGGCCGCGCTCCACGGTGTTTTCGGCGGTGCTCGCGGCGTTGTTCACGTCGGCGGCGGTCCTCGCCGCCGCCTGGGCGCTGGGCATGATCGCGCCGCCCGTACTGCCCAGTGGGAAGGTCGCTTCCGTGGCGACACCGACGCCACCGCCTCCCGACCCGGAGGCCAGTCCTGCTCCTGCGCCAGCTCCGGAACCGGCTGCGGACGCCGCGACCGCGGAGACCAAGTCCGCCGGCTCGAGGTCTGCCCAAATCAATTCGCCGGACGACTCCGCCGACGCGGGAGTGGCGTCCGCTCCTGACGTAACGGTCGCGGCCGCGGACGCCGGCGAGCCGGACGCAGCCGTCGCGGCGGTCGGGCCTCACGACGCAGGGACGGCCGAGGATCCCCCGGCCGCTCCCCCGTCGCCGCCGCCCTCATCGGCCGCGCCCCCGGCGGCGGCGGCAGAGAAGAAGCCGCCCGCAAAGAACGCCCGTGTCGCCATGCAGCACGCGCTCGCGC
>WNFT01003645.1_pt1 | contig 13391 bp, 12 predicted proteins | sample 5400191 | NCBI WGS metagenome assembly WNFT01 (sample SAMN13153359, study PRJNA577476) | soil metagenome | isolation source: 80 cm saprolite under Madrone tree | place: USA:California | collected 2016-06-14
CAACGAGGAGAACGGCACCTCGATCGTCGACGTCACCAATCCGCGGCACCCGAAGTACGTGATCCATATCCCGGTGCCGAATGGGAGCGGCGGTGGGGCGCAGATGGTGAGGGTCTGCGACGGCAGTTCCCTGCCGATCCACAACAGCAAGGTCTACATGCTGCGGTCCTATGGGAACACCGCCCATGAGATCTGGGACGTGACGGACCCAAGCAACCCTGTCGGCGTTCGCACCGTTGCGGGAGGCAATCCGGTCATCGGCGCGCAGACCGGACAGCCGGGGGCGCTGGCCGGGACGCACAAGAGCTGGTGGGAGTGTGACACGGGCATCGCCTACGTCGTCGGCAGACGCGGCAATGACACCGCATCCGGGTGGAAGGCTGGCAACCACATCTTCGTCTTCAACCTCGGCAACCCAGCGACCCCTGTGTTCCTCCGGGATTGGGCCCTCGATGGCCAGCAGCCGGGCGGCGTGCCTCCACCCCATTTCACTACCGTACCGAGCATCCACGGCCCTATCTCGACGGGGCCCAACGCGACTACCAACCCGATCCATGGGACCGGTGCCACCCTCGACCGCGTCTACTTCGCCTACGGGACCGGCTCCAACGGAGTCATGCAGATCGTCGACCGCACGAAGCTCTTGCCCCCACCTTGGGGTACGGGCGTGACCTGTGGCTCCGCGGCGTCTTCGCAGCTTCCGGTGCCCTGCACAGACTTCAGCACCGCGGAGCTCGGGCGCTGGATCATGAATCCGGACAACGGCGCCCACACCAGCTTCCCGATCGGAAAGATCACCGTCCCGGACTTCGTTACCGACACCGGCAATGACATCGGAACCATTCGCGACGTCGTCTTCGTCACCTCCGAGGCGACAGCGAACTACTGCGCAAATCAGGTCCGCCACCTGTCGTTCACCGCGGACGCGACCGACGAGGGCAGGCCCCAGTCGATTGCCACCTACCAGGTATCGGCCGCGAGCGGGCGCTTCTGCGATCGGGGTGGACGCTTCGGCCCCCACGCGACGAACGAGGAGTTCGGGGGGCCCTTCTACCAGAAGCTCGTCTTCACCTCCCAGTTCAACGCAGGTGTGCGCGTCACAGACGTCCGCGATCCATACAATCTGAGGGAGGCGGCCTTCTTCATTCCCGCGGTGAACGCCAACACCGATCTGCGCTGCGGGCCGTTCCAGGGGAACCCGAACAAATGCGTCCAGGCCGTCCAGACGAACAACGTCGCCACTGACGACCGCGGCTTCGTCTACATCGTGGACCGCGCCGATAGCGGCATGCACGTCCTCCGGCTGACCGGAGACGCAGCGAGAATCGCCGGGCTCAACGGCGACGACGACTAGAGAGACCCTCCGGGGATCGGTCGTCAAGGCGCCGGTCCCCCAGAGGAGTCCCCCCGTTCGAAACAGTCTGTGAAGGGAGATCACATGAAAGCGTTTCGCCACATTGCACCTCTGCTGTTCATCGCGCTCGCCGCCGCCGCTGACCAGGGTACGCGCTTCCGCGCAGAGCTGGTCGGCACGCAAGAGGTGCCCGCCATCTTCGCGGCGGGCAGCGCCATCTACGAAATGCAGGTCCTGGACAACGACACGCGCATCGAGTTCCAGCTCACCTACGAGAATCTCACCGCACCTCCACTGGCCGCGCACGTCCACTTCGGTCAGCGCGGCGTGAGCGGGGGCGTCAGCTTCTTTTTCTGCGGAGGCGGCGGAAAGCCTCCTTGTCCTGCCTCCGCTTCCGGCACGATTACGGGGACCGTCGTCGCGGCGGACGTGGTCGGGCCGGCCGCTCAAGGCATCGCCCCTGGCGATCTCGCGGCCATCCTGCAGATGATCCGGGCTGGCTTCGGCTACGCCAACATGCACACGCCCTTGCACCCTGCTGGCGAGATCCGCGGCCAGATCAGGCGCGCGGGTCACTCCGACAAGGACGACTAGTCTGGATGTAAAGCCCGCCGCAGGCGGTCCGGTCTGGAGTTCGCCATGACCGTGCGCAGGCGCATTCTCTCCTCAAGGCTCAGCTTCGGGGAACACTTCCGAAGCATGGACGGTCTCGTGCACACGGCGCAATGGTCCTGCACATCGTGGTGCGACCCTGTGATGTCCCGAGACGTCGAGACTTCGAGGAGCACCGCGGCGGCGACCAGGGTTGGCAGCGCGCTCCTACCCGGCAAGCTTGGCGCACTCGCGCTGCAGCCTCATGCGCGCGTGGAATAGCCGGCTCATCACTGTGCCTTTCGGGATCCGCAGCACGCGGCTGATCTCCTCGTACGAAAGCCCTTCGGACTCGCGCAGGATGAGAATGGCCTTGTGATTCGGCGATAGCCTGTCGAGTGCCACATCAACGTGCTTGGCTAATTCGTGCATCTCGACAACATGTTCCGGCCCTGGCCCTGGGTCCTCCGGTTCTGCGTTCTCCTTGAACGCTTCGAGCGGCTCCGTCGCCCGGAATCGCGCCTTCCTGTGCGCATCAAGGCAGAGGTTCACCGCGATTCGATACAGCCACGTGAAGAAAGCGGAGTCGTTCCGAAATGACTCGTAGAACCGGAACGCGCGCACGAAAGTCTCCTGCGCCACGTCCTGCGCAAGATCTGCATCGCGCAGCATCCCGAGGGCGAGACGCACGATCCGTGCTTGATTCGTCTTCACCACGTTCTCGAACTCGACTTCTGCAGGCCGCGCGGGGGCACGCGGCGGAAACGCGACATCCTCCAGGACCGCTCGGGCCATGATTCTCTCCGGTTGTGCAGTTGAACCGTGCGCCGCCGTGGAGCGGCGCGCCTCGGGTTCAAGACCGTGAGAGAGGAGGTGGGGTCGGCGGAGCCGGTGTTTCGGCGTTCGCGGGTACATTTGGGTCGGACAAAGCGACGGTGGGGAATTTCTCCCCGCCAGGGACCGCCTCTCTCGTCAACACGGCGAGAAGCGGTAATTGGCACGGACAGGTCGTGCACGAATGGGGAACTCCTTGAGACTGCTGACCGCAAGGTCCCGAATCCTCGCATTGCGCGTCGGCACAGACCGCAGGCACGTCTGCCCATGACATCAGTACCAGCGCCAGGACAGCGAGCATCCGGCTGACTGTTCGCGGTCGCATACCTGAGGCGAAACGCACCATCGCAATCCAGGGAACGCAACGGTCGTGCCGGAAATGGCCACCGCAACATTTCGAAACCTCCACTGGCGGAATCTCGCGTCCGGCCTGACCCAGACCAGAGCACAGCGGCTTGACTGCGATCGATGTCCGCACTATCGGCGTCGGGTGCGAAGAGTTCTCAGCGCAGTCGCCGCGCTAGCTCTGGGCTGGTCCTCTGTCGTGGACAACCCGGCGGTGTGCCCTGACGATGCCCGTGTTCTCCAGTCGGCCTTGCAGCGACGATGACGCGTCCGATTCGCCCTGCACTGCCTGGCGTACTCATACGTAGTCATCAACGGTCTCTTCCACTCAGGCGTCTATACGTGCCTAGGCCTCTATTTCGTCGAGCGCTACGGCTTGGGCGAGGCGGGCATCGGCCTTGCGCTGCTCGTCGCGTATTGCCAGCCGTCTTCCCGTCAGAAGACGTCCGCCGCCTCGTCTTTATTGTTCTCCCTTCCCCTTTTTCGCACTGAGCCCCCCTGACGAACACGATTCTTTCGGTTGTAAGGAACGTGAGATTTCCCGCCCTCGCTACATGTGCCATCAACTCCTTGTCTCTCCCTGTAAGGCACACGATCGACGTCGGGCTTTCCCTTTTCTTCCTGTTTCTCTCCCCTTCTTCTTCCCCTCTTTCATCACTTGCCTCACACCGAACTCTTCTCTCATTCCTGAACTCATGCCTTCTGCCTTCTGACCCTGCTTCCAACTGGCCACCCCGCCGCCCGCCAATTGGACCAAGCTTCGAGGCTGCCACCGACCCCTCGATCCGGTCGTTGGGAGCGAGGGGTCGGGGGCAGCCTCGCCCGCGATCTCGCCCTCATCGGCGGGGGGCGGGGTGGCCAGCTCCTTCCCGCAAAACCAGGGACTTCTGCGTTCCAAACTCATCAGCTGCCTCGTCAGCAGGGTGGTTCGCGAACTCGTACCTGTGCTGATGACCTTCCTGATGAGGCGCCGAACTACTTTGCTGATGACTTTGCGAACTACTTTCCTGACGACTTCCGTCGCCTGCGACGCTGGGTACATGTCAATAGATCGCTGACACAGTGCGAATGCGTATCGCTCTTGCCTCCGCGATTCCGGGTACGGCTCCCGGCACGTAACGTGGCCCAGAATGTAGCTGTACTTGCGTATTGACTAAATGAATGCTAACAGTACATACATACGCAACACGTGAGTTTGATAGACCAATGGCCAAAACACCAACCTTCGAACGCGAAACCGCTACGTTCCGGCTGCCCGCAACGCTCCTCGGGCGTGCGCGAAAGGAAGGTACCGCTCGTGGACTGGCGTACGTCCGCTCGGTCGAAGAAGCGTTGGAGGTTTACTTCTTTTCGCGCCTGCCGCCCCCGATGGCGGAAGCGCTGGAGGGCGACATCAAAGCGCTGAAGGTCTCGCGTGAGAATTACTTCTACTCGCTTCTGGACGCGCGCTACCGCCAGCTCATCTCGAGAGAGGCGCTCACCAAAGGGCGCAAGAACGAGGCACTGAAGAAGTAGCCGCGAGCGACGATACCGAGAACGCACGATGAGCAACCCTCTTCACGAAACCAAGTCCATGCTTGACCGGAGGCGTGGTGATCGTAGGCGGGCCATCGCTTCGGCGCCGCCGCCAAGCCCGACAGTAGATCCGACAGCGATCTTGGCAGGATCGGAAAGCTGGCGGTCTTTGGTGGCGATCGAATGGCTTGGAGTGGATCAGGCGGCCCGCTACCTCGGTCTGCCCTCGAGGAAAGCCCTGTACCAGGCCGTGCGCCGCGGCCAGATTCCCGTTCATCGCCTCGGAACGCGCCGGATGCGCTTTCGTCGTGCCGAGCTCGACCGGGTTCTCGAACGAGGCCGTCAGAGGTCGGTGCTACACTCTTCGTGACGCCCGTCTGCCAGAGAGGAGAAGTGAAGTGGGCGTCAGCAAGTACCAGGTAGGAAGTGGCACTTTCTGGATGGTGGACGAGTGGCTTCTGCTTCCGAACGGGCAAGCGACGAGGTTCAGGAAACGGAAGATCCCCACGAAGGAGCAAGCGGTGGCGCTGGTGGCCAAGGCAAGAGCTGAAGCGTTCGAAGGACGGTACTTCGACCGTCCCAAGGCGTCGAAGCTTTTCGTCGAGGACGCATGGAAGGCCTACCAGCCCATCAGCAAGAGGGACAATGACACGTGGAACAGCGAGGAGGGCCGGGCAAAGCACCTCGTCCGGCACCTCGGACAGAAGCTCGCCGCCGGTCTGACGGTGAAAGACGTTGACGAGTACCGCACGAAGAGGTTGGCGGAGACGACGCGCAGGAAGAAAGCGCCGTCGCCGGCCTCGCTCGATCGCGAAGTCGAGTTGCTCAAGCGCATGCTCAACTACGCGGTCTCGTGCGGCTCGTTGCCGTCCAACCCCATCGCGGCGGTGAAGCTGCTGCGCAAGCCGAACGTGCGCCGGTCGGTACTGGACGATGCGGCGTTCGAGAAGCTGCTCGCTGCGGCCGAGTCTCAGCTCAAGCCGATCATCCTGGTCGCGTACGACACCGGGATGCGGCTGCGCGAGGTCCTCGGTCTCCGCTGGTGGCAGGTGAACCTCAAACTGGGCGTCATCGAGCTCAGCGCCGAGGACACCAAGACCGAGGAGCCACGTACGGTGTTCCTGACCTCACGGGTGCGGGAAGCGCTCGAGGCCCAGCCGCGGCACATCAAGAGCGACTGGGTCTTTATCAATCCGGACACCGAGGAGGCGTGGAAAGACATCCGCAAGGTGTTTCGCCGCGCATGCAAGGCGGTGAAGCTAACGGGCGTCTGGTTCCACGACCTGAGGCGCAGCTTCGTCACCAACGCGCGCCGGCGTGGAGTGCCGGAGTCGGTGGTGATGAGGATGTCGGGCCACCGCACCAGGGCCGTCTTCGACCGCTACAACATCGTCGAGGACGACGACCTGCGCGATGCGGTGAAGCGGATCGAAGCCGGCATCGCCAAAAGCAGTGGCGCTTCTGGACAAGATCTGGACAAAGTGAAGGGAGGCTGACTTCGAAACTCGAAGGCCCCACCAGCTAAGTACCAGTAGGGCCTCGAGGATTTTGGTTGCGGGGGCAGGATTTGAACCTGCGACCTTCGGGTTATGAGCCCGACGAGCTACCGGACTGCTCCACCCCGCGTCAGATGGGGTGCGTCGTATAGACTCGCCGGCTCCCCTTGTCAACCGCTACGGCAGGGCGCGCGCGATGGCGTTCCAGGTCGGGTTCCGCTGTCCGCGGAAGTTCAGCGCGGAGGTCAGCACCAGCGTAGTGCCGGCGCCGATGAGCTCGAGGAAACCGAGCACCCTCGCCAGCCGGCTCAGCCTCACCACCTGCTCAGGCGCGCCCTCGGACGGCCTGCCGTTCGTCTCCACCGGGAACGGCTGCTCGTCCGACAGCTTGCGGCCGACGAATTGCGCGGCCAGGCCGGAGGCCAGCGTCACGCCGAGCGCCAGGTCCTTGGCGAGGATCAGCCGCCGCATCTTCCGGCCCATGAAGCGGCCCGAGAAAGCGGTGCGGCCAATGAACCAAGTGGCGGCGGCTGTGACCAGGCCGATGGTGCTCGGCACCGAGTAGGTTTTCCAGGCCTGTTCGATCACCCGGGATCGATCGGTCTGGTTGGGGAGCACCTTCACCGATTTCCCGAGGCCCGTCTCACCGAACAGGATTCCGCCGAAGGTTGCTGCAAGTCCAAGCTCGTGGGCCGCCAGAGCGGCCGACGTCAGTTTCGCCATGTGTGTATCCTCCTCGCGCGCCAGAATCGCCATCGGGCGCGGCAAAGGCACGCACCGGGCGCGCGACCGGCAGCAGAGCGAGCGGTTCAACCGGGCTCAACTCCACTCTCCCAGGACTTCCGCAGTGTGCTGGCCTCGCGACGGAGCGGCCCCGCGCGGGAGATCCGCAGTTTCGACCAGTGCCGGGAAGGTACGCGGCAGGTCGCCGGCAAAGAGCTCCGCGAACACCGGATGACCACGCAGCTCGGAGGGCTCGAGCACCGGCTCGCCGCAGCAGTCCGTCGGCCGCAGCAGCGCGTCCCATTCCTCGCGCGTACGGGTCGCGAACAGTGCGTCCACCGCCGGTGCGAGCGACGCGTCGAACCCTCGATCCTCCCACTCCAGCCGCCCCACCGCCTCGCAGAACCTCTGCCAGAACTTCGGCTCGAGCGCGCCCAGCACAAACGCGCCGCCTCCTTTGCACGCGTAGACGCGGTAACAAGGTCGCGATCCATCGAGGGTGTTCTCCGGCGCGCCGCCCGGCAGCTCGCCGAGGTGCGGCAGCAGCAATCCAGTCACCCCCCGCGTCATCGCGACGTCCACGACCCGTCCGCGCCCTGTCTGCACCCGCTCCAGCAACGCGGCGAGCACCCCGATCACCGCCCCCTGCGCGCCGCCAAAGAGATCGCCCAGTTGCACTGCCGGAACGCCGCGATTCCGCGACACCACCCCTGCCAGCGCCGCATAGCCGATGTCGTGCCCGGCCCGATCGCGCCAGGGACCGGTCTGCCCGAACCCAGAAATGCGGCAGATCACCAGCCGCCCCGGATTCGCGAGCAGGTCAGAAAACCCGAGCCGCTCCAGCACGCCGGGCCGGAAGCTCTCCACCAGGACGTCGGCGCGCTCGCAGAGGCGCCGCAGTTGCGAGGCGCCCTCGGCCGTCTTCAGGTCCAGGACGATGGACCTCTTCCCGCGGTTCAGCGCTGCGAACATCCCCGGCGAGAGCTCGCGCAGGTAATCGCCCGGATCCGGGTCCTCCACCTTCACCACGTCCGCGCCCAGATCGGACAGCACGAGCGAGGCGTACGGTCCCGGGAGGAGCCGGGACAGATCGAGCACCCGAACGCCTTGGAGTGGCTTACCCAATCACCTTCTGCAGCTTCATGGCCAGCCCCATGTCGCCCTTGATCTTCAGCTTCCCGCTCATGAACGCCATCTGCGGGTTCATCTTCCCCGAGACGATGTTCATGAAGTCGCCGGCAGCGCAGGTCACCGTGCACTTCGCGCTGCCGGTCGAGCCGGCCTGCACGGTTCCGGGCTCCTTGGTGAGATCCACCGTCCAGACGCCGCCGTTGTCGCCGGTGATGTTGAACTCGTAGACCGAGTTCACCGCCTTCGAGGTTTCAGGCTTGTCCTTCAGCTTCTGCGCGATCTTTTCCTCGAAGTAGGACTTGGGGGTGTGATCGGGCATCGGGCGGCTCCGAAGGAAAACTGAATGGCCATTCATTCAGCGGGCGCGGAATCTAGCGGCGGGCCGGAAGGGTGTCAAATTGGAAACGCTAGAGCTGTCCTCAAGCCAGGATGCGACTGAGGATCTCGGCGAGCGCAGCCGGTCGGGCAGCCGCGTCCGCGACGAACGGGCCGGGGCCCAGGACTTGCGCGCCGGTGAGATCCGCGACCCAGCGCGCGTTCGACGCCACGCTGGGATCGTCCTCGGCCACCGTGCGGTTCAGCACCACCGCGGCGACGGGAATTCCGCGCCGATCGAGCGCGTCGACACTGAGGGCGCAGTGGTTCAGGGTCCCCAGCCCGGCGCGGGCGACCAGCACCACGGGAAGGCGCAATCGATCCGCCAGATCCAGGTTCGTCACCAGGGCGTGCGCGGGCGCCCGATCCGGCGGATCCGTCTGGTCCAGGGAAATCGGGACGCGAGCCAGCGGGACCAGCAAGCCTCCCGCGGCCTCGACCACGATGGGCGTGCTGGCGCGGCCGACGATGGCCTCGATGAGCAAGAGGTCGATCTGCTTGCCCTCGGCCTCCGCCGCCACGATCGGCGCCGCCGGCATGCGGAAGCGATACGGGCAGACCTCGTCGAGCGGCTGCGAGCTGCCGCAGGCCTCGCGCAGCGCCAGCGCATCCGCGGGCCGATCGGGCTCGCAACCGGTCTCCACCGGCTTGAGCGCGACCGGATGAAGGCCCTTGGCGGCGAGCGCGGCGCAGAGCGCCCTGCCGATCTCGGTCTTTCCCACACCGGTGTCGGTGCCGGCGACGAAAAACCCCTTCACTCGGTCGCCTCGCGGATCGACTCGCGCACGCCGTCCACCAGGAAGTCGACCTCCGACGGCTTGATCGAGAGCGGCGGCATCAAGACCACCACGTTGCCGAGCGGTCGCAACATCACCTCGCGGCGGCGCGCCGCCAGGGCAACCTTGTGTCCCATGCGATCGGCGTAGGAAAATTCCTCCAGCGTCTTGCGGTCCTTCACCAGCTCGATGCCGATCATCAGCCCGCGCTGGCGCACGTCGCCGACGTGCTTGAGCTCGGACACCGACGCCAGCCCTTCCGCGAGCCGCTCGCCCATGGCTCGCGCGTGATCGAGCGTGAGGTCCTCGTCGAACAGCCGCAGCGAGGCGAGCGCCGCCGCACAGGCCAGCGGGTTGCCGGTGTAGCTGTGGCCGTGGAAGAACGTCCGCTTCGACTCGAACGGGCCGAGGAAGCTCTCGTACACGGCGTCGGTGGTCAGGGTGGCCGCGAGCGGCAGGTAACCGCCGGTCAACCCTTTCGCGAGACAGAGGAAATCGGGCACCACCTCCTCCTGCTCACAGGCGAAAAGCGTTCCGGTGCGGCCGAACCCGGTCGCCACCTCGTCGCAGATGAGCAGGACGCCGTTCTCCTTGCAGGCCCGGGCGATGCGCCTCAGGTATCCGGGCGGGTGCGTGATCATGCCGGCCGCGCCCATCACCAGGGGCTCGAGCACCATCGCGGCGATCTCGTCCCGCCGCCCATGGATCATCGACTCCGCGGCCAGCGCCGCAGCTTCGAGGCAATGCTTGGGGCCGGTGGGCCAGCGGTAGGCGTAGGGCGCCGGCACCCGCAGGCACTCGAACAGCAGCGGGCGGAAGATCTCGTGGAACAGGTCCACGCCGCCGACGCTGACCGAGCCCAGCGTGTCTCCGTGGTAGCCCTCGGCGAGCGCGACGAACTTGCGCTTCTGCGCCTTCCCGCGCTGCTTCCAGTGCTGGAAGGCCATCTTCAGCGCCACTTCCACCGCGGTGCTCCCGCTATCCGAGTAGAACACCTTGGTAAGGCCCTGCTCGCCGGGCGCGAGGCCTTGCCGCGGAGCGCGGGCGACGAGCTCCGCAGCCAGCTCGATGGAGGGCGGCGAAGCCAGCCCGAGGAGCGTGGTGTGCGCGACCCGCTCGAGCTGCAGGCGGATGGCGCTGTCGATCTCCGCCCGGTGGTGCCCATGCACGTTCACCCAGAGCGAGGAGATGGCGTCCAGGTACTTGCGCCCGCGCGTGTCGAAGAGCCAGGAACCGCTGGCGTGATCGATGATCACCGGCTCGTCTCCCGGCAAAGGCTCGAGCCAGGTCTGCATCTGCGTGAAGGGATGCCAGACGTGCGCGCGGTCCAGCGCGGTGAGGCGCTGGTGGCGGTCCTCGGCGTCCTCTACGGCCTTGGGGATGTCTTTCATCGAGGGCCGGTTCTAGCACGCGCGGAGCGCCGCGAGCGCGGCGTCGATGTGCGCCTCGGTGTGTGCGGCACTGAGCGCGAAGCGGATGCGGCTGGTCCCGGGCGGGACGGTGGGAGGGCGGATGGCTTTGGCCAGGACGCCCTGCTCGCGCAGGCGTGCCGCGGCGGCGATGGCCCGCTCGGGAGCGCCCAGCAGGACGGGGAAGATGGGCGAGCCCTCGCCTGCGGAGATTCCCGCGGCCTGCAGTCCGGCGGCGAATCGGCGGACGTTGCTCCAGAGGCGCGCCCGCCTCTCGTCTCCTTCCGGGCCGGAGAGGATGCGGAGCGACTCGAGCGCGGCGCAGGCCAGCGCGGGTGCCAGGGCGGTCGAGAAGATCAGGGGCCGGGCACGATTGACCAGCAGCTCGCAGACCGGCCGTGAGGCTGCCGCGTACGCTCCGGCGACCCCGAATGCCTTCGACAGGGTGCCCATCCGGAGATCCGGGGCGACGCCCTGCTCCGCCGAGAGCCCCGCGCCGCGCGGGCCGAGCAGGCCGGTAGCATGCGCCTCGTCGACGATGAGCAGCGCCCCTGCTGCCGCGCAGAGGCTGGCCAGGTCGCGCAGGGGAGCGCGATCGCCGTCCATCGAGAACACCGCATCGGTCACCACCAGCTTGCGGCGCGCCGCTGTCCGCAAGAGTCGCGCCGCGGCCCCGGCGTCCGCGTGCGGATACACCTCGATCCGCGCGTGGGACAGGCGGCATCCATCGACGATCGAGGCGTGGTTCAATGCGTCGGAGACAATCAGGTCCTCGGGTCCAGCGAACGCCGGCAGGATCCCGCAGTTCGCCGCGTACCCGCTGCCGAACAGCAGCGCCGCTTCGCTTTCTTCGAAGCGCGCCAGCTCCCGCTCCAGCTGGTGCTCGGGGACGAAGTCTCCACAGACGAGGCGGCTCGCTCCCGCTCCCGCCCCCCACGCGCGCGCCCCATCCGCGAGCGCCTGCGCGAGTCGCGGGTCCCGGGCGAGGCCCAGGTAATCGTTCGAGCTGAAGTTGATCAACCGCTCGCCCGGGCGCAGCTCGACCTCCACCCCCTGCGGGCTCCGCAAGGGCTCGAGCGACCGCAGGAGACCGCGCGCCCGCAGTGAGGCCAGCTCCGCCTCTGCGATGTCATCCGCTCCCGGCATCCGCGGGAAGCCTAGCAGGCCCTGTCAAAGCGTTCACTTGAACGGGAATGTCCGGACGGCCGTATGGGTCGCCCCCCCTCGCCCGAGCACGCTCTGCACCAGCGAGGCCTCGCGCGCCGTCCACCGGGCGAACTCTCCCGGCGCGACCGCGGCCAGTCCGCTCTTCGCGAACCGCTCGCCGCGCGGACGGACGCGTCCGAACGTCAGGTGCGGGCGGAACTTCCGCTCTTCGATGGCGAATCCGCGGCGGCGCAGCGCGGCCCGCAGCCGCTCCGCCGCCTCCATCAGCTCCGCGGCACCTGCGCTCACTCCTAGCCAGAGCACGCGGGGGTGCGCGGTGTTGGGAAAGGCGCCCACTCCGGAAAGGGCCAGCTCGAACGCCGGCGTCTCGCGCAGGATCTCGCCCGCTGCCATTGCCTCGTCGGGCCCGGGCTGCTCGCCGAGGAAGGCGAGGGTGAAGTGGAGCTGCTCCGGCCGGGTGAAGGTCACGCCCTCGGCCCCCGTCTTCCGCGCCGCATCCAGGGACGGCCGCAGCCGCTCCTTCGCCTCGGTGGGGACCGGCAATGCAAAAAAGAGGCGCATGCGTTATCCATGCGAGCCTATGCCCCGCAAGAGCAAGGAAGCAAGGCGCTCGCCGCTATTGCCGCTGCCGCTCGTGGAGCGCCTGCTCTCCGCTGCCCTGTCGCGTGGAGCTGAGTTCGCCGAGGTCTACGTCGAGCGGAACACCAGCACGGCGGCGATGCTCGACGAAGGCAGCATCAAGAGCGCGCAGTCCGGATCGGTCACCGGCGTTGGCGTGCGGGCCATCCGCGGCGCGCAGGTCGGCTACGCCTACTCCGACGATCTGGACGAGCCTGCCCTGCTTCGCACCGCGCAGACCGCCGCGCTGATCGCGGACGGCAACCGCGAGCCCGGGCCGGTGAACATGTCCCGCACGCCGCTGCCCACCTACTACCAGGTGCGCACGCCCCTCGCCTCGGTGGAGGTCAGCCGCAAGATCGACCTGCTCCAGCAGGCGGACGCGGCCGCGCGCGCCTTCGACAAGCGCGTCAAGCAGGTCACCGGCGGCTACGCCGACCAGACCCGCGAGATCCTGGTCGCCAACACGCTCGGACACCTCGCCGAGGATCGCCAGGACCTCTGCCGGCTCTCCATCCAGTGCGTCGCCTTCGGCAAGAACGGCGAACGGCGCACCGGCTTCTACGGCGGAGGCGGCCGCGTCGACTTCCGCTTCTTCGAGGATTTCTCGCCCCAGCAGGTGGGCCGCGAGGCCGCGCGGCAGGCGGTGGCCACGCTCGGCGCCGTGCCAGCGCCCTCGGGCCCGCAGACGGTTGTGCTCGCGCCAGGGTGGAGCGGCATCCTCCTCCACGAAGCGGTGGGACACGGCCTGGAGGCCGATTTCATCCGCAAGGGGACCTCGCTCTTCGCCGGCAAGCTCGGCGAAAAGGTGGCGAGCGAGCTCATCACGGTGATCGACGACGGCACCGTCGCGGGAGGCCGCGGGTCGATCAACGTCGACGACGAGGGCAACCCCGGCGAGCGCAAGGTCCTGATCGAGAACGGGGTGCTCAAGGGTTACCTCTATGATCACCTGAACGCCAAGCTCACCGGCCAGCGCAGCACCGGCTCCGGCCGGCGGCAGAGCTTCCGGTACGCGCCTCTGCCGCGCATGACCAATACCTATCTCGCGCCGGGC
>WNFT01004475.1_pt1 | contig 13391 bp, 10 predicted proteins | sample 5400191 | NCBI WGS metagenome assembly WNFT01 (sample SAMN13153359, study PRJNA577476) | soil metagenome | isolation source: 80 cm saprolite under Madrone tree | place: USA:California | collected 2016-06-14
GCGTCCTGCGGCAGCGGCTCGCACCCGCTGCCCCGGGAGGTACGGAAAGCCGCCAGCCGGGCACTACGACCCGGACGCGAGGAGCTCGCTGTGACCGATCCGGACGCAAGTCCGGTGAGGGAAGCGCGGCACCGGAGCCTAAAACCGCCACGGTGAGAGCGCCGAGAGGCGGGCGTCCCGCGTTATGGGACGCAAGGCGCCTCGCAAGGCGCCTGGCCTGCCGCGTCACGTGCAGGCCCACGGGTGCCTCGCAAGCACCCGTACGTCTCTCGGCGCTCCGCCACCCCTCGATCGGGGGGACGCGAAGCGAAAGTTTCAAAACCCGGGCGCAGAAAACGCGCCGCGGGAACGAGAACGGCTGTTTCATCTTGTCAATGAGGAGTCGCAAAAAATGGATCCGAAACGTTTGAACCGCCCGGAAACAAGCGCAGCGAGGCTGTTTCCAATGCCGGCACGTTGGACTAGCCTTCTCATCCTGGAACCATCTGCAATTGCCGCGAAGAGACGCGGCCCACCCCCCAACGCGCGCCGGCCGGCCCTTGCAAGGGAGAGACGCACCTCATGGCCCAAACAGATCTCGACGTGAACGGCAAGGTCCACACCATCGATGCCGATCCCGACATGCCGTTGCTCTACGCGCTGCGCAACGAACTTGCGCTCAACAATCCGCATTTCGGCTGCGGCTTGGCGCAGTGCGGCGCCTGCACCGTGCATGTGGACGGGCAGCCCGTGCGCTCCTGCGTCACGCCGCTCTCGGCGGTCGGCAAGAGCAAGGTCGTCACTTTGGCCGGCCTCGGCACACCGGAGAAGCCGCATCCGGTGCAGAAGGCTTTCGTGGAGGAGCAGGTGCCGCAATGCGGCTATTGCATCAATGGCTGGATCATGACCGCGGCCGCGTTTCTCGAACGGACCAAGAAACCGAGCGACGCGCAGATCAGGGAGGCGCTGTCGGGCCTCAAGTGCCGCTGCGGCACGCATATGGGCATCCTGCGCGCGGTCAAGCGCGCGGCCGCCATGATGGGTTGAGGGAGGCCGCCATGACCAAGATGCACAAGCCCCTCTCCCGCCTCTCGCGGCGTTCGCTGCTCAAAGCGGGCGGCGCGCTGGTGGTCTCGATCGGCATGCCGATCGCGCTTGATGCGGTGCTTCGCATCGGCGAGGCTTTCGCACAAGGCGTGAGGCCGCCCCTCACCCCCGAGCAGCTCTCCTCCTACATCGCGGTCAACGGCGACGGCACCGTCTCCGCGTTCCTCGGTAAGACGGATATGGGACAAGGCTTGTTCGTCGCCATCGGCCAGATGGTGGCGGAAGAGCTCGACGTGCCCTTCAAGGCGGTCACCGTAATCATGGGGGACACCGCCAACAGCGTGAACCAGGGCGGCGCCTCGGGCTCGACCGGCATCCAGCGGGGCGGCCGGCAGCTGCGCATGGCTGCCGCCGAGGCCCGCCGCGTACTCGTCGAGATGGCGGCGGCGAAGCTCGCCTTACCCCCCGACGCGCTCACCGTCACCGACGGTGTCATCCACGCCAAAGCCGAGGCGAGCAAGAAGGTCTCTTATGCCGAGCTCATCGGCGGGCGTTACTTCAACGTCGAGCTCAACTGGAACAAGGAGCTCGATAATGGGCTCTATGCTCCGGGCAAGGCGCAGCCGAAGGATTGGAAGGAGCACAAGATCGTCGGTCAGCCGATCCCGCGCGAGGACATCGCACCCAAGGTCTACGCGCAGCAAGACTTTTGCACCGACATCAAGCGGCCGGGCATGGTGCATGGCCGCATGATCAGACCCGCGGTCGCCGGCAGCATGCCGGCAAAGGTCGACGAAAGCTCGATCAAGGACATCCCCGGCACGCGGGTCGTGTGGGAGAAAGGCTTCCTCGGGGTCGTCGCGGACAACGAGTGGGACGCGATCAGAGCGTCGCAAAAGCTCAAGGTGGAATGGTCGGACGCCAAGCCGCCGTTCCCCAACCAAGCCGCGCTATACGACCACATCCGCAGCGCGGCGGTGCGCAAGCGCGAGGTCGGCGGCAAGGAAACCGGCAATGTCGACGAGGCGTTCAAGACCGCCGCGCGCGTCATCGAAGCCGAATACGAATGGCCGTTCCAGTCGCATGCGAGCATGGGGCCCGCTTGTGCCGTCGTGGAGATCAAGGACGGACAGGCGACCTTGTGGACAGGTACGCAGAAGCCGCATTACGCCCGCGACGGTATCGCCGCCATGCTCGGCATGCCGGTGGAAAACGTCCGCGCCATCTGGGTGCTGGGGCCGGGCTCCTACGGCCGCAACGACGCCGGCGATGCGGCCATGGACGCAGCCGTCCTGGCGAAGGCGGTGGGCCGGCCCGTGCGCGTCCAATATACCCGCGCGCAGGCGACCGGCTGGGATCCGAAAGGCCCTGCCTCGATCCATCGGGCACGCGCCGCCATCGATGCGTCCGGCAACGTCGTCGCCTACGAGTTCACGAGCAAGGGATTTTCCCGGCTCGACGTGTTCTCTCGGGAGGGAAAGCCGCCGGATACGCTTGCGGGGCAGTTGATGGGCGTCACCATAAGATCAGGTGACGCATTTCGGGTGCCGGAGGAATCCTACGAGTTCGCCAATAAGCGGCTTGCGTGGGAGACGATCGCGCCGCTGCTCGGGCGCGCCTCGCCGCTGCGCACCTCGCATCTGCGCGACCCCGTTGGACCGCAGGTCCATTTCGCGAGCGAGTCGTTCATGGACGAAGTGGCGGCGGCGCTCGGACTCGACCCGATCGCGTTCCGGCTGCGCCACGTCAAGGCCGGGCGCGACATCGCGGTGATCAAGGCCGCGGCGGAAAAGGCCGGATGGCAGGCGCGGCCCTCGCCGCGCAAGGATCAGACCGGCAACACCGTCAGTGGCCGCGGCATCGCCTATGCGCAGCGCAGCGGCACCCGCGTCGCCGTCGTCGCCGAGGTCGACGTCGATCGCGCCGGCGGTAAAATCTGGGCGCGCAAATTCACGGTCGCCCACGACTGTGGGCAGATCATCAACCCCGACGGGCTCAAGCACACCATCGAGGGCAACATCGTCCAAGGCGTGAGCCGCACGTTATGGGAGGAGGTCAAGTTCGACGCCAACAACGTGACCAGCGTGGATTGGATGACCTACCCGATCCTGGACATCGCCCAGGCGCCGGAGACGATCGATGTGGTGCTGATCAATCATCCCGAAGTGCTACCGAGCGGTGCCGGCGAGCCCTCGACCCGTCCGGTGGCCGCCGCCATCGCCAATGCCATCTTCGACGCCACCGGCGTGCGCATGCGCCGCGTGCCGTTCTCGCCCGACCGCGTGAAGCAGGCCCTGTCGTGATTGCGCCCACCGGGTCTCTGACTTCGAGGCTGGCTCGGTCTACTCCCTCTCCCCGTTCTTACGGGGACAGGGGTGGGGTGAGGGGCTGCTTGGCTGGCGACGGGAATCGGCCCCTCACCCCGACCCTTTCCCCGCTGGCGCCGGGAGAGGGAGCGGACCGCGTTCGCCCCCTCCTTTGTGCGACGCTCCGACCATGATCGCCCGCACACTCGAGGAAGCTCTGGCACCCATCACGGACGGATGTGTGCTGGCGGTGCCGCGCGAGGCATCGGGCGTCGCCATGGCGGCGACGCGCGCGTTGATCCGCCGCGGCGTCAGCGGCTTGCATCTCATCGCGCTGCCGACGTCGAGCCTACAGGCCGACCTGCTCATCGGCGCGGGCTGCGTGGAGGCGATCGAGACCTCCGCGGTGAGCCTCGGCGAATTCGGCCCGGCGCCGCGCTTCACCGCGGCCGTCACGTCGGGCGCGATTCGGGTGAAGGATGCGACCTGCCCGGCACTGCACGCCGCCTTCCAGGCGGCGGAGAAGGGCGTTCCGTTCATGCCGCTGCGCGGGCTGCTCGGCTCCGACGTGCTCGCGCATCGCAAGGACTGGAAGGTCATCGGTAACCCCTTCGACGATGACGATCCGATCGTGCTGCTCCCGGCGATCAGGCCCGATGTCGCGCTGTTCCACGCCCCGCTTGCCGACCGCGAGGGCAATATCTGGATCGGCCGCGATCGCGAGCTTGCCACCATGGCCCACGCCGCCACGAAGACGGTGGTGACGGTGGAAAAGCTTCACGACGGAAGTCTGTTCGACGATCACTTGCTCGCGGCTGGCGCCCTTGGCGGGCTTTACGTCGAAGCGATCGCGCTTGTGCCGAATGGGGCGTGGCCGCTGGCGCTTGCCGACCACTACGGCGCGGATGCGGCGCATCTTGGCGAATACGCGAGGATGGCCGCGAGCGCCGATGGATTTGCCGCTTATCTCGATCGGCACGTATATGCCCAACGCGCCGCGTGACGCTTTGCAGACCTTCCGCGACGAGGAGTTGCTCGCTGACGTCATTGCTGGCCTGATCAGCAATGCGCGTCACGTGGCGATCGGTGCGTCCTCGCCCATTCCAGCTGCTGCCGCACTGCTGGCGCGCCAGCGCGGCCGCGGCCGGCCCTACGTGTCGCTGTTGGGCAGCCGACGGCAAAATTTCTTCACCGATGGCGGGCGCGAACTGTTCGACTGCGCCGGGCAAGGGCGCATCGACGTGTTCTTCCTCTCCGGCGGACAAATCGACGGCGAGGGCAATATCAACCTCGTTGGCATCGGTGACTACGCGCGCCCGGCGGTGCGCTTTCCCGGCTCGTTCGGCTCGTCTTATCTCTACTACGTCGTGCCCAAGGTGATCCTGTTCCGGCTCGAGCACAGCCCTCGCACGCTTGTTGAGAAGGTCGATTTCGTCAGCGCACCGGGCACGAGCGCGGACAACGTTTATCGTCCGGGCGGACCCGTCGCGCTCGTCACCAGTCGCTGCCTATTCGCCTTCGACCGAGGGAATCGATGCTTCGAACTCGCGAGCGTGCATCCTGGCCATACGGTCGCCGAAGTCGTCGAGAACACCGGTTTCGATTTCGATCATGCCACGCAGGTGCCAGTGACGCGCTCACCCTCCGCCGAGACGCTGCGCATCCTGCGCAGCATCGTCGCCCCGCAACTGGTCGAGGTGTATCCGCAGTTCGCGGCGCAGGTGTTTGGGGTTCGAGCAGTCGCTTGACAGAGCGGATCTCGGACGGGGTAGTGCGCTCGTGTCACATCAGTTAGTGGTGTTGAGTTGACGGCAGGACGGGGGGATCAGGGTGCAAACAGTTGAAGTTGCAGTGATCGGCACCGGCTGGTGCGGCGGCATTCGCGCCGAGACACTCTCGCGCTCGGCGCTGGTCGACAAACTGCACATCTGCGAAATCCGCCCCGACCGTCTGGGCGAGGTCAAGGCGCTGACCAAGCCGGCAAGCGCCACGCTCGATTACCGCGACATCGTGAAGAACCCCGATGTTTCCGTGGTCTACATCTGCACCACGCCGGAGCAGAACCATTACCCGATCACGCGCGATTGCCTCAAAGCCGGCAAGCACGTGCTGTTGGAGAAGCCGATCGCGATGGAGTTGTGGGAGGCGGACGAGCTGATCACGCTTGCCAGGCGCGGCCGCCTCAAATTTACGATCGGCTATTCGCAGCGATTCAATCCCAAGTTCGCCTACGCCAAGAAGAAGATCACCGACGGCACGCTGGGAAAAATCGTCTGCGTGATGGTAAGTCGCCACCTGAGCCGGGGGCTCGGCACGAAAATCGCAAAGCGAGTGAAGCTGTCGCCGGTGGTGATGGAGTCCACCCACGATCTCGACTTCGTCTTCTGGCTGCTCGAACCGGCCAAGCCGGTGCGCGTCTATTCGCAGGGCGCCTATGGTTACATGCAGCCGATCAACGGCTCCTATGACGTCATGTGGTCGATCGTCACGATGGATAACGGCACGATGGTCACGATCGGCGGCGGCTGGAACCTGCCGCCGGGATATCCCAATTTCTGCTCGACCTGGGTCGAGATCGCCGGCACGCAAGGCGCGCTCATCCTCGACGACACCCATCGCGACGCTTGGCTCAATACCGTATCGGAAGGGACCCGCTTTCCCATGTCGACCATGCCGGGCGAGCAGGTCGACCATGTCTTCGCGGGGCAGATGGGACCGGAGACAATCCATTTTCTCGAGTCCTGCATCATGGACCGCCCGGTAATGGTAACGCCGGAAAGCGCGCGCATGGTGATGGAGACCTACACCGCCGCCGATCTTTCCGCCGAGCGCAACGAGCCTATCGAGTTGCCGCTGTCGAACGCCGCGCTTTCGGCGGTCGCGGAAATGGTGGGAGGAAGGCGATGAGACGGCAGGCGAAGAGCGTCGGTCTCGCCATCATCGGCGCCGGCCGGGTCGGCCTGTTCCGCGGCGAGGTCGCCGCGCGCCATCCGGCTGTGCAGTGGATCGGAATCGCCGAGAAGAACCATAACCGCGGCCTGTATGTGGCGGAGAAGATCGGCGCCGACTTCGTCACGCACGATCACCGCGAGCTGCTCAAGCGCCCCGAAGTCACCTGCGCCATCATTGCGACCGACGAGCATCTCCACGTCGAGCCAATCATGGCGGCGGTCGAGCGCGGCGTGCCGATGCTGATCGAGAAACCGCTCGCCACCGATCTCGCGCAATCCGCGCGCGTGCTCGAGGCGATCAGCGAGGCGGGGCTCGACGCCGTCGTCGGCTACACCCAGCGCTTTCGCCGCAAATGGCTCGCGGTCAAGGAGAAGGTGCGCAGCGGCGCGCTTGGCGACGTGACCTTGGTCACCTCGCGCGCGTTCATGAATCGACTCGTCGCGATCGACAACTACAAGCGCACTGACGATCCCAAGGCGATCTCGCCCATGGTGATCTCGGGCACCCACGCGCTCGACATCGTGATGTGGTGCATGGAAGCCAAGACCCCGGTCGAATGTTATGCGCGCTCGATCGACAAGGTATTTGGCCCCGCGTATCAGGGCATCGATGCCACCGCCGGCATGATCATGTTCGCCGACGGCAGCGTCTATCACCTCAACATTTCCTGGGCGCTGCCGGTGACGTGGCCGGGCGCGGTTTACAGCCTCGAGATCGGCATCAACGGCACCGAGGGCGTTCTCACCATCGACGACACCCATCGCGACATGGTACTCGCGGTCTCGGCGCCGCAGAACGAAGGCTATGCGCCGGACGAGCGCCGGCTAGTCGATTTCATGGGCAGCTACCCGCCCGGCGACATTGCACTCGGCGAATTGCGCGGGCCGATGCGGGACGAAACCGAATCCTGGCTCAATCGGATCGCGCTCGGGCTGCCGACGCAAGCGGCCACGGCAGCGGAGGCGCACAACCGATTAATGCTGACCAAGGCGCTCGATCTATCGGCCAAGCGCAAGCAGCCGGTGAAGCTCCCGCTCGAGCCGGGGGAGGAACGCGCCGCGGCATGACGGTCGCTCGCCATGCGCGCGCTCGGTCCCGCGCATCCGCCTGTTTTCGAAACAAAGATGGTTGCCGGGTCTAGCCCAGCAATGACTCCGGGAAGAGAGGACGAATGAAACGCGCGCCGCTCGCTCTCCTCATCGTCCTTGCCGCCGCCGCTCCCGCGGTTGCGCAGCAGGAGGACGTCGCCGCCTTCTTCCGCGGCAAGACGCTGCGGCTCATCGTCGGCATCGCCGTCGGGTCCGGCTACGACATCAATGCGCGGTTACTGGCGCGCCACATGGCCGCGCATATTCCCGGCCAACCCACCATTATCGTGCAAAATCAGCCGGGCGCCGGCAGCCTCGCCATGACCAACGCGCTCTATCACACCGGCCCGTTCGACGGCACCGTGATGGGCGCATCTTTCAACGGCATGCCGACGACGCCGCTGCTGCAGCCCACGAGCGTGCGCTTCGATCCGGTGAGGATCAATTGGGTGGGCAGCACCAACCGCGAGACCCAGGTCATGTATGTGTGGCACGGCGCACCCGCGCAGGTGCTCGAGGATGCCCGGGCAAGGGAGATCGTGATGGGAGCGCAGGCGCCCGGCTCGACACAGTTTGACTATCCGGTGCTCGCCAAGAACCTGTTCGGATTCAAATTCAAGGTCGTGACCGGTTACGAGAGCACGCCAAAAATCCATCTGGCGATGGAGAGCGGTGAGGTGCACGGCACCATTGCCAACTGGTCGACGCTCAAGGCCATCAACACGGATTGGATCACGGACAAGAAGATTCGCATCCTCGCGCAATGGACGTTGCATAAAAGCTCTGATCTGTCGGAGGTTCCCCTATTCATTGACCTTGCCAAGACCGATGCCGAGCGGGACGCGCTGCGGCTGATGCTGGCGCGGCTCGAATATGGCCGTCCGTTCTTTCTGCCGCCCGACGTGCCGGTCGCGCGCGTGGAGGCGCTGCGCCGCGCGTTCGATGCCACGATGAAGGATCCGGCCTACCTGGCCGAGGCCGACAAGCTCAAGATCGATGTGGAGCCGCTCTCCGGCGAAGCAGTGGGCGCGCTGGTGGAACAGGTCTCCCGCACACCTGCCGACAGCGTCGCCCGCGTCCGCGCAGCGCTGGAGACGAGGTAAGAGTATGCGGGAGTTGCGGCCTGGGAAACGGACTCGCGTCAGTTTCGCTTTCAGCTATAACCGTGCTCCCGGCAAAACCCTTCCCGAATTCGGAACCCGACATGGAAGCAAAGACCGTTGAAGGCGGCGGGCCGCACCGGCCGCGCTTGGAGGACGATCCGTTGGTGCGCGGGCTGGGACGCTATGCGGCCGACGCGCCTATGCCGGAGCAGGCGCAAGCGTATTTTGTGCGCTCCCCGCACGCCTTTGCCGACATCCGCTCGATCGACACGGCCGCGGCCAAGGCCGCGCCGGGCGTCGTCGCCGTGCTCACTGCCGCCGACATGGAGGGAATCGGCAGCGTCTCGCAGCACCCGCCGCTTGCCGGACGCGGCGGGGCGAAGCTCATCGTCCCGCACCGCCCCGCGCTTGCGGGCAAGACCGTGCGCCACGTGGGCGAAGCGGTGGCGGTGGTGATTGCGCAGACGCTGACCGCCGCGCAGGACGCCGCCGAGCTCGTCGCCGTGGATTACCAGGAACGCACGCCCGTGGTCGACCTGCGGGAAGCCGTTCGCGAGGGCGCACCGCAAGTCTGGCCCGAGGCTCCCGGGAACATCGCGGTGGATTGGCCCGGATTGGCGGCGGACCCCGATGCCAACGCGAGAGAGATCGATCGGATCATCGCATCCGCCAAGCATGTGGCCCGGGTTGCCCTCGTGCACCAAAGAATCATGGTGCAATCGATGGAGCCCCGCGGCGCGACAGCGAGCTACGACCCCGCGAACGACAGCTATTTCCTGCGCTGCGGTTCCCAAAGCGCGCGCACTTTGCGCGATGGACTAGCGCCAATTCTCGGTGTTCCGGCCCAACGGCTGCGGGTGGTCACCGAAGACGTTGGCGGCGCGTTCGGACTGAAGACCGGACCCTATCCTGAATACCTCGCCATCCTGGTCGCCGCGCGCAAGATCAGCCGGCCGGTGCATTGGATGTCGAATCGGGCCGAGGCCTTCCTCAGCGACAATCACGCACGCGACGCCTTCAGTGAGGTCGAGCTTGCGCTTGATGAGCGGGGCAAATTTCTTGCGCTACGCGTCCGTCACCTTGGCAATATGGGCGCCTATATCGGCGCCGTGGGCGCCAACATCCAGACCGTGAACCTCACGCGTTGCCTGCCCGGCATGTACGACATTCCGCGAATCGATATCAGCTCGCGCTGCGTGTTCACCAACACGACGCCGACGGCACCCTACCGTGGCGCCGGACGGCCGGAGGCGAACTATATCCTCGAGCGCGTGGTCGACGAGGCAGCGCGCGTAACCGGCATTGATCCTGTGAAGCTGCGCCGGCGCAACTTCATAAAGCCGTCGGCGATGCCCTATAAGACGGCGGTGGGCACGACCATCGACAGCGGCGAGTTCGCGGCCGTGCTCGACAAGGCGCTAGCGCTCGGCGACTACGACGGCTTCAAGCAGCGCCGGCGCGCGGCGGCCAAACGCGGCAAATACTGCGGGCTCGGGATGTCCTGCATGCTCGAGCACGCCGGCGGCGTTCCGCTCGAAGGGACTGCCCTCACCTTTCCCGGCGGGGAGACGCTGGTCCTCGGGCTGAACGTGCAATCGACCGGGCAAGGCCACGCCAGCGTGTTCACGCCGCTCCTCGCGGAGCGGCTCGGAATAAAACCCGAGCAGATTGTGCATCGGCACGGCGACTCGGCGATGGAAGTCGCGGGTTATGCTTCAGTCGGCTCCCGCTCCGCGATGACTGTGAGTCACGCGATGATCAAAACCGTGGAAGCGATGCTTGCGAAAGGCAAGGCGATCGCCGCGACCGTGCTGGAAGCTGCGGAGTCCGATATCGAATACCGCGACGGACGCTTCAGCGTCGTCGGAACTGACCGGGCCATCCCGCTGTTCGACCTGGCAGGACGTGCCAAGGAGATGAAGAAGCGCAACGAAATCGCCGAAGACCTCGATACCAAGACCAGTGCGGAAACGCCGCTTACTTTTCCCAACGGCTGCCATATCGCCGAGGTGGAGATCGATCCGGCGAGCGGCGAGCTTGAGCTCGTCGGCTATACCGCGGTCGACGATTGCGGCAGGGTGCTCAACCGCATGATCGTGGAGGGCCAGACCCACGGCGCCATCGCGCAGGGGATCGGGCAAGCAGTGCTGGAGCAGGCGGTGTTCGACACATCTGGCGGGCAGCTCATCACCGGCTCGTTTATGGATTACGCGATGCCGCGCGCCGACGACCTCCCGCTGTTCAAGGATGCCATCCATGCGGTGCCGGCGAGAACCAACCCGTTCGGCGTGAAAGGCGCGGGAGAAGCCGGAACCACCGCCGCGATCTCCGCGCTCATGAATGCGATCGCCGACGCCATCCCCGGCGGCGCCGGCGCGCATCTCGACATGCCGGCGACGCCGGAGAAAATTTGGCAGGCCTGCCGCCAGGCGCGGAAGAACTAGGGAAAAATGCGGCCATCACCGGGCTTGAGCCGGCGGCCCATCGTTCTTGCAAAGAAGATGGATCGCGCCGGGTCAGGCCCGCGCACGGCCCGTAGGCGCCAGCCCCCCTATCCCTGCGAAATGAACTTGGTGTTGAGATAAGCGCCAAGCCCCTCGATGCCACCTTCGCTGCCGTGACCGGATTCCTTGACGCCGCCGAACGGCGTCTCCGGTGTCGAGACGGCAACCGAGTTGACGCCCACCATGCCCGACTCGATCGCCTCGCCGATCGCGGCCGCGGTCGCGTTCGAGCTCGTGAAGGCGTACGCCGCCAGCCCGTACGGTAAAGAGTTCGCGCGCTCCACCACCTCGTCGAAAGTCTTGAACGTGACGATCGGAGCGATGGGCCCGAACGGCTCCTGGGTCATCACCTTGGAGTCGTCCGGCACCTCGGTCACGATCGTAGGCTCATAGAAAAAGCCCTGGTTGCCGTGCCGCTTGCCGCCGGTAACGACATTGCCCCCGCGGCTTCTCGCGTCGGCGACGAAGCTATCCATGACATCGATGCGGCGCGCATTCGCCATTGGCCCCATCGTGATGCCCTTTTCGAGCCCGTCGCCGAGCTTGATGGCTTTGGCATAGTCGGTAAAGCGCGCCAGAAACTTCTTGTAGGCATCCTCTTGCACGTAAAAGCGCGTCGGCGAGATGCAAACCTGGCCGGCGTTGCGGTACTTGAACGCGGCAATGGTGTCGGCGGCTTTCTCCGCGTCGGCGTCCGCGAACACAACCACGGGGGAATGCCCTCCGAGCTCCATGGTGGTGCGTTTCATGCCCTTCGCGGCGAGTGCGGCGAGGTGCTTGCCGACCGGAATCGAGCCGGTAAACGATATTTTTCGCACCGCGTCCCTTGCCAACAGATGCTCGGAGACCTCTGCGGGCACGCCGAATACCAAGTTGAGCACGCCCGCGGGCAGCCCCGCGTCGACAAAGCAGCGCACCGTCTCGATGCAGGCGCCCGGCGTCTCCTCCGATGCCTTGAGAATGAGCGAGCAGCCTGCGGCCAGCGCCCCTCCGATTTTGCGCGCGGGCGTGAGCACGGGAAAATTCCACGGCGTGAAGGCGGCAACGACACCGACCGGCTCCGTCACGATCAGCTGCCGGGTGCCCTTGACGCGGCCGGGCACGATGCGACCGTAGCTGCGGCGGCCTTCCTCGGCGTACCAATCGATGATGTCCGCGGAGGTGATGACCTCGGCCCGCGCCTCGGCGTAGACCTTGCCCTGCTCCTGCACGAGGTCGGCCTTGCTGGCATGGGGTAGGTGCGCCAGCGGCTTTTCGGTCGCCGGATTGAGCACATCCTCGCCCTTGCGACCGCCGCCATTGACCCACTTGCCGTCGATATAAAGCGCGAGATCGGTGTACATGGTGTCCTCGTTGTTCTCGTGTGATTGCCGCGATGGGATGGCAAACGGATTAGCATTTTTCCGGGGTAGATTCACCCCTTGTCACCTCATTGCAGTCATTCCGGCCGAGCGATCTTGCCGGATATGCCTCTTCGGGACATGAGCCTTGAAGTGGAGCTAGCCCAAAAAGGTACCGCCGTTCACCTGGATGTTCTGCCCGGTAATGAAGCTCGCCCCCGGGCCGCACAGGAATCGCACGGCAGCGGCAATATCCGAGGGCTCGCCGCGCCGGCCAACAAGCGAGCGCACCAGCGAGTGATGCTGCGGTACCGGCTGTCCTGGCGGACGCGGCGTCGCCATCAAGCCGGGGGTCACCGTGTTCACCCGGATCTTGTCGGGCGCGAGCTCGTGCGCCAGCGCGCGAGTAAATCCAACGAGCCCGGCCTTGGCGGCCACGACGTGCGCTCGGTGTGCAGCGCCGGTATGGGCGGAAAGACCGCCGATGTTCACGACCGCGCCCGCGCCGCTGCGCTTGAGATGGGGCAGGCACGCTTTAACGCAGTTGAAGGCGCCGTCGAGGATAACGCCGGTGACCGCCCGCCAATCTGCAAGCGTCATCGTTTCAAGCGGCTGCTCGGCCCGCACCGCCGCATTGTTGACGAGAATATCAATGCGGCCGAAGCGCGAGGCCGTGGATGTCACCATCGTGGCGACCGCGTCAGCGTCGACGACGTCTGCGGTGGTGGCGAATGCCTTGCCCCCGGCCCGCTCGATCTCGTCGGCGACGGCCTCGGCCTCTTTCAGGTTGGACCGCGCGTTGACCACGATTGCAGCGCCGGCTTCGCCCAACGCGAGCGCGATCGCGCGCCCGATATTGCGCCCCGCCCCGGTGACGATCGCGACGCGACCTGAGAGCTCCTGGGTCATTGCATTGTGATCCTCAATTTCGACGACTTGCGAGTCAATCAATTCGCATCAGGCATTGCGCAGGCGAGCGTCGCCGAAACCGGGAATGCGATTGACTGCGATGACGACAGCGAAGGTGATAGCCAGCATGATCAGACCGAGCACCGAGATTGCGCCGAGGTCG
>WNFT01014384.1_pt1 | contig 13389 bp, 14 predicted proteins | sample 5400191 | NCBI WGS metagenome assembly WNFT01 (sample SAMN13153359, study PRJNA577476) | soil metagenome | isolation source: 80 cm saprolite under Madrone tree | place: USA:California | collected 2016-06-14
CAGACGCCTCGGGATGGAAGGATACGAAGCTCTTCATGCCATGCTTCAAGAATGCCTTACCTGCGGGGCTCTCAAGGACCAGCCGTCTGCATTTGGCATCGCCTTACTCATAGCAATGATGAATATGACGATTGCGTTCATTCTCCAACATCCGAAAGAGGCGGACCGCTTCTGCGATGCTGGCTTTACCGCTTTTTGGAATGCTGTGACAAAGACCTAAAAATTTCCTCGTTTAATGAGCGCCTACCCACTCATTACATGCTGAAAGGAAATACACGGAGGATTTTGGATCAGAGAGACACCCCTCGCTTTCCCTGCAAGGATGCAAAGAGCAAGAAGCGATACCTGTAGTAGACAAACAAGTTGATCAGTGAAGGAGCGTTCGATGCCTTTAAACTCATATATTACCTTTGGAACATCTGGCTTGCGGGTGAGTCCGTTTGCCCTTGGGACGATGACGTTTGGGGAAGATTGGGGGTGGGGAAGCAGTGTTGCCGACTCAGAGGCCATTCTTGCCCGCTACCTTGACCTTGGAGGCAACTTCATCGATACCGCTAATACCTATACCGATGGTCATGCCGAAAAGATCATTGGCGACTTCATCGCTTCGGACCGCGTGCGCCGAGATCGTATCGTTCTGGCGACCAAGTTCTTCTTCAACCTCTATCCTGGAGATCCTAATGGTGGCGGGGCCAGCCGCAAGGCCATCATTGAGCAATGTGAACAGTCGCTCAGGCGCTTACAGACCGACTATATCGACCTGTATTGGCTCCATAATTGGGACCGGTTGACCCCGATCGAAGAGACGATGCGTGCACTTGACGATCTGGTGACGGCGGGCAAAATACGCTACATCGGTTTCTCCGACACCCCTGCCTGGAAAGGAGCACAGGCTCAGACCATCGCGCATTTCCGGGGATGGTCACCGATCATTGCCTTGCAGCTCGAATACTCCCTGCGGGAACGAACCGTCGAGGGCGAGCTGATACCGATGGCTCAAGAGCTTGGCCTGGCGGTGACTCCATGGGGTCCCCTCAACAACGGAGTGTTAACGGGAAAATACACCCGCGAGAACGCAGGGACGGCAAAAGGAGGTCGAGGAGAATATATACAATCCCTCACGGAGAAAGATTATGAGCTCCTCGATACATTAGGCGAGATTGCTCATGAATTGGATACGACGAGTGCTGCGGTTGCCCTGGCATGGGTGCAAGGGCGTCCTGGTGTCACCTCAACCATCATCGGAGCCCGCACACGGAAACAACTTGATGAGAACCTGACCGCACTCGATCTGCAGCTTTCGCCTGCGCACGTTGCCGCGCTAGACCATCTGTCAGAACCGACACTCAACTTTCCGAGTCGGATCATCAGGACGTTGTCACTCAACGCCTCGCATGCCGGTGCGACGGTCAATGGTGTCCCATCTACCGTCATGTTTCCCTCTCTGCTGAACAACGAGAAGGAACGCTATTAACAGACCGGTCAGGGAAAGGAGACAGCTTCCTCGATCATGATCACCGTACGTCGAGCTTCCCCACGTTCTATCATCTCGATCGCCTCGTTGATCTGATCGAGGGAGAGCGGGCAATAAAGAGCGGGCGTAAACCTGCCCAGCCCGCTGTGCGCCAGCGTTCGCTCCAATCCTTGCCCCACCGATCCTGCGGCGGCGCACAGACAACCACGCGTATGCCCGCCTGCTCCAGTCGCTCAACGAGGCGGGCCGAAGCGTGCTCACCGCCGGCATCGGCATCCAGCGCCAGCATCACCGTGCTCACGTGGCCAGGGAACCAGTCGGGACGGATAGCAGTTCCCGCCAATGCAAGCACCTCTGCTGGCATCATCCCTGCCGCCAGCAGCGCGAGCCGATCAAAGGCACCTTCCACCACGATCAGGGTTTGGGGATGCTGCTGGGGGTCATAGCCGAACCAGCCAGCCGGGTTGGTCTTGATCCAGCGACGTGGTGCACGCCGTCGATCCAGGATGGCCTTATGCACGTGCTCATCCATCCCAGGAACCCAGCGCCACAGGGACCGTCCGATATACCCCTGGCCATCGAGCGTATGCAGCGGGAACAGAAGTCGTTCCGTCCACCGGCCCAACAGTGCTCGTTGCGCACGCGCCTTGGGCAGGCGCAGCAACTCTGTTGGAAGATAGCCCACCCCGGCAGCCTGTGCTAGCGGCAGCGGGATTCCGCGTTCGCGCAGGTAGGCACGTGCGCGCTCGGATTGGGCGAGCGCGGCGCCCATGGCGTTGTCCAGGGCGAGCAGCGCCTGGCGTTCCTCCTGCTGCCAGCGGGCAGGCCTGCTGGAAGTGGGCTGGAGCAGTACCGGCTGGACGACCTGCGGCCCTTGCTTGCCAGGAAAGCGTGCAGATGTACGTGCGGCTGCAAGGCTTGTCGGGTCGCGGAAGGACAAGAGGCGGGCTGAGAGCGCCGGATTCCATTCCGCCACCAGCACGGTCGCTTCACAGGCGGCATTGAAACAATGTCCCCACCCATCCGCTCGATGGATCGATAACGAGCGCTGGTGGTCGCTGCCGTGAATATGACAATAGGCCCGCACGTAGTCGCCCAGCAAGAGCGGATCGCGCAGTTCCTGCTCAGATATGATCTGGATGCGCCTGCCGCGTGGTGTCGTGATCTCGTTCATAGTCCTGTGAGGAGGCCCTGTATGGCCTCATGTGTAATGCCGTGATTAAACAAACGTTCTATATAGTAGTATACGCTCGACAGGAGCGTCAGGTTACGTGGTTTCCACACACCACCTCTTCCAGGCACGAACACGCGATGCAGACAGCATGCAAATGGTGACTCTGACTATCTATTCCGCTTGCAGGGCGCCAAAGCGGAAGACCTGCATTGGGGCTGGTAAATTAACTGAAGGGTGGACAGATTTTGCACTGAAGGGTGGGAATTGATGCTTCATTGCCTGGGAAAACCGCTCCCCATCAGGTATACTTTTCCTAGAGTTGTAAATTGTTGACGCTGAGCAAGGCCAGTCAGGAAAGGATCACTACTTGTGAACGAAGCTGAGATCAGCCAGTACATCACCAAGACATTTGAGGGCGTGGATGTTGTGACCGATTCGGGCAACAGCTTCTTCTTCTACAACCCGGATAAGAATGTTCCGCCAGATCACCGGTTTCCGTTTGTGACGCTGGTGACGAGCGATCTCTATGACCAGTTCTCCAATCTCAATCGCCCGTCAATCTTTCGCTTGAACATCGGCATCGGTAAGCAGACGTTTCGCTCGCTCTTCGGCGAATCCTCACTCCCTTCCGATACTTCTCTTTTGCTGCAAATGCAGGAGCTCTAAGACCTCTCGGTGCCCTTAGCATCTGCTTCTCCCCGGTTACTATGGTCACCCCATGGTGGCCACTCCCACCTGCATCTGATCAGGACAAGGGAGCAGCATCTCCGCTGGAGTCACGAGAGCGCTGCCCTGGCTCTGACCAGCCCTGGATGGAAGCACGAGCAGTCTGCCATGAGACACAGTGGACCAGCTCTTCGCCCGCAGTCATCTCACGGCAGCAGCTTATCCAGGGTGATCGGCAGATCGCGAACGCGGATGCCGGTGGCGTGATAGACGGCGTTAGCGATGGCGGCGGCGGTGCCGACAATGCCGATCTCGCCAATGCCCTTGACGCCCATGGGGTTGACGTGGGGGTCCTCCTCGTCGATCCAGGTCACGTCAATCGTGCCGGCGTCGGCGTTGGTCGCGATGTGGTACTCCGCGAAGTCGTGGTTCACGTAATCGCCGAAGCGCGCGTCCAGCACGCTTTCCTCGTGCAGCGCCATCGACAGCCCCATCGTCATGCCGCCCAGGAGTTGCGAGCGAGCCGTCTTCGGGTTGATGATGCGACCAGCGGCAAAGACCCCCAGCAACCGCGGAACGCGGACCTCGCCGGTATCCACGTTGACACGGACCTCGGCAAACTGCGCACCAAAGGCGTGCATGGCGTACTGCTGAGCCTCGGGGTTCGTCACGAATGCGCCGGTTGCCTCCAATCCCTCGGCAGGAACGATACCGCTGTACTCCTCGTGCAGCCGTGCGCGGAGCGCACTCGCGGCATTGAAGATTGCCCACCCCCACGAGGCGGTGCCCGACGAGCCTCCGGCCCCAACCGCCTTCGGTAGGGCGCTATCACCGATCTCGAGGTGCACGCGTTCGGGCGGCACCTCGAGCGCGTCCGCCGCGATCTGCGTGAGTACTGTCCAGGCTCCGTTCCCAATGTCTGAGGCATCGATGCGGACAAGGTAGTGTCCCGCACGATCCACCTGCACGAGCGCGGCCGCTGGAAACTGGACGCTCGGATACGTCGAGGCGGCAACGCCAGTACCTATGAGCCAGGGGCCATCGCGTCGCGCGCGCGGCTGCGGGTCACGCTGGGTCCAGCCGAAACGCTGCGCGCCTTCGCGCAGGCACACCACCAGACCGCGGCTACTGAACGGACGCCCACTCTCGGGGTCGACCCCTGGTTCGTTGCGTATCCGCAACTCGATCGGATCGAGCCCACAGGCAATCGCCAGCTCGTCCATCGCCGACTCGAGGGCGAACATCCCCGGGCACTCGCCAGGGGCACGCATCCACCAATTTGCTGAGAGGTCGAGCCGCGCCAGTCGGTGTGTGGTGCGGCGGTTGGGCGCTGCGTACATTATGCGCGTCGGGACGGCGGTTTGTTCGGCCATCTCATAGACGGCGGCAGTTTGCTCGACGACATCGTGCGCGATCGCTGTGAGCCGGCCGTCGCCGACGGCGCCCAGGCGGAGGCGCTGGATCGTCGGCGTGCGATAGCCGGCCAGTGCGAACATCTGCTGCCGCGTGAGCGCCAGCTTCGCCGGCCGTTGTGCGACCTGCGCGGCCATCACGGCGACGATTATATGCGGGTGCGCGAAAGCCTTGGAGCCGAAGCCGCCGCCGACGTAGGGCGCGATGACGCGCACGCGCTCAAGGGGGAGTCCGAATGCCTTAGCGACAACATCCTGTACCCAGTCAGCACCCTGGTTCGCGTCATAGAGGGTAACGCTCTCGCCGTCGTCGCTCCAGACTGCCAGTGTGGCGTGTGGTTCGAGGGGATTGTTGTGTTCGGCAGGCGTCGTGTAGGTGTGGTCGAGCGAGATGGATGCCGAGGCCAGGGCCGCCTCCACATCGCCCTGGGCGGTATCGGTCTCGTAGCCGCCGTTGATCTTCTCTGGCGTGTACAGATCGCGGCGGTCGGCATGTAGTTCCACATCATGTGGCTGCTCCTCGTAATGCACGGCCACGAGGTTCGCTGCTTGGCGCGCCATCTCCAACGTCTCGGCGACGACGGCGGCAACGACCTGCCCACGATAGGACACCGCATCGGACTGCAAGACCCCCAGATACTGGCTGATCGAGGGAAGCCCAAAAGGGAGCGCGTTATCAAGCGGCGCGAGCCGTGGGGCGTTCTCGTGCGAGAGAACGGTGATGACGCCAGGAAGAGCCTGCGCGGTGCTCGCGTCGATCGAGGTGACCCGGCCCCTGGCAATCGTGCTCTGCACCGGGAAGACGTACGTGACGTTGTCAACCGGGTATTCATAGGCATATTTGGCCGCACCGGTGACCTTCTGAGCCCCGTCGAGACGGCCCAGAGGTGCGCCGATGGCGCGCGTGATGAGTTGCATCTTCATGGTTGCACTTCCTCCTCTGTCAGGTCAAGCAGCGTCCGCACCAGGGTACTGCGGGCAAGCGGGACCTTGAACGCGTTGCCGGGCAGGGGCTGCGCATCAGTCAACTCAGCCTCAGCAGCTCGCCCAAACACCTCCCCGGTGGCCGGAGCGCCGCGCAGCACAGCCTCGGCTCGCGCTGCCCGCCAGGGCACGGGCGCGACGCCACCGAGGGCGATACGCACATCGCGCACGATGCCGTCGGTAACATTGATGGCTGCGGCCACCGAGACGAGCGCGAAGGCGTAAGACGCGCGGTCGCGCACCTTGCGATAGTGCGAGCGCGTCGCGAATGCAAGCGGCGGCAGATCGACGGCGGTAATCAACTCGCCATGTTTGAGTACGGTGTCCCGCTGCGGCTCCTCGCCCGGCAGGCGATAGAAGTCTGTGAGCGGGATCGCCCGCTCGCCGTTTGGCCCCAACACGCGCACAACAGCATCAAGGGCTACCAGCGCGACGGCCATGTCCGAGGGATGCGTGGCAATACACGCCTCCGATGCTCCCAGGATCGCCAGGTTACGGTGATAGCCCTCACGCGCGGGGCAGCCGCTCCCCGGTATACGTTTGTTGCATGGCTTGGAGATGTCCTGGAAGTAGACGCAGCGCGTGCGCTGCAGCAGGTTCCCCCCGGTGGTGGCGAGGTTGCGCAGCTGGCCCGAAGCGCCGGCGAGCAAGGCCTGGGCGAGCAGGGGATAGCGCGTGCGAATCGTGCGATCGGCCGCCAGATCGCTGTTGCGCACCAGGGCCCCGATACGGACGCCCCCATCGGGGAGCGGTTCAATGCGGTCAAAGGGCAGGTGGCTGATATCGACCAGCAGCTCGGGTTGGCTCACCCCGAGCTTGAGATGGTCGACGAGGTTCGTTCCTCCAGCGAGGAAAACCCCACCCGGCGCCGGGGCCAAGAGCGCGATGGCGCTCTCTGCGTCGCTGGCGCGTTCGTAGCGAAAAGGATTCATGGCTGTGCCTCCTTGCCCACTTGCTGTCTCTGCAGTTCTTCTTGTGCCTGCTGGGCGACCTGCATGATCGCCGGGACCATGTTGGCATAGGCGGCGCAGCGGCAGAGATTGCCGCTCATGCGTTCGCGGATCTCATCGTCGTCGAGGGTGACGTGCTCAGCGGTCAGATCAGCGCTCACCGCGCTGGGCCAACCGGCCTGGGCCTCGCGCAGCATGCCGAGCGCCGAGCAGAGCTGCCCCGGGGTACAGTAGCCGCACTGGAACGCATCGTGCGCGATGAATGACTGCTGGAGGGGATGCAAGTGCTCACCGTCGGCAAGCCCCTCGATGGTGACGATCTGGGCGTCCTGGTGCGCGACGGCAAGTGCGAGGCAGCTATTGACGCGTCGGCCGTCGAGCAAGATGGTGCAGGCCCCGCACTGCCCGTGGTCGCAGCCCTTTTTGGAGCCGGTGAGTCCGAGCCGCTCGCGCAGCGCATCCAGCAGCGTCGTGCGGGTATCGACAGACAGCTGGTGTGTCGCTCCGTTCACTCGCAGGGTTCCTTTTTGTGCGGCAGGCCGTTCCTGCCTAAAAGCAGCCTGCACCTGCCCGAAGGCGAAATCGCCCGCTCGCATGGTCTCTCGCGTTCATCCTGGCGAACATGGCGTCAATTCTAGAAGCTGTTCGCTCAGCGATCAATCGTCGCCATGATCCAATCGGCGTAACGCTGCCCCGAGACTTTTCCCGGCGCCAAAGCGTCGTCGAGCACCTTCATCTGTGCGGGATCAAGCTGGACGGTCGCGGCGGCCACATTCTCTTCCAGATAGTTCCGGCGCTTGGTGCCAGGGATCGGCACGATGTCCCCGCCCTTGTGCAACAGCCAGGCAAGCGCGATCTGCCCAGGCTTGACGTTCTTAGCTGTGGCGATCTCGAATACGACCTTCGCCGCTTTCACATTGGCGTCGAAGTTCTGGCCCTGGTAGCGTGGATCGGTCCGCCTAAAATCACCTTCCGAATACTCTTCCGCGCGCTTGACCTCGCCGGTCAAAAAGCCCCGGCCCAGGGGAGAAAAGGGCACGAGGCCGATGCCTAGCTCGCGCAGAACCGGGAGTATCTCCGGCTCCAGATGCCGTTCCCAGAGCGAATATTCGCTCTGGAGTGCAGAAACCGGATGGACGGCATGGGCGCGACGGATGTTGGCTATGCCGGCCTCGGAAAGACCGAAAAATCGTACCTTCTCCTCGGACACGAGCGGGGCGATGTCGCAGTCCTGGCAATAGACCCCGCTCAAGTCGCAGCCGCGGACGACCTGGCTGGCTGTCGTGGAAGCTCCCAAGCCGGAGCCGATGGGAGTTTGTTGGGTCAACAGAAGAAACCTCCTTGAAAATGTTCTTAAGGATATTATTCCTTGAAAAGGTAAAACGAAATAGACCGTTCCTGCCTAAAACTTGCCTAAAGCTGCAAATTGTGGGTACAATTTAAAGTGACGTATGGAATGAAGGAAACGAGCGGATAGGTGGAAGTTCCGTTGCCAAGAGGACTTGTAAATCAAGGCGAGGTAAAAATAAATGTTGGAACAAAAACTCAAACCCGTAGCTTTCTTTGAAGAGAGCATCTCGATTCATCAGAAGGTATTGGATCGACTCATTGCGATGACCGAGAGGATTACCACCGCAGAGGGAAGCACTCAAACACTCATCCCGTTTCTTTCTATTTTCCGAACTAGTCATCAAACTCCGCTGATTCCAAGTGTGTTGACTCCTTCATTTTGTCTTATTCTCCAAGGGACAAAGAAACTGCATCTCGGCCAAGACATTCTTTATTATCACGCAGGCGATTACCTGGCGTCTGTGATTGATATGCCTGCATCCGCACAAGTCGTCGGTGCCACAAAGAAGTCACCTGAGATCGGTCTCCGCATTGATTTTACGACGAAAGAAATCGCTTCGGTGGTGATGGAGGCTGAAATCAACGTGAAACCAAAGGATAAAAAGCTGAACACCGCAGCATTCATTGGCAGATCCGATGCCGACCTTTTAGACGCATTTCTCAGGCTCCTCAAGCTTCTTGACAAACCCAAAGAAGCTCGCTTTCTGTCCGCACTCATCAAGCGGGAAATGATTTTTCATTTACTCTCAGGAGACTCTGGGCACTTATTTTTCCAACCGGTGCTCTTTGACCAGCAAGCCAACGGAGTTGGCAAAGCCATCGCGTGGATCAAAGACAATTACGCGCGTTCATTTACCGTTGAGGAACTCGCAAAAGTAAGCAACATGAGCGTCTCGGGACTCCATCATAAGTTCAAGGCCATCACGACCATAGGTCCCTTACAGTATCAGAAGCAACTCCGCCTTCAGGAAGCAAGACGCCTCATGCTGAGTGGTTCGATGGATGCAACGACGGCTGCTTTGGAAGTTGGCTATGAAAGTCCATCGCAATTTAGCCGAGAATACCGTCGGCTTTTTGGACTGCCGCCTCTTCAAGATATAAAAGCGGTGCGAAAAAGTTCTCGGTAGGACCACATTAAGATATTGTTGGCGAACTCGGCGACGTTGGCCCCACCCCACCCCGCGGGCGCGATTAATCGCGCCTCTACGCATTGGCCATCGCTTCGCTCGGCATTCCTGGGCAATTCGCCAACAATATCTTAGGTGGTTGTACCCAATGCGTTGGCTGCAGCCTTTTTGGCTCCGCAAATGCCTCTGGGCTATGAAACGATGATCGATGCTCGGGTAGAAGTGACCCACCTCTTTGCCACTGAGGACCGTGCGGTGGTCGAATGCATTCTTCGTGGCACTCACAGCGGTCCGTTGCATGGCCCTGCTGGCGCTCTGCCGCCAAGCGGTCGGTCAATGAGGCTCCAGGCTTGCGAGGTGTTCCAGGTCAGCAACGGGATGATTGTCAGCCACCACACGTACTACGATATGCTGGGTCTGCTCCAACAGCTCGGCGCTCTCCCTGCAGCAGGGTAGGGGAGCAGCTAGCTCATCTTCCACAAGATCAGCCAGGAGTTCAGTGGCCTGCTGCTGGACTCCTTTGGCTTCAGTATCCAGTCGAGGTTGGGTTCCATCATTCCCCATCATCTTCTTTCAACAACCCTGATCTCCTCCTCTGTCAACCCATACAAGCGGTACATCACCTGGTCAATCAGCCTATCAGTCCGAGCCAGTCTCTCCTTGAGGGGTAGCACCCTTTGCAAGCTCTCCTCGTACATCTTCTTAATCCTGTCAACTAGACTCGCATCGCTCAAACTCACACTCAACTAGAACTGCCACTCTGAAAGAGAACAAGGCAGCCTCGACAAGTTTCATACCGGGTGGTGCGGCTGTGGCGCATGGTTTCTTGGCATCCTTTGGGAAGAGCACAACAGTCTGTGAAGCCTCATGAAAAGAGTTTGCAAAAACGCCCTCAGTTCGGCTCCGCTTTTCTGCAAGAGAACTGAGGGCATGTGGCTCTCTAGCTCCGCTCCAGGAAGAGCAAACGCGTCCCTAAACCGATGAGAACACTTCCCGTCAGAAAGCTGAGTGCAGAGGCAATGCGGGGTTGTGTTGCAAGTTTCTCCCCCAAACTTCCAGAGAGAAAAGCGTATCCCCCATAAATGCAGAGACAGATCAGGGTAAAGGTGAGGCCAAATGCTGTCATTTGCCAGGGAACACTGCCTAGATGGGGATTGACGAACTGTGGGAGCAATGCGGCAAAGACCAGGATGCCCTTCGGGTTGAGCATGCTCGTGAGGATTCCTTGTTGCAGAATACGTCCAGGAGGAGCAGGATTGACCGCACCCAGAGAAAGCGTGCCACCGTGTTTGCTCAGGAGGGTGCGTATGCCCAGATACACGAGGTAGAGCGCTCCCGCGTAGCGGACGATGTCAAAGGTAATGGCTGATGATTGCAGCAATGCAGACAATCCAAGTGCCGCAAGCATGGTATAGATGAGATAGCCGATGCAGATCCCCACCGTCGAGAGCAAGGCTGCCCTTTTCCCTTGCGCCATCCCGCGTGTTGTGATATAGATCACATCAGGACCGGGCGTCAAGGCAAGGACGACGATAATGCTCGCAAAGAGTAGGAGATTGGAAAAAAACATGGCTGAGATCCCTCCTCATTCCAGAACTCTTGAGGTCAGTCGGTATGATTGAGAAGCATAGCAAAGCCAGCGGCATTGGTCTTGAACGATTGTGCACACAGGATTGGATGCAGAGTACTGAGACAGAATACGGGGTAGAATTCTTAGAGGCATGGTTTCAAGGGAATGCCTATCAGAAGCACCGCCACGACACCTATGCGATCTGCCTGACGACCACTGGCGTCCTGGCCTTCGACTACCGAGGCAACTCGGAGATCAGTATACCAGGCCAGGTGGTAGTGCTGCATCCCGATGAGGTCCATGATGGGCATGCAGGCACGGAAGAGGGCTTCGGATATCGCCAGTTGTATGTGGAACCGGCTTTGATTTTTGAAGCGATCCAGACCATGTGTCCTCATCCCTGCTCGCTGCCATTTGTACGCACGCCTGTTGCAAGGAATCGGAAATTGTCTGCCGCGATCATCAGTGCCTTTCAGGGCACCCACGAACCGCTGGCGATCGATAGTCTCATCGTGCAATTGGCAGAGGGGTTGATGGAGGCAGATCCGAGTTGCAAGCAAGTCTCCCTTCCTCGTCACCTCGATGTTGCTGCCCTGAAACGAGCACGCCAGTATCTTGACGCCCAGAAAACGCGGGTCGTCCACTCATCGGAGTTGGAGGTGGTGACCGGACTCACCCGCTACGATCTGGCCCGGCAGTTTCGGGTCATGTGTGGGACTAGTCCATACCGCTATTTGCTCATGCGGCGTCTTGACTTTGCCCGCGAACAGCTCGCCCAGAGCCGATCACTGGTCGAGGTCGCCATAGAGGCTGGTTTTGCTGATCAAGCGCATTTCAGTCGGATGTTTAAAGCCACCTTTGGGATCACGCCTGCACGTTATCGTGCACTGAGAGTGCCTGAGCGTTCTCAGTACGCAACCGCAGAAAAAAGAAACGGCATGTCTACTGGATGAAGAACGCAATTTACAAATTCCAGAGGAAGGATACCAGATGGAGAGCGCTTTTCCCAGTGGTACATAAGCCCGCTCCTGATCTGATAGACTGAACTTCGATGATGTAAATTGGACGTCTTTCGGGAAGATGAAGCCGTTGAAACGTGTCTCGCATTGTCGAGTCGGTGTGTGGGCTCGGATCTCCGACCTCCCGATGGCTGGGCCCCCGCAGGGGTCCAGCTGGCGGATGGTCAGTTGATGGCGGCGCGCTTGAGCACGTGGACGGAGACCGCAGTGAGGGCGAAGGCTCAGAGGGCAGCCGGCGCTCAGCCTGAGCGCCGCTCTCGCGGTCGTGCTAGCCAAGTCCTCCATGTGCGTCTTTCTTTAGAAGAACCGATACGACCCGATCACCGTCACCTGTTCGGAGATGGGTGGCTCGGCCATCCAATTCTTGAGGTTCTCCTGGAATGCTCGAAATTCCGGCAATGTGGGGAGAGGGTTGTGTTATCCACCCCCGGAGCCTCCGCATCTCGGATCAGGAGCTACCAACTCTGGCTGCCTGCCACCTGCCTGGTGGTGGCATTGAGGCGGTTGAAGAGGTTGGTTGTGGCGATCATGAGGATCAAGGCCGCGAGTCCCTGCTCGTCGTAGTGCCGGGCGGCCTCGTCCCAGATCGAATCTGGGACCGGGTCGGCCCGGTCGGCAAGCCGGGTGACGGCCTCGGTGAGCGCGAGGGCGGCACGTTCGGCGTCGGTGAAGTAGGGTGCCTCCCGCCAGGCCGCCACGGCGAAGAGGCGCTCGTCTGTTTCGCCTGCCTTCTTGGCGCTGCGTGCGCCCGAGTCAACGCAGAAGCTACAGCCATTGATCTGGCTCGCGCGCAGGTGGACAAGCTCAAGCGTCGCCGACGGCACGCCGCCCTTTCTCGTGGCCTTGAGCAGGGCTTGTATGGCATTTGCGGCGTCAGGAAGGATCGTTGCTGGGTTGCTCATTCGTGTTTGCATGATACATCTCCTTCAGGTGTCGGAACTTCACCAGGATGCTCTCACATCCAGGCAAAGACATCACAAATTTCTTGACTTTTAGGTTTGATCTTGACGGGGTCGCCCATTGGGAGTTAGTCTCCCTGTCACATCGGGTGGGTTTCCCTCGTCACTACAATGACGGAACGCGACGAAAGAATGTGACCGATGGACGAAGGTGAGTCTCGCTCGTCTCTACTATGAGAGAACAAAATAAAGGAATATAACTGATGGACGAACACGAATGGTTGGCGGAGCAATTCGAGGCCAACCGGAGCCACCTGCAGGCGGTGGCCTACCGGATGCTCGGCTCGCTCTCCGAGGCGGACGACGCCGTACAGGAGTCCTGGCTCCACCTCAGCCGCTCCGACACGAGCGGCGTCGAGAACCTGGGCGGATGGCTGACCACGGTGGTCGCGCGGATATGCCTCGACATGCTACGCTCGCGCAACTCGCGGCGCGAGGAGCCTCTGGAAGCGTCCGTGCCCGAGCCAAGCACGAGCCGTGAGGGTGGGATCGACCCCGAGCAAGAAGCGCTGCTGGCCGACGCGGTCGGTCTCGCGCTGCTCGTGGTCCTCGACACCTTGACTCCCGCCGAGCGCCTCGCGTTCGTGCTGCACGACGTATTCGCCATGCCCTTCGACGAGATCGCTCCCATCGTGGAGCGCTCCCCGACCGCGACAAGGCAGCTCGCGAGTCGCGCACGCCGCCGGGTGCGGGGAGCGACAACG
>WNFT01003649.1_pt1 | contig 13388 bp, 11 predicted proteins | sample 5400191 | NCBI WGS metagenome assembly WNFT01 (sample SAMN13153359, study PRJNA577476) | soil metagenome | isolation source: 80 cm saprolite under Madrone tree | place: USA:California | collected 2016-06-14
GAAGGAGAGAAGGTTCGGGCGGCCTTAAATCGCCGAAGAGCGTATCGTGCGGTGCTGATTCGATTGGAGCGGTCCTGGTTTTCATTGTGGGGAATTCATCCGGCGGCGAGATCGTTTTCGGATTCGCATCTTCGGTGGCTTCAAAATTCGGCGAACGAGTAACCACGGACACCGCCGCGGAAGACTCCCTTACGGGATCTTCGGCCGCGTCGACGTGTTCTGCGCCAAGTTCGCTCAGAAACTTCGTGTGCTCTCGCAAAGATCCCAACAACTCGGAGATTTCGTTGACCGTTGAATCGTAACTCATGACTTACCTTCCACAACTTTCGACCGCACCATATTGATCGGCTGGTTGGCCTGGCGCAACTTTGCCAACTCGTCGAGGATTCGATGCGCGGTTTCCAACTTTGACATCAAGGGTAATTCGATTGGATTGGGATTATCGCGAAGCAGAATGACCACCTGGTTAGTTTCGGATTCAAAGGTTGAGCCCGGGCGCGAAACATCATTCGCCACAACCGCGTCGAGATCTTTGCCGATCAGCTTTTCACCTGCATGCTTTAACAAGTCGTTTGTTTCTGCAGCGAAGCCGACGATTAGCTGACCATCTCTTCGCGACCGAGCGACTTCGCCTAGAATATCGGGGGTGCGTTCAAGTGTTACCTCAAGCCTTTCTTCCGATTTCTTGATTTTCGTTTTTGACGTCTTCCTTGGCCGATAGTCGGATACGGCCGCGGCGGCGATGAAGATGGTAGCGTCACTGACCTGATTCGCAACCGCGGCATACATCTCGTCGGTGCTTTCAACTCGGATAACCTGCATCCCATTCGGCTGGGGGACGCTTGCAATGCCCGCCACAATAGTGACGTCCGCACCGCGAGCGCACGCCGCTTCTGCCAACGCAAAACCCATTCGTCCCGAAGAACGGTTCGAGATAAAACGAACGGGATCGATTGGCTCGCGTGTGGCTCCGGCGGTGATCAATATTCGTTCGCTAGTTAGATCTTGCTTGATGGACTCAACGGACTGAGTGGAGTGCATCGACTCAATAGAGGCTCGATCTGTTCCGGCTGTTTGCGTTTTTGACTCGCGCAGAATCTTTAGCGCGACAGAGACAATCCTATCTGGTTCAGTGAGCCTGCCGGGTCCAATCGTTTTGCAAGCCATTTCACCTTCATCAGGCTCGATGATGTGAACGCCATCTTCGCGCAGCGTCTGCAGATTGCGTTGCGTTGCCGGGTTCTGCCACATCACCGTGTTCATCGCCGGTGCGATCAGCACGGGAGCAGTGCACGCCAAATATGTCGAAGTCACAAAATTATCGGCTATGCCGTTGGCCATCTTGGCAATTACGTTGGCCGTCGCAGGAGCTATCAAGAACAGATCGATCGTTTGTGAAAAGGTGATGTGCGCGATTGGATCCGGGTTATCAGGAGAATAATCGTCGACAATCACGTACGAGTCCGACAGCGCCCGGAACGTCAAGGGCCGAACGAATTCGCAAGCGTGCCGCGTCATTGCGACTCGTACTTCGCATCCGAACTGCTGCAACCCACGCAGGACTTCGATAGCCTTGTATGCCGCAATGCCACCGGTCACGCCGAGGCCGACTCGTGGTCCCAAGGGCTTCTTCTCATCATCCATCACGAAATTGAAATGTAACATCGCTGAATTGCTCGTGCAATATAGAGAGCCCGGCGGAGGAGTACAATCTCCGCCATTAGCAAGAAAGAACTGGCTTGTAAGAGCTTCCGTAAGTTAAAGTGACCACCGCCAAGGATAGTTAGCCAGTGGCGAATTACCGTAACCTCGAGGGGTATATTCCATGCCTTATTTAAAAAGTCTACCGCGCCTTTTATTCGCGCTTACGATCGTGCTTGGCGTCAGTGCCGTCGGCGTCGCTCAACGTTCGCTTGGCAACAGGTCGATGAACGACAACTCGAACTTTGGACCAGTCATGCAAGCATATCTTGGCTATCTGGCTAATGAACAAGAGGTCGTCGACGATCGAATTAGCCGAAAAGAGATCAGCGCCGCGTATTATCACCGAAACTCAAATCGTATTCGGGCGCTGCGGACGATGGCGATTAGACTGGTGGGTCAGAGCGGAAACGACTACGTACCCGAACTCGAGGCCGTAGCGCCGGACGAACTGCGGACCCTATTTGAAAGGCCGCCAAATGCCGGGGCTCTTCACCCAAACGCCATACTCGCGAATAAATTCAAGTTCCTGGCGACTGTTCATTCGGGAGAAGCCTTTTACGTTTTCGCGCGGCTGGATCCTTATGAACAGGCAGATCTCATGAAGCGAGAAGGAAAAACTTCGACCGCGAGATCGGACGACCCGAGCAAGGGAACTGCAGAGGGCCAGCGTGTCGGCCAGACCACAATCCGGCCCAGACGCGTCGTTCCACGATAGAATGCATGGGATCTCAGCGACGCTCTCAACCTCCAGAATCCCCGCTTTGCGCCTTTGCGACGGCGCTAAATGCGCCAAAAACACAGAATTTTGACAGGCAAATGGGAAAAAAGCTCTTTACAGAGACTCGGGGCCGTGGTATCTTCCCCCGAAAGCTAGTTAATACCATAGCTTGAATCAGGTAATTATTGACATAAGGGGCAGTATTCGTGTAAAAAGGGCAAGGATTAGAGGGCTCTCAACGGCCCCAAACACGCTTTACTGTTTTGGCATCTCGCGCGCGCGAGGTGATTGAGTGGAGACGGGTTAGTGGTTTCCGTCTGCTGTGGCTGTTAATGATCGCAGCACGCTTCCACAAAACTTGTTCACTGGTACGGGAGGAAATGATGATTAGTAGAACTTGGAGCCGTAAGTCCATTGCGTTCTCTGTCTCGGTTGCGGTGTTAAGCGTTTACTCGATGGTAGCACTGGCGACGCCAGGGCAGAAGGCATCGGGCGAGCTTTCGGTTTCCGGGCAAGTCACTGTTAATGGCCAGGCCGCCATTTCAGGCGCCACGGTCTTCTCTGACAGCGTAATCGCGACCGCGGCAAACAGCAGTGCGACGATTAGCCTTGGTAAACTCGGCCGCGTTGAGTTGTTACCAAACTCGAGCGCAAAGCTGAGCTTTAGCGAGGGAAATATTTCCGCGTCGCTTGATGCGGGCCGAATTCAGATTTCCACGCTGTCTGGCGTTTCTGCAATCGTGACGACGAAGGACGGCAATGCCGTTGCCGATGCGCATCAGGCTGCGACGTTCATGGTAGACGTCGAATGTGGAAATACAATCGTTGCATCGCAAGGCGGTTCGGTTGAGTTGCGCGCAGGCGGAGGCACAAAGGCCGTCGCGGCGGGAACCTCGGAATCCGCAGGCACACCCCAACCGGGCACTCGTTGCACCAGGCTGACCAAAACAGAGACTTTCGGGCACCTAAGCGGTGGTGCGTTGGCTGCTTTGTTGCTCGCTGCCGGGGGAGCCATAGCCGCAGCGATTATCGCTACGACGCATAACAACAATTTGAACTTTGGCGGCTCGGTTACTGTAGTCAGTCCGACCAGATAATCTTTCGCCCAATCCAATTTGGTAACGCGCAGAACGCGCGCTATTATGAGTGGAACTTTGCGGGTCACGCGCTGATGGCGCGCGTGACCCGTAATTTTGTGAAGGACCGTTTAGACGGTTTTTGGACAAATAGGTAATGCACATTGCTGTTATTGGGTCTGGTTACGTTGGGCTAGTCACTGGGGCATGTTTTGCAGAGTTCGGAGACGATGTTACTTGCGTAGATATTGATGCCGAAAAGGTCGCTCGACTTTCTCGCGGCAAGACTACCATCTACGAGCCCGGGCTCGATCAACTAGTCAAGAAAAATTTACAGGCTGGCCGTCTTCGATTCACCACAGACATCGGATCGGCAACTGAGCAGTCTCTGGTCGTCTTTCTGGCAGTGGGCACGCCGCCCAAGGCAGACGGAGCTGCTGATCTAACCTTCATTGAGGGCGCTGCGCGGGAAATTGCCGAACACCTTCACAGCTACAAAGTAATAGCGACAAAGTCTACGGTACCAGTTGGGAGCGGAAGACGACTGGCGACGCTTGTTCGCGAGCATCTGCCGAAAGCGGTCGAATTCGGCGTCGTTTCTAACCCTGAATTCCTGCGCGAGGGCGCGGCGATCAGCGACTTCATGCGGCCCGATCGGGTGGTAATTGGCGGGGACGACGAACAGGCCATTGCCATTATGCGCGACCTTTATCGTCCTCTATACCTGATTGAAACACCGTTCGTTATCACGTCACTTGAAGGCGCGGAGATGATCAAGTACGCAGCCAATGCCTTTCTGGCCACGAAGATCTCCTTTGTCAACGAGATTGCCAATCTCTGTGAGAAGGTCGGCTGCGACGTGCACGAAGTGGCCAGAGCTATCGGCATGGATCGGCGGATCGGATCCAAGTTCCTTCATCCGGGTCCGGGCTTTGGCGGTTCCTGCTTCCCCAAAGATACACGTGCCCTCGCCGCGATTGGCCGTGAATTCTCCAGTCCCATGCGAATCGTCGATGCGGTTATCGAGGTAAATGAGCAGCAGCGTCTATCCATGGTGCCAAAGATCGAAATCCTCGCGGGCGGACTGCAAGACAAACGGATCGCCGTTCTGGGATTAGCTTTCAAACCCGAAACGGATGATATGCGCGACGCGCCGTCGGTCGAGATTATTCGCGAGTTGATTCATCGCGGGGCAACAGTGAGCGCTTATGATCCGGTTGCCCGGCAAGAGGCGCAAAAGATTCTCCCCGAGATCGAATTTGCCGAGGATGAATATTTTGCTGCGGCAGGCGCCGACGTTCTCGTGTTCATGACTGAATGGAATCAATTTCGCGCGCTCGACATGGAGCGTATTCGCACCTTGATGAGAGTCCCCAGGATTGCCGACCTGCGGAACATCTATGAACCGGCCGACATGCGTAACCTGGGATTCAAGTACGTTGGAGTTGGACGCTAAGGTTTCTAAATGGCGCTTTCAGGAATAGCTCTGGTTACTGGTGGGGCCGGTTTCATTGGATCTCATATCGCGGCGGCACTCGTCGGGCAAGGCGCGCGCGTGCGCATAATTGACGATCTCTCTACGGGCCACCCCGAGAATATTTACGAGATTGGCGGTAAGGTTGACTTCGTTCACGCCAGCCTCGCGGACAATAAGAAGCTCGGTGGCGCCCTTGAGGACGTCGAGTTGGTTTTTCACGAAGCCGCTATTCCTTCAGTACCGCGCTCAGTTGAGAAGCCCGTCGAAACGCACGAAGCCAGCGTCAATGCTACTTTCTCACTCTTGTTAGCGGCTCGAGACAAAAAAGTGCGCCGCGTGATTTATGCCGCATCCAGCTCGGCATACGGCGATCAGCCGCAATCGCCAAAGCGGGAAAACATGCGGCCGGATCCTCTATCGCCCTACGCAGTAGCGAAGTTGGTGGGAGAGTACTATTGTCAGGTTTTCAGCCGTGTTTACCGGCTGGAGACGGTATCATTGCGTTATTTCAATGTATTCGGGCCGCGCCAGGATCCGAGTTCACAATACTCAGGTGTAATCTCTCGATTCATCAGCGCGCTGCTCAACGGTGAGCGGCCGGTGATATACGGCGATGGCGAACAATCGCGCGACTTCACCTATGTCTCAAACGTAGTCGATGCCAATCTGCGCGCTGCTGAATCTGTTGCCGCGATTGGTCGTGTAGTCAATATTGCCAACGGTCGAAGCGTGACAATCAATCATGTGCTTGAGCTCTTGAAAGAACTAACGGAGCGGTTCGACGTAACGGCCGAGCATGCGCCGCCACGAACCGGGGATGTTCGAGACAGCCTTGCCGATCTAACACTTGCGCAATCGCTACTTGGATACAACCCGAGCCTGGGGCTAGAAGAAGGAATGCGCCTGACGCTCGACTGGTGGAAGACAAACCGTTATCGCGGCGTGTCTGACGGGTGACTGGTTGCGTTGGGCTCTGGTTTGGTTAATGGCCCTGCGAAAGCTTACCGATCAGCGTGAACATCGGCAGGTACATCGCGATCACGATCGAACCGATAGTAACTCCTAGAAACCCAATCAAGGCCGGTTCAATTAGCGTTAACAGGTTGGCAATCGCGGCGTCCACTTCCTGTTCGTAAAAGTCCGCGATTTTTCCCAGCATTGAATCAAGCGCGCCTGTTTGCTCTCCGATACCAATCATTTGAGCAACCATGTGAGGAAATATCTCGGCGGCCCTAAGCGGCTCGACAAAACTCTTACCCTGCTCCACGCCGGCCCGAATGCTGAACATCGCTTCCTCGATCACCATGTTTCCAGCGGTGCGGGCTGTGATATCCAGTGATTGCAGAATGGGTACCCCCGAAGATAGAAGGGTAGAAAGCGTTCTGGAGAAACGCGCGACGGCGATTTTCAGAAAGATGGAACCAATGATCGGAACCTTCAGCAGCAGTGTATCGATTCGCTTTCGCCCGCCGGGAGTTTTGTAATAGAAGCGCAGCGCAATCACGGCTCCTATGACGAAGCCCAGCACAGAAAGTCCTCCCCAACCCGCGAGGAAATTGCTGAACCCGACAACGATGCGCGTGGGCAACGGCAGAGGTTCGCCGGGACCGAGCAGGCCAAGAAAGATCGTTTGAAACTGAGGAATCACCACGATCATGATTACGACGACCGCTAATATAGCGAGCAGAATTACAGCGGCGGGGTAGATCAGCGCCGAAATAACGTCGCGCTTCAACTTGACAATTTTTTCAATGAAAGTCGAAAGGCGTTGCAGAATGAGATCGAGGATACCACCCGTCTCGCCGGCTTCGACCATATTTGCATAGAGCTGGTCGAACACTCTGGAGTGTCTGGCCATCGCCGCTGCCAAAGTTGACCCTTCCTCAACGTCCTGACGAACTTGGGCCAGGACTTGCTGGAAGTACTTGTTCTGCTGTTGCTGCGAAAGAATGTCGAGGCACTGGACCAGCGGCAAACCGGCATCGATCATGACTGAAAACTGGCGAGTAAAAATCGCCAGGTCTTTCGATTTAACTTTCTTTCGGCCGGCAAGTTTAGGGATACCGATTTCTCGGCCCTTTTCTTTTACCGATGTCAGCGTTACTTGTTCGCGGCGCAGAACTTGTCGTAGGGCGTCGCGATTGTCTGCGACGCGTTCACCCATTACGACCTCGTTCAGGCGGTTGCGGCCCTTAAACACGTAGGTTGGCATTTCTCGGCACTCCGTTTCTGTTTACTTGTTTTCTTTAAATATGGCTTCCGATCTGGCGAAAACCGCGCGACTTTACTTGCGTGAGAGGATTCGACTCGTCTGCCCATAACCAGCCGGCATTCCCGGCTTTGGCAGTGAGCCATTGCCGCCATTTAGGCCGAGACCCCGATCGATCAGATCGCGCAGTTCATTGATGTTCGACGTGCGCTGCATCGCGGTCTCTCTGGTGATTTGGCGCTTGTGAAAAAGCGATGCCAGGGATTGATTGAACGTTTGCATGCCGTGGATGTCCTGTCCCGTTTGCATCATCGAATAGATCTGATGCACCTTGTCCTCGCGAATGAGGTTTCTAATTGCCGAATTTGGAATTAGGATCTCCATCGCCAGTACTCGACTTCGTCCGTCGGCGCGTGGCAGCAATGATTGGCAAAGAATGCCTTCGAGGGTCAGAGATAATTGGGCGCGGACTTGCGCCTGTTGCATGGAAGGGAACACATCGATGATGCGGTTGATGGTTGAGACCGCTGAGTTGGTGTGCAGCGTGGCGAAAGTAAGGTGACCCGTTTCGGCGATACGCAGTGCCGATTCGATCGTTTCAAGATCGCGCATTTCGCCGACCAGTACGACGTCGGGATCCTGTCGCAGCGCCGTACGCAGAGCCTGAGCAAAACCCTTGGTGTCAGCATTGACCTCGCGTTGATTAACGATACAGCTCTTATGATTGTGAAGAAACTCGATCGGGTCTTCTATCGTGAGAATGTGTTCGTGGCGCTCCTTATTTATCTTATCGATTACAGCTGCCAGCGTCGTCGATTTTCCAGATCCGGTTGGTCCAGTCACGAGCACCAGGCCTCGAGGCTTGTTACATAATTCTTTAACTACGGGTGGCAGACCTAACTCTTCGAAGGTTTTGATTTCGTAAGGAATGGCGCGGAAAACCGCGCCAACCGCTCCTCGTTGATTGAAGATATTCGCGCGAAAACGCGACAGGCCTTTGACGCCGAAGCTGAAGTCAAGCTCAAGATTCTCTTCAAAACGATGCTTCTGCGCGTCAGTTAGAACTGAGTAGGCCAACTGCTTCGTTTCGGAAGAGGTCAAGGGGCGGTATCCATCTAAAGGGCGAATCTCGCCGTGTACGCGAACGAGAGGCGGGGTGCCCGTGGTGACGTGAAGATCTGAGCCGCCCAGTTCTGACAGCCGGTGAAGGAGTTCCGAGAGTGAAACTTGCGGTGGATTTTCCATGTCCGTTTTTCCTTTAGCTAATCGAGTGCTCTTGCTGATGAAGCTCGGGCTACTTCATAGCCGTTCGGTTTGCATCCATCGGGCGGAAGCCTCCAATAAATTTCTCGGCGTCGGCAGCCAGTTTCTCAGTAAGCCCCGTTGCCGAATGAGTCGTAAGAGAATAGATTCGGCCGTTGACCTCGGTGAAATAGAAGTTCCAAACCTGTTCAGGCTTCTCGCTGTTCGCAGGCGTTTGCGCAATGACCTCAAACACTCGATGGCCGGCGATCTCGCGCTGTCGATCATTGACGACCCAACCGCCGGCGCTGATCATTTTGTCAATCACCGTGCGTCTGAGATCCGAGAACGGAAGCCCGGCCAGGTTGTCTCTTTGCTCACGGCCGACGAGTTGATTTGCATTGCCAGGTGCGGCGGCCACGACTGCTAGTGTCGCTTGAGTAGGCGTTCCACTGGAGGCGATACGGAAATTTGCCGTGCCTTTAGTCGCCGACTCGGCCGACCATCCGCTCGGAAGCGACATGGTGAACGCGCCATCTTTGTAAAGCCCTTCGGGTAACGCCAGCGACGGAATAGCCGCGTGATTGTCCGCGACCGCTTTCGATCCAGGCGACGTAACGCGATTCCGCGCCTCGGCAGCCAACGCTCGCCTTCTCGCAAGCAGAGCTTGACGCCGGCGCATCAACGCGCGATGCCGCCGCCACCACGCTCTCGAGTGGTGATGGAAGCGTTGCGAGCGCGCGGCCAATTGAGATCTCAGGTTATGCGCCGTGGAAATCGCAAACGGCAGCAGAACCACGATGGAAACGAGTAAACTTAACGATAGAACAATTCGACGCCACATACTTCACCCCTTTCATGCCACCGTCTCACGAAGAACTTCCTCGATGGTGGTAACCCCATTTCTTATTTTTTGGAGACCGGATTCGCGAAGCGTGATCATTCCGTCTTCAATCGACTTCTTTCTTAACTCCAGAGCCGACGCCCCGATCAGAATTAATTCGCGAACTTCATCAGTTATCTCCATTACCTCATAGAGTCCGATCCGGCCTTTGTAGCCGGTGTCGTTACAACTCGGGCAACCTTTGCCCTTATATGTCTTTAGCTTTTTCGCTTCTTCCGGCAGAAAGCCGATTTCGACCAGCGCTTCGACGGGTGTGGGATGTTCTTTTTTGCAGTCCTTGCAAATGCGCCGGATTAGTCGCTGAGCCTGTATGAGGTTTACGCTCGTGGCTACCAGGAAGGGCTCGATTCCCATGTTCATGAGCCTCGAGATGGTTGAAGGAGCATCATTCGTATGGAGGGTTGAGAGAACTAAGTGGCCCGTGAGCGCTGCCTTAATCGCAATCTCCGCAGTTTCAAAGTCACGAATCTCGCCGACCAGGACAATGTTCGGATCCTGTCGCAGAAAGGACCGTAAGGCCGCGGCGAAGTTCAGGCCAATCTGTTCTTTCATCTGCACCTGATTAACGCCCGGCAAATTGAATTCGACCGGATCCTCGGCCGTCATAATGTTCGTGTCGACTGTGTTCAGAGATTGCAGCGCGGAATAGAGAGTGTTGGTTTTGCCGCTGCCGGTCGGCCCCGTAACGAGGACCATGCCATAAGGCTTCGAGATGTTGCGCTGGAACTTCACGAGAGATTCAGGCTCAAACCCGAGGTTAGTCATGTCGAGCATGAGCTTCTCTTTGTCCAACAGACGAAGCACCACCTTCTCACCGAAGAGCGTGGGCAGTGTCGATACGCGAAAATCGAGTTCGCGCGATCGCGAATCGACCTTGATGCGGACCTTAATGCGGCCGTCCTGAGGCAGGCGCTTCTCTGAGATATCTAACTTGGACATGATCTTGATGCGGGAGATTAAGGCGTCGCGCATCTTCAAAGGCGGGTGCATTACGTCGTAGAGCACGCCGTCAATGCGAAAGCGAATGCGCAACTCTTTCTCGTAAGGCTCGACGTGAATGTCAGAGGCGCCTCGTCTGAGCGCATCAACCAACAGGACATTGACCAGGCGTACGACTGGAGCGTCCTCGCTCATCCTGGCCAGACTGGAAAGGTCAATTTCTTCGTTGTCTTCCAAGACATCGACCTCGCCATCAACTGACTCTTGATCGAACTCGAGGTTGTCGAGTGACACAAGATCCGCATCAGAGAAGCCGTTTCCGTTAGCGCCTTCGACTGCAAAATCCGGCGCCACGTGAGCAAGTTCAATCTCGCGGGAGCTGCTGTAATATCTAGCGATCGACGCCTGCACGCTAGCTTCGGCCACGACCACCGGCTCGACGTTGAGGCCAGTCATGAACTTTATGTCGTCCATCGCGAAGACGTTCGTAGGATCGACCATGGCAAGCGTGAGGGTGGCGCCTACGCGTGACAACGGGAGGACTGAGTATTTCTGAGCGACTTCCTGGGGAATGAGACGAAGCACTGAGTCGTCAATGTCAAAGAGCTCAAGATTAACGGATGGGATGCCGTATTGACGCGACAGTATGGCCGTGATCGTGTCGTCGGAAACCAGCCCGAGTTTGACGAGGTTGTAGCCTAGTCGACCGCCGTGCTCGCGCTGATAATCCAACGCCTGGCGCAAGTGCTGCGGGCTAATAAGGTTCTCGCGGACGAGAATTTCACCGAGTTTTGCTGACATTTCTGGGGTTCTAGTTTTCCGGCTTATACAAAAGATGGTGGGGATCCGGCCCAAATTGTGCTCGAAAGTGAGCCTTGCGGGACAGGCAACGATGCCAAACACCGTTGCAATGGCGATTCTAGCGTTGAACGATGAGAACTGTCAACAAAAGATTTCAGAGCTATTCAGTTTTAGATCAATAAATCTCTCCAAGGAATCGCCGGTGCCAGGTTGTGTGATTTTGTTATGGACAAAGTCTTTGTCGATATTCGATAATATTCGCCGAGTCGAACGCCGGTAAGGAGGATACAGATGCCAATCACTGCGAGACAACGAAGAGTGTTGGATTACATCAAGCGTTATTTCGAGGTGCATGGGGAACCGCCAACCATAGCCGAGATTGGCAAAGAGTTCGGCATGAGCTCCTCGGCTAGTGCCCATCATGTGGTTTCGATCCTCGAAAGGGAGGGATTAATTCGACGGATTCCGAATGTTAGTCGCGGCATTGAACTAGTGAAGGAAGAATCCACCGAGGCCAACTATGAAATTCCGTTGCTGGGAGTAGTAGCGGCGGGCGCGCCGATCGAAGCGATCTTAAATTACGAAACGGTTTGTATTCCGCGCGACATGTTGAGGTCGGGACGGATGTTTGCTCTGCGTGTGCGCGGCGACTCAATGATTGACGAGCAAATTCGTGAAGACGATTTCATCATTCTTCAATCACAGCAGACGGCGGACAATGGAAAGACAGTTGTCGCTTTAATCGATGGCAGTGACGCTACTGTGAAACGGTTTTATGGCAGCCGAAATCAGGTGCGGCTCGAGGCAGCAAATCCGCGGTACAAGCCAATAGTGATTCGGCCGCCGGAACGCGTACAAATTCAAGGCGTCGTGGTGGGAGTGGTTCGCAAATACGAATAAACTTCAGATTATTTCAGATCTCAGATTTGAGATCTCAGATTCTGCATTAAGATGTAGATCGGAAGATCATCGGTACGATCAGATCTTTGAAAGAATGTCCGCGACTTTCTTTAGATCGTCAATGAAACGCCGCTTCTGCTCGTGTCGAGTTTCATCGTCCGGGGCGCGCAGAATTGCAGATGGATGAAGGGTAGCGATGATAAAGGGCGCGAGGTCCGCTTTGATGAACTTGCCACCGTCCTTGCTGACCCGGAATTTCGATCCTAGCAGCGCCTGCGCAGCAGTGGCGCCGAGGCAGACGATCACTTTCGGCTTGACGATCTCAATTTCGGCTGCGAGCCAGGGACGACAGGCGGCAATCTCTTTAGCGTTTGGTTTTTTGTGAATGCGGCGCTTGCCTCGTGGTTCCCATTTGAAGTGCTTGACAACGTTGGTGACATAAGCTCTTTGACGATCAATGCCGACTTCTTCAAGGGCTTTGTCGAGCAGTTTGCCGGCTGGACCAACAAAAGGTTCGCCTTCGAGGTCTTCATCATTGCCGGGCTGCTCACCAACGAAGAGGACTTCGGCATTGCGAGTGCCTGCGCCAAAGATGGTTTGCGTGCCGCGCTTATAGAGATCGCAAGCTTGGCAATCGGCCGCGGCTTGGCGAAGTGCCGGCAGCGTTTTTCGATCGGGAAAGAATTCTTCGGCGTCTTTTGATTCTTTGAGATCTTCAGATTTGTCTTGACTCACTGAAATGAATCCTCCGGTGCGTGGAATTTAAATATGAAAACGGCAGTTGCGAAAAAAGAGATCGAATCAGCACTGGCCAATCGCTTTGGCGCTATTTTTGAGCGGCGTAAAAAGCATCCCGCGGAAAGTCTGCCCACGGGCGTGCCGGAAATCGATGCCGGCTTAAATGGATTCCCGCGTGGAGCGATTACAGAAATCCATGGAACGGCATCGTCGGGACGAACCAGTTTGTTGTTCTCGGCTCTGGCCTTTGCGATCGAGCAGGAAGAGACGTGTGCCCTCATCGATTGCAGCGACACTTTCGATCCTTCATCCGCAGCGAAGGCTCGGGTAGATTTCGATCGCTTGTTATGGGTCCGTTGCAGTGGCGGGCTGGAGCGCGCCTTTAAGGCGACGGATCTCTTGCTGCACAGCGGCGGCTTTGGTCTGGTCGCGCTTAACCTGGCCGACGTGCCGCCAAGAACCGCGCGCCGAATAATTTCGTCGTGGTGGTTTCGTTTCCGCCGTGCCTTGGAAAACACGCCGACCGCCCTTATTGTGATTACGCCAGTGCCTTGCATCCGCTCATGCGCCACGTTGGTTTTGGAGTTAATGAACGAAAGCATAGTCTGGCCCAGCACTGTGTCATTAGTTTTAGATAACTATGACGCAAGAGTAACGATGAGGAAAGGATCGCTTCTTTC
>WNFT01003652.1_pt1 | contig 13385 bp, 11 predicted proteins | sample 5400191 | NCBI WGS metagenome assembly WNFT01 (sample SAMN13153359, study PRJNA577476) | soil metagenome | isolation source: 80 cm saprolite under Madrone tree | place: USA:California | collected 2016-06-14
ATCGATGGCGCCGAGCGCCTCGGCGAGCCGATCGCGGCGGCGGGCGCCGACGACGGGTACGATATCGGCGCCTTGCGCCGCCACCCAGGCAATCGCCGCTTGCGCCACGCTGATGCCTTTGGGGTCGGCGACCTTGCGTAGCGCCTCGACCAGAGCGAGGTTCGTATCGACGTTGTCGCCCTGGAAGCGCGGGCTGTGGGCGCGAAAATCGCGGCCGGAGGCTGAGCCCTTCTGCCAGTGGCCGCTGATGAGACCCCGCGAGAGCACGCCGTAGGCCGTGATCGCGATGCCGCGTTCGCGGACCACGGGCAGGATCGCCTCCTCGATGCCGCGGGAGATCAGCGAATACTCGATTTGCAGGTCGCTGATCGGATGGACAGCGGCGGCGCGCCGGATCGTCTCGACACCGACCTCCGAGAGGCCGATGTGGCGAACATAGCCGGCCTTCACCATGTCGGCGATCGCCCCCACGGTCTCCTCGACCGGCACGCCCGGATCGAGCCGCGCCGGCCGGTAGATATCGATGTAGTCAACCCCCAGGCGCTGCAGCGAATAGGCGAGAAAGCTCTTCACCGCCGCCGGCCGCCCGTCATTTCCCAACCAGCCGCCGGCCGGATCGCGCAGCGCGCCGAATTTCACGCTGACGATCACGCGTTCACGCGGCACCCCTTTGAGCGCCTCGGCGATCAGCATCTCGTTGTGGCCCATGCCGTAGAAATCGCCGGTGTCGATGAGCGTGATGCCGGCGTCGAGCGCGGCCCGGATGGTGGCGATGCTCTCGTGCCGATCCGCCGGGCCGTACATGCCCGACATGCCCATGCAGCCGAGGCCGAGGGCGGAGACGGTAGGTCCGTGGGTGCCGAGGCGGCGATATTGCATGGGATATTCTCCAAATCGTGGGCCGGAGTTCACCGGCGCGATGGGAGGAGAAATACGGGCTGGTCCCGCGTTCGATAATCCGTCATTACTGAAACAGGTTGTGCGGAATATCGAACAATGATCGAACCGGACCTTGCCGACCTCAACGCCTTTGCGGCGGTCGCGCGATATCGCAGCTTTCGTAGCGCCGCGACCGTGCGCGGCGTCTCGGCCTCGACTCTGAGCGAGGCCGTGCGCCGGCTGGAGACACGGCTCGGCGTGCGCCTCCTCAACCGTACGACACGCAGCGTGACGCCGACCGAGGCGGGCGCCCGGCTGCTGGAACGCCTCGTCCCGGCGTTGAGCGAGGTTGCGGCGGCGGTCGATGCGGTGAACGGTTTCCGCGACAGCCTCACCGGCACGCTCAGGCTCAATGTGCCGACCGCCGTCGCCCGGCTGATTCTGCCTCCGATCGTGGAGGGCTTCCTGAAGGCGAATCCGGGAATCACCATCGAGATCACCACTGACGACAGCTTCATCGATGTGCTGGCCGCAGGCTTCGACGCCGGCATCCGCTATGAGGAGCGGCTGGAGCAGGACATGATCGCGGTGCCGATCGGCCCGCGAATCCAGCGCTACGCGGCGGCGGCCGCGCCCAGCTATTTGGCAGCCCATGGCCGGCCCGATCACCCGAAGGATCTGCTCAACCACGCCTGCATCCGCCATCGCTTTGCGAGCGGCGTCACCATCGCCTGGGGGTTCGAACGCAACGGTGAGATCGTGCGGATCAACCCGCCCGGACCGCTTGTCGCGACCACCATCGACTTGGAAATATCCGCCGCCGTTGCCGGGCTGGGCGTGATCAAGAGTTTCGAGGGTTATCTTGCGCCCGCCCTCGCCAGCGGTGCGCTCGTGCCCGTGCTCGAAGACTGGTGGCAGAGCTTCTCCGGGCCCTTCCTTTACTATGCCGGCCGGCGTCATATTCCGGCGCCGCTGCGCGCCTTCATCGACTTCATCAAGAGCCGTGGGCGATGACAGTCACTTGATCCGCATGAGCTCGTCGCCGCCGCAAACGCCGAGCCAGCAGCCTTCAATTCGGATGCTCGACGGGCCGATCTCGATCAGGTTTCCGGAATAGACCTTGCCGTCGTCGTCATTGTAGAGCTGACCGGACCATCTGGCGGGGCCATCATGATGCATCGAGATCAAAATTTGGACCCCGACCAGGGGTCGGTCGCGTTTTGCCGGATCAACGTTGTGCTTGTCCGTCATCGGTCGACCGGTGTCAGGATCGACTTGCGGGCTGGACTGCACGATGAAGCCGCATAAATTGCGGCCGCATGGGCTTATCCGTATTTTTGCGCCGTCCTTCGCAAGCCACAGGCCCACCGGAGACGTCAATCCAATCCCGCAACTGGCGACAAAACACGCTGCCGCGAGGATCGCCGACAACAACGAATGCATGGACACCCCCCAAACAAAAAATCGCGCCGTTGTCGCCAACGCGCGTTATGAGAGGCGAGTACTCCGCTCACATCCTATCGTCAATGGGTCTGTTGGCCGGAACTCGATGCGGCAGCGATTGAGCGCCTGTTGCGGGCCTTTTCTGCTCCCTCTCCTCGCTTGCGGGGAGAGGGTCGGAGTGAGGGGCCTGTCCACAGGGGCGGACTCGCGGAGCGTGAGGTGCCTTTCCGAAGCTCAGACTCGCGGAGAGGCCCCCTCACCCGGAATTTGCGCGAAGAGCGCGCAAATTCCGCCCCCCCGCAAGGGGGAGAGGTAAGGCTGCCCCGGCTGTCGCTTTAACTTAGCGCCAATGAGGGTCGCCCCCTACGCTATCTTTACGTCGAGCGGCAACCAAGCGGTGGCCGGCGTCGTCGCGGAATTGGCCTTGCATGTTGTGAAACTAAAGATTACCGGTCTTGAGGGTCATGTAAATGACGAACTCCGCACCCGGGACCCGATTGGCGGACTTGCCATGGTTTGGCTGGGCGGCCGGCAGGAACGGGCGGGCGGACCGTGACAGCATGAGGGCGACCTCAATGACGCGCAAGTCCCCGTGGGTCTTGTTATAGGTCCGTACGCGGATGTGCGGCCAGCCGAAATAGGTGACGACGGCGGCGAGGGCGAGGCCGGAGGCGGCGAAGAGCGGCAGCGACAGATCGAAGGGCATGGGTTACTCCCTGGGGCGCTCTAGACAGACTGTAATTTTAGATTACAAAAAAAATTACCGTTGTCAAATCGATTAGATGCCGATTAACCAGCTGGGTAAACATTCATCATTAATTAGAAATCTTCGGCTACCGGCATTGATGCCCTTGCCCGCGCTGTAATTTAAGATATCCTGTGAGGCTGTAATTTTGCTTTACGCCCTCCTCACTCCCCTGCAGGCGCGAAAGTGTAGGGAGGGGGAGTGTAATTTTTAGCAAGGAACGGCGATGACAATTTTGCCCGATGCAGTAAGGGCCTATGAGCAGGAGCTGTTGCAAAAGGCCGAAATGTTGGCGCTTGGGCTCAAGGGACTACGGGCCACAGCGCCCGACCGGGCTGCGGAGCTGCTGGAGGATATCGTGGCGCGGCTCGAGGTCGGGATGGGGCGGGATGGCGGCGTTGCCATGGTCCCGGCCGACCCGCGCGGCCGGGCGGAGCCGCGCCGCCTGGCACCGGTGGTGGTAGCGGCACGCGGCGGCGGCGCCGACGATATTGAAGATTTCATCATCGATATCCTGGCGGAAAACCCGGTCGGCCTGTCGGTGCAGGACATCGTCAGCAATCTCGACGAGGCCCAGCTCGACATCAAGCGCAAGACGCTGGTGGTGCGTCTGCATCGGATGGTCCATGCCGGCAAGCTGTCGTCGCTCGCTCACGGCCACTACATCCTGAGCGAGGCGGAACGCAGTCGACGGCGGGCGTGAACGCGCGGCGCGCCGGAGCCCCGTAGAACCCCGTAGCCCGGATGGAGCGCAGCGAAATCCGGAACCGCCCTATCCCGCCAGGCAACGCTGTTCCTGGATTTCGCTGAGTTTATCATCGGGCCGGCCGAAGGCCGGACCCGGTGGCTCCATCCGGGCTACAAGCCGCTGCCGTTCGCTACTTTTTCAAGAACACGTAGTCCGCCGCATACGGTGCCGCGAGCGTCGCGCCGGCCTTTTCGCAGGCGCCATCGATCTGGCCGCCTTGGGTATTGATGCGCTGGATTGCGGTCACGCCCGCGAGTGCGCCGGCGCCGCGCGCCTCCACGGCTTCGAGCTTGAGCCAGGGAATGTCCTTTGGGGTTGCGCCGTTGGCGCGGCCGACCGGCTTGCCGACGACACGGCTGCCGTCCGCATGCTCCCAGGTCGGGCCCAGATAATGCCGGCCGACGGTTTTGCCATCCGCAATCAGAGTCGCGACCGGCTCGCGGAATTGCCAGGAGAGTTTGCCGCCTTCGCCGGCCTTGCAGTCATAAACCTGCGCCCCCTCGGCATGCACCGTCAGCACCACGGTTTCGCCCTTGGCCGCGATGGCGTCGGGGATTTGGGCGGTTTGCGCGGAAGCCGCGGAACAGCCGAACAGGATCATGGTGAATGCGAAGCGTCCCGCAAGCATGCTATGCCTCCCTTGGATCGTCGCTGCGCGCGCAGTCTGCGCAGATGTAGGGCGGATTAGCGCAGCGTAATCCGCCATTTTCGCGACCAGAGTGGCGGATGACGCTGCGCTAATCCGCCCTACGCGAACTTCTTACGCCATCGCCTTCTTGAGGTTCTCATCGACCTTGTCGAGGAATCCGGTCGTCGAGAGCCACTTCTGGTCCGCGCTCACCAGGAGAGCGAGGTCCTTGGTCATATCGCCGGCCTCGACCGTGTCGACGCAGACCTTCTCGAGGCTATCGGCGAACTTCGCCAGCGCGGCATTGTTGTCGAGCTTGGCGCGGTGCGCCAGGGCGCGCGTCCAGGCGAAGATCGAGGCGATCGAATTGGTCGAGGTCTCGCGGCCCTTCTGGTGTTCGCGGTAATGGCGCGTCACCGTACCGTGGGCGGCCTCGGCCTCCACAACTTTGCCGTCCGGCGTGGTCAGCACCGAGGTCATCAGGCCGAGGGAGCCGTAGCCCTGCGCCACCGTGTCGGACTGCACGTCGCCGTCATAGTTCTTGCAGGCCCACACATAGCCGCCCGACCATTTGAGCGCCGCCGCCACCATGTCGTCGATCAGGCGGTGCTCGTAAGTGATCTTCTTCCTCTCGAACTCCGCTTTGAACTCGCTGTCGAACACCTCCTGGAAGATGTCCTTGAAGCGTCCGTCATAGACCTTCAGGATGGTGTTTTTGGTCGACAGGTACACCGGATAGCCGCGGTTGAGCCCGTAGTGCAACGAGGCGCGGGCGAAATCGCGAATCGAGTCGTCGAGATTGTACATCGCCATGGCGACGCCGGCGCCGGGCGCCTGGAACACCTCGCGCTCGATCTTCTTGCCGTCCTCGCCGGTGAAGGAAAGCGTGATGGTGCCTTTGCCGGGAAAGATGAAGTCGGTAGCGCGGTACTGGTCCGCATAGGCGTGGCGGCCGATGATGATCGGCTTGGTCCAGCCCGGCACCAGGCGCGGCACATTGCGGCAGATGATCGGCTCGCGGAAGATGGTGCCGCCGAGGATGTTACGGATCGTCCCATTGGGCGAACGATACATCGCCTTGAGGTTGAATTCCTTCACCCGGCCTTCGTCCGGCGTGATGGTGGCGCATTTGACGCCGACGCCCACCTGCTTGATCATTTCCGCGGCGTCGATCGTGACCTGGTCGTTGGTCCTGTCCCGGTTTTCCATGCCGAGATCGTAATAGAGCAACTCAATGTCCAGATAGGGATGGATGAGCTTGTCTTTGATGAACTGCCAGATGATCCGGGTCATCTCGTCGCCGTCAAGCTCGACCACCGGGTTCGTCACTTTGATCTTGGCCATTTATTGAGCAACCTTGTTCGAGCGCGCGAGATATCGGGATCGGGGGCCGGCGCGCGCCCGCGGATGGCGCCAACACCCGGTCCGGCGGGCGTGCCTATAACACAGGAGTCTGGGGTCGGTAATCAGCAATCAGGGCTCGGAGACGGATTTGCATGCTTGTCAGGACAATCCGCATGACCTCGCCGCTGCACCCCCCATCCGGCATTCTGTTTTGAGGGCAAGACCGGATTGGCTTCGTCGGCTTGCCAAAGGCGGCGCGAAAATACATAAGCCCGTGTAGCCCGAAAATTCACGCGGCTCCATCGTGCCGTCCGCTCCCCAAATCGATCCTGCAACCGGTCGACTGAATGACGGAGAGGAACAAGGTCGATCCGGCAAAACGCAGCTGACCCTCGTTGGGGTTGACACATAGATGCAGAAGACCCTTCTTTATCTTTCGCACGGCGGGCAGAACTATCACGACCAGACCCGCTACTCGGTGCTCACGCTGCTGGCGCTGCTACTCGAGCAGAATCGGAACGATTTCCGTATCGCGGTCTACACCGATCAGCCCGGCCGGCTTCCTGCTCACAATCTGGTCCAGGCTATCCGACTGAATCCCGAGCAATTTGCTGCTTTGCGCGGCCCGCTCGACTATGTGCACCGGATCAAGCTCGGCGTCTTGCTGCGCGCGCTAGGCGAACTCGGCGCCCCGCTGATCTACGTGGATAGCGATACGCGCTGGCTGCGAATTCCAGACGAGCCTTTTGGCGCGCTGTCCGGCAGCGTTACGCCGCCCGCCTGCTATCTGTACAAAGTCGAAGGCTCGATCTCTGCGAGCTTCTTTCCCCAATATTTTCACTTGCTGCGCGAGAAGCGGCGCAAGCTCATGGAGTGGCGGCTTCCCCACGATCCGCCGTGGACGATGTGGAACTCTGGCACGATCGGGATCCCGAGTCGGAGCGAGGGCTTCATGGAAGAGGTGCTGCGGGTCAACGACGCGCTGCTGCCTCACGTGGGCTTCCGCAACTGCGTCGAGCAACTTGCTCTGTCTCTGGTTACGGCCAGCCGGTTTGAAGTCCGCCCATTCGATGGGTACCTGGAGCACTGGTGGCGTTATGGCTCGGAGCTGCCGATCTTTCTGCGGCGTTTCTTCGATCCGCTGCCGCCCAGCCTGCCGGTGGCGGAGCAAGCGGCGCGGGCCGCGCAGTTCCGCATCATCGAGTCCGAGTTACGCGCCATCCAGAGCCGGCCAGCCAACCGCTTTGCCCGATGGCGCGCCAAAGTCTGGAACTCGTTTTACAAACGCAAAATCGACCTGCTGGCGTACGCGTTGCGCCGGCGCTTGGCAGCGATCGAGAGTATTGATTGATCGCACAGATCAGGAGCGTTGCCGCTCATGCGCCTGGGAAGGGCGGGCGGGACGCCCGTGGTCCGGGCCTTCGCACCGCCGAGGAGAGAATGCCGGGAGCCGGAACTGATCATACCCGAGAGTGGAGCGCGTTCGGCGGGCCGATCGTGGTGCTGGTGGAACCGCAGCTCGGCGAGAATATCGGCACGGCGGCGCGGGCCATGGCGAATTTCGGCCTCACGCGGCTGCGGCTGGTGCGGCCGCGCGATGCCTGGCCCAACGTGCATGCGCGCCGTGCCGCTTCGGGCGCCGATGCGGTGCTCGAGGGTGCGGCGCTTTACGACAGCCTGCCGGCAGCACTGGCGGATTGCAGCTTCGTGCTGGCAACGACCGCGCGCGCCCATGATCAGGCCAAGCCGGTGATCGGCCCGGCGGAAGCCGCACGCGAGATGGCGCCGCGGCTTGCGGCCGGCGAAACCGTCGCGGTGATGTTCGGCCGCGAGCGCTGGGGCCTCATGAACGATGAGGTCGGGCTTGCCGACCGCATCGTCACGTTTCCGGTCAATCCGGCATTCGCTTCGCTCAATCTCGCCCAAGCGGTGCTCATCGTCGCCTACGAATGGTTCAAGGCAGCGGGCGGCGCACTGCCGTTCGGGATGGCGCTGCGTTCGCCCCCCGCCGGCAAGGACCAGCTGTTTGCTTTCTTCGCCACCCTGGAGCGGGAGTTGGAGCGGGTGGAATTCTTCCGCCCCGCCGAAAAGCGCGACACCATGACGACCAACCTGCGCAATATCTTCACCCGCATGGCGCCGACGCAGCAGGATATCCAGACCTTGCATGGCATCGTGACGGCGATCGCCGAAGGCCGCAAAGGACCCGCGAGAGGCGGCATTCTGGACGGCCGGGAGGCCGGCATGCTGCGGGAGCTTTTGGCCGAGCACGGCGGCGGCCGGGTGCCGGGCGAGCGCGGGCCGGTGCGCGGCCTGTCGCGCCTGTTGCGCCGCAACCCGACTGACGCCGAGCGGGCCTTGTGGGAGGCATTGACAAAGGATCGCCGCTTCGCCGGGAAGGGCTTCAAGCGCCAGGTGCCGATCGGGCCGCATATTGTCGACATCGTGTCGTTCCCGTTGCGCGCCGTGATCGACCTTGTGCCCGAAGAGGAAAGCCCTGAGGCGACGCAGACTCGGGCCCGCAAACGGGCGTGGCTCAAGGCACGGGACTATCGGGTGTGCGCGGTGGCGGTGGGTCAGGTCGAGGCGGACGTTGCGGCGGCCCTGGAAGGGATCGCACGGGAGTTTGGGATTGGCGGGACGACGTAGGCGGAGCGCGGCGTCCCGCCCGCCTTGTCTTCATGTCATCGGAACGCGCTCTGCTAGAAAATCCCGAGCGCGTTGAAATTCGTCGCGGTGCCGCCCGCAAGCCCGGTCAGCTGGACGGTCATGAAGAAGTCCCAGCGCTTGCGCACCATGGCTTCCTTCGCGGCATCCTCGAAGTAGCCGTTGTCGACGAGCGGCATGCCCATGACGGCAATCGAAATCAGATGGACCGGGCGGTTGGCCGCCTCGCCGGAACCGCCGACGATCCCCGACGGCTGCACGTCGTTGACGGCATCGCTGCCGAGGAGCGCGATGTCGCGCTGCTTGAGCCAGGGCATCACGGAGGCGTGCAAGCCAGCCGCTTCGCGCGCCTGGGGCCACGGCCCCTTGGCGGCGCGCAGCGCCCATCGGCCGGTGCGGATCAGAACCGCGTCGCCGGGGCCGATCTTGACATTGGCAAATTTCTCCCAGGCTTCGAGATCCTCGGGATAGATTGGCGTATGCGGATCGAGCCACTCCACGCCCTTGAGCAGCGGCATGTCGACGAGGACCGCGCGCGTCGCAAAACCCGGTCCCATGCGGTCGATGGCGTTTTTCGAGCAGCCCTTTTCGGTGGCCGACGGATGGCCATTGTAGACCACGACCTTGCCGTCGCGCAGCAGGGTGTAATGACAGAGCGCATCGAGGTGCGAATTGGTGCCGTCGTGAAGGCCGTAGCTGATGGTGTCGAGCGCGCCGCGCGTCTCGCCGGGCTTGGGCGGGCCGGCCAGCCCGTACCACATCTCATGCCTGGTCGGGCCGAAGTTGAAATCGTCGATCGCCTTCTCGAGGCTCGCGAAACGCGCCAGCGAGACGACCGTTCCGTCCTTGACGAGCGTGAGCGCCTGCTTGGTCTTTTCCGGGGTCACGAGGTTGAGCGTGCCGCGCTCATCGTCTGCGCCCCACCGCCCCCAGTTGGAGAGCGATCGTTCCATCGCCACCACTTGTTCGAAGGTCATGCGGTGGACCGGCTCCTGGGTCGAGGGGTGCGGCGCGATCGGCGTTGCGATGGGCGCGGCGGTTGGTCTTGGCTCCTGGGCCGCTGCCAGACCGATCGGGCCTGCGAGCAACGACAAGCAGGCATGAGCAACGACGCCGGCGGTTAATAATGTCATTCTCGTCAACTGCGTTTTCATGGTTCCCTCCGGCGATACAAATTCGCTTATCTGCTGCCGCTGATATTCGCCTACGTCATTGCCGGGCTTGACCCGGCAATCTATCCCTATGCGAAGAAGATGGACCCGCGGGTCAAGCCCGCGGGTGACGGCGAAGGGTGAATCAACGTCATCAAGACACGGCCTAAAGCTGCCCCTTCTCCCGCCACTGCGCCTGCCATTTCGCCCGCAACCCGGCGCGATCGACGGCCTCGCCTCGGAGGTAGACCGCGTTGATCCTGCGGACATTGGCAATGTTGTCGAGCGGATTGGCGTCGAGCACGATGAAATCGGCGCTCTTGCCGGCCGCCACCATGCCGAGCTGGTCGAGGCGCAGCACCTTGGCGGAATCCCGCGTGGCTGCGACGATCATCTCCATCGGGGTGAAGCCGGCCGCCACCATGTTGTCGAACTCCAGGAGCGTGTGCAGCCCGAGCCAGCGGTTGCCGTCTCCGGCGGCGTCGCTGCCGAGCACCTGCCGCACGCCGGCGGCATGGAGCTTTCTGACATTGATGGTGTCGAAAACCGGCCGCGATGGCGCGCCCTCGCGTTTGCGCGTCTCGTACATTTGGGCACGCGCGCGGATCAGCGCCGGCGCGATGGTTTCCCGCACCAGCGGCTCGTCGAACCAGGCCGGCGTGCCGTTTTCGCCAATGAGCGACACCCGGTTTATGCCGCCGAGGTTCGGGGTAATCCAGATATCGCGCTCCTTGGCGAGCCGGATGAATTCATCGTCGACCTCCTGGTCGCGGATGCTGTGCAGGAATCCCTCGACGCCGGCGCGCACCAGGAGCTTGGCGTCGGCGAGGTCGAACACGTGGGCGATCGACGGCAAGCCCTGCTTGCGCGCCTCGTCGGCCGCCGCGGTGAACATCTCCGGCGTGAGCTTCTGCTGGCGGCCGTTACGGCTGTCGACCCAGACCTTGACGAAATCCGGCTTGTGGGGTGCGAGATCCTGCACGGCCTTGCGCGCTTGCGCGACGCTGGTGACCGCGTAAGGAACGTCGTTCCTGGATGAATCGGTGGGACCGGAGCCCGGATAGGCGAGGCCAAGTCCGACGGTGCGGATGAGCGCCGCGTTCGGAATGACTTCGGCGCGCAACTGGTAGGCGAGCTCGCCCATGTCGGTGCCGGTGCTGATGGTCGCCGCGATGCCGTGATAAGCGTATCGCTCCAGGTGGTCGATGTAGTTCTCGCGCGTGAAGTTCGCCTTCGACAATTGGCCGGTGACGGCATCGAGGAATCCCGGATGGCCGTGCGCATCGACGATCGCCGGCATCACGGTCTTGCCGGTGAGAACGACGCGCGCCGCGCCGGCAGGCGCCGCCACCTCGCCTCGTCGTCCAACCGCCGTGATGCGGCTGTTCTCGACAACGAAAGCCGCATCCTCGATGGGGGCGTTGCCGTCGCCAGTGATGAGCCGTGCGCCCTCGAACACGGTCGCGCCGGTCGGACGCGGCGCCTGACCTGCGGCTGGCCCCGTGGCGATAAGAGCCAGAACAGCGGCGAGCAATTTGTGGCGCCGGCGCATGGGACCTCCCTTCGGACATTGCTGTAGGGCGACCCTTGTGGTCGCCCAGTTTTGCCGCCCCCACCCCAGGTAGCGACGGTATCAACGGGGCCCGATCGGCGCCATCTTAAACCGTCCATTGCGTCCGTCGGCAACGGGGCGACCACAAGGGTCGCCCTACATCATCCTCGCCGATCACGCCGCCTTCCTGCGATTGATCTCCAGCCGCGCGTCGACCAGCGCGACGCCGGCGTCGATGACCGGGTGATGCAGGCCCTTCTGCGCCGCGATGAGCTGCACGAGCTTGTCGGCGCGCTCGATGTTCGGTGCGCCGTTTTGCAGCGCGCGCGCCGCCGAGGCCGGGCGCGTCAGGCTCATCGCCGCCGCGGCATATTTCTCGAACGGCACGAGATCGCTGGGGTTGGCGCCGAGCTTGACGCAGAGGTCGAACACGAAATTGTAGACCGACCGCGATTCCTCAAGATCGGAATGCACGGCCTCCTGCGCGGTTCGTATGCCGTCCCGGGTGATGCAGCGATAGTTGCCGGCCAGCAGCATCGACCACTTGGCGAGCGGCACGAAGATCGACTCGTGCACCTTGAGCTTGACCGGCAACTCGATCTTACCTTCCGGCGCGTCGAAGCGCACCGCCTCAACATCCTTTTCGAGCTGGCGCAGCATCGCGGTGTAGCGGTCGTCGGCAAACCTTGCGACCTTGAAGTTGGTCGGCAGTGTCACCTGCAGGACATTGACCTTCTCCTCCTGCGGCCGGATCGCCTGCGGGTCCGGGCTGCACAGCGTCACCAACGGCGGGTCGAAGCTGTCCCACACGGTCGGGTCCGTGTAGGCGGCCCTCAGCCCGTCATAGTTCAAGCCGGGGATGCGCTTCACATAGGGCAGCGGCGGCATGTTCATGATCGACATGCACGGCACCTTCGACTTCGCCACCGCGTCGAGCAGTTCGCGCACGCCGGCCGAACGATATTGCGGCTCCTGCATGGCGAGCCCCACGAGATCGAAGTCGGCCGGACTGACGCTGCCCGGCCCGGTGGCGGAGACCTTGCCGGGCAGCTTGCGCGAGTCGATTTCGATCGGGTCTTTGCGTCCTTTCACGGGCAGGCGGACGCGAAAGCCCTCCGCGTTGATGAGGTCGGCTTCCGCCGGCAGGCAGACGAGCTTTATGCTGTGGCCGCCGAACAAAAGCTTGGAAGCGAGCAGCGACCCGTAGGAAGCCCCCATAATCAGGATATTGTAAGTGGCCATGGCAGCGACTCCGCGTTTGAGTAGGCAAAGGGGCGAAAGCGAACATCCGTGCCGTCTGAAAGCCGCGCATCGGACCCACAAAATCGGCGCGTATCAAAATCCCATGACTGCGGCCGGCGTCAAGGCCCCCAAGCCGGCGCAATCCCAGCACCTGTCATGCGCCACGGCAGCGGAGCATCCAGCAACCACCGGGCAATCATGGGACTATGCTTTGCCATCGAAATCGGCTGTTGCGGATCTCGACACTCAAGATGCCAAAGTCGCGCAAGCCCAAAGTCGCGCAAGCCAGACTGCGCTGGGCGCTCCTGAAGGATGAGGTGAGATTATTTCGCCTGCTCTTTTCGCGGGCATGACAGGATGTGATTCATTTGTTCGCAACCCGTTCTACTTCGCATGAACCTGATTTAAGATAGCCTCAATGTTGTTGTGACCCGGCGGCGACCGGGATGAGGGGAGAAGGCGCTGAATTTTTCGTTGCCGTTCATCGAGCGACCGATTGCCACCATTCTGCTTTCGGTCGGGCTGTTCCTGGCCGGTGCCGTGGCGTACCGATTCATGCCGGTCGCAGCGTTGCCCAACGTGGAGTTTCCGACCATCTACGTGTCGGCGAACCGGCCGGGGGCCGACCCCTCCACCATGGCGGCCACGGTGGCGGCGCCGCTGGAGCGGCGGCTCGGCGAAATCCCGGGCGTGATCGAATTGACCTCGACAAGTACGCTCGGCGCGTCGTCGATTTCGATCCTGTTCGATCTCGGCCGCAAGATCGACAGCGCCGCGCGCGACGTCCAGGCCGCGCTCAACGCCGCCGTCGCCGACCTGCCCGGCGACCTGCCAAGCCTGCCAACCTTTCGCAAGGCCAATCCCAACGGCGCGCCGATCCTGATCCTGGCGCTCACCTCCGACACGCTGGCGCCGAGCGCGCTCTACGATGTGGCCGACACCGTGCTGGCTCAGCGCATCTCGCAGCTCGACGGCGTCGCCGAGGC
>WNFT01004839.1_pt1 | contig 13385 bp, 15 predicted proteins | sample 5400191 | NCBI WGS metagenome assembly WNFT01 (sample SAMN13153359, study PRJNA577476) | soil metagenome | isolation source: 80 cm saprolite under Madrone tree | place: USA:California | collected 2016-06-14
TCTTCGTAGAAACCGGCAAAACGGTGGGGTTATGGCCCGGCAGTGACGAGTGGTCGTCTGGGGGAGAGAGCCAGCGGCAGGCCCGAGCCAGACACAGCAGACACGCGCCGTTGCTTTGTGGCGGCGACGGGATCGCCTCCCACCTCGCCGGATTGTCCGGCATAGCGCGCTTGAAACTGCCGCCTGGCGCGTGAGAGCCGCTGACGGACGGCCACCTCCCCCAGACCCAGGATGTGGGCGATCTCGGCCGAGGGCAAACCACCCACGACCGAGAGGAGCAACGGCACCCGCAGCGGGTCCGGCAGCCCTGCGAGAGCCCGCCGGGCGGCATCGCGTTCGGCGACCAAAGAGGCCGGATCACCACCTCCTTCCAGCGTGCAGTACCCGCCTGGTTGGACCGGGGCCGCCAGCTCGCTGATCACGTCAACGCCGGCCTGCGCCGTTTCCATCTGCGAGAAGGGCACAAAGTGCATCAGCCGCTGCCTGCGGCGGTACATCCGCACGGTGTTGACCGTGATGTGCAGGAGCCAGGCTTTGGCCTGAAACTGCACCCCACGCGCGGTCCGTGCAGCATCGATGCCTCTGAAAGCCGAGAGGAAGACCTCCTGGGTCAGATCTTCGCTCTCGTGCCAATCATGGATCATGCCCACAATGAGATGGAAGACGAGTCTGCCATACGCTCTGATGAGTTGTTCGACGGCTTCGGCAGCCGAGAGGGTTTCCACGCGTGCTTCCCTTTCCGAACGATATCCAGATCGATCTCGTTCTCTCCGATTCAGATGCATGAACACCACGACTGTGACAGAAAGAAAGAGGAGAACACGTAGAGAAAGAAGGAGGAAGGACAGAGCTTGACCGGAGCTTGTTGCCTCTTGGTGCATGTATGCTTGGTATCGGTGGTCTCCCAAAGAGTGTATCCGAGATCGCGCAGCATAGCTACCCCTTTATCCACCAAGTTGTCCACCAAAAACGAGGAAATGGTTCAAGATGGTGGAAGACGTGTGCACAACTAGCGCAGGAGCACAAGAGCGTTGGCTGCCGAGGCGATTCGCAGCCGTGACAGAAAACTGGGAGTCACGCATCCCAGACCAGGCGGAGCGTGTGAGAGCAGATCGAGCGGCGAAGCCGAGAGCATCACGCGACCGCCGCAGTCTTCCCACGTGGGGGTGTATCTGCTTTTCAGGCTGGGGAAGGATGGTAGAGCGTCACAACTGTCGTCGCGATCTTGGAATGTGACCGTACCAATGGCGTCACTCCGTGAGCTCCAGGCCCGGAGCGTGACGCGCAGCGAGGAGTCACGAACGCGGTGGCGACCAGCAGACTCACGCCATGCGGCGACCGTCGTAGCGCCGACTGAGCGCTCCGCTTTCACGGCCTCCGTCGCCGCTCTTTGTGCTCTGAGAGCACCTGGCGCCATCGTCCTCTTCCCCGTGGCGGGAGTCCATGGCTCAGCCAATAGAAACTGATTCCCACGATGACGGCCAGTCCTACGATAATTTTGAGGATGTCAAAGAATGCCTGCATCGTTTGTCCACCTTCCTACTCTGTAAGACGTGTGAACGCCTGGTGTGGAACTGCGAAAGCGCCAAGGCAGGTGACAGTCATCGGGGGCAGGACAGCGACCTGCGGAAAAGGACGCCTTGACAGGGCGTTTTTTGATGGTTTATAATCGCACATAAGTCGCCCTTGAGTATTAACGGAACGAAAAACAACGCTAAGGAAATTCGCCCTCACTCATACAAATCTAAGCGACAGAGGCACCTCTGTCGCTCAGATTCTGGTAGCTCTCTGGCACTTATTTTCGCGCGTTTCAACTTTAAGAAGACCACCCATCACACGAGGGATCTTCCCATACCAGACAAGAGCCAGGAGCACCAGGTGAACTACGATTATGGCTGGTAGGGTGATAAAGGTGATATGGGGGTCTACCGGGATAGCGTGGATGGTGGCAGCAAGTCCCAGTGTGACGAGCAGATTGTAAGCGAAGGAGCCGAGGATACCACCCACAAGGATATCGGATCGTTTCTTACGGGCTGCACTGACCCCCAGGGCAATCATTTCTGCCCCGGTTCCCAGCGAGACGATGGTTGCCCCGACGGCTCCCTGACTGAGTCTAACGGTCTGAGCGAGCCGAAGAGCACCTTCCACGATCGCGGGACCTCCCACAGCCATTGCCGCTAGGCCACCGAAGGTCAACAGGACCGGTTTCCAATGGAAACGAGGGCGTGAATGCTCCTCCGGGTCGTCATCATCGTCGTCTGCTTCAGACTCTGCCAGACGCTTGACTGCCTCTCGGTCTGTCCGAAACAAGAAGATGGTGTAGCCGACAAAAACGACTAACAGGAGAATCCCCTCCAGTTGTGTGATGACGCCCAAAAAGAGCAGGACCACAGGGAGAACGGACACCAGGGTCGCGATCAAGGCTTGTCGTCGCACGCTTCGGTCGATGACCATGGGAAAGATGAGTGCGGAGAGGCCCAACGCCACCGTAACGATGGTGACATTGGTGCCGATAACATTCCCCACAGCAAGGGCCGGGGCGCCTCGCCCCGAAGCAATGGCTGCGGTGAGCATCTCCTCTGGTTCTAGTCCAGCCAGGAGGACTCCTAAGACAAGCGCACTGACGCCAAGAGCACGTGCCAGATCGCCTGCTCCATCGAGAAACCAATCAGCTCCAACGACGAGCAGAAGCGTTCCGATAGCGAGCATCCCAAGGGCGAGCAGAAGCGGAATCATCAGATGTCCTTTCTCAAAGCGCCAGTCAACTGCACGCTCTTTGCACTCTCATGCAATGCATGAATCGCTTCCCTGATCCCATAATAGACAATCACCAAAGAGGCCAATGGATCAGCCCACCACCATCCAAGAAAGGCATTGAGGATGAGTCCCACGAGGACCGCTCCTGCAAGATAGGCATCAACGAGCGTCACCTTTCCTTCGGTGAGCAATACCTCATTCTTCAGGTGTTGCCCGGTAACGCGTTTGCTAGAAGCGAGCAGCAGCATGGCAAGGAACGTGGCTGCAATCCAAGCAATCCCTCCAACTGATGTGGTTGCACGGGTTCCCGTGAGGAGTGTGGCGATCAACTGGGCGAGAATGTAGATTACCAGAGCAATGAACGCCAGGCCGATGAGTCGAAGCGCCAGGCGCTCACGGTGCTGATTCACCCCAATCAGTTGCCAGACGACAACGACAGAAGCAAAAATCTCGATGAGCGAATCGAGCCCGAAGCCTGCGAGGGCAACGGAATGAGCAGTGTACGCTGCTACGACCACGATCACGACGCCGACGACATTCCAACCGAGCGTCAGATATTCAAGCAAGAGTCCTCGTTTGAGAAGAGCAGTTTGACTCAAAAAACCTCCAATGTATTACTAGGATATGCATTACATGACCCACAAACCTACCGGACATGGCGCTCGGGGTAGGAGCGTTCACGCCTTCCACGCCATTTACCGTTAGACGCGAAGCCAGTTCCAGTTGGCTATCGCCGCTCTATAGCTCGGTTTCTTTTCGCGAGCCGCCAGAGCATAAGTCCTGCGATGAGCACTGCAACCAGTACTAGGAAAGCAATCAGCACACCAAGAAGAGTGAAGAGCGTATCGTAGAGGAGAAAGACCTCGTTTTTCAGTCCGTCTATGACCCATGCTGGTTGATTGAGTGGGATGGGGGCCTGCGTATAATTGATCACCAGCACATCGCCATCGCTCTCATAATAATCCCCTCCTCCGTTACGAGCATACAAAATGGGAGGAGTAAATGCTGCGTCCACTTCTTCTTTGACCAGACCGGTTTTTTCCAGGTCAGCACCGACCGTATTTCTTTCCAGGTCCACGGTCGGAGCAATGTGATGGGTGGGAAGATGGTTGGTTCCGCTCAGCTCAATCCCACTATCATAGGATGCTTGCCCAATCCAGACGAGTTGTCCATCGATAAGCGTTCCGGTCTTCCAGATCCGAATATGTCCCCGGTTTGCGACATCATTGGTGGGTTTTTCAAAAGCAAGATCCTGGACTCGCCCAAAGACGTAGAGATTACTGACCGGTGCAGTGGGATAACTTTTGTGAGTGAGACTGTCAACGGCAATTTTCTCGCTTGTTTGGAGGGTAATGGGATCAGGAATGAGCCACCCCGCTTGTTGAAAGCTGTGCGTAATTTGATCTTTGCTCCCAACAAAGACGAGATTGAGAGGGTCTCCTTCTGCCCCGGATTTTGTATGAGTTATCCTGGGATAGGCAGGGAAATTAGAGGTAGAAGGGTAAAAACGGATAAGGGCAATGAGTGCTGTTAAAAGCAGCACCAAAATACCGAGCATGCTCACGACTCTAATGATCGTTTTTCTCATACGTCAAGCCTCGTCGGACGTTTACAAACCTTTTCGACAACATGCCTCTCTCGGATCGCGCGATATGCTACCCCTGGAGCAGCTTGAGTTTTTCTTTCACGTGCTCGCGGCTCACCTGTGTGTATCGGACAGTGGTTTGAATGGCTGGCATCCCGCTTTTAGTAATATGCCCGAGATAATAGGCCACCTCTTCCAAGCTCCAGCCTGCGGCCCGCGCCCGGTGTGCAAAGTCGTGACGCAAATCGTGGAAATCGATATTGTTGATAAACGTGGCTTCTGCAAGGCGCGCCCTCGCTTTGAGTTGCTGCCACCATTGGTGGATACCATCCTCCGTCCAGCGCCAGCCGTCGATTTCTCCTGAGCTTGGGTGGGACTTGTTGCGCTGGCTGGTAAACACGTAGGCGCTCTCCTTCCGCTCGCCCTGCTCCAGGTAGTCGTAGAGCGCGCGCCGTGCCTCATTGACCAAATCGACGGTGCGTTCCTTGCCGCCTTTATGCCCAACGGTCATCCATCCGGCCTTGCTGCTGACATGGAGAGCATCGAGCAGCAGCCAGGAGACATCGCTCACACGGCACCCGGCGAAGTCGGCCAAGTGCGAAGACGGCCTTGCCGCGCAGATCGGCCTCTCGCTCAACCAGGTCGCGGATCACGTACCGCTGGTCCCCGGATAGCTCGCGCGGGGCAAGAAGCGCCTGTGCTGGAATAGAGACACCTCGCACGGGATTGCGGCCCAGGAGCTGATGATCTTCCTGCAGCCAGCGGCAGAACCCGGACAGAGCAGCACGGGCCTGCTTTTTGTAGCTGGAACTGGGCAGCGTATCGAGAAAAAACTCAATCGCAGTGCGCGTGATTGCCTGGGGGTGAAACTGGTCGTGATTGCCGGGGCGCGCACTCAGCCACTCCGCAAACCGCTTCAGAATGCGTGTGTAGGCCTCGATAGTCGCCTCGTCCTTGGCTGCCAGCACATCCTGCGTGTAGGCAATGATCCAGGCCTCCGCTTCCAGATTCGCTGTCGAGCCTGCGAACGGGAGCATGGTTGCGGGCGTTCCTTCCATCCTTCTCTTTCCTCCAAAAGTTATGCCGTGAGAATTTCGCGCTGATTCGGGGAACCGGGAAGACCGCCAGCCCCTTTTTCGTGCTTGCCTGGGAGCAGTGCCCCGGTCCCACTCACGGGATAACGACGATTATGCCATGAGTGCTCTCGCTTCGGCAAGATCCTTTTTCTTTTTTTGTGACGTAAATCACGGCAACGCCGGTTTGTCGCAATGCTCTTTTGCCGTCTTCCGTTATCCCTGCGCGTGGAGAGCGAAGGTCAGAGTGGGCTTGTCCTGAAAAGCTCTGAGAGGGGTGAGCGGCAGCGTCACGGTGAAACAGGAACCTTGTCCCACCTGACTGCTCACTCCGACTGATCCGTCGTGCAGACGCACGATCCATTCGACAATCGAGAGTCCCAGGCCACTACTGCTTCCCCCGGTCCGTCTTCGAGAAGGGTCGGCGCGGTAGAACCGCTTAAAGATATGAGGGAGGTGTTCTGGCGCAATGCCGATGCCAGTATCCTGAACCATCAGGCGGACGGAATCGTCCATCTGCTCAACTGAAACCCAGATCAGTCCTCCTGGGTTGGTATAGCGAATCGCGTTATCGAGGAGGTTCATCACCACCTGAATGAGCCGGGCCTCATCACCCACGACAGTAACCGGGTGGGGCACCTGCACCGTGAGTGTAAGCCCACACTCAGCCGCCAGAACCTCGGTGGTGGCCGCCACTGTCTCCACCAGGAGATCCAACTGAACTCCTTCCTGCTCAAAGCGCACCTGTCCTTCATCTCCTCGGGCCAGGGTTAACAGGTCCGTGAGAAGCAGGCTCAGCCGCTCGGTTTCTGCACGGATCTCACTCAGCGCTGTCGTGGCCTCCTCGAGCCGTGCTGGCTCTAACAGGGCAACCCCGGCTTTATTGCGGATCACCGCCACCGGAGTCCGCAATTCATGGGAAGCATCTGCCACAAACTGGCGTTGGCGTGAGAAGGATTGGTCCAGCGAGTCGATCATCGAATTCAGGGTGAGTGCCAGATACTGGATCTCGTCATGAGCTGGTGGAACGGGAACCCGCTGGTGAAGGTCACCTGCCTTGATCCGCCTGGCCGTTTCGGCCAACCGCTGGATCGGAGCGAAGGAGCGAGCAGCCAGCCAGTAAGTGCCAGCAGCACAGGCCAGCAGCACCAACCCTCCCACCACCAGCAGTGCGCCCACCAGTTGATGCAGCAGCGCATGTAACTCGGAAAGTGGTTCTCCCACCTGGATGATGGCCACCCTTCGCGCCTTCGAAGTGAGCACCCGACTGTAGAGTCGCACTTCCTGATGGTCGTTTTCGAGCACCGTGGCTTGCCAGGGCTGGCCGGCAAGCGGCATCGTCCAACTTTGGGCAGGCACCTGGAGGGTGCGAAAGGCAGGCGTCTCAAAGATCAGCTTTCCTTGCGCATTGAGCACACGGACGAGTGCCCCAGTGTTGACATCCGCCGGCGATGGAGAAGGAGACGGATTGAGGCCCTCGCTCTGCATGGTCGCGATCCCATTCCTGGTCACGATGAAACCCGCGATCTGCTGGGCACGGAGTTGGAGGGCGGTGTCCACACTGGCTTCCAGGGCGTGTTCGAGATACTGATAGAACACGGCTCCGGTGAGCAGCAGTACCACCGCAAAGGCCGCAGTATACCAGCAGGCCAACTGCAAGCGAATGCCGAGCGGAAAGAACTGGTGCAGGCGTGTGATCATGGTGTTGGCTCCTTTAACTGATAGCCGGACCCACGCACCGTCTGAATGACATTGGGTTCGTCTGCCGCACAGAGCTTGTTGCGCAGGTAGCGCACATAGACTTCGATGACATTGGAAAATTGTTCAGCGTCATAGTCCCAGACATGTTCGGCAAGGATCGTGCGGCTCAAGATCTCCCGTGGATGACGCATGAAAAAATGGAGCAACGCATATTCCTTGCTGGAAAGCATGATGAGTCGCTCCCCTCGTCGGGCCTCATGGGTGCGTGTATCCAGGGTCATGTCGGCAAAGTGGAGGACTGGCGTCCTGGGTGTCCCGTCCCGGCGCAACAACGCTCGTACACGCGCTTCTAACTCTCGAAAATCAAAGGGTTTCGTCAGATAATCATCCGCGCCCAAGTCCAGACCAGCGATCCGGTCTTCTACGGTGCCCAACGCGGTGAGGAAGAGGATCGGAACCTGCTGGTGCATCTCACGCAATCGCTGGCACACCTCACGGCCAGAAAGCCCTGGGAGCAGGATATCCAGGATGATCAGATCGTAAGCCACGTCACGCTCGCGAGCGAGTGCCTCTTCGCCATTGCTGACGAAATCCACCAGATAATGGCACCGTTCCAACCCTTTTTTCAGATCGGATCCCAGGACGGGGTGATCTTCGACAACTAACAGACGCACCATGTGCTCCTTTCTGCATCCCACACGAGTCGATGCCGATAACGGCGCCTCCTATCCTAGCAAGGAGAGATGAATTGAAGATGAGAATCTCGCTGTGCCGGGTGCCGCGAATGTCGCTCTCATATTTATCTCATATCTGATCGTTAGAGTAGCAACAGTATAGCGAAGCCAGACATCTTCTGCAACACTTTCCGTGTTGCTGATGGTGCCCAAATCAAGGCCCTCGCCAAAGGAAAAGGGATCTGATGCAACTGACAACGTCGGACTTGACGCACCTGCTTGCCACCTATGGCTACCTCGCGGTGCTCATCTTTGTGGCCATTGAAAGCACGGGCATTCCCTTTCCGGGCGAGACGATGCTGCTCGTTGCTGCCATCTATGCTGGAACCACCCACCAGCTCTCGATTCTGTTGGTCATTGTGGCAGCAGCTAGTGGGGCAATTCTCGGCGATAACCTGGGCTTCTGGATCGGGCGCGAGGGTGGGTACCGTCTGCTGCGGCGCTATGGGCGCTATATTCGCCTGGAGGAGCGCAGGCTCAAGCTCGGGCAGTACCTCTTCATGCGGCATGGGGGCAAAGTCGTCTTCTTCGGACGCTTTGTCGCCGTGCTGCGGGCCTGGGCGGCCTTCCTGGCCGGGACCAACCGCATGCGCTGGCCCCGCTTTCTGTTCTTCAATGCCGCAGGGGGCATCGTCTGGGCGACACTTTATGGGTTAGGGGGCTACCTGCTGGGTGACAACGTGCATCGGCTCACCGGACCAGTAGGCACGGTCGCGCTTGTGCTGGCTGTGCTGGTCATCATCGCCTTTCTGGTCTTCTTGCGTCGCAATGAGCATCGTTTGGAAGAAGAAGCGGAGCGAGCCTTGCCTGGCCCGCTGTCCGCCTACGAGCCTCGACCTCGAGGCCCGCAGGACGAGCGCCGCTCACGCAGGAAAGAGGCTCGCCGCAATACTGACCTCGATTGAGTGGGGTGCTCGGTCTCCCTGAGAAAGCAAGTATGATTCACAGAGAAGGCGTATGCTGAACCATATGCCTGAGAGAAAGAAGGTACTCGTATGAAGAATCCAGTTCTTTTTTACGGCGCGATCGTCGTCGCGGTTGTCGCCTTGGCTTTAGCTATCTATTACATCATTCCAGGGATCTATCACCCGCTCACCACGACGCCTCCGCTGGCTTCGCATCCAACGCATGCTGTGGCCTTTTTCATCCTGGCCATCATTGGTGTTGTCGCGGCCCTGGTGACTCGTCCGAAATCAGCGGGAAGGTAGTCGCTCGCGCAACTCGTGAGGAGGGGAATACTCGTCCCACTCGCCAGTTGCCAGCAGAGAGCGAGGGTACCAGGCGAGTGAGATGGGGGCCGTTTCACGCCCATCCACCTGGTCCCATCTCCTCAGGTGTTTCCCTTTGCTTGAAAAAGAAGCGGGTGCATCCGCCAGGCTGGGGAGGGAGATCACCCGACGAGAGGCTCTTCCCCCTGTTGCAGAAGAGTGAGGAAACCATGAATCTGACTATCTGGCAAACGATGTTTCTGGCGCTGCTCCAGGGGGTGACAGAGCTGTTCCCCATCAGCAGTCTGGGTCATACGGTGATCCTGCCGGGCCTCTTCGGCTGGGGCGACCTCGTGCGCAATGACCGGTTTCTGCCGCTCATTGTGGCGCTGCATCTGGGCACCAGTCTCGCCCTCGTGCTCTATTTCTGGCGCGATTGGCTCCAGGTCGGGCGTACCCTGGTCACCAGTGTCAAAGAAGGTGAAGTTCGCACGGGAACCCAGGAGTGGGTGAGCTGGCTCATCATCATCGGCTGCATTCCGGCAGGGTTACTCGGGGTCTTCTTAGAGAAACCGCTCAAGCTCTTGTTCGCCTCGCCACTCGTCGCAGCCACCTTCCTGGTCGTCAATGGCTCCCTGGTCTTCCTCGGGGAGCAGATGCGTCGTCGGACGGAAAGAAAGAGGGTGAACCTTCCAGCAACAGAGCGGCAAGCGCGGTTTCGCCCCCTTACCTCCCTCACCTGGAAGGAAGCCGTTCTGGTGGGCCTGGCCCAATCACTCGCCCTTCTGCCTGGCATCTCGCGCTCGGGCGCGACCATGGTGGCGGGCTTGGGCGTGCGTCTCAACCACGAAGACGCGGCACGCTACTCGTTGTTACTCGGCACGCCGCTGATTGGGGCCGCTGCGCTGCTGGAGGTGCCGCAACTGCTTGGTCAGTCACCCTCAACGCTGCTGCTGGTGGGTGTGGGCATGGTGCTGGCAGGGGTCGCTGCGTATCTGAGCACGGGGTTCCTCATGAAGTACTTCCAGACAGGTCGCCTCGACCCGTTCGCCTACTACTGTTGGGCGGCAGGACTGGTCGCGCTGATCGTTTTGCTCGCAGTGGATGGATTGCCCACATCGTGACGAAGCCGAGTGTTAGGACATCGTATCCCAAGCGAGCGGTGTTTCAGCCCCCTGTACTCCGCCTGCTCGGGTGATGATGTCCTGGCCCTGACCGGGTGACGATGTGGACTCTCCCCAGCTTTTGATGATTTGGGTCCTCTGCAATGGTGGTGTTAAAAGAAAAGAGGCCACCGGAGCCGCTTGAAAAATGCTCATCTATTGAAATTTACTCCGAATCAGCCTGGTGTCACGCAAGCTGTCAGGAAATGCAAAGCAGGACGCGACTTCCCAAGTTGCAATGAGAGAGTAGCCAAAATAGGGAATCTGTCGAGACAAATCCCGATAGACGAGGAAAACGAAAAACACATGCCCGTTGAGTATCTCACCGAGGAACAAGAACAACGCTACGGATGCTACGTCGGCGAACCGTCAAGAGAGCAACTCGCCCGCTATTTTCATCTGGACGACGAAGATCGTCTGCTCATTGCCCAGCGCCGTGGAGATCATAATCGTCTCGGCTTTGGGGTTCAGGTCGGAACGCTCAAGTTTCTGGGAACCTTTCTCGACTTTACCGGTCAATGTGCCCGTTGGGGTCATTGCCTATCTGGCTTCCCAGCTTGGCATTGCCGACCCACAATGCATCGTGCGTTATGCCGAACGAATCCAGACTCAGCAAGATCATGCTCAGGAAATCCGCCAACACTACAGCTACAAAGAGTTTTCGGATCGGCAGGGAGGATTTGCCTTGATGCGCTTCCTCTATGCGCGTGCCTGGGTCGGCACCGAGCGCCCCAGTGTGCTCTTTGACCTGGCGACTGCCTGGTTACTCGACAAAAAAGTCCTGTTGCCTGGCGTCACCACGCTCACCCGTCTGATCTCCTCCATTCGAGAACGGGTCGCCGAGCGCTTATGGCAACGGTTAAGTGCGGTGGTCACACCGGAACAACGAACCGATCTGGAGGGACTTCTGGCACGCGCTGGCACCTCCCGCATATCGAATCTTGAACGCCTGCGCCGTGCTCCCTCGCGTGCGAGTGCGCCGGTCCTCGTTCAGGCCCTGGCTCGCCTCACGGAAGCACGCCAGTTGGACGTTGGCCCGCATGAGCTGGGAAATGTCCCTGCGAGTCGGATCAAAGCGCTCGCACAGTATGCCGTGACCACCAAAGCCCAAAACGGGGTTCCCGTAGCAACTGGACAAAAACCAACGTTAAGCCTTAAGCACTGCTGGCTGGCGGAGAGGACGCCGTGGCTGCTGATCGAGTGCAGCCTCTGTCTCAAAATGGTATTTCCCATAGCGATTCAGGCTGTTGAAAAAGGGAGGAACGCTTGGTCTCATTGTGTTTGCTCACTAAAAATGGAATATAATAATGCAAGGTTGAGATTTGCCGGTTCTTGAGGAAAGAAAAGGTGTCCATGAGCAAGCAAACGAGGCAACGATCTGTTCTGCTCCGACTTCTCTTCACTATGTTTGGATACAGGCCAGGGAATATGTCAGAGCAAGTGGGGCAACTCCTAACACAACCACAATCCCCTTCTCTTGATGATCGTGATGGCTGGCGTGCTTACTGGAAAGCCCACAACCAGCCCTGGCGTACTGAGCCAGAGATTGACACGAAGCGTCAGAAAGAACTTGCTCAACGTCGGGACATTGTGCCCAATATCGAAAAGGGCATTTACCCCTTCAAGGGGATGAAGCTCAGCCGTGCCGATGTGGAGTGGTTGCTGGCAACGCACGAGAATGGACGAGGACCTGTAGATTGGAGTGATGAGAGCCAGCGGAAGCGGAGGGGGTTGGACTTGCGGAGTACTGACCTACGTCAAGTAAATCTACATAATCTGCCGTTAGCGCGCATTCTCGGTGGACTGCCTTGGGATGAGTGGGATGTAGCAACGCCAGAGCAACGTGAGATGGCAACAGTCCATATGGAGGATGCTGATCTCAGATGGGCACATTTAGAGCGAGCTTATCTCAGTGGAACACACCTAGAAAGGGCTAATCTTCGCGGAGCACACATGACACGAGCCTTCCTTATCTGGGTGCACCTAGAGGATGCTGATCTCAGATGGGCACATTTAGAGCGAGCCGACCTCGATGTAGCCCATCTGGAAAGAGCCGATCTGAGAGGAGCACGATTAGGTGGTGCTGAACTTGAAGGGGCTAGACTGGATGATGAAAAGCATGCCAGTCCTCGTCTGGCTGATATACGTTGGGGGGATATCAATCTCACAGTTGTGAATTGGACAGCTATAACCATGCTCGGTGATGAGCGTGTGGCAGAACAGAAAAGCTGGAATGATAATGGAGAGGTGAAAAGTAAGGAAACACGTTTCACTGAGTATGATGAAGCTGTCCGAGCTAATCGCCAACTTACGGCCGTGTTACGAGATCAAGGGTTGAGTGAGGAAGCAGATTATTTTGCCTATCGTGCGCAACGGCTCAAGCGTATCGTCTTACGACGTCTAGTCTATCTGCCAGGGGTAAGCTTGTGGCAAAGAGTACGAGCACTGGGCTCGTATATTTTCTTACTCTTTCTTGATATCCTTGCAGGATACGGATATCGGCCTGTACGGAGTCTCTGTTGGTATCTGGTCGTCATCTTTGGATTTGCACTCGCCTACTATGCTTTTGGGCACCTCTCATTATTTCCACCGGATGCTTTTGTCTACAGTCTCACGTCGTTTCATGGACGTGGATTTTTCCCTGGTCTTGAACACCGGACTTCTTTACATGACCCATTGATTATGCTCGCAGCCATTGAGGCCGTGATAGGTCTGTTCATCGAAATTAGCTTCATTGCAACCTTCACTCAACGCTACTTTGGGAGGTAGTGTTTTTCCTAACCACTGGCTGTAAAAAAGCCTCCACGCCGCCAATTGTCTCAGCCTGTTGAACAAGGAAAGAAAAGGTGGTAAGTAATAGGGGTGATACCAAATCCTGTTAATCACTATGTCTTTGCACAACTGTAAGCTGCCTTCTCAAGGCGATTGCATGTGCCAAACATGTAGTGATCATCGGGATATGATATGACATGCAATCGTGTGAAAGGGAAAGGCCACCACCATGATGGGCAAGAAGGAGCGGGGCTTTGCTCCACTCGTCAATGTTACCTTGGAAGAGCTGGTTCCGCAGGACCACTTCTACCGTCGCCTGGAGCGGACACTTGATCTTTCGTTTGTACGTCCGTTTGTACAAGAGACCTATGCTGTTGGTGGTCGCCCTTCTG
>WNFT01005614.1_pt1 | contig 13384 bp, 11 predicted proteins | sample 5400191 | NCBI WGS metagenome assembly WNFT01 (sample SAMN13153359, study PRJNA577476) | soil metagenome | isolation source: 80 cm saprolite under Madrone tree | place: USA:California | collected 2016-06-14
TCGACTACGTGCGCTGACGTCGCTTCAAGCCTCGCATGTCGATGACGTTTTCGCAGGTTTTGGCTGGCTCAATACCACGCATCTATTCCAGCACCTCGTCGGCACGGGCGATGATCGACCGCGGGACCGCAAGGCCGAGCGCCTTCGCGGTCTTCAGGTTGACGACCATCTCGAACGTTGTTGGCTGCAGGACCGGTAAGTCGGCTGGCTTGGTGCCCTTGAGGATCCGTCCGGCGTAGACGCCACCTTGGCGATAGGCGGCGGGAATGCTCGGTCCATAGCTGATCAGGCCGCCGGCATCGGCGTCTTCACGATCGTAGAAAATCGTCGGGATGGCATCGCGCGTCGCCAGCGCCACGATCTGCTGGCGCCGGAACGCGAACACCGGGTCGGCGGCGACGACCAGCGCGCCGGTGTGGCCCTGGACAAGGCCAGCGAACGCCATGTAGATCTCGCTGGCGCTGTCGGCCTTGACGATCTGCAGCCGCAGCCCTCTCGACTCGGTGGCCGACTTCATGTTGCGAATCGCGAGTTCGGTATTGGGGTTGTTGGGGTTCGCCAACAGGGCAACCGACTTCGCCTGGGGAACCAGTTCCGACAGCAGCTCGAGTCGCTTCGCGGTCAGTTCGGCGCCCAGGAAGCTGACACCGGTGATGTTGACTCCGGGATGAGCGAGGCTCGCGACCACGCCGTCGGCGACCGGGTCGCCGCCGCTCACGAAAACGATCGGGATCGTCGAGCCTGCGGCCTTCGCCGCCAATGCCGGCGGCGGTCCACCGACGGCCATGATCAAGTCGACCTTGCGCCCGATCAGGTCGGAAACCAGGTCCGGCAATCGGTCATATCGGCCTTCGGCCCAGCGGTATTCGATCGAAACGGTTTGCCCCTCGACAAATCCGGACTCGGCCAGGCCCTGGAGAAAGGCGGCCCGCGTATTTCGGGCTCGGGCGGCGGAGAGGCTGCTGAGATAGCCGATAACCGGCATCGCCTTCTGCGCGCGCGCTGCGAGAGGCCGGATGGCAGTCGCAATGCCGAGAAGAGAGACAACAGCCCGCCGCCGCATGGAGGTCCAATCCAGTGTTGGGCGAAGGGCGCCCAAGTTGAGCACGAGAAATACTACCAGACTTCGTGCAAGAGCGTTGCCAAGCGACGGTCAATTCACTCCCGGTGGACGACGCCCGTCGGCTACGCGCGCTGACGCCGCTTCAAGGCGCGCATGTCAATGACGTCGGCGTGCGCCCGTGGATCGGTACCGGGGGGATAGATGGCGTGCTTTTGAATCTTCTGGGTTCCCGTCGTCGGCAGGCTTGGCACGATGTGGATCCAGCCCGGCGCCTTGTAGTAGGCGAGCCGCTCCGAGCAATGGCGGAACAGCACGTCAGCCATATCTTTCGCAGGTCTTGGCTGGCTCAGGACCACGCAGGCTAAAACCTCCTCCTCGCGCAGCTCGTCCTTGACGGCCATCACGGCGGCTTGCTGCACATCCGGGTGCGTCAACAGCACCGCTTCGATCTCCGCCGCAGCGATGTTCTCGCCCGACCGGCGGATGATGTTCTTCTTGCGGTCGACAAAATGCAGCATGCCATCGGGCCCGCGCAGGACGACATCGCCGGTGTGGAACCAGCCGCCGCGCCAGGCTTCCTCGGTGGCCGCCTGGTCGTTGAGGTATCCCGAAAAGCAGCCGCGGCGAGGCGTCGCCTCGGAATGGCGGAACAGCATCTCGCCGGGCTGCCCGTCGGCGAGGTCGCGCTCGTGATCGTCGACCACGCGGATTTCTACCCCGGGGATTTCCCGCCCGAACGCCCGCGTGCCGACCTGACGGGGTTCTAGGCAATCCGCCAGGACGCGCACCATCTCCGTCATTCCCCAGACTTCGATCAGGGGAAAGCCGAAGCGCTGCTCGATCGCCCGATGGAGCTGCGGCTCGACGCCGGCGCCGATGCCGAAACGCACGGAGTGCGCTCTCTCGTGCGCGTCCGTTGGCTGGCTGTGCAGCATGGCGGCAATGATGCCGAGGTAATGCACGACGGTCGCCTTTGTCTCGGCGATCTCGCGCCACCACCGCTTGGGATGGAAGCGTTCGGCCTGGATCTGGCAGTTGCCCGTCACGATGGCGCCGAACAACGACAGCACGCCCGAGTTCGCGTGATAGAGCGGCAGCGGGTTGTAGATACGGTCCTGGCCGGGATGCAGGGCCGCCAGGCCGCCGAGCGAGGCATAGTGCGCGCCTGCGCCGACTTCATAGCCGTGCGACAGGATGCAGCCCTTGGGCCGCCCCGTCGTTCCCGACGTGTAGAGGACGCTGGCCGGTGTCTCGGGCTTTGGCGCGCCGCTGCCCGCTGCTCGACGCGCCTTCGGCAACGATGACGCGAACCGGTCGGACACGATCACCGGTGGCCGGTGCGCGGACTGCGCCAGCGCCTCTCTTGCCTGTGCTTCGCGAGCGCCCAGTGTCACGACGAGGTCGGGCTCGCTGTGGTCGATCAGGTAGGCCGTCTCTGCCGCCCGATAGTCGGGATTGATCGGCACGCAGCAGGCGCCAGCTCGTCGACGCGCCGGCCGGCCTCACCGTAGGAAATCTCGAAGCCCGACGGCAAATAACCGCGCGCCGCATTGGCCGGCACCGCCAGGAACGGCCGATCGCCGTGGGCCGAAACGGTGCTGGCGAACACCGCGCCAATGGTCGTGCCGTCCATGGACTGAGACCGCATCTCCAATTGCAAGCAGGCTTATAATCGCCGCCCGTCAGTTTCGACCGCCAACTCCCCTGTCGGCTACGGTATGAAGGAAGCTGCCGTCGGGCAAGCGGCGCGACCGGAGGCCAGCCCATGAGCAAGTTGGATGCGGACACCCTGCGTGCGTTGCGCGACACCGAGGAGGTCACGATCCGGACAGACAAGCACCCCGAGACGGCGGTGGTGATCTGGGTGGTGGTGGCCGACGGCGAGGTTTTCGTGCGGTCGGCGCGTGGCGCCAAGGGGCGGTGGTACAGGGACCTCGCCGCGGGCGGCGCGGCCACGCTGGAGGTTGCCGGCCATCGTCTGGCGGTGCAGGCGACGCCGGCGACCGACCAAGCCTCGATCGCGCGCGCCAGCCGCGAATACCTCAGCAAGTACCAGTCGAGCCCCTATGCGCAGGCCGTCGTGCGCGCCGAAGTGCTGCCGACGACGCTGCGGCTCGAGCCGCGCTGACGGGCAATGTCGTATTTTCTCGCCTTGGTGATCGACGGTGCGTTGGCCGGCGCCATCTATGCGCTGATCGCGCTCGCCTTCGTCCTGGTCTACCGGGCCTCGGCCATGATGAATTTCGCGCTGGGCGAATGGCTCGTCTTCGGCGCGGTGCTGGCTGGCACGGGCCTGCATTTTCTGCAGCTGGGAACGGTCGGGGCGTTGATCTTCGCGGCGCTCGGAATGATCGCCCTGGCCGCCGGTTTTTATCGGCTGGCGGTGCGCCGGCTGGTGGCGCGACCCGCGCTGTCGGCGATCATGGTGACCCTCGGCCTCGGCATGGTCATGCGCGGCAGCGGGTTGCTGCTCCCTTCCGCGGCTCCAGGCTTCATTCCGCAATCGGTTCTCGGCGAACCGATCATGATCGGCGGCATCGCCATAGCTGTCGACAGGCTCGCCGCCGCCGGTGTGGCGGCCTTGTGTGCCGCATTGATCGGCGGGTTCTACCGTTTCAGTCGAACCGGCATCGCCTTGCGAGCGATCGCCGACGATCCCCAGGCCGCGATGTCGGCGGGCATCGACGTCGACCGTCACCTGATGATCGTGTGGAGCTTGAGCGGCATGGTGGCCCTGGTCGCCGGCATCCTGTGGACCTTCGTCACCGGCGGCGGCTTCGGCGTCGCCCTGATCGGGCTAAAAGTCTTTCCCATCGTCATACTGGGCGGCCTCGACAGCATTGCCGGCACGATCATCGCGGCGATTGCGGTGGGCGTGCTGGAGAGTCTCGGCGCCGGATACCTCGATGAGGCGCTGGGACGCGGCTTCGGGGGCATCGCCCCGTATCTGGCGCTGTTGGCAATGCTCATGCTGCGACCCTACGGACTGTTCGGCCAGCCGCGGATCGAGCGGGTATAGGATCTGCTTACATAGAATACTGATACGGCTTCCGCTCTCACCGCGACCGTTGGAATCCGCTGGGCTACGTGCTCCATGCCTTCCCTTCCGTCGCTGCAGCCCCGCGCTCGCTTCTCGAGCGCCGCCAAGAGCGTTCCGGTGCGTCGCCGACCGGCGCTTGACGTCGAACCATTCCAACGTAAATCCGTTCCGCGTCGCGGCGTCGCCAGCCGCCATCCGGTTGTTGCGCGCTTGTCCCGACCGGGCTCGCCGCTAAACTCCGGCCAACCGAAAACCCAGCCCGGGAGGGGCGCATGGATCTCGCTTTCACGCCCGAAGAACGCCAGTTCGCCGACGACGTGCGCGCCTTCGTGCGCAGCCATCTGCCGGCCGACATCCGCGACAAGGTGAAGAACGGCAAGCACCTCGGCCGCGACGACTACATGCGCTGGCAGCAGGCGCTCGGGACGCAGGGCTGGCTGGTCTACACCTGGCCCAAGAAGCACGGCGGGCCGGGCTTCACGCCGGCCCAGCGCTACATCTTCGAGAACATCTGCGCCGAGGAGAACGCGCCCGGCATCATCCCGTTCGGCACCAAGATGGTCGGGCCGGTGATCTACACCTTCGGCAACGAGGCGCAGAAGGCCAGGTTTCTCGAGCCGATCCGCCGCAGCACCGTGTGGTGGTGCCAGGGCTATTCCGAGCCGGGCTCGGGCTCCGACCTCGCGAGCCTGCGCACCAAGGCCGAGAAGCAAGGCGATCACTACATCGTCAACGGGTCGAAGACCTGGAACACGATGGGCCACTGGGCCGACTGGATCTTCTGCCTGGTGCGCACCGATCCCAAGGCCAAGCCGCAGGAGGGCATCTCTTTCCTGCTGATCGACATGAAGACGCCGGGCATCACCGTGAAGCCGATCATCATGGCCGACGGCGGGCATGAGGTGAACGAGGTCTTCTTCGACAACGTAAAAGTCCCGGTCGAGAATCTGATCGGCAAGGAAGGCGAGGGCTGGACCTACGCCAAGTTCCTGCTCGCCAACGAGCGGCTGGGCATCGCCGCCGTGCCGCAGTCCAAGCGCGGCGTCGAGGCGCTGAAGGACATCGCCCGCGCCGAGCTGGAGGACGGCAAGCCGCTGATCAAGAATCAGACCTTCGCCGAGAAGATCGCCGACCTCGAAATCCAGGTGACGGCGCTGGAGTATACGGAGCTGCGCGTGCTGTCGTCGATGGCACATGGCGGCCAGCCCGGGCCGGAAGTGTCGGGGCTAAAAATCCGCGGCTCGGAGATCCAGCAGCGCATCGCCGAGCTCGCCATGGAGGCGGTCGGCGAATACGCGGCACCCTATCTGCCCGGCCTTCTGTGGCAGGGCTCGAACGAGGAGCCGGTCGGCCCGCCCCACGCCCACATCGCCGCCCCGCGCTATTTCAACACCCGCAAGACCACGATCTACGGCGGCAGCAACGAGATCCAGAAGGGCATCATCAGCAAGATGGTGCTGGGGCTTTGAATGGACCTGTCACCCGCGCCCCTCTGTCATCCTGAGCCCGCTGTCATCCTGAGCGCAGCGAAGGATCTCATGGCGATTGCGAGCGGTGTGCTCGTTGAAATGGCATGAGATCCTTCGCTTCGCTCAGGATGACCGAAAGTATTTGAGGATTCCCGATGGACCTCGCGCTGAAACCCGAACATCGCACCTTCGCCGACGAAATCCGCGCCTTCGCGCGAAAAGAGCTGTCGCCCGCGACCCGGGCCAAGACCTTCTCGGGCAAGCATTACAATCGCGACGACCATATGGCCTGGCAGCAGGCGCTGGGTCGCCAGGGCTGGCTCGCCTACACCTGGCCCAAGAAATACGGCGGCCCGGGCTGGGACGTCACGCAGCGCTTCCTGTTCGAGAACGTGCTGGCGGAGGAGGGTGCGCCTAGGATCATCCCGTTCGGCGTAAAAATGGTCGGCCCGGTGATCTACACTTTCGGCAGCGACGAGCAGAAGGAGCGCTTCCTGCCCGGCATCCGCAGCTCGGCAGTGTCGTGGTGCCAGGGCTATTCCGAACCCGGCGCCGGCTCCGACCTCGCCAACCTGCGCACGCGCGCGGTGCGTGACGGCGACCACTACATCGTGAACGGACAGAAGACCTGGACCTCGTTCGCCCACTGGGCCGATTGGATCTTCTGCCTGGTGCGCAGCGATCCCGACGCCAAGCCGCAGGAGGGCATCTCGTTCCTGCTGATCGACATGAAGACGCCGGGCGTCACGGTGCGGCCCATCATCATGCTCGACGGCGCGCATCACGTGAACGACGTCTTCCTCGACAACGTGAAGGTTCCGATCGCCAACCGCATCGGCAAGGAGGGCGAGGGCTGGACTTGCGCCAAGTTCCTGCTGGCCAACGAGCGGCTGGGCATTGCCGAGGTGCCGGCGTCCAAGCGCGGCGTGCGCACGCTGCGCGACATCGCCCGCGCCGAACCCATGGGGGGCGCCACGCTGGCCGACGATCCGGCCTTCACCAACCGGATCGCCGACCTCGACCTGCAGGTTCAGGCGCTGGAGATGAGCGAGCTCCGGGCGCTCTCGACCATGGCCCTGGGCGGCGCGCCGGGGCCGGAAGTCTCGACGCTCAAGATCAGGGGCTCGGAGATCCAGCAGCGCATCGCCGAGCTCACAATGGAAGCCGTCGGCGAGTACGCCGCCCCCTACCAGCCCGGCATGCTGTTCCACGACACCAACGAGACGCCAGTCGGGCCCGACCATGCGCCGCCCGCCGCGCCACGCTATTTCAACATGCGCAAGACCAGCATCTACGGCGGCAGCAACGAAATTCAGAAGAACATCGTGTCCAAGATGGTGCTCGGGCTATAACAGCCCCTGTCATCCCTCGCTGGGCTCGGGATGACAACGAGAGTCCGGAGGAGAAAATGGATCTGTCCCTTTCCGACGAACAGAAGCAGCTGCAGGACGGTGCGGAGCGCTTCATTCGCGACAAGTACACCTTCGAGAACCGCCGCAAGATCGCCGCGACCGAGCGCGGCTGGCTAACGGAGAACTGGTCGCAGTTCGCCGAGCTGGGCTGGCTCGGCATGGCCTTCTCGGAAGAGGACGGCGGCTACGGCGGCGGGCCGATCGAGACCATGATCGTCATGGAGCAGTTCGGCAAAGGTCTGGTGCTGGAGCCGTTCCTGCCGACCGTCGTGCTGGGCGGCGGCATGATCGCGGCGGCCGGCTCGAAGGCCCAGAGGGAGGCGCTGTTGCCGCCGATGATCGAGGGCAAGAAGCAGTTCGCCTTCGCCTGGCTGGAGCGCCAGTCGCGCTACAATCTCGCCGACATCTCGCTCAAGGCCACCAAGGAGGGCAACGGCTGGTCGCTCTCCGGCCACAAGGGCGTGGTCTACAACGCGCCGTCCGCCGACACAATCATCGTGCTCGCCCGCACCGCCGGCGCGGCGCGCGAGGACAAGGGGCTGACGCTGTTCCTGGTCGACGCCAAGGCCAAGGGCATCACGCGGCGCGACTATCCGACCCAGGACGCGCTGCGCGCCTCGGAGCTCACCTTCGACAAGGTCTCGGTCGGCGCCGATTCAGTGCTGGGCAAGGTCGACGGCGCCTTCCCGGTGGTCGAGGACGCGGTCGACCGCGCCATCGTGGCGCTGTGCGCCGAGGCGACGGGCTGCATGGACGCGATCAACGCCGCGACGCTTGAATACATCAAGACGCGCAAGCAGTTCGGCGTGCCGATCGGCAAGTTCCAGGTGCTGCAGCATCGCATGGTCGACTGCTTCACCAACGCCCAGGAAGCCCGCTCGATGACCCTGATGGCGTCGCTCAAGATCGACGACAAGGATCGCGTGGTGCGCGCCAAGGCAGCCTCGGGCGCCAAGGTGCAGATTGGCAAGTCGGGCAAGTTCTGCGGCCAGAGCGCGGTGCAGATGCATGGCGGCATGGGCGTCACCGACGAGCTGTCGGTCAGCCACTATTTCAAGCGCCTGACCATGATCGACCTGATGTTCGGCAACCAGCAGCACCACCTCACGCGCTACAGCAACCTCGCCATGGCGGCTTGATGCCGGGGGCGCGCCACTCCAGTGGCGCGTCATGATCTTGCCGGAGCCAATGAACGGGCGCGCTGAACACTTGCATACGCCCCTGTATACACGATCGGCCTAGCGAATGGCCGCCCACAAAAGCGACAGGCCCGAGACGATCATCACGACGTTGAGCAGGCGCTGGAAGGTGGCGACGCTCAGCCGCTCGACGATCAGGCGCGCGGTGTAGGTGCCGGCCATCACCGACGATCCGGAGATCAGGCCCTTCAGCACGATGTCGATTGGCAAGGCGCCGAACTGGCGGAAGGTCAGCGCCTTGCTGATGTAGAGCGCCAGCGAGCCCGCGGCTTCGGTGGCGATGAAGGCGCCTTTGACCAGGCCGTAGGCGGCGAAGGCGGGCACACTGAGCGGGCCGGTCGACACGACGATGCCGGTCAGGAAGCCGATCACCGCGCCGGCGACGGCGAGATGCCAGAAGCCGAACTTGAAGTTCCTCGTCGCCAGCCAGCGGCGGCCGGGGACCATGAGGAGGAAGAACAGGCCAAGCGCGATGTCGATCAGCCGTTCCGGCAGGATCAGCAGGGTGCGCGCGCCGAGCGCCGCTGCCGGAATGCCGCCCAGCGCATAGGCGCCGCACGCGCGCCAGTCGATCTCCTTCCACCACGAGGTGATCTTGGCAAAGTTCGACATCAGGGCGACGACCGCCATGATCGGCACCGCCTCGCGCGGGCCGAAGGCGAACACCAGGATAGGCAGCAGGATGATGGTGGCGCCGGTGCCGACGATGCCGCTCACCGTGCCGGCGATATAGCCGACGACGAGCACCAGCGCGTAGGTCAGCACGGCCTTGCTGGCGTCTTGTCATGCTCTTCCGGACCGCGCGCATCCTGCGCGCTCATGATCATGAGCGGGCGGGACGCCCGCGGTCCGGAAGACGATGACCTTAGTAACCGAGGTTCGGCCGCAGCCATTTCTCCGCCTGATCGATCGAAACGCCGCGGCGCTTGGCGTAGTCCTCGAGCTGGTCGCGGCCGATGCGCGCCACGCCGAAGTACTGGGCGTCGGGATGGGCGAAGTAGTAGCCCGAGACCGCCGCCGTCGGCAGCATGGCGAAGCTCTCGGTGAGGCTGAGGCCGGCGTTCTGGCCGGCGTTCAGCAGCCGGAACAGCTCGGGCTTCTGGCTGTGGTCGGGGCAGGCGGGGTAGCCCGGCGCCGGCCGGATGCCGCGATACTTCTCGCGCATCAGCTCCTCGTTGGTGAGCGCCTCGTCGGAGGCGTAGCCCCACAGGGTCTTGCGCACCCGCTCGTGCAGGCGCTCGGCAAAAGCCTCGGCCAGCCGGTCGGCCAGCGCCTTCAGCAGGATGTCGGAATAATCGTCGTGATCGGCCTTGAAGCGGCCGAGGTGCTCCTCGATGCCGTGGCCGGCCGTGACGGCGAAGCCGCCGATCCAGTCGGCCTCGGGCGAGACGAAGTCGGCCAGGCACATATTGGCGCGCGGCGCGCGCTTCTCGATCTGCTGGCGCAGGAAGAACAGCCGCGACACTTCCTTGGCGCGCGTGTCGTCGGCGAACAGCACCACGTCGTCGCCCTCGCGGCGGCACGGCCAGAAGCTCACCACGCCCTTGGCGGTCAGCCACTTCTCGCGCACGATGTGGTCCAGCATCTTGCGCGCGTCGGCGTAGAGCTTGCGGGCGCTGTCGCCCACCACCTTGTCGTCGAGGATGGCCGGATAGTTGCCGGCGAGCTCCCAGGCGCGGAAGAACGGTGTCCAGTCGATGCGCTCGACCAGCTCGTGCAGCGGATACTCGGCGAAGACGCGGGTGCCGGTGACGGCGGGCTTGGGCGGCGTATAGGACGACCAGTCGATCTTGAAGTCGTTGGCGCGCGCGACTTGGAGCGGAACGACCTTCTCCTTGGTGTTGCCCGCGCGTTCGACGCGGATCGCCTCGTATTCGGTGGCGACCTTGGCGGCGAAGTCGGCGGCCTGCGCACCCGATTCGGAGACCAGCGCCGTGCACACCCCGACCGCGCGCGAGGCGTCGAGCACGTGCACGGTCGTGCCCTTGTAGCGCGGCGCGATCCTGAGCGCAGTGTGGACCTTGGACGTCGTGGCGCCGCCGATCAGCAGCGGCAGGCTAAAACCCTGGCGCGTCATCTCCTCGGCCACGGTCACCATCTCGTCGAGCGAGGGCGTGATCAGGCCCGACAGGCCGATCAGGTCGGCCTTGTTGTCGTTGGCCGATTTGAGGATGTCCTGGAACGGCACCATGACGCCCAAGTCGATGACCTCGAAGTTGTTGCACTGGAGCACGACGCCCACGATGTTCTTGCCGATGTCGTGGACGTCGCCCTTGACCGTCGCCATGACGATCTTGCCCTTGGGCCGCGAGGTCGCGGTCTTCTCGGCCTCGATGTAGGGCAGCAGGTGGGCGACCGCCTTTTTCATGACGCGCGCGCTCTTGACGACCTGGGGCAGGAACATCTTGCCCGAGCCGAACAGATCGCCGACCACGTTCATGCCGGCCATCAGCGGACCCTCGATAACCTCGATCGGCCGGGCGATCTGCTGGCGCGCCTCCTCGGTGTCGATGACGACGAACTGGTCCATGCCCTTGACCAGCGCATGCTCCAGCCGCTTCTCGACCGGCCAGCTCCGCCATTCGGCATCCTGCGTCTCGGCGACCTCGCCGGTGCCCTTGTACTTGGGCGCAAGCTCGAGCAGCCGCTCGGTGGCCTCGGGATTGCGGTTCAGGATCACGTCCTCGCAAACCTCGCGCAGCTCGGCGGGGATCTGGTCGTAGACCTCGAGCTGGCCCGCATTGACGATGCCCATGTCCATGCCGGCCTGGATGGCGTGGTAGAGGAACACCGAGTGCATGGCCTTGCGCACCGGCTCGTTGCCGCGGAAGGCGAAGGAGAGGTTCGACACGCCGCCCGAGATTTTCACGCCGGGGCAGCGCACTTTGATCTCGCGCGTGGCCTCGATGAAATCGACGCCGTAGTTGTTGTGCTCCTCGATGCCGGTGGCGACGGCGAAGATGTTGGGATCGAAGATGATGTCCTCGGCCGGAAAGCCCACCTGGTTCACCAGGATGTCGTAGGCGCGGGCGCAGATCTCGACCTTGCGCTGCTTGGTGTCGGCCTGGCCCTTCTCGTCGAACGCCATGACGACGACGGCGGCGCCGTAGCGGCGGACCTTGCGGGCATGGGCGATGAACGGCTCGACGCCCTCCTTCATGGAGATCGAGTTCACGATCGGCTTGCCGGCGACGCATTTCAGGCCGGCCTCGATCACGCTCCACTTGGAGCTGTCGATCATGATCGGCACGCGGGCGATGTCGGGCTCCGAGGCGATCAGCTTCAGGAACGTCTCCATCGCCTTCTCGGCGTCCAAAAGGCCCTCGTCCATGTTGACGTCGATGATCTGCGCGCCGCTCTCGACCTGCTGGCGCGCGACCTCGACCGCGGCTGTATAGTCGCCCTCGAGAATCAGTTTCTTGAACCGCGCCGAACCGGTGACGTTGGTGCGCTCGCCGATATTGATGAAGGTTGCGCGCTGGACGTTGTTGGCTTCGTCTGCAGGCATCAGAAGAAACTCGCCGCTTCCATGCCCGAGAGTCTCAGCGCCGGCGGCAGGACGTGCCATTGCCGCGGCTTCACGTCCTTCACCGCCTCGGCGATCGCCTTGATGTGCGCCGGCGTCGTGCCGCAACAGCCGCCGACCACGTTCAACCAGCCGTTCTCGGCCCAGCCCTTGACCAGCTTGGCGGTCATCTCGGGCGGCTCGTCATAGGCGCCGAGTTCGTTGGGCAGGCCGGCGTTGGGATAGACGCAGACCAGGCCGTCGACCTGCGGGTTGAGCGCGTTCACGTAGGGATGCAGCTCGGTGGCGCCGAAGCTGCAGTTCAGCCCCATGGTGAGCGGCTTGGCGTGGCGCACCGAATGCCAGAACGCCTCGACCGTCTGGCCCGAGAGGTTGCGGCCGGCGAGGTCGGTCAGGGTCATGGACACCATCACCGGCAATTCCTCGCCGCGCGCCTCGGCCGCCTCGTCGGCGGCCACCAGGGCCGCCTTGGCGTTCAGCGTGTCGAACACCGTCTCGATCAGGATGAAATCGACGCCGCCATCCAACAGCCCGTCGATCTGCTCGCGATAGATGCCCTTCATCTCGTCGAAGCTGACGGCGCGGTAGCCCGGATCGTTGACGTTGGGCGACACTGACAAGGTCTTGTTGGTGGGGCCGAGCGCGCCCACGACGAAGCGCGGCTTGGCGGGATTGCGTGCCGTGGCGGCATCGGCGCAAGCGCGCACGAGCTTGGCCGCGGCGATGTTGATCTCGCGCGCCATGACGGCGATGCCGTAGTCGGAAAGGCTGATGGCGTTGGAGTTGAAGGTGTTGGTGGCGACGATGTCGGCGCCGGCATCGAGATAGGCGTTGCAGATCTCGCCCACCACCGCGGGCCGCGTCAGGTTCAGAAGGTCGTTGTTGCCCTTCTGGTCGTGGCTGAACGTGCGCCCGCCGCGAAAACCTTCCTCGTCGAGGCGATAGCTCTGGATCATCGAGCCGTAGGGCCCGTCCTTCACCAGGATGCGCTCGGCGCCGATGTCGCGCAGGCGCTGGGCTTTTTCGGCCCGTGTGAGGGAGCTGGTCATCGTCCGTCTCCGTCGCGCGCCGGCCGCATGCCCAGAAGATGGCAGATGGCGAAGGTGAGGTCGGCGCGGTTCAGCGTGTAGAAGTGGAACTGCTCGACGCCCTCATTGTGCAGGCGCCGACAAAGGTCGCCGGCCACGGTCGCTGCGATCATGCGACGGGTCTCGAGATCGTCGTCGAGCCCATCGAACAGGTGGGCCAGCCAAGGCGGTACTTTGGAGCCGCACAGGCCGGCAATTCTCGCGACCGACTGGAAGTTCGAAACCGGCATGATGCCCGGCACGATCGGCACGTTGACGCCTGCCGCCGCGGCGCGGTCGCGGAAGCGCAGAAAATCGTCAGCCTCGAAGAAGAACTGGGTGATGCAGCGGTCGGCCCCGGCATCGACCTTGCGCTTGAGGTTTTCCAGGTCGGCCTTGTCATCGGCCGAATCGGGATGTTTCTCGGGATAGCCGGCAGCGCTGATCTGGAACGGGCCGATCTTCTTCAGGCCGGCGATCAGTTCGGCGGCATTGGCATAGCCGCCGGGATGGGCGCTGTACTTGCCGCCCATACCGCTCGGCGGGTCGCCGCGCAGCGCCACGACGTGGCGAATGCCGGCGTCCCAATAGGCGCGCGCCACGTCGTC
>WNFT01003654.1_pt1 | contig 13382 bp, 12 predicted proteins | sample 5400191 | NCBI WGS metagenome assembly WNFT01 (sample SAMN13153359, study PRJNA577476) | soil metagenome | isolation source: 80 cm saprolite under Madrone tree | place: USA:California | collected 2016-06-14
GAACAGCATGGATGTCTCGTTTTGCGTCTCCGCGCTCGAAGGGGCGCTGTCACGCTTCGGCACGCCGGAGATCTTCAATACCGACCAGGGCAGCCAATTCACCAGCGCTGCCTTCACGGGCACGCTCGCCCGGACCGGAATCAGAATCTCCATGGACGGCCGCGGCCGTTGGATGGACAACGTCTTCATCGAGCGGCTGTGGCGCAGCTTGAAGTACGAGGACATCTATCTGAAGGGCTATGCCGACGGTCACGAAGCGCGCGCTGGGATCGCTTCGTGGATCGGATTCTACAACAGCCAGCGTCCGCATCAGGCGCTGGGCAATCGCACGCCCATGGCGGTGTGGAAGGCAGGAAAAATCGGTGCACTCGCAGAGAAGGCTGTGGACATGACGCTTCGCTTGGACAACGCTTGCGCGTTGCCCACATGCCCACAGCAGCAACAGCAGGAACTTGCAGCTTGACGATTCTAGGAAAAAGGAACGGCCGAATTTCCAACTAAGAAACCGGCCCCAGTGGTCCCACCGATGGGGTCCACTTCAATTTCCGCTACTGCAATCGGGTCGCAATGGGCATTGATGATGAAGCCCGCACCAACAAGGCAATCGACGGCGTGAAGGGCAAACGGCTTATGTATCGGGATTTGATCCAGTGACGGTAGGCAAAAAACCTAAGCGGAAACCGCCGCGACCCAAGGTGGCATCTAAAGCCCAACATGCCCGCTTCGTGGCAGCCGCGCGAGCGATAGGTGCGGACGAGACGGGCGAAGAATTTGAACGGGCGTTCCGCAAGATTGTGCCGCCGAAACTGCCAAAGAGGGAAAACTAATGGCGATCACCGAGGAATATCTGAACGGCATAAAGAAGGGACTTCCTGATCTCTATGAATGGGTCGGCGAATTAAGTTCGGGGAAAATCGTCCAAGGGACAGATGAGCAGATCAGAATGCTCAAAGATGTTATCGCGACTTACGAAGCGATCTTAGCGAAACACAAGGCGTAGCGCATGGGTACGGCAAGTCGAACATCGCCCTCTCTAGTTATGAATTGTGCATGGAGACCACGCCCGACACCCTGTTCAAGAGCCTTGCCGATCCGACCCGCCGGGCGATCTTCGAGCGGCTGTGCCGCGACGGCGAACAGACCGTGCGGGTGCTTACCGGCCACTCGGGGGTCTCGCAGCCGGCGGTGTCAAAGCATCTGGGCGTGCTCAAGCTCGCCGGCCTGGTGAGCGACCGGCGCGAGGGGCGCGAAACCCATTACAGCGCCCAGCTGCAAGCCCTGACGCCGCTGATCGACTGGATGAGCCTTTACGGCGCCTTCTGGCGCGACCGCTTCGATCGCCTCGAGAGCCTGTTGAAGAGGATGGACCAATGAGCAAACTCGCCGCCGCCACGCGTTCTCTCGTCGTCGAACGGGAGATGCCGCATCCGCCGGAGAAGATCTGGCGCGCCCTCACCCAAGCCCCGCTGATCGAGGAGTGGTTGATGAAGAACGACTTCCAGCCGGTCGTTGGGCACAAATTCAACTTCCGCGCCCAGCCCATGCCGCAGTGGAACGGCGTGACCGACTGCGAGGTGCTGGCCGTCGAACCCAACCAAAGGCTGTCCTACAGCTGGAACTCTTCGGGCGAGGAGGCGGAGAACGGATTGAAGACCGTCGTCACCTGGACGCTGACGCCCGTGAAAGGCGGCACGCATGTGCGGATGGAGCAGTCGGGCTTCCGGCCGGAAGACGAGAGCTTCCACAAGGGCGCGGGCTATGGCTGGCAGCGCTTCATCGGCGGCCTGGAACGCGTGGCCGCGGGACTGAGTTGAATATGGACCGTATACGGACGTTCTACTTCACCACCATTTCGGTGAACGGATAGACGTAAGCCTGGAGCGTGACGAAGAGGCCGACGAGCGACGCCAGCACGATCGAGTGCAGGAAGACGAAGCGCAGGATCGAGCCTTCATGACCGAACCATTGGGTGGCGGTCGAGGCGACGACGATGGATTGCGCGTCGATCATCTTACCCATGACGCCGCCCGATGAATTGGCCGCCGCCATCAGGATCGGGGATAGACCGAGCTGCTCCGAAGTGATGCGCTGGAGCGAGCCGAAGAGTACGTTCGAGGCGGTGTCGGAGCCGGTCAGCGCCACTCCGAGCCAGCCGAGCATGGTGCCGAAGAAGGGATACAGCACGCCGGTCGCGGCGAAGGCGAGGCCGAGAGTGGCATCGACCCCCGCGTAGCGCGTCAAGGTGCCGAGGGCGAGCATTGCCGAGATGGTGATGAGCGAATACTTCACCACCCCGATGGTCTCGAAGTAGGCGAGGGCGATGCGCTTTAGGGAAAAGCCCATGAGGAGCGCGCCGATGATAGCGGACACCAAAATTCCGGTGCCGCTGTAGGCAAAGAAGGTAAAGGTGAAGACCGCAGGCTCGGGTGTCGGCATGGCCGCCACCGGCGGCATGCGCAGAACCTGAAGATGCAGACCGTCGATCGGGAATGCGGGCGCGAACAATCCGGTCAAGAACGCCTTCATATCGGCTGTGCCCCATAGGAAGAGCAGGACGCATAGGACAGCCCAGGGCAGCCAGGCTCTCGCGATCTCGTTGGTGCTGACGCTCATGCTCGGACTCGCCACCGCAACGCCAGCGTGCCCCCCGCTTATCGTGGGCTCGATCGTTTCGCTGCGCGCAAGCGCGTGGTCTGCAACGCGCGAAGCCATCGGCTTCAACGCGGACATGGTAGATGCCGAGTCATCGCGAACGCGGAGCGCCGTCGAAGTCCAAATCCGGGCCGGCTGCCACATGTAGAGGAAGCCGCGCAAGCAGATCAGGCACACCACGGCGGCGCCGATCGCGGCGAGATAGGGACTCATGAGGACATTGGAGATGACAAATTGGGTGACGCCGAAGGAGAGCCCGCAGACGAGCGCCGCCGGCCAGATCTCCTTGGTGGCGCGCCAGCCGGCAAATGCCCAGATCAGCCAGAACGGCACGATCACCGAGAAGAACGGCAATTGCCGCCCGACCATGGCGCCGAGTTTGACCACATCCAAACCCGTCGCCGCGGCGAGGCCAACGATCGGGGTACCGAGCGCTCCGAAGGCGACGGGGGCTGTGTTGGCAATCAGTGAGAGACCCGCCGCGGCGAGCGGCGAAAAGCCGAGGCCCATCAGGATCGCACCCGTCACCGCAACCGGCGTGCCGAAACCCGATGCACCTTCGAAGAAGGCACCGAAGGCGAATGCGATCAAGAGAAGCTGCAACCGTCGGTCCGGCGTGATGTCGCCGATCGATTTCTGCATGATGGCGAACCAGCCTCTTTCGACCGTCAGGCGATAGAGGAAAATCACATTCAAGATGATCCAGCCGATCGGGAAGAATCCGGTGAGGAGGCCGAGACCGGTCGCGCGCAAAGCCATGCCGAGCGGCATCGTGAAGGCCAGCCACGCAATCAGCACCGCGGCGGTGAGCGCGACGACGGCGGCGATATGGACCTTGACCTTACCGCTCGCGATCATGATCAGCAGGAAAACTGCCGGAACGGCGGCGATAATGGTGGAAAGTACCGAATTTTCGAACGGATTGTAGATTTGATTCCACATATATGGCCCCCGTCGCTCCCTGTTTTCACGAGTGTTCCCTTGGACGGGGGCCGGCGTAAAGGGGGGCATGGCACTTTTGTCGCGCGAAGGCGCTTTGGCTGCTAATACAGCGCCGCAATGCTCGAACTGCTGGAACCTGATCAGGCCCTGCTCTCGCGGCGCAAGGAGATCGCGGCCGCGCTTGCCGCCATCGTGCCCGACGGCACGATTTCCGACGAGGCGACGCTGACCGCCTATGACGGCGACGCGCTGACCGCCTATCGCCAGACGCCGCTCGTCTGCGTGCTGCCGCGCAGCACCGACGAGGTGGCCGCCGTGCTGCGCTACGCCGCGCGCGAGAACATCCGCATCGTGCCGCGCGGCGCGGGCACTTCGCTCTCCGGCGGCGCCCTGCCCGCCGCCGACGGCATTCTGCTCGGCCTTGCCCGCATGAACCGAATTCTCGAAGTGGATTATGAGAACCGCTGCGTCGTGGTGCAGCCGGGCGTGACCAATGCCTCGGTGACGCGGGCCGTGGAAAAGGCCGGCTTCTATTACGCGCCCGATCCGTCGAGTCAGATCGCCTGCACCATCGGCGGCAACGTCGCGGAAAATTCCGGCGGCATCCATTGCCTGAAATACGGACTGACGACGCAGAATTTGATGGGTGTCGAACTGGTGATGATGAACGGCGAGCGCGTGCGGCTCGGCGGCAAGCATGCCGGCGATTCCGGCTTGGATCTCTTGAGCGTCGTCTGCGGATCGGAAGGCCTGCTCGGTGTCGTCACCGAAGCGACGCTGCGGATTTTGCCGCGCGCGCCGGCGACCCGCACGCTCTTGATCGCATTCGACTCTGTTCGCGACGCGGGAGAAACGGTCGCCGCCATCATCGCCGCAGGCATTATCCCGGCTGCGCTCGAATTCATGGATCGCGCCTGCATCGCCACCGTCGAAGCCTTCTGCGCGCCCGGTTATCCGGCCAATGCCGAGGCCATCCTGATCGCCGAAGTCGACGGCATGCCGGCGGAAGCGGGGGAGGAAGCGCGGCACATCGCCGATATCGCAAAGGCTTTGCGCGCGAGCCGCGTGCACGAATGCACGAGCGCCGAAGAACGCGCGCGCGTCTGGTCCGGACGCAAGGCTGCGTTCGGCGCGATGGGACGGCTGAAGCCGGATCTCCTCTGCATGGACGGCACGATTCCACGCCGCGCGCTCGCCGACGTGCTGGAAGCGATCGCGGGGCTTGCCGAAAAATATCGCCTCGGCTGCTGCAACGTGTTCCACGCCGGCGACGGCAATCTGCATCCGCTCATCGTGTTCGACGTGATGGCGCCGGGCGAGCTCGAGCGTGCCGAAGAATTCGGCGCCGATATTCTGAGGCTGTGCGTCGCCAAGGGCGGCGTGCTGACCGGCGAGCACGGCGTCGGCGTCGAGAAAAAAGCCCTGATGGGAGAGATGTTCTCGGAAACCGATTTAAGGCAGCAGGAACGGCTCAAATGCGCCTTCGACGGCGAAAACCTGCTCAATCCGGGCAAGGTGTTTCCCACGCTGCACGCCTGCGTCGAGCGCGGCCATATGCGCGTGCACGCCGGACGCATGCCGTTTGGCAACCTGCCGCGGATGTGACGGTGGAGCGAGCGCAGGAGACCATCGTGCCAAGGAACGAGGCGGAGATCGCCGACGCGGTAGCCGGCGCGATGGAAAGGGGAACCGCATTCGAGATCATTTCGCGCGGTGGCAAGCGGAATTTCGGAAGGCCGGTCGCGGCCGGCACGATTCTCGACGTCGGTGCGCTTTCGGGAATCCTCAAATACGAGCCGGAGGAATTGGTAGTGAGCGCGCGCGCAGCGACGCCGCTCGCCGAAATCGAGGCGGCGCTCGCCGAACGCCGGCAGATGCTTGGCTTCGCGCCCGCCGATTGGAGCGCGCTGTTCGGCGGATACGCGGGCGGCGCGACGCTTGCGGGCACGGTCGCGACCAACGCCTGCGGCACGCGCCGCGTCAAGGCCGGCGCGGTGCGCGATCACGTCATCGGCTGCCGCTTCGTCAACGGTTCGGGCGAAGCAATCAAGGCGGGCGGCAACGTGATCAAGAACGTCACCGGCTTCGATATTCCCAAGCTGATGTGCGGCGCCTTCGGCACGCTCGGCGTGCTGACGGAGCTGACGTTTCGCGTCGTGCCAAAACCTGCACGGAGTGCAACGCTTGCGTTGCGAAATTGCGCGGCTGAGCCGGGTCTCCGCGCCTTGCGCCAAGCCGCTGGATTGCCGGTCGAGCCGACGGGTCTCTCGTATTTGCCGGCTCGGGCCCTAGTCGCGAGTCCTGCCGCACGCGCGGCCGGGCTCGCGAGCGACGACGGTGCCGCGCTTATTCGCGTCGAAGGCGGGACCGAGGCGTTGAATGAAAAACTCGCCATTCTGCGTCGGATATTCGCTGCTTTCGACGTCGCCACAGTGGAAGACGATACTGCCCTCTTCCGCGAGATCGGCGAAGGCGGAGTTTTTGTCGGCCACGCGACGGATATCTGGCGGCTGTGCGTCGCGTCGTCCGCTGCTTACGCGGCCCTCCAGGCAAGCAAGGCGCAATTCTGGTACGCCGATTGGGCGGGCGGTTTGCTCTGGCTGGGACTGCCAGCCGACGAGGAAACGGCGAGGCGATTGCGCGGAGTAGCCGCGCAGCTCGGCGGCCACGCCACGTTGATGCGCGGGAGCGCAGAGGCACGCGCGCGCCTTGCCGTGTTCGAGCCGGAAGCACGCGCGCGGTCAACGCTTACGGCCGCGGTGAAGGCCGCTTTCGATCCCCGGCGCCTGTTCAATCCGGGCCGCATGGTCGAGGAGCTCTGATGCGAACCGCCTTTACGGTCGAGCAACTCGCCGATCCGCATCTGAAAGATGCCGAGCATGCGCTCAGAACCTGCATTCATTGCGGCTTCTGCACGGCGACATGCCCCACTTATGTGCTCCTGGGGGATGAACGCGATTCGCCGCGCGGCCGCATCGGATTGATCCAGCACATGCTGGAGAGTGCGGCACCTCCGACCAAGGAGACGGTGCTGCATCTCGATCGCTGCCTGTCCTGCCTCGGCTGCCGCAGCGCCTGTCCGTCGGGCGTGGATTACGCCGCGCTGATCGATGTCGCGCGCGCGCATATCGAAAAAACGTACACGCGGCCGCTGCCGGAGCGCCTGTTCCGTTCGTTCGTGCTGTTCGTTCTGACGCGGCCGTCGCTGTTCAAGCTCTTAAGCTACGGCGCGCGGCTGGCGGCGCCGTTGCTGCCGGGAAAGCTCGGAGCGATGGCAAAGAAGGCACGCGTCAGGATCGCTCCTGCAACGCGCGCTCCAATCCGGAAAACGACGGAACATGCGCGGCGGGTGCTTCTCCTGTGCGGCTGCGTGCAACGCGCGCTCGCGCCCTCGATCGACGTTGCCGCGAGGCGTGTGCTGGCGCGGACCGACATTCGCGTCGAAACCTTCCCGGGCGCCAAATGCTGCGGAGCGCTCGCCTATCATCTGGGCAAGACCGCGATCGGCAAGACCTACGCGCGCCGGGTCATTCGCGCCTTTGAAGCCGCCTCGGATAAGGCTGAGGTCGATGCCGTTCTCATCACCGCCAGCGGCTGCGGAGCGTTTCTAAAAGACTATGGCCGCGTCTTTGCCGACGAGCCGCAATGGACCGCGCGTGCGCAAGCCTTCGCCGCGAAGGTCAAGGACTTCACCGAACTGGCCGAATCTCATTCCAAGCCCGCGTTCGCCGCCGCGCGCGATCTGCTTGTCGCCTATCACCCGCCCTGCTCGCTGCAGCATGGGCAACGCATTCACGGTCGCGGCGAAAAGCTTCTCTCGGCGGCGGGATTTCTTCTTGTCCCGATTCCAGACGCGCATATGTGCTGCGGCTCGGCGGGGAGCTACAGCGTGCTGCAACCAGAAATCGCAGACGCACTGCGCGAGAAAAAGCTCGAGGCGATCGGCTCGACCGGTGCAAATCTCATCGCGTCGGGGAATATCGGCTGCCTAGCGCATCTTGCAGGCGAGATACCCACTGTGCATATCGCGGAACTGCTCGATTGGGCTGCAGGCGGACCCAAGCCGGCCTTGGATAAAGCTTAACCAAAATACATTAGCGTGCTCGCTACCGACAGCCCTAAAAGGAGCAGCACCAGTGATCGTTGTAAATCTCTCGGCAAATGACTACATCAAGCATGCGACAGCGTTCGGTCAGATGAAGCGCACTGTTTGCTACCCGAACTCGCCTTTGTGCGCGCCAGGACGAAACAGCAACACTCCGAACTGATGATTGGTCTTACTCGCACTGTTCAAGCGAGGGCTTGAGCGTAACCCGCGTAGTGAGGACGAGAGAATGCCTGACGCCATGGACATCAAGTCCGCCGTAGTCGCAACCCCCGACAGCGATGGCGGCCACAACGACATCGTTTATCCGGCCACGATTCCATTCCTCTCCGTTCACCTCGCCTGTATCGCTGCGATCTGGTCGGGCGTCACTTGGCCGGCCGTCGCGATCGGCGCGTCGATCTACGGTTTGCGCATGTTCGCGATCTGCGGGGGATATCACCGCTACTTCTCTCACCGTGCTTATTCGACCGGAAGGTTCTTCCAATTCATCCTTGCATTCCTTGCTCAGACCAGTGCCCAACGAAGCGTTCTGTGGTGGGCCGCCAAGCATCGTCATCATCATCTTCATTCCGATACGGCTCGTGACGTGCATTCGCCCCGGCACGCAGGTCTCCTATACAGTCATGTGGGTTGGATATTTTCTCGCCGACACGCGAGGGCCGACCTCGTGAAGGTCGCGGATTTCACGCGCTATCCCGAGTTGATCTGGCTGCACAAATACGAGCTGCTGCCGGCTGCGCTTCTTGCCGTGCTCTGTTTTCTCCTGGCCGGCTGGTCCGGCCTGGTGGTCGGATTCTTCATGAGCACGGTGCTGCTTTATCACGCCACCTTTTCCATCAATTCGCTCGCGCATGTGCACGGCAGCAAGCGGTACGTGACCGGGGACGATTCGCGCAACAACTGGTTCCTGGCCCTTCTGACCCTGGGCGAAGGCTGGCATAACAATCACCACGCCTATCAGAGCAGTGTCCGGCAAGGCTTCAGATGGTGGGAAATCGACGTCACCTATTACGTCTTGAGGACGCTGTCCTGGCTCGGCGTGGTATGGGGTCTCAAGACGCCGCCGGAGGAGGTGCTGCGCAACGAGCAACGGCTCGGCGCACGCGTGATACATCGTGCGGCCGAACAGCTCGCGTCGCATTTGAATCCGGAGCGGATTGCTCTTGCCGTCGCTTCGGCACTGCAAGCGCCCACGCTGTCTGTGCTGCGGGAACGGTTTGTGCGCGCTCAGCACGACGCGACGGCGGCATTAAAGGACTTCCATCTGCCGCACATGCCGACGCGCGAGGAAATCTTGGCTGAGGCGAAGGCCATTTTCGCGAGGACGAGGTCACTGGATGAAATCGTCGATCGCGCGTACGAGTTGCTTCTGGCCGCGGTCGGCGCGCATGTTGCCGCTATAGCAGGCGTGCGAAGCGGCCCCCTGTAAAAAACCACGTCTCAGGTTTAGGCCGAGCGGGGCCGGAAGGCCACAACGTAGATCAACGGCTCCTCGCCGTTGACGGGCTTGCTGCGGCCGAAAAGCTCGGACAATCCGAAATCGGGCCGTGACCACGCCGGATACGGCGTGGAATAATTCTCCGAACCAAATTCAAAGCCCACGGAGCGCACCAGTTCGAGATATTCGCCGGCGGATTTCTGAACCTCCGGCGGATGGCGGAACAACCAGCGCACCCAGAACGATTCGATGAAACAGCGGCAGGATTCCGCGCACAGCAATACGCCGCCCGGCACCAGCACCCTGTACAGCTCGCGCACGGCAGCGCGCTGGTTCGTGAGATGATGCAGGGTCTGATGGCAGACAATCAGATCCATCGAAGAATCGGGCAACTCGAGGCGTGCCGCGTCGCCCACCCGAACTTCGGCGCGGCAGCCGCACTTTCGCGCCGCATCCTGCGCTCGGCGCACCGCTCGCGCATCGATGTCGATGCCGATCAACATTTGAGGCCGGAGGTGTTTTTCTATCAGGGCAAAGGCGGTTCCCTCGCCACAACCGATATCGAGGATGCGCGAAAAACGCTGCTTTGAGTCGAACAGATCATCGAACTCGAGAAACGATACGGCAAGGACGCGTTGAACCCACATGTCAGTTCGCACGAACCATTTGCCGAAATTGGTTTCGGGAACCAAGACGTCTGTTGCTGTCATCGAATGGCCCTCACCATTCATCAGGTCCTCGGCACACGATGGCGGAAGTTGCCGGGAGCGCAGCATACCGCGTCCGCCACCGTGCAATTCGTAACAATATCGAGACTTGCAAACAACCAAACTTTTCGCCCAGCCTGCGTCGGCTACCCGGCCGACAGCTCCGCGCGCAAAAGATCCAGGGGTGCAAGGAGGGCTTCGTCGCTGACGCGCAGCAAAATCGCGTCCTCGGAGGCGCGGTGCGAATGCGGACGCCAGCAGGGTGCGACGATAACGTCGCCGCGCGACCATTCGAAGCGTTCGCCATCGACGACGGTTTCGCCATGCCCTTGAGCCACCGCGTAAATGTTGTTCGCGGTCGTACGGTGCGGCGCGGTCGAGATCGCGGGCGCGAGTCGCATCATGTGCAGAGAGATCGTTTTCATCGCCGGCCTGCCAAGCTCGATCTCTGTGGCATAGGCTGCGGACGGGGTCGCGGGCGCGGCCGACAATTGCGCCAACGTGTCGTCCCAGGAAAACCGCATCGGCGAACCCGGCGCGATCTTTTTGATCGGCTCGTAGGATTCAGGATGGGGTTCGAAGAACATCGCTTCGAGCTGGTGGATCAGAGGCGTATCGAGAAAATCGATCCAAGTGGCGGACGTGCCGCCTTCGTTGCCGTGGCCGTGCCAGCACCAATTCGGCGTCAGCAGAACGTCGCCCGGGACCATCGGAATCTTGTCGCCGTTGACGATGGTGTAGGCACCGTCGTCCGCATCGACCACCAGGCGCAGCGCATTGGGCGAATGTCGGTGCGAGCGCGCCTTTTCTCCCGGCAGGATCATCTGATAGGCAGCGAGCAGGCTGCGCGTCGTGGCGTACGTGTTGCCTCGAATCGGATTGAACAGGATCAGATTGCGGCGCTCGGCCAACTCGGTGTTGATCAGGCGGCCCGCGGCGGTGAGCGCCGCTTTGGCCAGGTCGTAACGCCAATGCGCCGGCACGAAGGATTTCTTCGGCTCGTCCCACAGCGAGGGCGTCGGCTTGTCCCAGCCCGGACCGACATTCATCGGCTTGAGCAGTCGGTACAGCTCATCGAGGCTGCCTGAGCCGGCAAGCTCGTTTGGCGACGGCGTTTTCATCGGACCAATGATCCACCGAAGATGCGAGTAATGCTAGGCACCGCGGACAATGTCCATGACGCGCAGAAGATCGGCCGGCAGCTCGTCCGCCCGCCAGCAGACATGGCCGTCGGGACGAACGAGAACGAGTTTGTTCTGATAGAGAGCGGCGATTTTTGCATCGGCAATGTCGACGGTTTGCAGCGGCACGCGCTTCGCTTTCGAGCACGCTTCGATGTCGCTCGTGTCGGGCGGATCGGCGCCGAAGCGCAATAGGACGAAGCCGCGGCCGAAGAGATCGAGCGTCGAGCGGCCGTCAGCCAGCCAGGCGTGCGGCGCGCGATGGCCGGGCCGCGCGGTTTGCTCATAGGTGGTGATCGTGTCGGGCGGTTCCGGCGTGCCGTCGGGAACCACGATCGGCGAGCCCTCGAAGCGATAGCCGAGATGAATGCCGATCGAGAACCATTCGCGCTTCATCACTTCGGTATACGCCCGGCCGAACTCGGCCCGGGCGCGGTCACCCGCCTCACCGGGCGCGAACGCTTCCGGCGGCGGCCTTGAATTCCGGGGGCGCAGCATGCGCTGAAGATTGCCGCTCGCCTCGCGCACGTTGCGAATGGCGACGGGGCGGCGTTCGATTTCGTAAGTGGCGAGCAGACGTGCGCCGCCCCAGCCGCGAATGACCGCTTCGAGCTTCCAACCCAGATCGACCGCATCCTGGATGCCCATGTTCATGCCGAAGCCGCCCGTTGGCGAGGTCAAATGCGCCGCATCGCCGGCGATGAGGACGGGTCCTTCGGCGTAGCGCTCGGCGACCAGCTCGCGCCGCACCCAGGGCATGATCGAGAGAACCTCGAAATCGAAGTCGCGCCCGACCGCGGTGACGATCGCCGCCCTGATTTCGACCTCACTGTAGGTGCGCTTGGTGTCATCGCCAACGATGGAGAAACGGAAGCGATCGCGGCCGTCGATGGCGACGATGGTGGCAAACGTGCCCTCGGGCCGGATCACGATGAAGCGGTAGAACTCACCCTTGTCGTGGAGCGCATTGAAATTCTTGGCCCGGAAAATCGCATTAGTCGTGTAGGTCAGGGCGGGATTTCCGCTCATCGGAACGTTGAGCGCATGGCGCACCGTACTGGCCGCGCCATCGGTGCCGACGAGGTAATCGGCTTCGACGGTTTGGCGCCGGCCGATCTCTGCATCGACGATCGTCGCGCGCACGCCGCGTTCATTCTGCTCTAAGGCGACGAGCTCGGTGTTGTAGCGCAGCGTGACGTGCGGAAAGCTTTGGACAAAGCGCGTCAGCACCGGATCGAACATGTCCTGCGGACAACGCTCGCGCTTTTCCGGAGATTGGGGCGGGCGCTGCTCGTTGTCGAGCGTCGGGAACGGTTCGCGGCCGAACTCGAATCCGGTGACGGCGGAGACCCAGATGTAATCCTGGCGATAATCGCGCGGATAGGGCGCGGCGCGCACGAGAGACTCGATTCCCCAGCGGCGGCAGAACTCCATGGTGCGCACGCCGACCAGATCCATTTTCGGCTGCGTGATCGCGCCGTCTGTTTTTTCGATCAGCAGGCAGGGAATGCCGCGCCAGCCGAGATCGCCCGCCAAGGCGAGGCCGACCGGCCCCGCGCCCACGATCAGGACCGGCGTTCTCACTTTTTGCTGCGGCGCAGAACGTAGTTGAAGGCGTTGACGTGAATATCGGGACGGTTGGCGTACGCGCCTTTCGCCCTGGCCTCATCGGGCTCGCCGACCAGACGCGGGCCGCCCGCCCATTCCGCCATCATTTGGATATGGCAAGCCTGATTGAGCTTGAGCGCAAGCCACACCGCTTCTTCCATCGTCGTTGCCGCGGTGACGATCCCGTGATTGCGCAAGATCAGCGCGCCGTACTTGCCGAGCGTGCGCGCGACCGCGGAGCCACGCGCTCTCGTGACGATCAGCTCAGTGGTTTCGGAAAACACCGGCAGGCCGTCGGCGAAGAAGGCGCCGTCATTCGAGACGGCCTGCAGCGGCTTGCCCAAGGACGAAAACACCACGGCATATGCGGCATGCGTGTGGACGACGGCTTGAACGTCAGGCCGCGCGCGAAGCACTTCGGAATGGATGAAGACTTCGTTGTGGCGTTCGGCCGATCCGGCGACTTTGTTGCCCTCGATGTCGACCGTAATAATGTTGTCATCGGTCATCTCCTCGAGACCGATGCCCGCGGGCTTCATCAGAAAGCGATCGGGCTGATCGGGAAGTCTCAGCGAGACGTGACCCGCGACGTAATCGCCTTGGCCTTCATGCGCGAGCACACGGCCCGCATCGGCGAGCAACCCTCTCAATGTGTTCATCGTGTTGAACCTTCAGTGACGCGCCAGAGCCGATTTCGACGCCATCTCGCGGGCCGAATCCGGAGTCATCGATCTCTCGAGCATGAA
>WNFT01003655.1_pt1 | contig 13381 bp, 5 predicted proteins | sample 5400191 | NCBI WGS metagenome assembly WNFT01 (sample SAMN13153359, study PRJNA577476) | soil metagenome | isolation source: 80 cm saprolite under Madrone tree | place: USA:California | collected 2016-06-14
GCTTATCGGAAACTTTCATCCCATCGCCCAACAGGTCATATCCGGCCCGATGGCTGACATCGCCGCCTTGTCCGCATCGGCTGCCGGGCCGCTTGCGTATCGAACAGGTTCGCCAGGTGGAAAGCGACAATTGGTTTGGTTCGATCGTTCCGGTACGGAGATTCTGAAGATAGGCAAACCCGAAAGTTTCGGTCCGTCTTATATATCGATTTCCCCGGATAACCGCCGCGTGGCGGTTCAACGGACGATCATGGGAAATACCGACATCTGGTTGCTCGATCCTGGAAGTGGCGGCGATCTCCGTTTCACCTCGAATCCCGAGGCGGAAATCGCTCCGATCTGGTCGCCGCGTGGTGATCGCCTCGTGTTCAGCTCGCTTCGCAAGGGAGTTTTCGACCTGTACGAAAAGCCGGTCGCGGGCACAACCGGGGACGCCGGTGACGAACTCCTGGCAACATCCGAGGCCAAACAAGCGACCGATTGGTCGGCCGATGGGCGCTTTCTCCTATATCGAAATCTCGATCTGAAAACGGACTGGGACATCTGGGCTCTGCCGCTAACCGGAGACGGCAAGGCCTTTCCGGTCGTCCGAACGAACTTTGAAGAGCGCGATGGACAATTCTCGCCCGATGGGAAATGGATGGCGTATCAATCCAACGAATCGGGAAGGTTCGAGATTTACCTCCAGCCGTTCCCCGGCCCCGGAACAAAAGTCCGTATTTCGGATAATGGGGGCGTACAGGTGCGATGGCGCCACGACGGCAAGGAGTTGTTTTATCTCGCGCTTGACGGTCAACTCGTTTCGGTCCCATTGCGATTCGCGCCTGCACACCAACCTGAAAGCGAATCTCACGTTCCATTGTTTTTCGCACGCGCCGGGCCGCTGCAGGACCTTTCGAGACACTATGTCGTGTCTCCAGACGGCCGCCGGTTCCTGATAGATACCGTCGTTGAAGAACCCGCGGCGCCGATTACCATCATTCTGAATTGGAAGCCGCCGGCAGATTAAAGTCAGACGGTGCCGATCAGGTGCGTTGGAGCAAGGGGCGAAGCCCGCGGATGTCTTTCACGCTCTCGATGTTTAGCACCTTCTCAATCAGGCTGGTGCAGGCCGTAGCGCCGAGGACCGGTGTGATGAGGTCACGCGCTTTCGCAACGACTTCCGCGCGGGTCATGGGATTCTCCTCAGTGCCGCGGACGTCTTTCACCCACTCGTTCAGCTGCGTGCCGTCGGCGAGCGTTACCTCGACGATAGCCTCACGCCGCGGACGGCGCGCGTCGATTCGCGGGTCGGCGACAACCTCTACCTTAGCGCGGTGGCGCAGCACAACGGGGTCTTTCATGCGCGCCTTGTCATGGACGGAAAGAAACGTGACGGTCTTGTCGAGCAGCATCACGGCGACCATGTGCTCCATGCAGATATCCGGCATGTCGCGATTGCTCACGGTGTCGGCCTCGTCGCTGGCGATCCGAACGACAACCTTGCGCACGTCGTCCGCAGTAAACGCACGTTTTTTGAAGAAACCCTCGAGGGCATCGAGCGGGGCCTGGATGGGCGAACCCACCGTCCATTTCTTGATATTCGTCCGCGTTATCTCGTAGCGCTCGCCGAGCTTCTCTACCAGCACGGCTGGATCGGCCTTGATTGCACCATTTTGCCGAGGAGCAAGGGCCTCAAAGAAATTGTCGGTGCCGGAGAAAATGTCATCCACGCCCGTCCAACCCGACCGAACCAGGAACGCCGCGGTGACTGCGCCGGCTGCTGGTTTTCCGCCAAAGAGGAAAGCTTTTTCCATGTGCTCGGCATCACGCGACCAGGCTCCGATCCCTGATGTTTGCTGAGCAGAGTAATCCAGCAGCAAACGCATCTGCTGCGCGTTGAGGCTGGCAGCGCTTCCGGCAGCCGCGCCGGCGGCGAAAGCGGCGACGGTCCCGTGCGTGCTCCTGTGCGTCGCGGCCTGGTAGGCCGGGCCCCCCATGCTCATGGTCACGCGTGTTCCGACATCGTAGCCGAGCGTCACCGCCCGCAGGAAGTGCGTCCCACTGATCCCAAACTGCTCGCCGGCGGCCAGGGCTGCGGGAACAACGGAGACGCCCGGATGCGAGCGGGACGGGCCGTGCGAGTCGTCGGTCTCGTCGGCATGAGCGAGGACGCCGTTCGCCAGCGCCGCCTCGATGGGGCCGCAAACGATATTCGATGCCACCACCGTCGCCACCTCTTTGCCACCGTAAGCACGAACAAACTGGATCGCTGCGCGTCCGGGAGGTAACTCGGAACCTGAAATCATCGCCGCGAAAGTATCAAGGATATGTTGTTTGGCGCTTTCGACGACCCCGTCGGGCAGAGCACGGCCGCTGGCTTCGGCCATGTAAGCGCTGAGTTTGTTCATGACGGAGCTGACAGGCTGTTGCGTTGCGTCTGAACTCGTAGATTGCCCGGCGATCAAGGGCATGGATGGAAACGCTGCGGCCGCAATCGCGTACCCCGCACCTTGCAACAGATCCCGCCGCGTTATCGCGGCGCCACGACGAACCCTTTTCATATTCGCGTCCTCCTCTCGGCAACTGCAATGTTGCACCCACACCGGCTTCAACGCCAGCTGAATTTCCAGGGCCCAGAGGGAGAGGGAGGATTTCTCGAATTGCCAATTCACTCCCGTTACCGCGAAATCATGTAGGTCATCTTCGCGATCAGGGCGCGGTCGACGAGTCCGGCTGTAATAGAATCGCGACGCTCGTTGTACACCACGAAAATATCGCTGAGCGGCCGATGGATGATGTTGAACCGCACGTTCGAGCTCCACTGCTTGTTGTCGCTGTTGTACTGAATCAGCGCGTTCAAAAACATAGTCGTGGTGAATCCGTAGTTCACACGCGCGGCCAGCAGATTTTGTATCACGCGGCCTTCGACAAGGCTGATGTTGTTGTGCGTGTACTGGAAGGATGTCGTCAGCTTGTAATTGACGCGGAAAGCCCCTCCCGCAAGATACGAATGTTTGTAGCCCGAGTAAAACCGGCCGGTGGAAAATCGTCCGTTTGCAGAGAGGCGGCGGCTCATATTCGTATTTCCTAGAATGAAGTAATCGATAAATTTGTACTCACGTGGCGTCACCGCCGTGCCGGAAATTTTGAATGGCTGCGTGAGATATTCGAGTGTCGGATTTTTTCCCATCTCGATCATCGCACCATTCTGAAAGTCAAAAGGCAGATGATAGTCGAGGTACTTGGTCTGGAGACGGCCGCTCGGATCACGGACGTAGTCGACTTGCCAATGAGGGCGGATATCCCGAATGAGGCTGCGCCATCGCTGCGGACGCCACGTGTAGGCGGCGATGCTCGCAAATCTTTGAATTCCTACGCGCGGAACGAAACCCATTTCGTTGTGATAGTTCTGTTGGATGACAGTGTAAGTGCCGCTCAACTGCCACACCTTGTCTTGATACTGCATCGCGATGCGGCCCGCGCGATCCCTGCCGGAAAGGCCGGGCGTTATTGTTTTCGCCAGGAAGCCATTGAGGCTTACGGATTGCCCAAACCTGAGATTGGCATCGGCTCCAACGCTACGATTGTAGAGTGATGAATTGTTCACTTCCTTGTTCGTCACCATCAGTCCGATATCGGAATTCGCCAGAACATTTCGGCGAACACGGCCGACGAAAAAATTTGTCGCGTGGGTTGAACCGTATTCCCGCTGCTGAATATCAAGAAAGCCGACCTGGTACCGGCCCGCGCTACCCGTAAGCCGCGAACCGCCAAGAATCGGTATCGCATCGCCGGAATCGGAAAGACCGATCGTGCGGCTGAAAAACTGCATCAAGTCGTTTCGAATGGCATTCGGCCGGGGATTCAAGATGGTGAAGATAGACGTCGGGCTCGTGCCACCTTGTACGCCCAGAGTGTTATTGGGGACACCGAACTGAAAGATGCCTGAATTCTCCAGGAAGAAATCTCTCTTTTCGGGAAATAGAAGACTATAGCGGCTCAGATTGATTTGCTGCTCGTCGGCTTCAACTTGTGAGAAGTCGGTGTTATAGGTGAAATCCCATGTAAGACCCGAGGTAATTCCGTATTTGACGTCGAGACCGGCATCACGACCATATTTGTGAGATTGCGCAAGGCCGTTCTGCGCAAGACTGCCAAGGATGTAGGGTTTGATCTTAATGTTCGAACCCGGCTCGATCCCTTCCAGTCCTTCGAGCGTACCGGCCAGGGATACGCGTTGAACGGTGTAAATTCGCGGGACCGGCACCCATAAACTATCTTCATTACGCCGTCGCAGCGTTCGCTGAAAGTTGATGCCCCAGGTCTGGCCAGGCGTGCGAGGAAATTTCAGCGTCTTGAACGGAATAGCAATCTCAGCGGTCCACCCATCGTCTCCGATGTGCGTCTTTACATACCAAACGCCGTCCCAGCTCTGGTTGACCTCGCGTCCTTCGTTGGCAATCTGCGCATCCCACTTCGCGCCCGCGGGATTGGTAATGAATTGATAGGCATTGCGTTGATCATGAAACGTATCGAGAACGATCTGAAAGGAATCGCCTGTCTCGACGGTGAAGTCCTTCTTCAGCTCTGAGATAATGACGCGGCCAGCTTCCGAATCATGGGCGATAACACCGAAATAAAGATTTTCACTATCGTACAAAACTGCAACTTCGGTTTTCTCGGAAGCAGACTCGCCTTCATCCGGTTCTCTCTGCGTGAACTCGATGGCTCGAGACGCGCCAGCCCAGGCGGGCTCATCCAGTCTGCCGTCGATCGTGATCTTCTCGGTGATCTTGACGGCGCGCAACCGGCGCTCGAGGCGAATGGCTTCATAGTTGATATCCTTAGCATTTACACCAGGAAGCAAGCACAGGAAGGCCAGCGCTACCAGGCTGCACACACGCAGGTGATAATGATTCATAGTTATGGACGTGCCTTGGGAATGCGATGAGTGGCGGAGGCCTTTAAATACCGCAAAGATCCCAGCTGCCGATCCTTACTAATAAAACCGGCGGGATTAATACACCAGCAGGCGTACCTTTCGCAATAGTCTCGATGTTATGTCACCTGGGCGGGCTCGAAGGCCCAAGCGGGCGGCTAACCCTCAACTCCGACACGCCCGCTTATTCCGGCTATTCCCCGATCGGTGAGTTCATATCGACTTCGATCTCATTTTTCGACAGCGCACGGTTGTAGATGCGCACTTCATCGATGGTTCCGGTGAAATACTGGCCGTAGATACTGTCGCCGCCGATGTGCAGCGGCATGGTGGATGTGGTTAGCGGAGCTGTCTGCGGCAGTGAGGCCACACTCACCCCGTTGACCCATACCGTGAGGTTGGCGCCATCGAAGGTCACCGCCACGTGCGTCCAGGTGTTCAAATCGAGGGCTGAAGGACCTGCCACGCTCTGGAACCCATCTCCGAAAGTGCCCGCGGCGGTGGGTCCTGCTAACCCCACCGTCGAGGACGCCTCCAGCAGATAATTATCGTTCTGCTTGTAGATTACGTCGACCCACCCGCCAGGCGCTGCCGTCGGATACACCCATGCTTCCAATGTCATGCCTGTGGTCAGATGCAGTGACGGGGAATCGTTGATGGTGACTATCGAACTGGTTCCATCGAACACCAGTGCTTTGCCGTACTTCCCCGAGGTGGTCCATGTCGCATTGGATATCGTTCCCGTGTTTCCATTGCCGGACAAGTCGGCCACGGTCGTGCCGGTCCCTTCGTTGAACGAATAGGCGGCCACCGGTCTGTATTTAGTTGTTGTGGTTGCCGTGTTCGAATATCCACTGAGAGTGTGGGTAGTATCGCTCGCACGAACACGATAACTGTAAGTGATCCCCGAAGCCAGGCCGGTATCCGTGTAAGTTGTCGTGGGCGAAGTACCAATCTGAACGAAGTTGCTGCAGAGACCTGGCTGGCACCGCTCGATGAGATAGTTGAAGATACCTATGCTGCTGGTCGAGGCCGTCCAGCTCAGGTTGATTTGAGTCGCGCCCGACGCGGTTGCGGTCAAATTCGCCGGCGCGGTCGGTGGAACGATCGTAGTGGTGGCCGACGCCGTATTTGAGTAACGACTGAGATTGCCGGCCGCATCGATGGCACGAACACGATAGCTGTAGCTCGCGTTCGCCGCGAGTCCGGTATCGGAGTACGATGTGGACGTTCCAAGCTGCGCAAAGGTGATACACCCAGCTCCCTGGCAACGCTCAATCTGGTACCCAGTGACGTTGCCGGTTGAAGCGGTCCAGGCCAGATTGACCTGAGTTCCGCGTGACGCCGTAGCGGACAAGTTCGTTGGCGCGCTCAGACCACTCGCTGTCGTCGTCGCAGTAGCGGTGCTGGAGTATGGACTGAGATTGCCGGCGGCATTCGTAGCCCGAACGCGATACGAGTATGTGGCGCCGGACGAAACTGTCGTATCGGTGTATGAACTCGCATCGGCAGCGACACTGCCGATTTGTGCGAAGTTCGAACATCCGCTTCCGGCACACCGTTCGATGAAATAACCCGTAATACCGACGGCGTCCAGTGATGGAGTCCAGGTCACTGTAATTTGAGTGGAGCTTAAAGGGGCATTCGCCGACACGACAGCAATCAGAACGTTCTGGTAGTCCGCGGCAGATGCGAGCGTCCAGATTATTGGCCAATCGGCAGTATGGGCGACAGGATGGTAGGCGTATTCGGTACGGATATCTTGAGACTGGTAATTTGTAAATCCGGCAAAGGCATGCCAATATAGGGCCGGCAGGGCTGGCATGGTCCTCGCAAAATCGACCACCAGATCACCCGGCTGTGTCGTTGCTGTGATGCTGGCGTCAACCCGGATTTCGTATCCGGGCCTCCAGCCGCTATCGGTTATGGTGGAAGTGGCATCGATCGGCGCATTCGTATTCGAGCCTTTAATAACGAAGACACGCATGGTCAGTAGGCCGGGGGTGGACAGGTTCATCGTCACCGTATGCCCCGTTCCAACATTGGCGGCTTTGGCGTACCAAAGCTGGCTGCGTAAATTGACACTGGAAGACGAGTGACTTGTTGGGCCGGCGGCCGAGATCCATGCATTTGCTTTACCATCGCTGATGGACATCGTCGTCACGGTCGTGTCGGTCCAGGCAGCGACAAGGATCAAGTCACCGCCTGTACTGTCGAACGGGGCTGTGGTGTGCGTGGTCAGTTGGCTACCCGCATTGTAGTCCTGCCAGGCAATGATAGAGGCCGGCGCTCCTCCCGCAAACGCAACCAAAAGCTCCGCGTTTGACGGAGGTGTAGGACCCGCGGGCGTCGTAGCGGTGGCTACGTTGGTGTAGCCGGTCCGATTACCTGTGTCGTCTAGAGCCCTTACTCTGAAGCTGTAGCTGGTCGAGGGCACGAGCCCGAAATTTTCATAGTTACCTGAGCCGCCCGGGAAGGGGTACGTTAACGCTAGCGGCACAAAGTTCGAGCACCCGGCGCCCTCACAGCGCTCGACCTGATATATGATTGCGCCAGGCTCGCCCGGCTCGTCGCTGGACGGGGTCCAAGCAAGATGGATCGCCGGAAGCGCAATTGCTTGAGCGCCTGGAGCGGAGGGGTCGATGACAGTAGCCGTCAGATTTGCAGGATCCGTCGGCGGAATGATGTCTATCGTTGTTGCAGTTACCGTGTTCGAATATCCACCGAGGTTGTTGGCCGTATCGCTCGCACGCACACGATAGCAGTATCTGAACCCCGAATTCAGGCCGGTATCCGTATAAGTCGTCGTAGTCGAAGTACCAATCCGAACAAAGCTGAAGCCGAAGCCACCATCCGTGCACCGCTCGATGAGATAGTTGAGGATACCTATGGTGCTGGTCGAGGCCGTCCAGCTCAGGTTGATCTGAGTTCCGCCTGACGCGGTTGCTGTCAAATTCGCCGGCGGGGTTGGAGGAGCGATCGGTGAGTTCATGTCACCTTCGATCTCATTTTTCGACAGCGCACGGTTGTAGATGCGCACTTCATCGATGGTTCCAGTGAAGTACTGCCCGTAGATGCTGTCGCCGCCGACCTGCAACGGCAGAATGGATGTGGTTAGCGGGGATGTCTGCGGCTGTGAGGCCACATTGACCCCGTTGACCCACACCGTGAGGTTGGCTCCGTCGAAGGTGACCGCCACATGCGTCCAGGTGTTCAAAGTGAGCGCCGAAGAACCTGCAACGCTCTGCAATCCATCTCCGAAAGTGCCCGCGGCGGTCGGCCCTCCTAACCCCACTGTCGAGGACGCCTCGAGCAGATAATTATCGTTCTGCTTGTATATAACGTCGACCCACCCGCCAGGCGCTGCCACCGGATTCACCCATGCTTCCAATGTCATGCCGGTAGTCAGGTGCAGTGAATCCGAATCGTTAATGGTGACTATCGAACTGGTTCCATTAAAGACCAGTGCGTTGCCGTACTTCCCTGATGCCGTCCATGTCGCATTGGATATCGTTCCCGTGTTTCGATTGCCGGACAAGTCGGCCACGGTCGTGCCGGTTCCGTCATTGAACGAATAGGCTGCCACCAGACCGCTGTTTGAAGTGCCAGCACTCACCAAAGCGCCGGTATCGACTGAACGTAATGCGTTCGACCGCAAGGTCGGCGATGACGGTTCTTTGTTGGTATGGGAATGGCCAAAATGAGCCCCAGCCGTGCTCAGCAAATCGGTTCCAACGACCGCATACAAGCTGCCGTTTCCACCCAACAGCACACTGGTAACAGGTGCAGCGAATTGCTGCCTCCAAAGCTCTTCCCCGGTAGAGATACGAATTGCAACGATCTCGTTCGTCTGGGGAGCGATCGCGAAGAACGTTCCACTTCTCTCTCCTCCATTGTCCGCAAAACCACCAATCAATGGATCGATGCGAGACCAGATTCTCCGGCCCTGTGTATCGACAGCCGCATAGCTGGTGCCAGTCCCTAGAACAGGAATCTGAATTACGAACAATGAATTCAGAACGGCTGCAGTATCTGCAACAGCCAGGCCACTGGTGGATACCGTGCAGTTTTGAGTATCGGCAGGGAATTGCAAAAGGTTGTTATTGACGTCGCCCGTGTATAAGACTTTCGCGCGTGAATAGGCGTAGACTCCGCCCCTGACGTCGCACGGCGTCTCGAATACCGGCTGACCCGTAGCACCGGATAGACCGACTACTGTCCCACTTCCGGTATCCGCAGCTCTCAGTTGCGGCAAGTAGACCATCGACTCATCGCTGTTGAATACGGGCCGGCTGGATCCGCGGCTCGCATTTCCGGTGTACTCCCACTTACGAGTGCCGTCAGGATTAATTGCCGTCAATCTTTCCTGGTACGCTCGTTGCGTCGAGCCCGTGTGAAAGTAGATCGTTCCGTCGGCAGCGACTACCAAAGGTCCAGACTCATCTCCCGAATTGGTCACGACGGGTTGCGGCCAAGTCGACAGGCCGGTTTGTGGGTCTAATGCAACGAACTGGGTCGCCGACGATACGTAGACAATTCCGGATGAAGCAAGTGCGACGTCCACGACCGGGCCGTACAGACTGGTCAGAACGTTCGTGCGCCATCGAATCTGCCCATCCTTTGTATAGGAAGAGACGGTCTCGCCATCAGACAGAATCAAAGACCCATCATCGGCAATCCTCTTGAGGGACCCTGGGACGTTCGATGCAATGATTTCGAATTCCGGCTTGAAATTGGGACCGGAGACTGTGCTCACGTTGGTGCGGGAAGGGTTGAAACCTTCCATTCGCCATCCGTGGTCGCCGGTACTAGGAAATTGCAGAAAAAGCCATAATGCGACCGAAAAGAAAGACCCCATCATCACCTACTCCATGTGGAGAGTGTTGCGTTAGCCGCGGACTTCAGGACCTTTCCTGACGAAACGCGTCGAAAAACGGTCGCAGATTACCTCCCGTTCTTTATGCGCCTGATTCTCGTTCGATATGGACATTTGTCAAGCGCGTGTGCATTACGGGAACATATAATTCCACGCGTGCAAAGGGGTGGTAGCGGAGTGTCAATCGGCAAAGACTTTCGTCTGCGAAAGATATTGCTCGTAAGGTCCCTTGAAGTCGTCAATGCGGCCGTTCTCGATATGCCAGATACGCGTGGCTACTTCATCGATCACATCGTGGTCGTGTGTCACAAGCAGCAGCGTTCCGGGATACCGTTGCAGCGCGATGTTGAGCGCATTGATGGATTCCAGATCAAGGTGGTTCGTGGGCTCGTCCAGCACAAGGAGGTTCGGCTTCTGCAGCATGAGCTTGCAGAAGATGAGCCGCGCGGCTTCGCCTCCGGAGAGGGCCTCGGTCCGCTTCAGCGCGTCGTCACCACTGAATAACATCTGACCGAGCAATCCGCGCAGCTCTTCCTGCGTTGCAGCGCTGTCCCAATCGTGCAGCCATTCGATCACGCTGACGCCGTGCCGGATGGAATCCTTGTGATCCTGCGCGAAGTATCCGGCAGACACTTCGTGACCCCAGGTCACCTTGCCGGCATCGATCGGGAACGTCTGATCCGGGGCGTCGATGAAACCCGTGGCATTGCGGATCAGCGACTTCAGGAGCGTCGTCTTTCCGGCACCGTTGCGGCCGATCAACGCGATCTTTTCTCCGCGGCTGATCGAGGCAGTGAAATCGTGAAATACCTGGAACTGTCCATCCGGACCCACATAAGCCTTGGTGAGCCGATCCACCTCGAGCGGATGCCTTCCTGAAGGGCGCCCAACGTCGAATCGAATGTACGGGCGCTGGATATTCGATTTCGCCAGCTCCGAAGTCTGCAGCCGTTCCACTTCCTTCTTCCTTGAAGCCACTTGTGTGGACCGGGTGCCCGCCGCGAAACGCGCGATGAACTCGTTCAACTGCGCGATTTTTTTCTCCCGCTGAACGTTGCCGGCTTCGATGCGCGCCCGGACCTGTGTCTTCGCGAGCACCATTTCGTCATATGCGCCGGTATAGGTGATGATGGTCTGGTAGTCGATGTCGGCGGTGTGCGTACAGATCTCATTGAGAAAATGTCGATCGTGTGAAATGACGATGAGGCAGCCCTGGTACGCGATGAGGTAGTCCTGGAGCCAGTGAACCGAGTCGAGATCGAGGTTGTTCGTGGGCTCGTCGAGGAGCAGCACGTCGGGATTGCCGAACAGCGCCTGGGCGAGTAGCACCCGCACTTTCTGTCCACCCTGCAGTTCGGACATCTTCCGCTCGCGCAGCGATTCCGGGATATCCAGACCGTCGAGCAGAACAGCGGCGTCCGTTTCGGCGGTATATCCACCTTCATCGCCGACAATCCCCTCGAGCTCGCCGAGGCGCATACCGTCGCTATCGGTCAGCGTGGCGTGATCCTTCGCGTAAAGCGTTTCGCGCTCCTGGAACGCCTCCCAAAGGGGGGCATTTCCCATGATGACCGTATCGACGACCCGGTACTCGTCAAACGCAAACTGGTCCTGCCGAAGGACTCCCATCTTCTTCGGCCGCGTCACGGAACCCTTTTCGGGGTCAATTTCCCCCGTCAGGATTTTCATCAGCGTAGACTTGCCGGCCCCGTTTGGCCCGGTGATTGCGTAACGCCTTCCCGAGATAAATGTTGTATTTACGTCTTCAAAGAGGATGCGGGCGCCGAAGCGCATAGAGACATTATTAATAGATAGCTGCATTGTTTAGGATGAACTCCGGGATGACTAAGATTTGCCTCGGCCGGTCAGGCGAACTACTTATTATAACCCGGCCCGAAGGCCGAGTGCGCTATGTTTTCCGGATGAAATTCGGGGTGCAGGATGAGTGTGCAGCGGTGTGACGAGCTGCGCCTGACGGGATCGGGCGGTGCGAACCGGGTGATGGAAGCGGAGTTGAAGCGGCTCGTGATGCGGTCGCCGTTCCAGGTGCGGGTCGAGAAGCCGAAGCGTGAGGGGGAAGCGACATTGCTTTATCCCTTTAACGCGCAAGTCGCGTGGGTGGCCTCGTGCTATCACCGCACGTCGTCGCGCATTTCATGGGACTCCTGCTCGAGCGACGCCGTGCGCCTCGAGCCGCTCTTTGCCGACCTTGTGCCTGCGCTGTCGTCGGACGACAGGCTTCCCGAAGCCGAGCGTCTTCGCTTCTCGGTAGAGGTCGGCCCTTCCCAGGATTTTGAGGCTTCGCCGCTCCAGCTCCGCGGCGTCGTCAAGAATGCGCTCATTGAGGCGCTCGCGTCGCGAGGTGTCGCGGCCGAGCTCGATGCCGAATCCCCCGAGGTCGTGTTCGTCGTGCGCCGAGCGGGAGCCTCTGACGAAGCGCGCCGCACGGTTGTGGGCATCGACATCGGAGGGGGAGCGCGGCATCGCCGCGGGGCGCGCGTGGTCATGGGACCTGCGCCGTTGCGCGAGACGATGGCGGCGCAGTTGATCATGCTCTCCCGGTGGGACGCGCGGACCGAGCCGCTCGTCGATCCGATGGCAGGGGGCGGCACGATTCCGATCGAGGCGGCCGGCCTCGCCGTGGGCGCCGCCATTCGCAGACCAATGGATCTCCCGCTGGGCCGTCTCACCGCGTTCGAGGATCTGCCCATCCAGACGCCCGACCTCTTTCCCGGCACCGTCCCGCGCATCCTCGCGTGCGACGTGGATCCGGCGCGAATTCCCGATATGGTGGGGAACCTCCGAGCCGTTGGCCTGACGGGTCCATCGCACGAGAAGTCGATCGTCATTGCGCAGCAGGACATCCGTGCGCTGGATCCCGATTACATCGAGCGCATGCTGCCCGGCGTGCGCGACATGAAGCCGGGCGTCTTCTGCTTCAACCCGCCCTATGGTGTGCGCATGGGGGCCGAGCAAGGCGAAGGTAAGCTGCTCGCTCTCTATTCCGACATGGGCCGCGCCTTCGCGCGCTTCAAGGGCTGGCGCGCAGCCACCTTTGTCGCGAACCCCCACTTCGCCGACGCCTTCGGTCACGCTCCGGTCATGACGAAACCTGCAAGCAACGCAGACCTCCGCGGCAACTTCCTCGTATATGACCTGTGATGCGCGAGTTGAAAGTCATGGCATACTACTTTCATGAGCAAGGACAAACAGAAGCGAGAGAAGAAGAAGCCTAAAAAGGGAAAGCAGTCGAGCAAGTAGGCCGCTGCGGAATTCAGAGCGAATGTGAGAGTTGGAGAGATCCAATCGCTTCTTGAACCTCCACATCAGCAGCGAACTTGATTTCACCGGCGGATTACGCACGCGTCCGTGCCGCCTCTATCCCTCATCGTTGGCGATCCTTTCTACCCGAAGATCAGAGAGAAACGCAATCTGCACAGGGTGAAAAGTCCAATAGCGATGAAGAGGGACAGGAACACCAACGCGAGATCTGTCCCTTGCTTCCACGTCCTTACAGGCGGCGGCTCTGGATCGGCTATTTCCAGCTGACTCCTGCTTATCCGGTTGTTTCAGCAGACCACCAT
>WNFT01007239.1_pt1 | contig 13381 bp, 12 predicted proteins | sample 5400191 | NCBI WGS metagenome assembly WNFT01 (sample SAMN13153359, study PRJNA577476) | soil metagenome | isolation source: 80 cm saprolite under Madrone tree | place: USA:California | collected 2016-06-14
CACGCAAGAACTCGATATGCTTTTCCCAGGGAAGCGTCACCAGCACGCGCATCCCGGCGGCAACACAGCGATCAAGAAACCAGCGCGGCGGCGCATGGTAAATCCTAACCACATTCAGACCGGCCTGGCGCATGAGAGCAAGATCGCTATCGACCTGCTCAGGTCGTCCGAGGTAATTTCCTTCCGCGTCCGGCTTGAAAGGACCGTAGGTAACGCCTTTGACAAAGAACTTCTTGTCTCCTTCAAAAAAGAATTTCGCCACCGGGCGAATTCGGGAGTTTGTCATGCTTGTCATGTCGAGCGCTATTCTGTCATTCCGAGCGAAGTCGAGGAATCTCTCGACTTATTAAGCTAGGAGATTCCTCCCAGCCTTCGCATAAAGCTACGGCGTGGCAAGCCACTCCGCTCGGAATGACAAAGGAGAAATGCAGTCGCGATCTCCGGCCGTTGTTCAATTCATTCTCTGTAGGGGAAGCTTTCAGCTTCCCCTACAAACCACCCAAGGCCTCGCGCACAGCCACGCCTGTCCGCTCGATGTCTTGCGCAGTGTGCGCTGTGGAAATGAATCCTATTTCAAACTGCGATGGTGCGAAATAAACCCCACGCTTCAAACAAGCATGGAAAAATCGTGCGAAGCTTTTCAGGTTGCTCCGTTGGGCGCAGGCGAGATCGATGATGGGCCCAGAGCCAAAGAACAAACAAAATAGCGACCCGAGCCGATGAAACGTTACATCGATCCTTGCATGTTTGAGTGCGTCCAGCACGATCCTTTCAAATTGCGCGCCCGATTCTTCGAGCAATTTCCAGCCGTTGATCCTTTCAAGCTCGCGCAATTGGGCGAGGCCAGCCGCCATCGCCAACGGATTGCCGGATAACGTCCCAGCCTGATAAACCGGACCGTCTGGAGAAAGTTCGTCCATGATTTCCGCGCGTCCGCCAAACGCACCGACCGGTAATCCGCCGCCAATGATTTTTCCCAGCGCGGTTAGATCAGGTTTGATTCCGTAAATTTCCTGTGCCCCGCCGCGCGCCACGCGAAAACCGGTTATTACCTCATCAAAAACCAGGAGCGCGCCATTCCTCGTGCATTCCTCACGCAAGACAGACAAAAATTTTTCCTTGGCAAAATAAAGACCAGCGTTCGCTGGAATTGGCTCGAGGATCACGGCGGCGATTTCGTTTTTGTTTTCCTGAAACGCTTTCCTCAACAATTCGACATCGTTGAACGGCAACGAAATTGTCAGATCGACAAACGCTGATGGCACACCGGCGCTGCTGGGCTGGCCGTGTGTGAGTGCCCCACTTCCCGTTTTCACCAGAAGCGCATCCACGTGCCCGTGATAACAACCGTCGAACTTTATGATCTTGTCGCGCCTCGTGAACGCGCGCGCGACGCGAATGCACGACATGGTCGCTTCCGTGCCGCTGTTCACCATCCGTACTTTCTCGATCGACGGGACCCAGTCACAGATCAACTCGGCCATTTCCAACTCGAGCGGATTCGGAATTCCAAAGCTTAACCCGCGTGTCGCAGCTTCACGCACAGCATCCACGACAACTTTCGCTGCATGACCAAGAATCGCCGGTCCCCAGCTGCCGACGTAATCGATGTATTCATTGCCATCGACATCCCAAATCTTCGCGCCGTGCGCGCGCGCCACAAAAAACGGAGCACCATCCACGCTGCGAAATGCACGGACGGGCGAATTGACACCGCCCGGGATGCGCTTCTGCGCGCGAGAAAAAAGTTCGGAAGAACGCGTCACGCCTTCACGATAATCGGCTTCGTTGAAGCGTTAAAGCGTTGAAGCATTGAACCGCGAGAATTTGTAAAAGCGTTCGCCGCGGCGAACGCCTATGTATCTACAGTCGGCGCTTGATACAAGCGCCGCTACAACGATATTGTCCGCTCTCGCACAAATGGCGGGGTAGCCAAGTGGTAAGGTCGCGGTCTGCAAAACCGCTATTCGCGGGTTCGATTCCCGCCCCCGCCTCGTTGGATAGGTGAGGCAGTTGAGACTGCGAACAAATCACGCACCATAAGCAACGTAGTGAAACCCGTAATACATCAAAAAGAACATGGCGAAGGCTAGAACGTACAGGCCCGTCATAAAATAGGCCTCCGTCCAGACTGACTTCTCATCTAGGATCAGCATTTTTCTAGCTCCAGTGGGACCGCGAATGAGTAGTACGAAAAGGATCGCAATGATCATTAGGTGCCCCACAGCATCGAGTATCCCAAACGGGATGATTGCTAAAACGAAGATCGCTTCTAGTACAACCGCCAGGCCACGCCCTAATATCGACGCGGCGCCTAGTAACGCAAACGCAAGGGCAAACTCGACAAAGCCCGAGCAAAGCATAAAACCAAAGGGCGACAATCCCATAAGTATCGCTCGATGGCCTTCTAGGAGCGGATATGACCAATGAGGATAAGCAAATTTCTCAATCGCGGCCCAGAGCAAAGTTATGCCGGTTGTCGCGTAGAGAACGATGAAGCCGGATTTTTTCCATTGATCACTCTTTGCGTAGGCGACTAGGAAAAAGTAACCGATACCTAGAAAGATGAGATAATCGAGCATATGATAGACGCCGTACGAAAACGTTGCGTCGATATAGAGCGCAATAATTCCCAGCCCAATTAGCGGCGTTGTATGCCGTGACAGCGCGCAAAGTCCGATGACTAATTGCAAATAGGGAATAACGACCTGGGTCGTTTTTAATTCGGGAGTTATCAGAAAGCTATCATGACGGATCGTGCCATATATCGCCAGTGAGACGAGAAATACTCCCGCGCATACCCGTAACAGGTACACAGAGAATGGATTCAGTTCTCTAACCTTCTCATCGAACTCAATGAAGTAACCCTTTCGGTAAGCAGCTCGATCAGCGAGGAAGAAAAAATAGATCGAGAATACGGAAATCAGGAAAAGATAGATAAATGGTTTGGTCAGTACCTGGTCAACAGGTAAAGGCGCTTTTGTAACATCGTAACGGCCGAACCATTTAACATGTCCTTCGATAATAGGAATGCGCCCTGCGTCAAAAGTGAAAGGGACTTCTTCCAGCGTCATAATCTCAGTTAAATTTTCGGATCAAGACTCAATCTCAGGAAGTGTTTTACTCAAAATGGACACGGGAAGAATTTCTGTAGGCGAGATCGTCATCGAATCACAGGCCCAGGCGGCGCCGTCCGTGCGCGTTTCGGTTTCGGTGGTGGTGTAGCAAACGTTCTCGGCACCGCGCTGTAGTGCGGCCGCGGTGAGGGCGTGGCGAAATGATGCGATTTCGGTTTTGCCCCGCGTTGCGTCTTAGTTGGCGTGGCGATTGGCAAACCGGCGGTAGTCGTCGGCGCATTGAGCGGTTTGCCCCGACGCATCGGCGTTGGCATCGGAGTGGCAGTTGTCTGGAAGCGGTGTTCATGCCAGCCTCCTCTCGGCCGCCCTGGCACTGGTGTTGGCATCGGAGTCTCACTCGTCTGGGGTGCGTGGTATTTGTCTTGTGGTAAAGACCGGTAGCGCATCGCAGCCAACCATGCCTGACCATGGCAATTTAGGCACGTTGATGGTACGAACCGAGGTCCCTGTAGGTCGAGTGCCGCCGAGTTCCGCCGGCTCCCATCGTCGTAGCTCTCTCCCAAGATCCGACTCGTTGGCGTTACCATACGCAGTGACAATGGGCAAACCAGGTATCGGTGCGGGTGATGGCGATTCTCCAGTTGTTTGCCCTTCAACATATCGCTCCGTCCAAGCGACAAACAGATTCGGCAGCGGTGGAAAATCCGTGATCAACGCCACCTTGTTGCGATCATAATAGACATCGACATAGGATCGGGGGTTCCGTCCCAAATCGAGAACTGTGAATGGGCGGGATGGCGATGCTGGAGCTGTTGGCACATTGACAAGTTTGCCCGGGTGCTGGCTAGTCGACAGAATTAGATCCTGACTCGGTAGCGGTGGAAAATCCGTGATCAACGGTGCCGTCTTCATGAGGAGGCTTAGGTCGACATCAATCCGCGGCGGCAGTCTGGTGGCGCCCGCGTCAACATCCAGCATTTGCCCACCCATAATATCGGCAGATTCACTCGGGTATTTATTTAGCGAAAGACGTGCGCTTCCCTCCAGAACAACTAATCTGCTGTGACCTGCTGGCGAGGATTGGAAGATCACGGTTGTGCCGGTAAGTCCTACCGTCACGGCCCTCGCTCTAATGCGGGCGGCGCCGGAATTCTTCGACACCCAAAGGAGAATTGAGCCGTTGCTCAATTCGAAATCACGCGAGGCTGCATTAAAACTAAAAATCGTGGTCTCGCCCAAGCGAGTGATGGTCAGATCGGCAAAAGTAAGTTCTGCGCGCGAATCAATCCCGGTCTGCACAGCTGTGTCCTCGCGCACCTTATCCTCCACGGCTGCCGGCCTTGGTGTGGCCTTGGACAACAGAAGCTCAACGTCCCGAATAATCTGAGTAACACGAGCTTCCTTTTTTGGCTCATCGGCTGCCAGGACCTGTCTGGCGATCAACAAAATCGCCGCTGCCACGCAGTTGGCTAGAATTTTGCACGCGGGATTCATTAGGGCTAATGCGCACCCCCCCGAGCTTTTCAAGTTACCGATTCGTGTCGAGAATGTCGAGTCCAAATTCAAGAATCAGCAGAAAGATTTGGGCTGAGCGTAGCCGACATATGCACTTTTTGCCGAAAGGGACAAGATCGCTCGTCCCATAAGCGATAGAACGAGGAGAGCCCATCCATACGAGCTGCGCTGCAGCAACGAGTTCCGGAGCAGCGGGGAGAAAACTCCTGTCACGCAGGCGACGTGCCTGCGTCTCGCGGCTGATACAGCCCCTACCGCGGCGCTGTAGCAGGCGCTTTATTCGCGGGATGCTGGATCGAATCGTTTCCTATCACGATCAGTTCGCCGTTAAATGGCGGCGCGGTTTTCGCCGGAAACAGCGGACGCAAAACTGCGAATCCTTGCGAAACGAACACAATGGAAACGACTACAATCGCTGCTGCACATCTCATGTTCGGGCGCTCTTATCAGATTTGAACAGCATGACAAGTAAAATTTTAACCTAGGTCATTCGTGATTCGAAGTTATCTCGTCATTAGCGCTGTCATGTCCGCCACGGCGGATTCGTCCGGTGGCGAATTGAGCGAAGCGAACATCTCTGTCTTATCCGGGGGTGGGCGATCGATCCAGAAATGATCAGCGATTCTTCGCGCCGCTCAGAATGACATTACGCCTTGTGAAGGTTTAAGCGGCAAGACCATGTCTTTGTGCCAGTCTGAGATTTAGGTTTCCGATTGTCCGTTTCCGATTATTTTGCACGCCGATGCCGCAGTTTGCTTATCGCGCGCGCGACGCGCAAGGGGGCTTGGTTGAAGGCGTGCTCGATTGCGCAGATCGAGCCGTTGCGATCCGGCAAATTGAATCGCAACACTGCGTACCCATCCGAATCGAAATGCTGGGGGCGGAGCCGAAAGGGCCGAAGCTGGTCGGAGCATCCGGCAGGCTGCCAGAGGCGCCCACGCAAAATCTGAAAATTCCGCACGGCCAACTGCTCATTTTCACCGAGCAACTCGCCCATTTGCTGCAAGCGGGGATGACGCTCGACGAAGCGCTGTCGATTTTGGAAAAACGTTTGAAGCAGCCGCGGGTTCAGCAAATGACGCATACGCTGCATCAGGCGCTGGTCGATGGCCGCAGTTTTTCGCAGGCGCTCAGCTTACTACCGCGAATTTTCCCGCCGCTCTATGTAAATCTGGTGGCTGCGGGCGAGGCGAGCGGAGCGCTGCCGCAAATTCTGCTGCGGCTGGTCAAGCATTTGATGCAGGCAAAAGACCTGCGAGATCGCGTGCAACAGGCGTTGATTTATCCGGCGTTTCTCGCGTTGGCCGGCGCAGTTCTCGTCACAATTTTTATCACGTTCATGGTGCCGCAGTTGAGCGGGTTTATGGCGCAAACTGGCGGCGCGCTTCCATTGCCTACGCGGATTCTGCTGCAAATTCATCGTGCGATCACGGGCTATTGGTGGGTCGGCGTCCTGGCAGTGATTGGCGCAATCATTGGTTTCCGCGCCTTTGTCCGCGCTGAGGAAGGACGCATCGCATGGGATCGTTTCCGGCTGCTGATTCCTGGATACGGCGGGGTCATTCGCCACCGTTACTACGCGCAGTTTGCACGTACATTGGGAACATTGATGGAAAATGGAGTTCCACTTCTTCGCTCACTTGACCTGGTAACTGAAATCGCCGGCAACCGTTTTCTCGAACTTAAGCTTGGCGAGGTACGGAGGGCAGTGATCGATGGCGCGACGCTTTCGGCCGCTTTGCAAGCGCAAAAACTGTTTCCAGATTTGTTTACCGACATGATGTCAGTAGGCGAACAAACCGGCCATTTCGCCGAGACCATGCAAGCCATCGCCGACGTTTATGAGCGCGAACTTGATCGGAGCGTCGGCGTAATCTCGCAACTGATTCCACCGGTAATCATCGTGGTAATCGCCCTTCTGGTTGGGTTGGTTGTGTTCAGCATCCTGTCGGCGGTATTTGAGATGACGCATAGCCTGCAAATCAGACCGCATTGAGACTGAAGCTACCGAATTGGCGGGCAGAGGACTGCCCACCCTACCAGTGCAATTCAGACCGCATCAAAACTGAAAGCTTGCAAAATGGCTGTGTGCGAATAATCTCGCGAACCCGATGCTAGCTCGCGTTGTTCTTGCGATCTTCTTCGCTGCGGTTTCCCGCGTATGCGCGCAGGAAGCTTTGAGCGACGCCCTGCCTTCTCCAGCTGATATGTCTGATATGCTCGCCCAACCGATGCCCGAAAGCGCCTGGCTTGACCTGCGCCAAACCGCGCCTCGCAATTCGAAAACGCAAAACGCGCCGGCATGGGTGGAAGCACTTAGTCTTTTGCCAGGCCAGACGACCGAAGGCGGTGGGATGTCCAAGAGCATCTTTCGCATCCGCGTGACGCAACCCGGCCCGGAATATCGAATTCTCTTTTTCCGGTTGTTCTTCGACGATAAAGCGAATCAGCAGCCTCAGTTGATCGCGTGGGATGAATCTGGCACGCACATTTTGCGCTCGGGCACTCTTGGTGTCGGCATGAATCTGCCCAGTTCAGATTCTGTCGTCATCCCGATGACCGGCGCCTCTGCCATCGATATCGAGGTCCCGGGCGATGGAAAAACGATCCGTGGAGCGTATCTCGATTGGATGACGAGCAGTGAGGTGGTGCATCCGGTGAACGCGGAACATCGTGACATAATTCCGGAGCCGTTCTCATCAGTCCCCACGCTGCACGCGCCCCCGGAAGACGTTGAGAACTTTGGAACCGTCACGGCAACTCTGGCGGCCGATCCGATCCGGGTTGATGGACAGACCCAGGAAAGCGCCGCGTTCCAATTCCCAATTGAAGCGCAACCGCTGACGGCTTTGTTGACTTTTGAAATCGCAAACCCGCGCATTGATTCTCCACCGGAAGTTTATCTCAACGGCCAGGATATCGGACCAGTTTCTCTCACTCTGCCGGACCTGGCTGACCCAGGTTATCGCGGCGAAGTCGAGCCGCTGAGCCCGCAAATGCATTTCCACTATACCGGGTGGCTGCGCGCCCAGAAAATTGTGCCGGCCACAATCTTAAAAATGGGCACGAATGATCTGGTCGTTGTTAACGGAACTGAGACCGGATCTTCCGCAATCCGCGCGATACAGATCCAGTTAAAGTATATTTGGGATAAGTCGGATTATCTTCTGCACACGGTCCACTAGCAATTCTCGAAGACTCGCGTAGTGTAGTCGCGCACAGGACGGAGGGACACTCCCTTATTTGAGATGAGAACAACAAGAAAACAGCAGGGCTTCACGCTACTAGAGATCATGCTGGTGGTGAGCATCATCGTGATCATACTTGGGGTAGCGATTTCAAAACTCGGCAATACGACGGCCATTGCCAAAACCATGCGGGTTCAAGCCGACGTTCAGGCGATCAAGACACAGTTGCAGCTCTACGAAAGCATGAACGGTTTTTACCCATCAACGGAACAGGGTTTGCAGGCGCTGGTAAGCCAACCGCAGAGCGACCCGCGGCCTACTCGCTGGTATCAGTTGTTCAAGGAGATGCCCAAAGATCCCTGGGGCAGCGATTATATTTATCGCAACCCTGGTCTGAAGAATCCAGGCGGCTACGATTTATATTCAGCAGGGGCCGACCGGCAGCCGGACACGGGAGATGACGATTGGGGCGGCTGATTAGCCGTTGCGAAGCGATCCCCGCAACTTACTGCTTAGCGGCTGCTGCAGCGGGCGCCCGATTAGGCACCTTCGCTGCACTTCCGGGGTTCCGCTGAATCAAACCGCGCGCATGAGGCCGCGCGGCCTCTCGAGACGGAATCAACTGTTGCACTTCCGCCGGTAACCCAGGAGCTAAATTCTGTACGGCCGGGTTAGGAACATTGGTCATAGGGTTAGGCATCGCAGGCGCGGGCGGCGGCAACGGTCTTGAAGCAAGACCCGCATTCGGCCCGGACTGTGACAGGAGCGCCTGATTAAACGTGAGGGTCGCAAAATTTCCGTCCTTGCTAATTGTCACCTTGGTCGCCCCTACCTTGTCCGACCATTCGATGCTGGCGATGGTGTAGCCGTCCACAGGCTCCCTGGTGTTAAGGTATTTCTTGAAGTTGTGATCCGAAGTGGAAGCGAGCGTCACCATATCGCCGTCGGGCGAACGCGCCGCGTTAGCGATGTAAAGGTCTTTCGCAAAATCGGGCGTAGCCGCAGGCGCCGCCACCTCCGTAGCGACTGCGAATGGTGAATGATCCACCATCTTTGAGTAGCGATCGAAGTTAAACCGCGGCGGCAGCACTTCCTCGGCCTGAGCGTGAATCGCTCCGAGCAGAGCCAGAATGAGTATTAGCGTCGGAGAATATTTCATAAGCTTACTGGTATTATTACTTCGTTAGTTGCGCCGGCGCAAACCACCGGGCGATTTTAAGTTTGCCGCGCATCATTGTGGGATCGCTCCCATCGATGGCCAGATTAACATTTTCGAACACGATAAACGCGTCGGGCCGTTGCACGTCGTAAAGGAAATGCACCAATGGCTGCCACGGGCTTTTAGTTTCAATAGAAGCAAAAACCGTCTGGTGATACGGTGTGGTCTCCCCGGGACCGATCTGGGGATTCTCGACCAGAATGTTATATTTGCCAGCCACCTCCTTCAATTGGTCAAGCAGGGCGGAGGCTTCCGCTGGATTCTTGAGGGTAGGTTGATGTTGCCGGAGCCATTCGTCGCGTTTCATCCACAGATCGCGCTCTTTCACGTAGAGAGCTTGCTCGGTCATTGTTGCTTTGCGTGTTGCCAGCTCCCTGCGGGCGCCACCGAGTGTGCTGAAGATCCAGCTTAAAATCCAAAGATTGAGCAGCACGACCACAATCCCGGCCACGATCAATGCGAGCAGGCGCTCGCGTGGATTCATTCGTTGGTACCACGCCGGGATCATTTTGGTTTTCCCTCCACTCGAAACTGCGCATGGTTATTCGGCAAGATACGAGGCGCGGCCATGTCAAATTGGAAGGCCCGCAACTCTGGATTCTTTTTTATTTTGTCGATGAATTCGTAAGCAAGAGCAGCCGTATTTGCTTCGCCATCCACGGAAATCTGCCGCGCCGACTGGTTGTACGCTGTAATGCGCACGTCGGCGGATGGCAGGCTTTCGAAGAGGTCCTCCAGCATTTCGACCGGGTAATAATGCGCATCGATCGCCGGCGCGAGCGCTTTCCACTTTGCTTCTGTCGCGCGCACAAACTCGGTTCCGGGCGCGTCGCGCTTAATACGCCGGTCAAGCCATCCTATTTGAAACCGCATCACGCCAAGATACAGCAGCAAGAGAAAGAGAAGCGTGCCATAAGCGCCACCTGCCCAAAGGAGTCGTTTCTTCCATTCTGCCTGCCTTACCAGTTGCAAGCGACGGCGTCGCCAGCTTTCCGGCAGAAGGTTGAGCTTAACCGGTGCTGGCGGAAGCTCGATGCCAACTATTTCGGTGGGGCTGGAGAGAATTCCCTGTACGGTGTCGCGCAGTTCGTAGCAGGTCTCATCCAGCAACACATTCGGAGAGGAGGCATCTATTCCCTGTAGCTCGGCGCTCAATCGCAACTGCGGCAGTTCAAGTTGCAGCTGCTCGCCATTACTGCCTTCAAACACCCGCGCGAGACTCAGCTTGCCGTTCTCTGTCATGGCGTAAACGAGCGTCTCGCCCTCCGGATAAATCAGAACAGCATTTCCCTTGGGAGCATGGGTGCTCGCGCGCTGCGCGGCATAGACGGTGATTTGTCGCGGAATGTAACCGCGCTCCAACAGTGGCGAAGCCATGTCTTTAAGTTGTTCGTTTCTGATTGCGACGGCTGAAACCACGCTCTCGTTCTCGTCTTGCTCGATGAGTTCAAAATCGGTTGTCACTTCATCCGCCGCGAACGGCAGCAGTTTCTCGATCTGGATACGAATCATTTCAGGAAACTCCGCCGGATCGACGCTCGGCAGGCGAAATCGTTGGGCCAGCACAGCCGAGACAGGCAAGCCCAGTACAAAATCGTCGGTCGCAGCTAGCAGCGGCACCGCTTCGTCCAGCGTTTGCAGCTTGCGCACATTCCACGAGCCGTTCTGCTCAGCTTTGGCCGCAGGAGTTTCGCGCACCGATGAGGGCTCAGCCGAACGGACAAAATTCCAGCCATGCGCGGTTGGAATTATGAAAATAGATGGCGTTCCGGGCTCGATATCAAAGCTCCTTCCAACTGAATACTTGAGGCCGACCAACTCCGAGCACGGTTGTGGCACCAGCTGGTGCCCCACCCGACACCACCTGTTTCAACACTATCATTTCTACGGAGCGCGTAACCTCACCTGATTTTCCTACACTCACGATGTGCATGACCGGGCCCTTAAATTGAACCAACGCCTGAATCTGTTGAAATTGCTGTGCATTCAAACCTAACGCAGCTTGAACCTCAGGCGGCACCGATGATCCACCAGTTGTAACGAATTGAAAATCATCAGCCGTTCCATCGATTCCGTCGGGCCCGCGCCGTAACTGAAGGAAACGATCAACCCCATCGTCTCCCAAGCCCGGCAACGCGCGCAACACATCGCGCGATGCCGAAGCGAGATCAATAGGACCACAGTTGCCTACGACGGTAAAATCCTGCTCCCAGCCAGGCTTGGACGTAAATTCCTCCCAGCCACAGACTTTTTTCAGTTCATCCACAGAAAACAGCTGACCAGCGTGAGGCGGATGATAATCATCGGTCTCGGGACACCCGTTGAGGTGGTGAAGTCCTCTATTTTGCGACACCCAATCGAGCAGAGAATCCATCATGACGTCGAGATCGTTTAAGTCTATGCCTTTGAGATTGAGATACCGGCGAAGAATTCGCAGTTTGTTCGGGTCTTCACCTTGGGTAAGGAAATTCAAATTCAGGCGACCGCATTCCCCGGTTATCTGTACGTCGTAACTTTCTCCGCCGCCCATGTGCCTGTGCAAGTTTGGCGAGCTCGGCGTGATCTCCCGGCATAAGGCAACGTCAGCGCCCGAAGCTGCCATTGCTTCAGCGGCCAAAACCCGGTTCGCATTGCTGGAAACCACGAGGCGCGAATTGATGCTGAGTGCCCATGCGATCACCATCGCGCTGAGCAAAAATAGCGCCCAAAGTGCTAACAGCAGCGCAGCGCCCCGATCTGATTTCAATTTTTCAGGAGGCTCTTTCATTGGAAATACGGTGTTCGTCTCAGTGGAACAATTGCTTCCCAGGGGACAGCCGAATCCGTGCGTCCCACGGTAATCTTGATAAGCGATGGCAGACGGCCTCCCGGCCACCGCGGCAACCAATTATTCGCGCCAGGATCGAAATAGCTGATTTCGAGGCTGGCCACATTCTTGATCAATGGCACCCAACTCTCCTGGGCCTCGCCAACGTCGGAACCTTTTTGCGGTTTTCGTACGAAACCAAGATCCAGGCGGTCGCCTTTTTCGCTTTCCGGTTGCAACCGCAGCGTTACGTCAAAGTCACCCGCCGCGTAGCGAGTTAGCAACGCAGGTCCCGCGCCACAACTCCACTTTATTACGTCGCGCTCGCGATCGCCCAACTTGAACGGCTCTCCGATCATGTTGGCACGCAAGGGACTCAGGCTTTGCCATTGGGCCGTGAGCAAATCACGCAACCCGTCATATTGCGCATCCTCAGCAGCTGTACCCGACGAGAGCTGCAGCGCGATCATGGTCGATTGCACAAAGCGAAAAATCGCCAGAGACATCATTCCCAGAATTGCCACTGCCAGCATGATCTCGAGCAACGTGAACGCGCGCCGATTCGCCGACTTGTCCGCCGTAGCCTTGGCGAAGGCGGATTCGCCGACCTGTCCGCCGTAGCCTCTGTGAAGGCCGATTCGCCAATTCATTTTCTCAACCGGACCGATAAACATAAAACTGGATCCGTTTCGACTGCGCGACGCCGGCGTGCTGCCATTGGGCAGTCAATGTAACAAGATCGATTCCGCTCAGAAGCGTCTTGTCCTCTTCGGTCAACTCCGCAGGTGCGCTTTTCTGGATCAACCTTATCGTGCCGTAATTACTACTGATCTTGAATTCCTTCTCCGGGTCCGGCACGCCCGGCGCCGCTTGAATTACCGCCATCCGATCGGACAAAATCTGTCGCACCGCGCCTTCCTCCGCGCTGATCGTGCTCGCATTGAGACAATTCTCGACCGCCCGCCCAAGCGCGATCACGCCGACTGCGAAGATCGCCACCCCGAGAAGGACCTCGTAGAGGGCGAATGCGGATCGCAGTCTTGCGCGAAGCTGTGTTCGTCTCGCGAGCACCATTGGAGTATTGGAGTGTTGGAGTGTTCGAGTGTTCGAAATTCTACTACCCCATCTCTCCATTACTTCGTTACTCCGCTGTCGCTCACCTTGCTGCATACTGGGTAACCTCGGCCTGCGCCGTGAGAGGCGAGTAACTTGCCGTCCATATACCGGCGGGGCCTCTGAACTGAACAATCGCTGGTTCGCAGTTTCCCGATGGCCAGAATATCCATTCCGCTGGATGCTTTTCCGCCAACGCCGCGGGCAAGGACAGCCTCAGCACGTTTCCTTTGCTGAGACGAAATACCGCCGTCGCCTTGACTTCCTCATCCTCTCCAAAAACTTCCGGGCGCAACAGCAGACCACCCTTGCTCCAGACAATCAGGTACGGCCGGCGCTCCGCCACACTTCGCTCCTGCGCCTGGTGCACGAGATTGTTGAACCCGTCCAGGGATTGCTTCAGCCGCCTGCTTGCGAACACTCCGCTCAAGCTGGGCACCGCCAGCATGAGCAGCAGCATCAG
>WNFT01003657.1_pt1 | contig 13375 bp, 11 predicted proteins | sample 5400191 | NCBI WGS metagenome assembly WNFT01 (sample SAMN13153359, study PRJNA577476) | soil metagenome | isolation source: 80 cm saprolite under Madrone tree | place: USA:California | collected 2016-06-14
GCTGGCGAGCCGTCGGAAGAGATGGACGGTGCCGACGAGCCCAGGACGCTGGCCGTAGATCTCGGCGATCTCGCGAATGAGGCGTGTGGCCCGCGCGGCAAAGAGGAGCGTATCCAGCAGCACCGTCGGGCTGACGGCATTGATCACGAAGGCCTGGGCTGCGGCACGGCGGATCGCGGCCTGGGCCAGACGGTCGGCCGGGGCGAGCACAAAGCGCGAGAACAGATCGAGCGCGTCAGATCCGGTGTGATGCGGTTCGAGGACGGCGCGATAGCTCGCGACCGCTTCGCTCAGCAGCGGATCGCGGCCGACAATCGACGCCGCCGCGTCGATCTCCCGCTTCAGCTCGCTCGCCAGCGCCGACGGGATCAGGCGCCTGAGGCGTTCGGCCGAGCGCAGGCGCAGCAGGCCGCGCAGTTCCGCGATCAGCCAGTAGCCCGCACCGCCGGCGCCCGCCGCTACGGCCACCGCAGCCAGCACGCCCACACCCGTACCATGGGCGAAGGCATCGTCGACGAATTGCGCCAGATCGATCCCGGCAACGCCGACAACGAGAATGCCCAGACCAGTCATTGCGACGGCAAAGGGCGACGGAACGCGGCGAGGCGGCGCCGGCGCAAGGCTCTCGTCGGGGACGACCGGCAAGCGCAGATCGAGCCGGCCGGTCTCCTCGGTCTCGACGATGCGCGGTCGCGATCGCTCCTGGATCGGCTGTGTCTCTGTCGTCATTCGCGGCTGTCCTCCGGCCAGCGGATCAAGCGGGTTATCGACGATGATATGGGTCGCCGCCGCCTATTGAGCGTGTGAAGAACTTCCGGTTAGAGGACGATCCCCTCCCACAGTCATGAAAGTCTTCTATGAAAGTCACTCCGGGATATGGCCCAGCGGGCCAGGCCCGGAACCTATGAACACCGGCCCATCCACAACCATTCATAGGCCCGTGTGCATGGGTTCCGGGCTCGCAGGCTGCGCCCGCACCCCGCAATGATGGGATGGACCTTTCCCCTTGAAATCGTAGCGCTCGGCATTATCGATGCCTTCGCATACCGCTAACCCAGGCCGCTAGTTTCAGGGTCGGGGATCCGTATGCGGGATTTCTTAGGAGTTACCTCCAGACGACAATATCGCCCGCGTGCGTGCTTCGGGCGCAAGGGCGCGGAGGGTAGCGTAATAGGCGAGGTTGTGCTCGACCGAAGCGTCGTCAAGATCTATGCGATTGAGCCGTGCCGCCTCAGCAACGTTTCCACGCAAACCGAAGACCAGCGCAAGCGTCTGGCGCTCCTGCGCCGATCCGCGCGGACCCATGGCGATCGGTCGCAATACGTCGATTGCACCTGGATAATCGCCGCTCATCGCTAGCGACAGGCTGAGATCGACGGTCAGCGCCGTATCGCCTGGAGCAAGCTCAAGTCCGCGCCGATACCAAGCCTGCGCTTCCAGGTGCTCCCCCGACAGATCTTTGGTGACACCGAGGAGGAGCAAGACCTTGGGGTCGTTGGGGCTTAGCGCGTAGGCTCTGGAGAGGGGCTCCATCGCGAGTGCGGGCTTGCCGGTCTTCAAGTAAGCCTTGGCCAGGCCGAGGAGTGCCGGCAAATTTTCGCTGCCGCGAAGCAGCGCGTTGTTATAGGACACGATCGCTTCATTGACGGACCCCATCTCGAGCAACACATCGCCAGCGGCGACGAGGGGGGCCGGATTGAGCAGATCGACGTCCGAAGCGCGCCGATAGACGCCAAGGGCGTTGACGAGATCGCCGCCGTTGCGCGCGGCCGCTCCGATCCGCATCAGCGCGTCGTAGCTCGGGACGACGCCACCGCCATCCCGCCCGTCGACACTCAGAACGTCGAGATGCTGTGGCGAGGCCCAGCAGCCCATCAGGGTCAGGGCAGCTGATGCCGCCAGTATAAGTGCGGGCGCAGGAAGAAGGCTCTTTCTGCGCCACTTCGAGCCGCGAGCCGGCCCATGATGATGTCGTCTGTGCAAGTGATCCCCCTCGCCGCATTATCAGTGGCGCATGAAGACCCCGCCCAGGGTTTCGGAAAAGTCTCTATTAACCAAATGCTTGAGGTATGTCGTACCGGCCGGGCGACGCCGATTGTCGGGCGAATCGCAAGCTCGGCCGCACCGTTTTATGCGGCAGCCTCTACTTTGGCGGTCAAGGCGCGCTCGACAGCCGCCAGCGCCTCCTCGGCACGGGCGGGCTCCGGACCGCCGGCTTGAGCCATGTCGGCGCGGCCACCGCCGCCCTTGCCGCCCAGCGCTTCGGCGCCGCGACGGACGAGCTCGACCGCGTCAAAGCTGCCCGTCAGGTCCGGCGTAACACCGACGACGATGGCCGCCTTGCCATCGGCGCGCGAAACGATCGCCACCACGCCCGAGCCGATCTGACGCTTCAGATCGTCGGCCAGCGATTTGAGCTCGCGGCCTGGGACGCCGTCGACGATGCGCGCATCAAAGGCAATATCGCCAACCCGCTTATCGGCCGATTGGCGGCGGGGGCCAGCATTGGCCAGCGCCCGGCGTGCGTCGGCGAGTTCGCGCTCGAGGCGCCGACGCTCCTCGACGATGTTGGCAAGGCGAGTCGGCAACTCGGCGGGGCTGGTCCGCAGCACCGCCGCCGCTTCATGCAGGAATCCTTCCTCCTCGGCGACAAAGGCTTCGGCCGCGGCGCCGGTCAGCGCTTCGATCCGGCGCACCCCGGAGGCGATCGCCGTTTCTCCGACGATCTTGAACAACCCGATATCGCCGGTGCGGCGGACATGCGTGCCGCCGCAGAACTCGACCGAGAAGGGCTTGTCGTCACCGCTCGCTCCGCCCATGGCGACGACCCGTACCTCGTCGCCGTACTTCTCGCCAAAGAGTGCCAGCGCCCCTTCGGCCACAGCCCGGTCCGGGGTCAGAAGGCGGGTGCGCACCGCGCTGTTCAGACGAACGCGTTCGTTGACCTCGGCCTCGATCGCCAAAATATCCTCATCGCTCAGGGCGCGGGGATGGCTGAAGTCGAAGCGCAGCCGATCGGGCGCCACGAGCGACCCCTTTTGCGTGACATGCTTGCCGAGCCGCCGGCGCAACGCCTCGTGCAGCAGGTGGGTCACCGAGTGGTTGGCGCGCAACTGGCGGCGGCGCAAGCCGTCGACCCTCAGCTCGACGGCATCGCCTACTTTCAGCCCGCCGCGGGTCACGCTGGCGAGATGAACGTGAGTGTCACCCGCCTTTTTAATTGTGTCGCGCACGGCCAGCTCTGTCCCGGAAGCGGAAAAGATGACCCCCGTATCACCGGCTTGGCCGCCCGACTCGCCGTAGAACGGCGTCTGATTGACGATCACCGCGACGTCGTCGCCGAGAGCTGCTTCTGTGACGCGCTCGTTGCCCCGCATGATCGCCAGCACCACGCCTTCGGCAGTTTCCGTTTCATAGCCGAGGAACTCTGTAGCCCCGACTTCCTCGCGCAACCCGAGCCAGACCGCCTCGGTAGCTGCTTCACCCGAGCCGACCCAGCTCTTGCGCGCCTCTTCGCGCTGCCGCGCCATCGCCTTCTCGAAGCCTTCGATCGCCACCCTGCGGCCTTGTCCGCGCAGCACGTCCTCGGTGAGGTCGAGCGGAAACCCAAAGGTGTCGTAGAGCCGAAACGCGATCTCGCCGGGCAACGGGTCGGCGGGACCGAGCCGGGCGGTCTCCTCCTCGAGCAGGCGGAGACCGCGATCGAGCGTCTGCTTGAAGTTGGTCTCCTCGAGCCGCAAGGTTTCGGCAATCAACGGCTGCGCCCGCAACAGTTCGGGAAAGGCGGCACCCATCTGCTGCACCAATGCGGGCACCAGGCGCCAGATCAGTGGCTCCCGACAGCCGAGGATATGGGCGTGGCGCATCGCCCGTCGCATGATCCGGCGCAGCACATAGCCGCGTCCTTCCTTGCTCGGCAGCACGCCGTCGGCGATCAGAAATGCCGAAGCGCGCAGATGGTCGGCAATCACACGATGGGATACAGCGTGCTCGCCATCGGCGGCGACCCCGGATGCCTCGGCAGACGCCAAAATCAGCGCACGAAACAGGTCGATGTCGTAATTGTCGTGCTTGCCCTGCAACACCGCCGCTATGCGCTCTAGCCCCATGCCGGTATCGACCGAGGCGCGCGGCAGCGGCACCCGCTCGCCGGTGCCCAGTTGCTCGTACTGCATAAAGACGAGGTTCCAGATTTCGATAAAGCGGTCGCCCTCGGCGTCGGCGCTCCCTGGCGGGCCGCCCGGGATCGCCTCGCCATGATCGTAAAAGATCTCAGAGCAAGGACCGCACGGCCCGACATCGCCCATCGCCCAGAAATTGTCCGAAGTCGCGATCCGGATGATCTTCTCATCCGGCAGCCCGGCGACCTTCGCCCACAACCTGGCAGCGTCGTCATCCTCGGCGTAGACCGTCACGAGCAGGCGTTCGCGGGCGAGCCCGAACTCGCGGGTGATCAGGTTCCAGGCGAGCTCGATCGCCCGCTCCTTGAAATAGTCGCCGAACGAGAAGTTGCCGAGCATCTCGAAGAAGGTGTGGTGCCGCGCGGTGTACCCGACATTCTCAAGATCGTTGTGCTTGCCGCCGGCACGCACGCATTTCTGCGAAGTGACGGCACGTTGGTAGGGCCGTTTTTCGAGCCCGGTGAAGACGTTCTTGAACTGAACCATGCCGGCGTTGGTGAACAGCAATGTCGGATCGTTGCGCGGCACAAGCGGGCTCGACGGCACTATTTCGTGCCCATTGCGCCCGAAATAGTCGAGAAAGGCGGCGCGGATGTCGTTGGCGGTCTGCATGAAAAGATTCTGGCCCTGCGCGGCCGCCATACAAGGGCGGCTCACGGCGTTATCGCAGTCCATAGGTGAAGTTGTCCAGAATCGGCCTCGCTGTCAGCGTTGATCGTACGAGATTGCAACGTTAGGGTCGGGAAATTGTCTGTGGGAGGGCACCGTGGCGCACGAGACCGGTTTGTCGCCGACCGATCGGCTGCTGGCGCTGATGGATCATCTCGGCCTCGGTGTCGCGCATTTCGGCACGCCCATCCCACGCGATATTTCGGGCATGGCGGCAGAGCACCCAAAGCGGCTGGGCGGTGTTGTGCTGTGCGTGCCGAGCCGTCTCGATCCCGCGCCCTTCGCAGATATCGGCGATCGCGTCTTGATGATCTCCGGGGAGCGCGGGCCGGCGGCTGAAGCGACTGCGCGCGCCGCAGCACGGCTGCCCTCTGCCGAGCGTACCGTGCTCACCGGGTACTCGGCGCCCGGCAGCTGGAGCGATGCCGTCGCCGAGCGGACCGATCAGATCGCCGAGCGGATGATCGCGTTCCTCGGCCGCCTCGCTGCGAATGGCCGCCATGCTGATGTGCCGCGCTCCGCCGCGCCGAAAGTGGGAACCCATGCCGGCATTTCCTACCGCGTCGAGGGCGCGGGGCCAGCGCTGATCCTGCTGCCGTTCTTTCTCGCTCCCTCGCAGTGGGACCCGGCCATTCCGCGCCTCGCCGAGCGCTTCACGGTGGTCACGACTGGCGGGCCGCATCTGGGTGGGGTCGCCTCGCTCGAGGATCGGGCGCAGATGGCGAGCTATCAGGCGATGTTCCGGACCTTGATCGAGGTGATCGCGCCGCGGCCGGGCGAGACCATCCTCGAAATCGGCTGCGGGGCCGGATCGTTGGTCCGGCTGCTGGCGCGGCGCCTCGGTACCGCCAACCCGATTACCGCCGCCGATGTGAACCCGTTTCTGTTGCGCGAGGCCGCGCAATTGGCCGAGGCGGAGGAGCTCGCCGGCGCCATCCAATTCACGCACGGCAATGCCGAGGCGCTGCCGTTCGAGGACAACGCCTTCGATTGCGTCTATTCGGTCACGGTGTTCGAGGAATGCGACGCCGGTCGGGCAATCGCCGAGGCAATCCGGGTGGTCCGGCCCGGCGGCCGGGTCGGGCTCGTCGTGCGGGCGCTCGACATGCCGCAGTGGTGGAATTTGGATCTGCCCGAACCGATCCGCCGCAAGGTCGACGCCCCGCCCCATTCCGTTGCTCCCGCCGGTGTCGCCGACCGCAGCCTCTATCGGCGAATGCGCGAGGCGGGGCTTGTCGACCTCGTCTGTTTTCCCTCGATGGTCACGCTCGACCGCCCGGGCGGGCCGATCTGGCGCAATCGCGAGGACCACATATTGTCGCTGCTGTCGCCGGACGAGCTGCCGTTGTGGCACGCGGAACGCGACCGTGCGGCAGCCGAGGGGCTCTTGTTCATGGCGCACCCGCTGCATTGCGCCGTCGGCACCAAGCCCTCGCCGGGGTGACGAGAGTGGCGTGCCCGTCCCTGAGAGCAGGGAGAAAAATCGATCCGCGACCCTCCAATCGACCATAAATCCTTTCATATCAGACGCTAAGCCCCAGCATGGCACGCGCACGTCAGGGAGGCGATTTAGCGCTCTGAGGGAGGGAGCAGGGAGACCCGATGGGCGCATGACGGACCGATTTGTTTGCGATTTCGGGACGACGTAGGTCGTAGGTTGTCGTTATATCATTTTCGATATTGACAAGTCAATATCTTTTCTGATACAAACGCCGGTGGCTTGTCAATCGCGGTCCGGTGAATGCGGCGGGGCTAACTGGCGGCATCGGCGGCCGCGCGACTGTGCGCTTCCGCCGCGACGTCCCACATCAGCCGCGGGTCGAAGGTTTCTGCGGCGAACAGCGGACTTCGGCACGCAGCCTGCTGCTTGTTTCTTTCGCATAAAGTCCATTTTATAATTGACATTATCTCATACTCCCGCTATATCGGTGCAGGCTCGACCTCTGCAAGAGGGACACACGCATATTTATCATCTCCTCCGCCTCGTTGGCCGATACCTCACCGCTTATTCCGGTCAACGTCGGCCGAGAATTGCGCCGCGGGGGGCTTGAGGCACGTCTGCATTCGTCTCCGAAGGGGTCTCGATCACCAAGGTGCGCGTGGGGAAGGCAAAATCAATGCCCAAGTTTTTTGCGAGATGCATGATTCGCAATAGAATCTCCTCGCGCGCTTCCAGCTCGGCAGAGTAGTCTGCGGTTTCAATGTGGAAATAAACTAAGATGTTTAGACTACTCTCGCCAAAATCATTGAAGCGAACGTTGAAGTTTGTTTTGTTCGTCATCGGATGATCGGTGATCACCTGTTTGATGTCCGCCATCAGCTCTTCGAGTTTTTCACGAGGGGTGTCGTAGGTCACCTGGATCAGAAAGCGCTGGCGGCGCATCGTGCGAAGGCTGAGGTTTTCGACCGTTGCATTAACCACCGAGTTGTTCGGGATCGATATCAGCGAGTTATCCGGTGTGCGGATACGCGTGCTGCGAAAGCCGACATCCTCGACCGTGCCTTCGCCGCCGGACACCCTGACGTAATGGCCGACGCGAAACGGCTTCTCGATCATGATCAGCATCGAGCCGAGGAGGTTGGCGAGGCTGTCCCGGGCCGCGAGCGCCACGGCCAAACCGCCCACGCCCAGCCCGGCAAGCACCGAATAGGTCGGGAAGCCCAGCTCGTAGGACCCTTGGATCAAGAATCCGATGGCAATCGCAATGCCGACGAAGCGCATGCCGAGTCTGATGAGCTGGCTGTCAAGGCTGCCGCGTCGCAGATGCTCGGACGCTACGATGGCTTCAGCGAGAAGGCTGGCGGCGATTATGGAAAGCCAGGCGGCGCTGAGAAAGAGCGCGCTGGTTTGAACAAAGGTGATCGCGACGCGCGCGGTCCCGCCGATCCGGAAGATTGTACAGAGTAAGGGTACCGGGACAGCCGATACCAGAATGATGGCCAGCGGGGTCAGAACAGCGTGCCATCCGGGACCTGCGTCATCAGGCCTCTTATTGGCAAGACGCCGGCCCAGGCGAAACATTCCGTAGACGAAACCCATGCAGACGGCGAGCCCACTGATAAGACCAAGCCATTGCCATGATGCGACGCCGGCGATTTGAGCCTTGGCCCAGGCCGGCAATGTCAGCATCCAGCGGATCGGCAAGATGCGCTCCAATCCGACCGGCGAACTCGAAAAGGCGTCGTAGATGGCAGCCGCGCCGCCTGAGCTCATTCGACGGTAGAGATCGCTCAGTTCGGCTGCCGGGCCGGGCTTGTAAGGAAGGTTCTTCACGCGCTCATAGAATTCGGGGAGTCGATCCACGGTGCCGGCAGAGACGAGATACTCTCCCGATCGTGGCCCATGCTCGATGAGAGCGATATCGATCTCCGTTCCCGGCAGACGCCAACGCTTGGATGAAGCGCGCGCCATCGCCTCCTGATCTGGAATGCTCTCGAACGAAGGAAACTCGATCCGATCGAGTATCTCTTTCAATTGAATCGCCCGCTCGGGCGCAACAGTGTCTCGGAGTACAGGGGGGATATCGGACAGATCTAGAACTTTAATCGCCTTTGCTGCGGTTGAAAGCGCCTCAACCTGTTTTCGTCGTTCGTCGGGGGTGGGGTATAGCCTCTGGGATGCTGCATATTCCTGCAAAAAGCCCTTCATACCGCGATAGATCTCGTCCATGGTCCCGACGAAACCTTGCAGTGTTGCTCTCGGACTGGAGGTATCTACGGGGCGCAGCGGATTGATCTCTGCCGTGTTCGCAACGTTTGAGAAAACAAAAATCAACTCGATCAAAAGAACTATGTACAGATAGCTGGCACAGCGGGCGAAAGATGTCATCACAGCCCCGGTTCATGTTTATGACACTTCGTCATCGCTGACGATGTCCTCTGCTACCAAGTGGCCAGACCTCCTGGATCATCGCGAACAGAAAGGCGGTGGTCAGCCCGAACAACAGAATGCCGTTCAGCGCCTCTAGGGCACCCATCAGTTGCCAGTGCCGATCCAGGAAGATATTTGCATGGCCATAGGTCGTTATGGCACTGATCGAGTAGAGCACGGCGGAATTGTTGTCGGGCAACGCACCCAAGGCTCGGTACGCTACGGCCCACACTATCCCTTCCAGCCCGTGTAGGATTGTCGCCAACAGGGCCACGGCGCCCATGATCATCACGAACATGCCCGTAAAATGGCGGCGGTCCATAACGCCGCTCAAAACCCTGACGACCCGCTCGTTGATTAGGCCGAGCCCCAGGACGTGGATGACCACGGTAAGCACGATCAATGGCAGGCTCCAAGCCCAGTCGGCGTGCCAGTCGGACAAGCTCGCACCTCCCGTGTTCACAACCCACTAAGGCGAGCGTCTAGGGTCGCTACCGCGCTTTTCGCACAGCCCCCGGAGTGCTTAGAAGCCCCGCCGAACCGTCCGCCGTGCCACGCCTGCGTAGCTCATTGGTGTCAGCGGACGCCCGATGATTGCGTGCGCCTCTGTCACCAGGGACTGCGTTCCGGTCAGCATTCTGGTAAACGAGAAATCCTCGCTCCCGAACAGACACCCCACCGCCACGGTGACCGCCAGCGCGATGCGCAAATGTCTCTTTGCTACGTGTGTCATTTCTTTGCTCCCTTCACCTCGGCGGGCGGCGGTACTTCGTCAATGCTCGGCAAGGCCGCGACCTCGACGTTCTTGGCGTCCGTCGGTGGCGTGAACACGAAAGCATTGGCGCTCGGCAGCTCGTCGGTTTTCCAGTCCTTGATGACGAGCGTATATTGCGGCGCACCCGCTATTCCCTTGCTTGTGATCACGTATTTGCGCGGAATCGGATGACCGCCGACTTCGACCCAGATTTGCCAGTCAGTGTCCTGACTGCGGAAGGCGAGGTGCTCGCATTCGACGCCCTCGATTACGCCTCGACCGATATGCATGCCTGAGATCACATCTGAGGTCAGCGCATCATACACATTGGACATCAAAAGGTCGGCGCCCGGAAGCGCGACGGAAAACTTGTCTCTCAGCCGATCGACGAGCTGATCAATCGAACCGGGCGCATCCACCCGCGCGAAGGAGTTGATGTGTTTGGTGTACACGGTGACGGTCTTGCCATCGAAAACAAGCTCGACATCGGCATAGCCACCCGTCCTGCTGGCGCGCATCTTGTCCGGGCGGCTAATCTGCAACCGGCCGGAGCTGGCGAATTGAATTTTTTGAACGTCTGGTGTGATCACCTCGACGTCGGAATCGAACGATAACGAAATGTTTTTTTGGCTGGCCATGTATTCCGACAGCGCTTTGAGAATTTTATCCGCATCGTCACTTTGCGCCTGCGCACCCGGCGCGATGAAAAGCAAAGCCGACAACAACATCATTATGACGGCCGTCCATCGCCCTGCAGCCGGAGTATTCGGCCGGCACGTCGTAGTCGAGCGCATCACGCAAGAGGCGATTAGCCGCTTCCTTGGCCCATGGTCGGATCGCATTGTCTCCTCCTCTATGCTCTCTAACGACCTGATCAGCGAGAAATGAGTATGCCGGCTTTGTGGTCCAGCGCTGCAACCAGCCCTTCGACGCCCTCGCTTTTCAGGATTGTAGAGAACTCGGAGCGGCGGGTCGCCACTTCGCTGATCGCGCCGTCGAGATAGATGTCGGAGATCAGCCAATTGTCGCCGCTGCGGCGCATCATGTAGTCGACATTGACCGGCTCGCCGTTGGCTTTGATGATCTGGCTGTGCACCATGACCCCAGCGGCGGCAGGCTGCTCGCCGGTCACCTGCAATTTCTGTCCCGCATAGCTGTCGAAGCGATCGGCGTAGATTGCCGAGAAATAGCGCCCAAAGCTCTCCGTCACCTGCTGGCGCTGGATCTCGGTCAGAGTGGTCCAGTGTAGGCCGACCGACAACCGAGCCATCGAGGGGATGTCGAAGGTCCTGCGAATGACGGGGTCCAGTTGCGCGAAGCGCCCACTTTGCCCGATCGTCCCGCCGTTCTTCATCATGCTGAGCAGCACGTCATAAAAGCCCTGGACGGTGTTGCCGCCACTGGCCGGCATCGCCTCAGCGCGGGAAGAGATAATGGCCAGCGCCAACAGCGCGCCAAGTCCGGCGGATCTGCGCGCAGGCATTTCGAGGTTTATGATCATGGCTCCACCTCCGAATGGGTTTATGAGCGGGCAAGACCTGCCCACACCTCGAGCCTAGGCCGCGGCTCTTTCGGCCGGCTATGCAGATTTGCAAAAAATTTTTTGGAAAAATTTACGGGTCCGTGAACCATATTTCCGAAGCACGTCGGAGAGTGGTCGATGGGGTCTCGCCAAAAACCGCCAGGTACGCCCCGGCAAAGCGCCCCAGCTCTGTGAAGCCGTAGCGGCTGGCGAGCTCCGCGACATTTGCCCTATCGGGGTCGGCGTCACGCAGCGCAATGCGCACCTGCTTCAACCGGCGCAGCAGCACGTACCGGCTTGGGTTAATGCCGAGGAATGCGGCGCAGCACGACCGCAAGGTTCGCTCCGACACGGCGATCATCTCGCATAAATCCGGCACGGACAGAGGCCGGCTGAAGTGCCCCGCCAGCACCTCCTCGAATCTGATCATGATTCGCGCGTGATGCCGCTTGGCGGCCCCATCGACCCGAGTGTCGGCGGCAGTCAGACAGGTGACCAGCGCGTGGATCAGACCTTGTTCAATCGCTCGTGCGACCTCGGGGTGCGCCAACATTTTGGGCCTTGTCTCGGCGAGACGACAGGCCTGGGCATGCAGGCGCCGCAGGCGCGCCGCATCGCGCGCGGAGGGTCGCAGCACTCGCCCTTCCGGCGGCGGAATGACCGGCTTTCCGGAGAGAGCGCGGCCATAGTTGTCGAGCTGCACCGGGTCCAGCGCGATCAGGCTCCAGATGGAGCATCCCGGCGTCGACTGGTGCAGCCGCTCGCCGCGGCTGTGGAACATGATGTCGCCTACTTGCAATTCCGTGCCGCGCCACACCGGCATTGAGACGGAAGGCGCCGGAAACGCCACAAAGACCAGCCGCGGTGTCAGCGACAGATAGGCGATACGTGGGAAGTCTTCCTCGCAGCGCAGCAGCTGCAAGTGGTGCAGCTCGGCCCAGGTGAGGCGTGCCTTGAACTCACCGCGGGAAGTGATGACTAGTTCGAGTTGTGCCTGGCGCAGGCTCGCCGCGTAGTAATCGGGGTCGAGGAACGTGCGCATGCCGCTTCCCGGCATCTATCCCTGGATGGTCCGAAGATCCGAAATCCGACCGAGAGTAGATCGGCCGGATCACGGCCGACTATGCAGATTTGGTAAATTCTCAGGGCGACTGGGCGATTTCGCCAAATCTTGGCTCGTCGGGCGGTCGGCGGAGCGCCGCCGAGGGCGGTTCCCCGAAGAGCGACCGGTACGCCACCGAGAAGCGCCCCAATTCCCAGAAACCGTAATTGGTGGCGATCTCGGTCACGGTCGTCTTCTCCGAATCCGCCGTGCACAGCGCCCGCCGCGCTAGATGCATCCGCCGCAGCCACAGATACCGCTTCGGGCTCATCCCGAGATGCTCCTGGCAGCAGGCACGGAGCGTCGGATACGATACGCGGGCTGCTGCGCAGAGGTCCGTCATATACAAAGCCTCATAGGGGTTGGCCTGCAGGACCTCTTCCAGGCGCCGCATCACCGCGGCGTGATGGCGATGAGCGCTGCGCACATCGACCGGATCTCCGCTCGCGAGACACCAAACCATTGCTTCGACCAACGCCTGTTCCATCGCCCGCGCTACCTCGGGCTTGGCGAGGATGTCAGGGGCGGCCTTCGCGAGATGGCTCGCCGCCTCATTAAGGTTCAACAGCCGCGACATGCGCGGCACAGAAGGCTTGATGCGATGCGCGCCGGACGGGGGCGTCAATTCGCGCCCGATGATGGCTGCACCGAAGGTGGCGAGATCCTCGTGTGTCAGGGACATGGAACTCCATCGACACGCCGCCGCGGACCGATGGTGGGCTGCCAGTCTGGAATCCCACGCGATAATTTCGCCGCTTGTCAGCGCCATCCCGCTCACGTGCATAGCAGGCTGACTTTGATCCGTCGCGAAGATGATCGCCGCCCGCTGTGGCCTCGTCGAAATAATCAGCACGCGAGGTAGGTTCTCCTCGGCGTGCTGCATCAACAGCCGATCGAGGTCGATGCGCGTCATCTCGGCATGGAAATTGCCGCGCGCAGTAACGACACCTTCCACCCGCCGAGCGCGGATGGCGGCACGATAGGCATCGGGGTCGGCAAATATGCGAACAGTGCTTGAAGGCATCCCCACCTTGGCCAGCCGGCTCCGGATCGGGATACGCTAATAGCACCCCGCTTCAGCTACATCAATTGTCACCAAAAGATTTAACTCAATCGCCGGTGGCGAGCCCTGGATCGGCCTGCATCGCCCCCGGCTCACGCTCCGCCGCCGCGTCCCACATCAGCCTCGGGTCGAAGGTCTCCGCGGCGAACATCGTCAGGATGACGACGCCGCAGAAGGCGAGGGCGCCGGCGCCGGGCTCGATCGTGACCACCG
>WNFT01003658.1_pt1 | contig 13374 bp, 10 predicted proteins | sample 5400191 | NCBI WGS metagenome assembly WNFT01 (sample SAMN13153359, study PRJNA577476) | soil metagenome | isolation source: 80 cm saprolite under Madrone tree | place: USA:California | collected 2016-06-14
TTCAACATCAGCGACTATCACGCCCAGAACCGTGTGCTCACGGTGCCGGAGATCTTCACCTATTCGTCGAATATCGGCGCCGCCAAGATCGCGCTCAACCAGGGCGTCGAGAATCACAAGGCGTTTCTCGCCAAGGTCGGGCAGCTCGACCGGCTGCGGACCGAATTGCCGGAAAGCGCCGAGCCGATTGTCCCTAAGCAGTGGGGCGAGCTCAACACCGTCACGATTGCCTACGGACATGGGCTGTCGGTGGCGCCGCTGCAGTCCGTCATGGGCGTGGCCGCAATCGTCAATGGCGGCTACCTGATCCCGCCGACCTTCCTCAAGCGCAGCCCCGCGGAGGCGCGCGACATCGCGAAGCGCGTCGTCAAGCCGGAAACCAGCGTGGCGATGCGCTACCTGATGCGGCTCAACGCCGAAAAAGGCACCGCCACCAAGGCGGACGTGAAGGGCTTTTATGTGGGCGGCAAGACCGGGACCGCCGAAAAGGTCATCAACGGCCACTATTCGAAGCACCGATTGATGACCGATTTCATGGCGGTGCTGCCCGCCGACGACCCGCGCTTCCTGGTGCTGATCATGCTGGACGAGCCGCAGCCCACCGCCGAAACCCACGGTTTCGCCACCTCGGGCTGGAACGCCGCCCCGGTGACTGCCAGGGTCATCACCCGGATTGCGCCGCTGCTCGGGCTTGAACCGCGGTTCGACCTGCCGGCAGCCGATCGGCTCATCCTCGCGGCGGCGAAGGAAGCAAACCAGAGATGAGAAAGCTAACTGAGCGCTGTGGCCCGCAATGAATCGCCGGGTTCCGGCCTCGCTAGCGTTCAATCCGGGCTACCGGGTCCTTCCGCGAGGGAAACGTGATAGCATCGGCATCAAACCGGGAGGACACGATGCGTAATTTCATGCTCGCGACAGCGGCGGTGGCCTTGGTGTCGGCCCTGGCGCTCCCTGCGGGAGCGCAGGCCGCCGAAATCACGGTTCTGGCGGCGGCGGCCGTCGAGCAGCCCTTCGAAGCCGTGGTGCACGCCTTCGAGCACGATAGCGGCAACAAGGTCGCCGTAACGTTCGGATCGGTCGGCGCGATCCAGAGCAAGCTCAAGGCGGGTGCCAACGCGGACTTGGTCATCCTCTCGACCGCCGTGGTGGTGGCCGCCGAGAAGGACGGCACCGCGCGCGCCGGAAGCCGTGCGGTGGTCGGCCGCGCCGAAATCGGGGTGGCGGTGCGCAACGGCACGTCGGCGCCCGATATCTCGACCGCGGACGCCTTAAAGAAAACCCTGCTCGCCGCGAAGTCGGTTTCCTACACCGACCCGGCGGGCGGCGGCACCGCCGCGGTCTTTGTCGCCGGCATGCTGGATCGGTTGGGCATCGTGGACGCCATCAAAGGGAAATCTCTCAAGTTCAACACCGGCCGCGAGGTCGTCGCCGCGGTCGTCAAGGGCGATGCCGAGATCGGCATCGGATTCACCAGCGAATTCGTTCCCGTCAAGGAGGTGAGAGTCGTCGGCGCATTGCCGAAGGAGATCGAATTCGTCAACGAATATTCTGCCTATATCCCGGCCACGAGTGCCGCTGCGGTGACCGCTCAGGCGCTGCTCGCTTACCTGGCGCGCCCTGCCTCGCGCGACATCTTCAAGGCCGCAGGCGTCGGCATGTAGCATGTAGGGGCGACCCTTGGGGTCGCCCGGTTTGCGCACCGATTCCGCCGGCAAGAGGGCAACCACAAGGGTCGCCCCCACAGCAGGCAATATTCTCGGACCTTCAATCCCTTCAGAATAGCTGAAGCGATCGACCAGACCGGCGGCATGTCATCGCTTCAGAGCGATCGCAGGAAGTCGAGTACGGCCTGCTGGTCGTTTTTCGAGAGCCCGAGGAATTTCCGCACCACGGCGTTCGCCTCGGATGCCGGATACGCTGGGGATGCGGTGGCCGTGGCGGTCGCGGAGGTCTCGGAGGTCGCGGGCGAGGCGTGTTGGGCGATCGCCTGCAGGAGGTCGCTGGTCCGCCCGTCATGGAGGAAGAACAGACGCTGGCCGACGCCCCACAGCGGCGTGGTGCGGAATTCGTCCGGCCCGGCCTGGCCCTGGATGATGTTGTCCGCGAGCCCCGCGCCCATGTGGTGCAGGAGGAGGTCGGAGAACAGGTTCACTGGCCGGTTTTGCAGCACCGCGCTGTTCATCACCGGCGCGGTCTGCATCTGCGGCGTATGGCACAGGGCGCAGCCGATGGCGGTGAATACCGTTCGACCGCGTTGTGCGCTCGCACTCGGATAGGGATCCGGCTGCGGGCCATCGGTGAACCGCATCAGCAGCGTGAACTGCATCCAGTCCGCCAGGATGTGCACCGGATTGAAGAAGCTCTGATTGGCCGGGGGCCCGACATCGTCGTTTTGAGTGCGGGTCACGTCGTTCGGCTCGGGCTTATCCGGACCCTGGCAACCGGGATCTTCTTCGGTTGCGGTGGGGAACAGCTCGTTGGTGATGCCCATTTCGACGTTGTAGGCCTCGGCCGCAAACATGGTCAGCGACTTGTTCTGCGCCTTCCACCCAAAGCGGGTGATGGTGCCGTCATTGCCGCTGCGGTTGGGGTGGCCGGCAATTCCAAGTGCCGCCCGCTGGCTGGCGGTCGCATTGAATTGGCGCAAAATTTCGCGATCCTGAATGGAGTCGATCAGGCCCAGCCCAAGCATCTGGAGCGGGATCCGGAACGACAAGTTGCCCTTCTTGAGTTGGGACGCGAAATCGGGCTGCGTTAACGAGCAGCTGGTGAGCGTTGGATCCTTGGTGATGCCTGTCACCACCCAGAGCTGATGCACGCCGCCGTCGCGCGTGCCGCCTGGATTGAACTTGAAACGGACCTCCCGGATCGGGCTGTACTGCTGTTCGAATGCGGGCACCACATTCTGCTTGCCGAAGCGAAGAGGCACCAGCCGGAATAGCGGATTTTCCGGCAGCATCGGCGTCCCCTGTCCGGGATTGGGGACGATGAACCCGCCCGAACCGCCCAAGGTCGGCTGGGCATGACAAATGAAGCACTGGTCGGCATTGTGGCGCGCGCCCAGGCCGTTGGAATTGGTATGGAATTGCGGGAATATCGGATCGAGCTCGCCCAAGCCGACAACCGGTGAGCCGTCCGGCACATCTGCGCAGCTGTCGCACGTCGATTCCAACTGGCCGGCGCGATTGATGCCTTCGTTGAAGGACGCGAGCTCATTGGCCGCAATGGTGGCGCCGGTGGTCGGGTTCGGGCTGATGACCGGCGGATGCGGAATCGGAATACCCCGATACTGAAGGTAGCCGGCGGTATTCTGCTGACCGCCTCGCACCCCGGGGTCTTGTTGGGCGAAAGCGGGCGGCGCAAGGAGGTATACCAATCCGGCGACGGCTGCTGCCGGGATAACGCCGGATTGCAAATGCTTGAGATCAAAAGCGGGGCTCTTTGGGGAGGCCGGCCCGGACGCGGCGGCTTCACCATGGTGAGCTTTGACAAACCTGGTCATTTGCGCCTCCTCGCTGACAAAGATGATCCCTCCTGCGCGGAGCACCGCGCCGGCGGATCGTGGCGATGTCAGTGTGCGGGGGGGGCGCCGAAGCCTCGATGAGGCCCTTCCGAAATCGTCCGAAATCTCCGGAAATCTTGATAAAAGTTCCAAAACTACGTATGATTGTTGCGGGCGAGAAATTCAAAAGGGGGACGAGTATTCGGGTGTCGCGGCGGTAAAGGGAGACGCCTTGGCAGGAGGGGAGCAGGGTGGAATGCTCTTGGCGTCGCGCTGCGTGAATTTCGGCGATTTCCGATTCAACGTACCGACGCGCGAGCTGCTACGCGTCGGAAACCAGGGGTCGGCGACACCGATTTCGTTAGGATCGCGGGCCGCCGATCTTTTGCATCTGTTTCTTCATCGGCCGGGCGAACTCATCACCAAAAGCGAGATCATGGACGCCGTGTGGCCGAACACGGCGGTCGAGGAAAGCAACCTGACGGTTCAGATATCGGCGCTTCGTCGCGCCCTCGACCGCGGGGGGAGCGGTGCAAGCTACATTCAAACCGTGCCGGGACGCGGCTACAGATTTACTCCGCGGGTCAACGAATTCGCCGCGCCGGTCAAAGACGCAATTGGGTCCGAGACGATCGAACGCGCCGCTGCGTCTGGCGCACTAAAGGCGGACACTGCTGAGCCGTTTCCCCAAAACCTGCAGGCGTCGCCAGAGTCCATTCCGCCTTCCTCGCCGCAACCCCACCCGGTCGCGTTACCGCAGATCCCTGCCGACGATGTCACGATGGCAGCCTCACACCCGCAGCAAACGAGCATTTGGTGGCTCTTCTGGCTCCAGGGGATGACCGGGATCATTCTCGGCGTAATGCTCCTCACGGCTCCCGGCACAACAACCGCGGCACTGGTTTCTTTCCTGGGCTCGTACTGGCTCATCATGGGGATATTGGCGCTGGTACGCGTGTTCGTGGATCAATCCGTCCCATGGTTGTGGTCATTTGTTATCGGCATAACGGGAATTCTGGCGGGGATATTTGCGGCGAGACACCCGCTGCTTGCCGCGCTCACCATGCCGACGGCGATCGTCGTCGTCCTTGGCGTGCTTGGCCTGATCATGGGGGCGACCGAGATCGCCGGCGGCTTTATGGGCGGCGGGACCGGGTCGTTCATTCTGGGGGTGATCTATGTGCCGGTCGGGCTGTTCCTGCTTGGCTCGCCCATCGCAGCGGCGCTGGCGGCGCCCCCGGTATTCGGCGTGCTCCTTCTCATACAGGGTGTCGCCCTCACCGCATTTGCATTCCGCGCCCGAACCTGATCGGGCGGCGTTGTCTTTCGATGACCCGTCCCCTCGGAGGGGCAGCTTTTCGGGGGTCGCACGGTGCCGCCGCGGCGACAGGACGGCGTCGCAGCCGAACCGGGCTGATTCCGGGAAACCCCAAGCCGGAAATCTCCCGTACGGCCACTGCTCAAAATCATTGCAGCGACCGGTTCACGCGACTGTCACGCGTTAGCCGCGCCCGAGGATTATTTGGCTTCTGCAGCTTTGTACTAATGCCGGTGTCATGAAATCACCATATTGTCGACTGTGACTCACAAAAGGTATTGTAGGGCCATTCTTCTGGACGGCGCCAGTCAGGCCGTCGCTCAGTGGGAATTTTCGTGGGGGGACTAAAATGCCGACATCGCGTCGAGATATTATTCTATCGGCGGCCGCAGCCGGGGCTTGGCTTGGCCTCGACAAGAGCTTGGCCATGGTCGCGCCGGACAGCCAGCAGGCGCCGGCCGCGCCGGTGCGTAGCCCGCGCAAGCCACCTGCGCCGGTGCGAAAGGCGCTGACGCCGGATCCGAGGCCGGGCTTTCTCCGCTACAAGGTCGGCGATGCCGAAATCACCGCCTTGTATGACGGTATTTGGGAAAAAGTGCATGATGCGAAGTACTTCGGCAACGCGACCGTCGCTGAGGTCAAGCAAGCCCTGGCCGATGCCGGGCTCACCACTTCATTTGTGCCGATTCCGATCACGGTGTTCGTCGTCAAATTGAACGGCAAGCTCGTCCTGTGCGATGCCGGGGGCGGCAACCAGATCCAGGCCTTCAATCCAAATTCCGTTTTCGTTTCCGGCAAGATGATGGCCAACATGAAGGCCGCCGGTATCGATCCCAAAGCGATCGAGACGATCCTGATTTCGCACTTCCATCCCGATCACATCTTTGGATTGCTCGAGAAGGGCACCAATGCGCCGGTGTTCCCCAATGCGGAAATCATCGTGCCGGCTGCCGAATTCAAGTGGTGGACGGATCCCTCGCTGATCGAGCGTTTACCTGAGGGGCGCCGGCCGCTCGCGCAACGCATTCAGTCCGTTATCCCGCACTGGAAGAACGTGCTTCCGGTCGAAGGCGAGGACGAGGTGGTGCCCGGGATCTACTTCGTCAGCGTACCCGGACACACGCCAGGCCATACTGCCTTCCACCTCAGCTCCGGCAATGCACAGTTGATGATTTCCAACGATGCCGCTTACGTGCCGGCGCTGTGTGTCAACCATCCGGGCTGGCACGGAGCTTTCGACCAGAATGGCGATATGGCCGAGACCTCCCGCCGCAAGTTGCTCGATCAGGTGGTCGCCGATCAGATGATGATCTGCGGCTCTCACTTCCCTTGGCCCGGACTTGCCAAAATCACAAAAGACGGAGGCAGCTACGCGGTAACAACCGTGCGAAGCGCGTAACTCACGCGCGACCGGGGCTAAATGGCGCGCGTTCCTCGCGCGGCAACGCGTGCCAGCCAAATCCATAATAATGGAAATCAGTTTGACAGCGCGTATTTGGTGTTGAGGCATGCAGGCGTTTTCTGGCTATTTCTTCTCAACGGACCGCCGTTCGAGGGCGTTCCGATGACATCGCTTTACGATCTTCTCGGTGCGCGTGAGAATGATGACGCTGACGCTCTGAAGAAAGCGTTCCGCCAGGCGGTCAAGGCCCACCATCCTGACCTCCATCCCGGCGATCCTGACGCTCCAGAGCGGTTCAAGCAGATTATCGCTGCCAATGCGCTTCTGCGCGATGCGAAGCAGCGGGCGACTTACGATCGGGTGCTGCAGCTCGAGCGTCAGCAATTTCAACTGAGGCTTGAGTGTCACCAACTGCGGTCGAAGCTCGAGCGTCAGCAAGTTCGGTTCAAGTGGATGCGCACCACTGCGGCGGTGGCCGCCGCCGGTGCGCTGGTCGGCGGATATGCGCTGTTTTCGCCCATATCTACGACCGCCATCGTGGCGATAAGCAAGGATGAGCGTGCTGCGGCCGCCGTCGCGGCGGCCAAAAAAGGCAAGCAAACCGCGACCGTCATTGCGGCGGTTCAAAGGAACGAGAACACTCCGACAGCCATCAGGGCGCCGACAGCGGATACGGTCAAAAGAGATGTGCATAAGGCGCCTGAGCCGGTCGAGACCACAGGCGCCCAACTGATGGAGACAGGCGCGCAACTGCTGGGGACTGCCGTCCCGCCGGACCGAGGCGAACCCCGCGACAAGCATGGCATTGCAGAGACCCCTGACGGCGCGAGCAAGCCGAACGCCGACGCATCCGCGACAAACAGCGGCGACGCCCCCGTCATCGCCGGTCGCGAGCAGGCCCCCGGCCCCCCCGCGAACGATGCCAATTTCTACAGGCAGCGCGGAATCACCGCCTACCGCAGTGGCGATTTCCTGGGAGCCATCGGCAACTTCGATGAGGCGATCCGGCTCAATCCCGATGACGCGCAATCCCACAATGTCCGCGGCAACGTCTGGGATGAACTCGGCGTCTTCGAGCGCGCTCTTGCCGACTACGACGCGGCGATACGAATCAATTCAAACAACCCCGCCGTATTCCATGACCGGGCAATCCTGTGGCAGCGCAAAGGGGCGCTCGATAAGGCACTCGTCGACTTAGATCGGGCGATCCGATTCAGCTTCGCTGACGCCAATCTCTACTGCGACCGCGGCCTGGTCTGGTACCAAAAAGGTCGCCATGAGCGGGCGATTGCGGATTTCAATCAAGCCATCAAGCTCGATCCGAACTTTACCGCCGCCTACATCAATCGTGGCCTCATCTTGCATAGCAACAGGGAGTTCACTGTCGCGTTCGCCGACAGCAAAGCGATCCGCGTCGATCCGAACATATTTGACGTGATTAAGCGTACGAAGTTGCATCCTTGAGAAGCGGCAGGGCTGCGGTCGGATGATCAAGCCCTGCGATTTGGTCCGCGGCCGCGCGAGCCATTCCTCGGGCGAGACGACCTGATGATCCGGCATGACGGGTTTCCTCCAGGTTGAACGTGCCTACGACGTCTTCGCCTGCTGCTGCGGCATCAACGGCGGCGTTGTCCTCTTGAAGCTCTCGCGGGCGGCGAGCCGGTCGTAATAGCTGCAAAGCGCTCGTCCGGCCGCCATGGCGGCGGCCCCCTCGGGGAATTTGCGGACGTAATAGAGGATCGGCATCAGGTTAATATCCGCATAGGTGAAATAGTCGCCCGCCAGATACCCGCCCTTCGCCACCGTGCGGTCGATCAGGCCGATCTCATCGGCGAGCGCCGGCGCCACGGCGTCGATCGTCTTGCCGGCGTGCCGTACCGAACCAGCGCTTCAGCGCTTCCGGGCTGGTCCAGGCGCGAAAGCAGCTCTCCGGCGGCGCCCGGAGCTCGCGCCTGATGACGAGGCTGGGCTTTGAGCGCGCGGCGGCCGCTTGAGTGTCGGGCACATGGTCGGGGCTCCACGTTTGGTGTTGGGTCCGTTGTCGCGTCCCGCGCGTGCGGGAGGGTAGGGAGGGGGCCGTCGGACGCTTCCTCCGCGAGGTAACGTGCGAGAGCGTCGAGACGGTCGGACCAGAACCGCTCGTAGCAAGCGAGCCAGCGCTGCGCCTCCTGCAGCGGCGCGGCGTTGAGCCGGCACGACACCGTGCGGCCGCTCTTGCGGCGCCGGATCAGGTCGGCGACTTCAAGCACGTCGGGCTGGTGGCCATCGACGTGCAGCACGCGGCAGCCGGCGAGATCAAGAACAGGAAACGAATTGAGATAGTTGCCATCACGGCAGCGCACGATCGCGCGTTTGCCGTCTTTGGGCATGATGAACGACAACGACGACGAGCCGACCCTTCGGGCATGGACCGGGATGCCGTATTTCGCCGCCATATCGAGAAACATGCGCCCGAGCCAGTCATCCGCCACGGAGGTCACGAGGCCCGGAACGATCGAAAGCTTGGCGCAGCAGAATGCCGCCGTCACGGCGTTGCCGCCGAACGAGACCGCGTAAGCCGAGGCCACATGTTTCTCGTCGCCGGTCGGCATCCGATCGGTCAAGAACGTGACGTCGATGTAGGTTTGGCCGATGATGAGTGCTTGCACGGGTGTTTCGCCTTGGTCGGCCGAAGCTCGTGGTCTTGGTTCCAACGCTTGTTTCGATGATTCCGAGGCGGGCTCCTGCCCGGACCCGGTAACGGCGCCTCGGAATGACCAGATGGCGATGAAGCGTCAGTGCAACAATATTAGGGCGGTATCCGGCGCTTGGTTCCCATAACCGCCGTCACCCGTTTGACCGCGCATTCATTCCCAATATATCGTTCACAAGGCTTGATACGGGAGGAGATCCTCAATGAGGCAACACAGCTCGAAGTGGATGCTGCTGGCTGCCGCGACGGCGTCCATCGGGATTTTGCCGATCCAGCCGCTACAGGCGGAAGTGCCAGAGAAAGTGACCAAGGCGGGCGGTACGACCATTCATTACAAGATCGTCCTCCCGAACGGCTATGATCCGGCAAGGGCGTATCCGGCCGTGCTTGCTATGGGTGGCGGCCCGCAGACGATGAACACGGTGGACAACATTCTCAATCGCAACTTCCGTGCCGAGGCGGAAAAGCGCGGCTATATCGTCGTCGCCCCTGCGGCGCCGGCAGGCGAGTTGTTCTTTGACGAGGGCGACCGCATCTTTCCTGACTTTCTGCAAATGATTTTGGCGGACTACAAAATTCAGGACAACAAGTTTCACATCGCAGGACCGTCGAACGGAGGGATCGCGGCGTTTCATGTCGCGGCGGCTAACCCGCAATACTTCCTGTCCGTGACGGCTTTCCCCGGATACATGTGGAGACCCAGCGCGGCAAAGCTTCAGGCGATCTCGAAGATGTGCGTTTTCATGTACGTCGGCGAGTTCGATCCCTACATGTGGCACGGCGAGATGAAGACGGAGGCCGCAGTCCTTCGTGCCTACGGCACGGTCGCACGCTACAGCGTCGAGGAAGGCCAGCCGCACCGGCTGGAGACGCTGGCGGGCGCCAACGCCGCGCGCTTGTTCGACGGGTTCGAGGAGGCCGCGAAGGGCTGCGGCAAGTGAGGGCACCAGCCCGCGTCGATCTGAACTGAAGCGCAATGTATCGTGCAACGGATTGGCGTCGGGAACCATTGGCGTCGTGGGTGGTGGTACCGCTACTGTTTCGCCTCCGCGCCGATCGAGTTCAGATAGCGATCGACGTGGCTGGTCCAGAGGGGCGGGGAAAACATCACCCTGTGCCCGTCCCCGCCCGGCACCTCGAAGTCGAAGAACGAACCCTTGCCACCCGCCGCCTGGAACGCGGCAAAGTTCGCGCGGCTATGGTCGAGGCTGTAGAAGGGGTCGCGGTTGCCGTAGAGCCACAAAGTCGGATGCGGGAACATCCCGCCGCGCTTGAACAGCGTGCCGTTGATCTCGCTCGCGTTCCGGCATCCTTCGCCCACCCAGCCGCCCACGAAGTTGATCACGCCGGCGACCTCGTGCGGGTGTGTCCCGGCGTAGGCGATCGAAAGGATGCCGCCGCGTGAGACTCCGGCCAGTAGGATCGGCTGCCCGGCCACGTCGGGCCGCTGCCGTAGCACCTCGACAGCGGCGGCGATGTCGGTCAGCGCTCGGTCAGCGCCCGGCAGGGACTGCTTCGGGTCGCAGGCGTAACCTTGATTGCGGTCGACATTGAATCCTTCGTCGTAGAGCCCCTCCGACTTGCCGCGGCCGCGCCGTTGCGGGAAGGCGACCATGTAGCCCTTCTTGACGAACATCTGGGCGAACGCGGGACTGGAAAAGGTTTGAGTGAAAAGCGCTGGGTCGTTTCCCCGGCCGGTGGAACCGTGATTGACCACCAGCAGCGGGAACGGCCCGTCGCCCGGCGGCTTGTCGATGACCACTTCGAGCCGGACGGGCTTGCCGTTTTCCCGCAGCTCCGTGCTGATCATGATTGACTCCGGATCGCTGCCGGCGAATTTCTTGCCGGAAGCGATCAGAGCCGCAAGATCGAGCTTCACCATGTCGGCCTGAGAGCGGCCCTCTCCGCGCCGATATAGTGCCGTAGCCGAGGTTGCGGAGGTCAGCTTGTAGGTCGCGGTGAATGAACTCGCGATGGTGAGGGTATCACCACTGAGGTTTGCACCAAGCCGGATAAAGCCGCGCATGATGCTCAGGCCCGGGCTGTCTCCCCAACCGTAGATGACACTGGCGCTGCCATCGGGCTGCACGCTCTCGACGATCAGGATGTGCTTGAGCGCGCCGCCCCAGCGGCCGACCCAGGCACCCAAAAACCGCTGCTGGCTTTCCGGCACCGCGGCGGAAGGCGGCACGATCTTGGCATCGTCGGGGATCGGCACGCCGTCGACCAGCCGGTCGGCAAATGCCGCGCTTGGGACAATGTGAATGACCATGGCCAAGACAAAGAGCCGCTTCGCAAACCGATGCATTATCGCCCTCCCCGGGAGTAGCAAAGGCCGTTGACTTAAAGGCTACATCAGCGTCGCGAGCAGGCGGAAGGGGCGTCGCCATTTTTTTGCAGTGCATGAGTCCGAGGTGGCCCACAGGAGAAGATTCCTGCCGATGCCAAACGAGTCCGGTTGCTGAGGTGCTGCAGTTACGGCTCCAAGAACCCCTGCCGAAAGGCCGGGATTCGCGCAAAGCGTTGCTACCGCCCCAGCGCCGCACTGACGAGCTTCAGGCCGTCATCGCTCGCCCATTCGGCGGGCCCAGCAAGTGAGGCGATCTCGCATCCGTTGGGGTCGACGAGCAGCGTGGTCGGCATCCCGATCGCCTTGCCGACCGCCTTGAGGTCCTGGAAAACCTTCGCATTGGCATCCGAGTAGTACGCCAGCTGGTCGACCCCGACCTCGCGCAGCCAGTCTTTCGGCTTATCCAGATTGCGGGTGTCGATGTTGACCGCAACCACCTCGAAATCCGGTCCGCCGAGCTTGTCCTGCAGGGCATTGAGCGCCGGCATTTCCTTGCGGCAGGGGACGCACCACGTCGCCCACAAATTCAGAAGAACGGTGCGGCCGCGCCAGTCGGCAAGCGATTTTGTCAGGCCGGCAGCGTCGCGGAACGTCAACACCGGCAGCTTGCGGGCCTCGTCGGCGACCTTGACGGCTGCGACCTCGCCATGGGCGAGCGGTTCCAAACGCCGTGCCAGGTCGAGGGCCGGGCGGCACGCGGGCTCGCCCACGTTGCGCGCAGCGCCCACAACGCCGTATACCGCCGCCAGGGTGCCGAGTCCCACGATCGCCGCAACCAACCCCAACGGCCCCTTGCGGGCCCCCTCCCTACCCTCCCCCGCAAGCGGAGGAGGGTAGGGAGGGGGATATGCGGAATGATCCGTCATGATCTTAGCCGTTTCTATACAAAGCCCGATGGTCCCGTCATGAGCAACAAGATGTGGGGCGGACGCTTTGGTGCCGAGCCCGACGCCATTATGGCGGATATAAACACCTCCATCGACGTCGACCGCAAGCTGTTTCGCCAGGACATCGCGGCAAGCCGCGCCCACGCCGAAATGCTTAAGGAACAGGGCATCATCGCGGCGCAGGATGCGCAAAGGATCGTTCACGGTCTAGACACGATCCTGTCAGAGATCGAAACGGGCAAGTTCGAATTCAAGCGCGAGCTTGAAGACATTCACATGAATGTCGAGGCGCGCCTCGCCGAGCTGATCGGACCGGCGGCCGGGCGGCTGCATACGGCACGCTCGCGCAACGACCAGGTCGCGACCGATTTCCGCTTGTGGATGCGCGACGCCATCGACGATATCGACGCGGGCCTTGCGTCCTATCAGCGCGCCCTCACCGAACAGGCCTTGGCGCATTCCGCGACCGTGATGCCCGGCTTTACCCATCTGCAGACCGCGCAGCCCGTCACCTTCGGTCACCATCTGCTGGCCTATGTGGAGATGGCGGCGCGGGACCGCGGACGCTTTGCGGATGCCCGCAAGCGCCTTAATGAATGCCCGCTCGGTGCGGCGGCGCTCGCCGGCACCTCGTTTCCGCTCGACCGTGCCATGACGGCGAAAAAGCTCGGTTTCGACCGGCCGGCCGCGAATTCGCTCGACGCCGTGTCGGATCGAGACTTCGTGCTGGAGACGCTTGCGGCGACCGCCGTTGCGGCGGTTCACCTGTCGCGTTTCGCCGAAGAGATCGTGATGTGGACGTCGCCGTTGATCGGCTTTCTCAAGCTGTCCGACAAATTCACCACCGGCTCCTCGATCATGCCGCAGAAACGCAACCCGGATGCCGCGGAGCTGGTGCGGGCCAAGGCGGGCCGCATCACGGGCGCGCTCGATGCGCTGCTCATCGTGATGAAGGGCCTGCCGCTCGCCTACCAGAAGGACATGCAAGAGGACAAGGAGGGCGCCATGGATGCGCTCGCGTCGCTCTCGCTCTGCGTTGCCGCCATGACCGGCATGGTTCGCGACATGACCCCCGACGCCGACCGCATGCGCGCCGCCGCCGGCCTCGGCTACGCAACCGCGACCGATCTTGCCGACTGGCTGGTGCAGAACCTGAAAATGCCGTTCCGTGACGCGCACCATGTCACCGGCCGCATCGTCGCGGCGGCCGAGAAGGCGGGGGT
>WNFT01003659.1_pt1 | contig 13373 bp, 10 predicted proteins | sample 5400191 | NCBI WGS metagenome assembly WNFT01 (sample SAMN13153359, study PRJNA577476) | soil metagenome | isolation source: 80 cm saprolite under Madrone tree | place: USA:California | collected 2016-06-14
CCACGAAAGCTAACAGCCGCTCCTTCGGAGAACTCAAGCGGTCCCACTCCGCCCGGGCTGCGCGAAACTCCTCCAGGCGCCGCTCCACCACGGCTTCGGCGAGTTCTTCCTTGGTTTTGAAGTAGTAGTAGACATTGCCCACCGGCACGCGAGCCGCCTCGGCGATGTCCGCCAGACTCGTCTCTCGGAAACCGCGTCCATACGCCAGCTTCGTCGCAGTCTCAATCAGCCGCGTTCGCTTGTCCCGTTGTGCCGTTCGCATATTCTCTGATTCGGAGGAAGTTAGTTATTTAACTAACTCACAGCATAAACCCGATGCGCCCGTGTTGTCAACCCCCGCGGCACGCCAATTTTGGGCGCTGGTGGATCGCAATCGGCGTGCAGGGACTTGCTCCGTACTTCTTCAATTTTGCGCCAACGCTGTATGTTCGCGATGGAGGACGCGTCGCGGGAAGAATCTCAGGCTCGTACGATTTGTACCTCACTCAACGCCTGATACTGCAACCTCAAGTCGAGTTGAACTTCTACAGTCAGGCAGATCGTGGACGGGGGATTGGAACGAGACTGTCCGATCTCGATAGCGGCGTAATCTGTGCAATAAATTTAACGACTATTTGAAATTTAATGCCTCCGTTGAAGTTTTACGCGGTGTTTGAAATTTGATGGCGTCGTTGAAATTTAACCGCTACTTTCCGGCGTGGCCAAATTCTCATACAGCTCATATTGTACTCACACACAGTGGGCATTTGTCTGTTTCTGTGAGAATACTATTTATCCTCATTCTCACACATAGACACAACAGACCACTTCTAGTACGCTTATATTGTATTACATGAGAACCATAAATGCGTCTGCCCTTTACCCAATTTGCCCAATCCGCGCCCCTCTTTACTGTCGACGAGGCGCGTCAGCTCTATAAGAAGGATGAGCGAAATCGCTCCCTTCTGAACCTACTCCATCGTCTGAAAAAACAAAATCGTGTGCGCCAGCTAGCCAATGGAGTCTACGCCGGAACCTTCGCAACCACTCCTTTGAATCGCTATCGTGTGCCGTCCGCGCTCCGGGACGACGCCGTCGTTGCCCTCCATTCCGCGCTCGAATTCCACGGGCTCGCCAACCAGACTTTTCAAACCGTCTACTATTTCTCCGCTCGCACCCGCAAGGATGTGGTCTTTGACGGCGTCACTTATCACAGTGTCGTTCCACCTCGCCCTCTGCTCGCGCCAGCCCACCGCCTTCTTCAAACCGAACGAGGCGCCGACAATGTCCTGCTTACCGGACGCGAGCGATCCTTCGTCGACTGCCTGTTCTTTCTCGACTACAGTGGAGGCGTCGAAGAACTCGACAAGTCTCTCGCCATGTTTCCTTCGTTTGATTTCGAAGCGGCTCTTGCCTATCTCAAACTGCTCCGCAGTCCATGGCTCTATTCGCGCCTGGGCTTCCTTCTCGATCGCCATGCGGACAAACTCTATTTTCGTGGAAAGGTCCGTGACCGTTTTCTCCACAAACTTCCGCGCGGTGTGGTTTACCTCGCCGACAAACGTCCCGGCCAACGCTGGGTCCCTACATGGAAACTCATGGTGCCTGAGACGCTCTCACCTTCGCGGACGAACTCCGTGCAAACATGAAATTCACACCCGCACAAATCCGCCAACTCGCCACGAACACACGCTTTCCCGCTGAAAATCTCGAGAAGGTTCTCCGCCTCCACGAGCTGCTAACCGAATTCCACAAACATAACTATCTCCGAGGAAAGCTTGTACTCAAGGGCGGAACGGCTCTGAACTTCTTTTATCTCAATCTCACGCGGCTTTCCGTCGATATCGACCTGAACTACATCGGGCACATCGACCGCGAAGCAACGCTCCGCGACCGCCCTGAAATCGCTAGAGCTGTCGAGCAAGTCTTTACCGGCCTCGGCTACCGGCTTCAGAATGGGGTCGACGACTACGCGTTGCGGGAGTGGTACCTCAATTTCACCAATCATGCGAACCGGCCCGACCGCATTCAGGTAGAAATCAATTTCCTGATGCGGGCCTGCGCTCTTCCGCCGCAGGAGATGGACGCTGCGCCCCTCGGCACCGCCGACCCGTGTCGGTATCTGGTTCTGCGGCTTGAAGAACTATTCGGCGGAAAGCTCAAGGCCATGATCGACCGCCACCATCCGCGCGACCTCTATGATCTATTTCGCTTTTCGAGTGCTGGGCTGAAGCATGACGCCGACTTGCTCCGCAAACTTGCGGTTCTCTTCGCCAGCACCATGGACCACGACCTCCGCAGGTATCGGTTGGATCGATTCAAGGAGCTCGACCAAAAAGAACTCGAACGACTCCTTTATCCGTTGCTCCGAGCCGATGACCGCCCAACCGCTGAGGAAATGCGGAAGGCCGTTTCACCCTTTCTCGAAACGGTGCTCGATCACAAGCGCGAAACTTCCTACCTCGAAGCGATAGCTTCCGGCCAATACCAGCCAGAACTTTTGTTTCCCAAACAATCGGAGATCGTCGAACGCATCCGCCAGCATCCCGCACTTCTCTGGAAGGCTGCCAACGTCGATGAGTATCTATCCAAGTCGAAGAAGCGCACCTAAATCTGTCTCATCTCACAAGCGGAAAGAAAAGCGGACAGACGACCAAGAAGCCCGTTAGCGGTAAGATCGACGTGGAGATAAGTCGTGGCACCCAAAGCTCCTTCTCTCTATCATTGCCCGTCCTGTGGAACGACGTTCGTACACCGGAAAAAACAGGAGTGCCCCGCGTGTGCCATCCCATTGCATCTCAAAGGGGAGTACATGGTCACTCCCTGCTACCTCTACATGGACGGACAATGGGTTTGGTTTGAGTCAGGGGTTATGAAGCCGTGGGAGGATGGGTGGAAGCGATCTCCGAATCCCACTGCGAAAAATCGCGCTCCGCGTTGGCTCGATAAGTACCCGGGAAGACCCACAGGCCTGTAGTTCTGAAACAAAACCCCCGACGTTCGACGCATCCGGTCTTTCCCCTGCCGTCCCATTCCACTTTCGTTGAGACAAACTCCCCCTCATTCCTCATAAACACAGGAGAGGAGAAACCTACGACCCTCGGCAGTCGGCCCACGATGAATGCGGAACTCACGCGAAAGCTGCTCAAGCGCTTTCCTATCCTCTATCAGGACTACGACTCTCCGATGACGCAAATTTCAACTGCGAGATGTTTGAGACAAATCTGGCCTGTTTTGCATAGACCAAGAAACTGGAGATTGTCGCACAACTCCTAACGGAGCTCATACGGCTTTTCATCTCCAAAGTGGAGCAAGGAGGCACACGGACGACAAAGGCGGAACGGAGAAACGCAGGTCGAAACGCGAGAGGCGATTTGCAGTTGCCAGCTGTAAAAACCAAAACAAAACCAACATGGCTCGTCGATTCAGCGCTGCCTGGCAGCGTGCGAGTCGTTTCGATGATGCGCGAGACTCGCGTTTCTCTTCTTCCGTCGCCATTGCTCCAAGGCATCCGGTCACGAGCCTAACGCCGGACATTGCTGTACTTGAAGAAATTGTGCTGTTGCTCGCGGACGGAATGGTACGGCTGGCATGCGTGCAGACGCGGCATTGCATCGAACCTGTATGAACTAGGCGCGAATGAAAAAGTCGTCCAGCGCATCCTGCGCCATGCAAAACCGCACGTGACCAAAGAGCGTTACATCAAAGCCTTCGACCCGGCAGTCTTGGCGGCGATGAAGACTTTGGAGGCGACTTTGGACGATTTCCACAAATGTTCAGCAACTGTTCAGCAAGTGAATTGAAGTAAATGTGGTAAGCTGTTGATAACAAACCGCGGAGAGGTGGCAGAGCGGCTGAATGCGGCGGTTTGCTAAACCGTTTTGGGGGCTAAAACCTCCAACGGGGGTTCGAATCCCCCCCTCTCCGCCATAGCTAAAAAGTGCAGTATTTATGCGGGTTTCTGCGTCTTGCTACTACTTTTTCCATGTTTCTCTCGATTGAGATTACAGCTATGGTAAATATACCAGAATCCCCGGAATTACACGGTCTGGAAAAACCCTGAACGGCTCCGAGAAACGTCGGGTTTCTGCTTGCACGATTTTTACACAAGTGTCCTAAGCAGAAGGCTGCAAATCGCAAATCAAATAAGGTCACTCCATTCCCAGATTCGGCGGCGGTTTGGAAAACCGGTGCCTCCGCACCAAATGCCGTGATCATTGTAGCTTCCTAGAATCCAACTGCTGGCCCGGAATGAATTCCGGTTAGCACGCAACACAGGAGGACAAGGCGACTTAATCCTCCGTAAGTTCATTTGTGATAGGCTCCTCGCCTTTCACCGACCTGAAAACAATAATCGCCAGATTCGTAGTCGGAAGAATCTAAAACTATTCAAAAGGAGCACACAATGACCCAAACCAGTGCTACACAACGAGGCAGAGAGCAGGCGGCTGACAAGAATGCGATTCGTCCGTTTCATGTGAATGTTCCGGAAGCGGAGCTCGCCGAATTGCGCAGGCGCCTCCGTCTCTGGTGGCCAAACGAGGAAGGTGAGGATGTTGAAGATTGGAATCAATAGAATCGGGTTGTCGTGCGAGGCTGGGAGTCAAACGAAGTCATGCCGTCGAAACGCATCAGCATGGCCGAAGTGAGAAAAATCGGAAAGCTAAGCGATACGAAGCAAGGCCAACAGATCAGACGCATCCTGAGTCGGAATGCGCTGTGTGAGGACACCTGGGTCCGGGGCTGGTATGGCGTTTCTGGCAATCGCGAGAACTACTTCGCCCTGCAATACGTGCTGGTCATCATGCCCAACATAGTCGAGGGTTGCAGATTGTAATTTGGAACGATTCGTATTGCCCCACTCGTAGGCCCTGAGGAGGCGGAGCAGACTCGCTCGGAGCAAGCCCTCAGAATAGTTGGTTAAGTTTCTTAAGCCGAAGACTCTTCGTGCTGGGAAGTGGGGTGCCAGCCTGTGTTTTTCTTCGGGTGCATTGCGGAGCGACTGTAACGCAGAGGCCACGGCGAACGTGACTTGAATAGGACTGAATCCCTCCATGCCCGCCACTGCACCGCGGGCGAGATGTTTTGCAGAAACTCCGGGTAGCAGGAAGAGGACATCCTCGACAAGTCCTTCCAGTTTCTCAGTCAGCTTGCCTACGCGGTCCTTGATCCATTTCGGTGGAAGCGAGAATCTCTGACAAGCCCGAGACAGCAAGTCATGCTCCTGACACCACGGACAGAATTTTGCGTCCCATGCGGGAAGACAGATCTTCTCGATAAAGAGCAGGGAAGCGTTCCAAGGATGATGGTTAGTCAATGAAACGCGGAGCTCCCGCCATGCGGCTTCAGACTGTGGCCGGGCGACTGCGACTAGAAAAACGACAGACTTGAAGTGTCCGAACTCTTCGCGTAGGGCTCTATTGTATTTTGACAGCCGTGATCCGGTATTCGAAACATCATCAACGATTAGGAGGTTTCGACTGCCCTTAACAAGATTTCTATTGGCCGAAGCCCTGGTTCCACCGAAACGCAAGTCGTTGTGGATGACGAAGGGAATGTCGAACATCTGGCTGGCGAGCTTGGCCAAAGCGCGGCCCGGCTGATGATCAGGAGCGACGACAAGGTCCGGCGTCGGAGCTACGTTGCGGAGTTCCTGCATATAGGCCTCGAGAAACTGAGGTTGTTCCAAAAGCGTGCTGACGTCTATGTCGAAGGCGTGGTGTCTCCAATCGTTGGGATCATCGCGATGAACTCGGAGCAAGCGATCCATGGATTGGTATTTTGCAAGGAATTTCAGGGCTTCGTGAAAATGGTCGGCAGTCAGGGCGAGGTCTGTTTCCTGAATTTCGCGAGGATAGTTGAGGTGCCCGTCGATGTACAAAGGCACGTTGTCGGGCGTGCACAACCGGCAATCGTTGGGCGGCACATAGTATTCGATTTCGTGTTCCAGGCAGCAGAAGGGTTCGATGTCAGGAAGAGTACCCTTGAAGGCATACAGAACGATGCCTTCTGACTGGATGGATTTGCGGCTGCCCACCACCCGGAGAATCTGTTCGACTGACTTGAGGATATTGCCGGTGATGGCCAAACTGACGATCACAAAGACTTTTGCATCGGTCGGTAAGGGCAAAACCATCCCGTCGAGGACTCTCTCGGCACTGACAAAGTCTTGTAGCGGATGACTGGGCAAAAACACGAAGGGAACGTCCCGTTTGAGCCATTGCATGGCGCGGATGGCGATCGAGGCGATCCCGAGCGTATCTATCACAATGGCATCCGCCTGTGCAATGTTAGGCATCAACCAAAAGGCGAACCGGTCCAAAACTTCAGCTGATTGAATTGCATCTCCGACACGCAGAAAGAGCGAACAGTGGACGCGCGAGGGTGTCACAAAATGGTAGTTGGGAGAGGCTTCCAGGAAACAGTAGTCCTGGGATTCACGAATGATACTGGCAAGGTCGGCAGAACGAATACGCGAAATCAGTAGGCTCGAGCGCGGCGGTGGTGCAACGCGCCGGCGAGTGACGCGAAATACTTCGTGGCGTTTCTTCGCGGCGGAATACACGAACAAATAGATCGGTCTGCCGCCTGACCAGCCGACTGCGGCGGCGCGATGCTGCTCTGCTCCCGGGTCCGAGATTCGATGCACGAACTGCTCGTCAACGCGAAATGCAAATGCTGTCGCTCGTCGCTGTTCGTTGGCTGGAGCTCGATTTATGCGCGCTCCAAGAGACCCCAGCGGACTATCGTTTGGAATGGCTCCAATATAAAGGTCGGGCATTGGGCTGGAGAGGCAATACGAATACTACACAGCGAAGGAGGTTGGCCTTCGGGGCTTCACGAACCTTCTGTGTGCGCCAATAGGCCAAATCAGGGTAAGACTCGTTCCTTTAGCGCCTCTCAACGGCTCGGGCCAAGCGTCGAAAAGCAACCCGGTCGACGGCTTTGTTCCTGAGCTGAAATCTCTGTAGCCGGCGAGCGCGCCAGACCTCACGAAAAGGAGGGCGTTCATAAAACGGGCGGCGCTCATCACGTTCGTCAGACCCATCCCTCGCTTCACATCGCCACTTGCAGGCTTTCGACTGACACGTGGTAAGAAAGCCCGATTCAGTCGGGCCCAAGGCGTCTCATCTCCTTCAGGTGGCAGCGTGTTGTGGATGCCAGGGCCAATATCGGCAACAGTAACTGCGAAAATGAGATTCAGCGGCTTCGGTCGGGATGATCGAGACCTGTAGCGCCAAATCCGATCAACGTAGGAACGGACCAACTCAGGTAAGTGACGACTCGACGAGAGGTCTTCCGGATGAACAAATATGAACTTCTCTATGGTAATTCCTCGAATACCGTTGATGGCTCTCTGGTTGAGTTCATTCCGTGAGTGCTCATACGAATTGCGGGCCGTTTCATAAAGGAATTCTATTAGCCTCTCTTCGCAGAAGCCTTCTCCAAGGCCCGGACCGACACCCAGTGCTGCGCTCGCGTTCTTTAAGACGCGCTTGAATTGTTCAGGAAAGGGAAACGGCGGACCGCTCTGTTCGTCACGCAAGCATTGCGGGATGCTGTAGTCGGGATCTCGAAACGCAATGAACCGCCTCTTCCCGTCTCCAAAGTGGCCTGAGTTTCTCTGAACAAAAGACCACAGTGCTTCATACAACGAAGTCCTGACTTCGTTGCCACCGGCATCGACAACAGAATCCGCACACTCCAGGAGTGCCAGGCCAAAGAGCTGCGCAAGGATCCCTACATCACCCAGGATTTCTCCGTTTTTTGATATGCGTACGGGGAAACTCGTGCGAACCCTGATCGGAATGGTTTGCTCTTGGAATTCCCGAAGCTTCGCGAACGCCATCCCTTCGGCGAAGAGGCTGAAACCTGAGTGCTGAGTGAGTTCGAAGGTTACATCTGACGAGAATTCATCGCTCCAACTGTTCACTTCGTCTAAGGTCACGGCTCTGCCCATGTGGATGATAGATTGGGCGGTGGACAGACTCGGTGTCATGCGATGGGACTCGGTGGTCGTAAGTTCTGAATATATCATGTCGGGTCACTCCAAAATCGACTTGCGGCACTTGGCGTCCGAAACCTGCAGCGTCCGAAACCCAAGATAAACAAAGGCTGATTAAGAGAAACGTAGAGTGCACGAAGCATACAACAAACACTGAGACTTGGCCACCAAGGGGCCTGGGGAACCGCATTCGAAGAAGTTCCGTTCAAGGACGTGAATTCCCGACTCGTGCTCCCATCCAGTTTGAATTCCACGAGGAGATCCATCTCGGGGCCGGTCAATCATCCTTTGTCATCTTACGAATCCGGCACAACTTCTTGAACCTGAGCGACTGTCGACCCTACGCCCGAAACGAAGTCGAGAAGGATCTTCTGCGTTCATTGAAAAGCAACTCGTCCATGACAGGCGGAGGGAAGCAGAGGGCTCCTGATGGGTTAACGCGTGGACCCAGTCCCGGTGGACCTGGGTGGTTTTTACCGAAGGCTTGGATTCTTGCTTGCTGAACATTTGCTGAACTTTGGCGCGAGAAGGGACGGATGGATTGTTGGCAAGTGGATCGTGCTCTATACCCATGACGGTGGCCGGAGATGGCAAGAATCCGCTTGCAGGAGAAGTGTTGCTCCGTGGTTTTACGCAAGTCTAATTCTGCCAGCTTTGCTGCTACTCCGCAGTGGACTCCCTCGGAAGTCCGGCCGCTTTCTGTTGAGACTTAGGGACAAGCCCGCAGTTTCAATCAACTAAGCCCCGGTTCAATCATTCTAATTGCCTAACCGTCTGGGCCCGGCGGGATCTATCTCACGGCTTCTTTTGTTGACAGTTCCCCTAGGGGGAAAGGCCCCGAACCCACTCTAGCTGGCATGGCAGCAAGGGCTTCAGGGTAACCGGTTTCGGGATTCGCGATCCTGGGCTACTCGCCCGCTCTCCAGACAGAGCGAAAATACTGAGACGTTCGGACGTTCGTCTGGATCCTCAAAGAAATGAGGAATGCCCTGCCTCAGGAGAACTTGACAGCGGGAATGACACGAAAGCCGGATTATCGAGTTCAATAGCGAGCAGCGCCCGTCCGTGAGATCGGAAATTTGGCGCGCGCAATAGCGGGATCTGCTCTCCATCGAGACCGGTCGGTAGATAAGTAGGCATGATCGAGCCCGAATTCTCCACGCAAACTGCCCGCCGACAACCCAAGGCCTTGGCCCTCTGACCAAGCATCTCAAGTCGATCATGCGCGTATATCCATACCAGGGTTCCACTATGTTTGATGCCAACGACCGCATTCAAGTAGTTCTCACAACGTGCTGGCCGTGGATCGATCGCCGCAAGAGCGGATCTCATTGCGGACACAGCAGTTCGGAGATCGGCGTGAACGGTCGTTCTGAATGCGCTATGTAATTGGGACCACTGCTTCCGCGTTGCTTCCGTCGCATTCGGATGGTTTCCGCGCGGCAAGTAAAATACATGCGAGTGGTCGCCTGCCTCAGCTAAGATCAGGCTCAGCAATGCTTCATCATCTACGTCGTCCCAGAGTACGGGGACACCGGCTACAAAGAACTCCGGCCACTCCTCGCTACTTCCGCCAAGCGCCTGACCTAAAAACAATTTTCCGTTACGGCTCCCCAGTCCATAGTACGGACGAAAGCTGGTCTCAGGCCGCTCGCCTTCGACGGCATAAGCTCGTCCCCGCCAAATAACCGGCGCTCTTAAATTAACTAGCGTATTGCGCACGCCAAATATTAATACTGCAGCGCCTTGCTGAATGAACTCTCCTTTCTTCATAAAATTCAAGTGCTCTGCCAATGTGGCCTTGCCCTCACCGACAAGCGGCCCTTGCGCAAGCAAATCTTTCTCGTTTAGTTGAACTGTCCCAGAGAGAGCGGGTACCGAAAGAATAGCCCTGTGGTAGCTCTCTACGTGGAATTCACAGTGAACACCCCAAGCGAAAGCAGGTTTCATGGTAGACCTGTTGCGGGACGGCTCTTAATCTCGTAGTTCCAGTTTTCTAGGTACGAAGCCTTCAGGAACTCTAATACGATAGGCGACTTTTCCTTCTGTCCCTCGGCATATAACCTCTGTTCAGCGTCCAATACAGTCCTGTTGCCTAAATCGGGGCCATATCTCCTGATCCAGTTGATCTCGTATAGATTTGCAGACCGCGCGGCGAGCCTAGTGTCGCGCGATAGGAGCCTATACCCGTACCCTTCATAGATCTTGATAAGAGATTCGGTCTTGAAGTCGTGGCGCTGGATAAAGTCTGCGGGAAAGTGAGTTGGATTCAAGTAAACCTGCTGAAACGCTCCCGGATGTCCGTCAAGCAGTCTGAGCCGTTCGATGACGATGAATGGCAAGTCTTTGGCGAGGCGAAGTGCGTCATGGACACGCTGTTCGAGAAGATAGAAAGCGTGCTCCTTGTCATCAGTCGGGAAGCGTATGGCTGCGTCAATCACTTCAGTCTTCAAAGCACGTCCGTGAGCCGACCTAGTGAAGGAGAAGGAAGTATCGTGCGGTGTCTCGGGGGACGTGACTGACCATATTCCTTCGCTATGAGAAACCCTTCGCTTTATCTCTGCAGCCCGCAATGCCTTAATCAAGGATTCTTCGTCACATCCAAATTGCGCAGCGAGTTCCGTGCAAGGTGGAAGACGAGAACCATCTTCCAACCAATGGTCAAAAATATATTTATATATCGCGCTAACTATAGGTGGGATATCTCTTTGATTTTTTTCCAACATGTGATTATCTCCTGTTTTTCTATTCACCCTCACATAGACTGTTCAACTGACACGCCGATTCGTTCACGAAAGAGATTCCGCACCGGGCACCAAGCCGAATGTTTTTTGTGGTGTGTGGCCAGTAATTGGAGTGTCCTTACGTCCTCATCAGAATTGTTGCCAGCAGGCCATCGAATCGTGCCCCAACTCCAGTAAGTGCTGACATTGTTCGGGCAACCACCGGCGTGTGGACGGCGATGAGCCCCGGCGGCATGCTCTCCAATACGTTGAGAAAGGTGGCCCTGAATCGCTCGGTGTTTCGGTGATGTACCGTGGAGGAAAAGATTCGTACACTTGCGTCGGTCGCGTCGTGCCCAGATGGTGACGCGAGACCATAACTGGCGCCGTCCGCGGCGAAGCGAAGGCTCTCATCGAGGAAAGCTGCCGGGTCTTTGCGGAATGCCTCGGCATTGACGATTCTTCCTGGATCAGGGCCTGGATCCATCAACGCCCCGTCGGCACCGTGACAGATCTTGATCGCCTCGGTTGGAAGTTCGAGAAGCTTGTAAGCGATCGGCTTATCTTGATAGGTACCCTTGCCGATGACGACAGTGTGCAGATCACCCAGCTCAGTCTCGTTCATCGAGAGTATGTGGGCTTTCTTCAGGATGCTATTCCAGATTTCCTCCGTGCGTTCGGCGTCCAGAGAGCTCCCGTCACGGAAAGAACTACTCCCGATGTAGAATAACGCTTGTTCTCCGAAACGCTCGCGAATTTGGTCAATGAGTTTGGCCCCTAGGTCCAACGGAAACGGCACAGAGGGGAAAGAGAAGAGAACGTTTTGTCCCGCGTGTTCCTTAACGATGGGTTCCAGACGTTCAAGGTATCGGGAAAAATTGCCGTTGGGATCAATATGGTCTAGGGTTCTGCCATGTCCATCGGCGATAATGACCTTGTAATGGCCCTCAAGAGCCACAGTCATAGGCCTTTCCTTGATTTCGAAGCAAAGCCTCTTGTCAAATACCTGTCGTAGCGCCTTATAGAAAAGAGGTGCCACTGTTTCCTGTTTCTTAACAAACTCCTCAAGCGATGCTGGGTAGATTCCGGCGTAACCGGAGCGTGGAATTGTGTGATCGCGATCTCGGGCTGCCAAGTAGAATCCCCGTAGAGCTGCAATTGCCGAGTTTCCCCCAATTTGAGCGATCTCGGTTCCAGGGTATTGCATCCGGACATACTCTAACGCTCGGCCAAGGTCGACGGCATCAACAAGGCGGAGGCTGATATCTTGTCGCAGGCCAAGTTTGGAGATGTTCTGTAATACATCATGATGTTTGGCGAAAAAGCTATGCTTCGCGAGGTGGCCGCAGATCCTCTCAACGTAGTCGGGCAACATGAACGTGTAATCAATGGTGACCTGCGGTAGCCACAACACGAGATTCTTATTCATGCGATCCTCCGTCACTCTAGATTTTTATTTCCGGTCGTTGATCATATATTCCCAGCGACTATAGGTAGCGTGAAGGTACTCAGCGATAACAAGTCCGCCAGTTGCCGCGTGGAAGGCCCGGAGAGTTTGCTCGATATTGAGCACCGGTTCGTTTTCGATCGCGAGTAGCTCGCACTCTGCTTTCGTTGGGAGTACAGCCCGGATGCGGGTCTCTCGGCTATGGCTACGCAGCCCGTATGTTTCCAAGATGTCAAAGAGCGATTGCTTTTCAAAGTCGTGCCGTGCCAGGAAGGTGGCGGGATAATGAGATGGGTTCAGGTAACTGCGGTGGATGACGCGAGGGCTGCCGTCAAGAAGCCGTTGCCTCGCGATTACGAAGAACGGCTGGTTGCGCCTCAACCCTAGCGCTCCTTGGGCACGGATCTCCACTTCGGTTGCGGATATCTGGCTAGGGAGACGACACGACTTTTCGATCAAGTGAGTGATAACCTCGGACCCATGCTCTTTCGCCGAATGGCTGAAGCTAAAATCTGAGCCCGAGACAATTGCCCGCCGGTCCGAGGACACTGTTCTGCGACCCCTCCGACGTTCGACGAAGCCGCGTCGCGCCAGATCGGCCATTGCACGCTTTACTGTGGGGATACTGCACCCGGCCCGTTCCGCAAAACGTGCATCAGAGTCCAATTCAACACCGATTCCAACCTTTTGGAGGTCGTCAAGGATTAAATCGCGAACATCTTGCCATCCCATACATAGCAATCTACCATAGACATAGTTTACTAGCAACCCTTTTTGGTCGTGGGAACGACCCGTGCTTGCCCCTGAGTCTCGCTCTGCCCAGAGATCGATCGGCATTAAGCGCCTTCACAAGCAGGTGCGCGCTCGATACGAAGCCGAAGCAGGGGAGCTAGCACGGAAAATCAATACGGTAGCAAATCATCGCACTCAGTAGGAAAGAGGAACGCCGCAACTGTTAACCGAAAGTGTTGTAGAGGAGAATTTTTGCTGAACACTTGCTGAACAATAAACTGCAAATCAGAGCTTCGAGCGCAACTAGGAGCCCGCAACGCAAACAAAACAAATGAAAATCGGTCTGTGCGAACAGGTCAGGGTGAATTAGCAAACCGCCGCCGCCCCATTTTTCTCTCCCACATCTCCCACAGCATCGCGGCTCAGACGGACCTTCCGAGCCGCGGACGAGAGCAGGCCCGCCGCCTTGCGTGCTACTAATCTTGCT
>WNFT01003661.1_pt1 | contig 13372 bp, 10 predicted proteins | sample 5400191 | NCBI WGS metagenome assembly WNFT01 (sample SAMN13153359, study PRJNA577476) | soil metagenome | isolation source: 80 cm saprolite under Madrone tree | place: USA:California | collected 2016-06-14
TCATCGCCTCGTAGAGATCGGCAAGCGACAGCTGCGCCAGCGCGTGGGCGGGCTCAAGATAGAGCGCAAGCTGGAGATAGGCGAGCCCGCGGTTGGCGAGACTCATCTCCTCCTCGCGACGGCCGAGCGCCGCACCTAACCCGTAGAGTGCTTCGGCGGCGCCCGCTTGCGCCGTCTCGACAAGGCGGGGGAGCGCAATGTCCCGCTTGAGGACCGCCAGCGCCTCGACCGTGAGCGGGTAGCGCGGCAGCTGCTTGTCATAGTCCTCATAGATCTTCACCGCCTCGTCGCGCGCGCCGTTTCGCGACAGGAAGCTCGCGTGCGACTGCATGATCCGCAGCGCGGTGCCATCAAGCTTGTAGGCATGCTCCAGCCGCTTGCCGGCTTCCTTTTTGTTGTTCGCCAGATCGAACATCAGGCCAGCATGCATATCTTTGAATATGCCGTACCATTCCGGGCCACTGAGCTTGTCGATGGCGTCGACCGCTCCCTTGACGTCGTTGGCGCCGAACGCGCTCCAGGCCGACAACAGCGTCCCGGTGAGATCGTTGACGGGCCCGTGCATGGCCTGACTGAAATGCGCGCGGGCGTCCTTCCATTGTTTCTGCTTGAGCGAGCGCACACCGAGAACAAGATGAGCATTGCGGTTGTTGCGATCGAGCTGCACAAGCCGCTCGGCAAGCCGCACCGCTTCATTGATCTCGCCATAGGCCAGCAGCGAATAGAATGTCAGCTCCAGCAATTCCGGATTGCGTTGGTCGGACTTGAGCGCAGCCCGATAGTAGGTGGCCGCCGCGTCGGGGTCGCGGTCCAGATTGGCCTGGCGCGCCGCAAGATAGCTGCCGGCAGGCGACAAGCGGCTCACATCGCGCGAGCTCGGGGCTTGCGAGCTCGGGGCTTGCGCCGCAATGGCTTGCGGAATTCCCCAGAAGGCCGCGGCTGCGATCACGGTGAAGGATCGGTGCAGAGTTATTTTCACGGGTCGCTGCTCTCCGACGGGTAAGATCCTGTGCCGGCGGTCCCGCCAACCCTTCCGGCTTCACGCCACCTGCGCTCGACGGGCAACAATGAACACTTTCACAAACGCGCCGCAAGGTCGTTGGGCAAATTTCGATTAGATTAACCCTGCCGTGTCATTGCCCTCCGGGAATTGCCCTCCCGGACTTGATCCGGGGATTGACCGCGCAATCCAGTATTCAGGTGGGTACTGGATGAGCCCGGTCAAACCGCGCGACGACACCCTCACCTTCCCCCACAAGCGGGAAGGGTGGGCGGGGAAACTTAATCGAAACAGTATAGCATTGCCGCCGTCTCATTGCCGCTGATTGACGGCAGCATTATGGTTTGTAGCACACCATCACATGTTCTGATAGTTGGGACCGCCACCACCCTCGGGCGCCACCCAGTTGATATTCTGATTGGGATCCTTGACGTCGCAGGTCTTGCAGTGGACGCAATTTTGCGCATTGATGACGTAGGTTAGAACTCCCCCCTGCTCCACCCATTCGTAGACCCCGGCGGGACAGTAGCGCGAGGACGGGCCAGCATAGACGTCGTGCTCGGACGACGCCTGCAGCGCCGGATCCGCCACCTGCAGGTGAACCGGCTGATCTTCCTCATGATTTGTATTCGATAGCAACACCGACGACAGGAGGTCGAAGGTGAGCTTGCCGTCGGGTCGCGGATAAGAAATCGGGCGACATTGTGCCGCGGTCTTAAGGCAGGCGTGGTCGGGCTTGCCGTGCCGAAGCGTGCCGAACAAGGAAAATCCCAGGCTGTTGGCCCACATATCGGCGCCGGCGCAGCCCACTCCCAGCACCGTGCCGAGCTTCGACCACAGCGGCTTGGCGTTGCGGACTTTCCACAGGTCGGCGCCAAGCGCCGAACCGCGCCAGGACGCCTCATAAGCGGTGAGTTCGTCGTGGGCGCGGCCGTCCGCGACTGCTACCGCCGCATGTTCGGCGGCCAGCATGCCGGATCGCATCGCATTGTGGGTGCCCTTGATGCGTGGCACGTTGAGAAAGCCGGCTCCGTCGCCGATCAGCGCGCCGCCCGGAAATACCAGCCGAGGCACCGACTGCCAGCCGCCCTCGGCGATCGCTCTCCCACCATACCCGATGCGTCTGCCGCCCGTGAAGGTGTCGCGCACGAGCGGATGCGTTTTGAAACGCTGGAATTCCTCAAACGGCGACAGATACGGGTTCTCGTAGTTCAGGTGCACCACGAAGCCGACCGAGACCAGGCGGTCATCGTAGTGATAGATAAACGAGCCGCCGCCGGTGCGGTTGTCGAGCGGCCAGCCCAAGGTGTGCTGCACCAAGCCGGGCTTGTGGCGATCCGGCGCAACCTGCCACAGCTCTTTGAGACCGATGCCGAATTTGGGCGGCTCGCGGTCCCGATCGAGCCCGAAGCGCGCGATCAGCGCCTTGGTCAGGTGGCCGCGGGCGCCTTCCGCGAACAGCGTATATTTGGCGCGCAATTCCATGCCGCGGGTAAATGAATCTCTCGGCTCCCCGCTGCGGCTTATGCCCATGTCGCCGGTCGCTATTCCCACCACCTCGCCGCGGGCGCCGAACAGCACCTCGGCGGCGGCAAAGCCCGGGTAGATCTCGACCCCTAAGCTTTCCGCCTTGGTGGCGAGCCAGCGGCACACATTGCCGAGCGAGACGATGAAATTACCGTGATTGTTCATCAGCGGCGGCATGAGCGCATTGGGAAGACGCAGCGCTCCGCCGGCGCTCAGCATGTAAAAACGGTCGTCGGCGACGGCCGTCTTGACAGGCGTATCTTCACCACGCCAATCGGGCAGCAGGACATCGAGGGCAGACGGATCGATCACGGCGCCCGACATGATGTGGGCGCCGACCTCGGAGCCCTTTTCCACGACCACGACGGAAATGTCGGCCGCGAGCTGCTTCAACCGGATTGCGGCAGCAAGGCCCGCGGGACCCGCGCCGACCACCACCACGTCGAACTCCATCGACTCCCGGGCGGGCATATCCATCACTAATCTCCGTCGTGCTCCGGTTCGTCGCGGCGCCGTTTTTCCACGTTTGCCCGCCTGCCGCAATCAAGATGAAAGGCCATGCAGGAAACATGCTAACTCTCTAGCCCATGGGCACCGATCGCCTCTCTGACCTACGCGCGCTCCTCGCCTTCTATGTAGAGGCGGGGGTTGACGCGGTATTGGACGAGGCTCCGGTCAACCGGTTTACCGCCGAGGCCGACCAACCGCGCTCCGCGCCAATGCCTGCTGAGCCGTCTTTGTCGCATGAGGCGTCGCCGCGAACGCGCTCGCCGTTCAGCGGTCCCGGCGAGGTCATGCCAAATGTCCGCTCGCGCAGCCCCTCCCTGCCCGCCCCTGCAGGCGGGGGAGGGCAGGGTGAGGGCGCACCGCCGGCGCCGGATGCGGCCATCATGGCGGCGCGGCGCGCTGCCGCCTCCGCAACGAGCCTCGACGCGCTGCGCAACCTGCTCGAGCGGTTCGAGGGCTGCGCGCTGCGCCTCACGGCGAAGCGGCTGGTGTTCGCCGACGGCAATCCGCAAGCCAGGGTGATGTTCGTGGGGGAAGCCCCCGGCCGCGAAGAGGATATTGCGGGACTGCCGTTCGTCGGGCGCTCGGGCCAGTTGCTCGACAGCATGATGGCGGCCATCGGGCTCGATCGCACCACCGCTTACATCGCCAACATCATCCCGTGGCGTCCACCCGGCAACCGCACGCCGACGCCGCAGGAAAGCCAGATCTGCCTGCCCTTCATCAAGCGCCAGATCGAACTTGCCGATCCCGACATCCTGGTGTGCCTCGGCGGCCCTTCGGCCGCTGCGCTGCTCGGCCTGACCGAGGGCATCCGCCGGTCGCGCGGCCGCTGGCGCGTCTATCATACCGGCACGCGGGAAATTCGCGCCATCGCGACCTTCCACCCGGCCTATCTGTTGCGTACGCCGCTCGAAAAGCGGTTCGCCTGGCGCGACTTTCAAGCGATCCGGGCGGCGTTGGCGTAAACAGGACAAAACTCGTAGCGGCCCCCGTGTGATCATGGCCGGGCAGCAGCCCGTCGAAGACGGGCGTAAACGCCCTTATGTCGCGGCCATCCCGATAACCTGCGCACTGCGCCGGCCCCCCACCTATCCGGGTAGACGGGACCGGGACAAGCCCGGCGCTGACTATCGGGAGTTTTGCTCCGGTTGCGATCGAGCCGCAAACACAAATCATCGAATATGAAAACGCAGAACGCATTTCTCTATGTCGGATATCAGACACAAGGAAACAGCTTCCGCAGAAAAAAAGATAATGGCTCTCGCCGGAACGGCACGAAGATTGGCGAGCGCTTTAGTAACCACCGGCGGGGATACTGGATCGCCCGGGAGGGCGATGACACCGGCAATGTCAACCTCATGGAAAAATGCCCCAGCCAGGCGCGCACTCTCCGGAGCCTCAGCGAGGAGAAAGCAGATTCCAGCGACAAACAACAACAAAAGCGCTGTCGACTTTGGAGCATCGATTCGATTCGCCGAAACAACACACGCCGATTTGCGATATTTTATGTACGGTATCAAACATAATAAAACAATTGCCATAAAAACATTATATCGCCGCCTCAAATCATGCGTGCATCTCGGTTTCATTTGTTTAGCTGTCGGACTGAAACTTAATTAAGTTTTTAAGATATCCACAACAGTCAACAGAAAGTTCCGTAAATCGTTGCTGAAATGCAACTCGGCATTTGAATTCGACATATTATGTCTAATATAAAGAGACGACCGGAAATTATGGTGCTAGGGACCGTTCAACGCCGGATGAGGCGTGAGGTATCAATTAAGGAGGACTTCATGCGTCGTGACTTTTTGTTCGGTATTGGATTGCTCGCCTCGGTCGCGGCAGGCGCTGGATCAGCGCTAGCGGCGGACCTGCCTGTGAGGCCGGCGCCGCCGGTCGCGGCGCCGGCCATCTGCTGCGCCGTTCCCGATTGGGTCGGGTTCTATGTCGGTATCCACGGCGGCGGCGGCTGGGGTCACGAATCCTTCGAACCGTCGGAATCCTTCAGCTTTCTCGGCGTCCCCCTTCCTTTCGTCGTTCCACCTAATGCGAGTCCAAAAGGCGGTGTTTTCGGCTTCCAGTTCGGCCACAACTGGCAATGGGGACAAGTCGTCGGCGGCCTGGAAATCGACTTCAGCGGAGCGGACCTCAAAGAGACGACCACATTCTTTAGCCCGCTCGTGCCATTCACTTCATTCACGCGCGACAAAAAGATCGACGAACTGGCTTCCGCCCGTGGTCGACTCGGCTACCTGATATTTCCCAATTTGCTCCTCTACGGCACCGCTGGCATTGGCTGGGGCCATGAGCGTATTACGACGGCCGGGTTGTTTGCCCCGGCAGGCATTCCGGTCTTCCAAGCGTCCGTGAGTTCCGAACTCAGCCAGTTCGGCTGGGTGGCCGGTGTCGGACTCGAATGGAAGTTCTTCAATAACTGGCTCCTGCGGGGCGAATGGCTGCACTACGACTTCGGGAGGGTCACCAGTCCCAACAACAACGTCTTTCTCAACGACCTTGTCTTCTTGCTTGACAATGGCAACGTCAGGACCACGGTCGATGTCGCCCGCGCCGCTCTGAGCTACAAGTTCTGACATAGGCAACTTTCGATCGCAGAGCCCGGCCGAGGCGGCCGGGCTCTTTTTTTGTGCGCCGCAAATAAGCGCCGTTGCAACAAGCTTTGCACACCTCTGGCATTAAGAATTCAAGGATCTATTGCATTTGCGGTACTATATTGCATCTTCCCAGGCAAAAGCGTTGTAAAGAGGCAACTCACTGTTCGAATTCGAACAAATAAACATCAATGAATACAGACGACCCGGGATGACGGTGCTAGCCACCGCTTACGCTGCTGAGGCGTAAAGCATCAATGAAGGAGGGTTCATGGGAATGAAGCTTTGGTACGGGATCGGACTACTTGCTTCGATCGCGGCAGGCGCCGGCTCCGCGGCCGCTGCGGATCTGGCCGTGAAGGCGCCGCCGCCCGGAGTAGCGCCCGTCTATCTGTCCGATTGGGCCGGGTTCTATATCGGCATTCACGGCGGTGGCGGCTGGGCCGAGACGACGTTCGATTTTTTCACGGGCGATAACGCGAAGCCGTCGGGTGGCCTCGTCGGCGGCCACGCCGGCTACAATTGGCAATATGGATCGGTCGTGGCCGGTGTCGAAGTGGACTTCGACGGCGCTGACATCACGAAGACGGTATTGCCCGGTACACGCTTTCAGCTCAAAGAAAAAACCGACGAACTGGCCTCGGCACGTGCCCGGCTCGGCTACCTCGTGTTCCCGGGCCTGCTCGCCTATGGCACCGCGGGCGCCGGCTGGGGCCATACAGAGCTTAGCCCGAGCGATTTCACGAGCGCTGCCAACCAGTTCGGTTGGGTCGCGGGCGCAGGGCTTGAATACAAGCTTGTTGAGCACGTGCTCCTGCGGGCCGAGTATCTGCATTACGATTTCGGCAAGACGACGTTCGCTCCCATCGATACCATCAAGGAGACGGTTGATGTCGTCCGCGGCGGCCTGACCTGGAAGTTCTGAGCGCGGACAGCACTGAAAGAGAAAAGAGCCCGGCCGATGTGCCGGGCTCTTATTTGTTCTGCACCCCATCGGGCGGCGCCTTCGCTGCATCCGCCTGCGGGCGAATCACCCCCCAGCCGATCCGCAACAGCGGCAGGCGCCCCTGCACTCCGCGCTCGAAGGCGCGCGGCACGTCCGCTATCAGCCCTGGAAAGCGCGCCGCGATCTCGGCCGGCACTTGCGGCCGGGTTTCGTCATTGGGCCACACCACCACCGCACCCTTGCGGCGCACGTCGTCTGGCGTGATCCATGGCGTGCGCTCGGGTGTTGCATCGAGATAGAGGCTTGGCCGCGTCGGCGCGCCGAGCGCAACCAGCGCGGCGATGCGCGGTTCTCCAGCCACGATCGCGAGCGGAGCGCCGGTGCGGCGCTCGAAGTTCTCTGCCCTGCGGCGGCCCATCGCGGCCGCGGGCCGGTCGACGCCGGTGCCGGACACGCCGAGCCACGGCAGTGCGACGATCGCTGCGGCTGCCCCGAGCGGCGGCGCTGCCAGCAGCAGCGACCATGCGGTGGCAACGAGACGCGGCCGATGCCAGCGAATCGAATTCCCCGCCAACACCACGACCGCAAGGCCTGACAGCACCAGATAGGGCGCGAGGCTTCCGGGCGTTGCCCGCTCGCCGGACAGGCCGGCGACAAGCGCCGCAGCGAGCGCCGGAGCAACAGCAAAGAAGTAGACGAAGCGCCGCCCGAACGGATCCGTGAAGCTGCGCACGAATACCGGCACCTTCTCCTTGGCGCCGAAACGCCATTTGCTGCTCAGCGCCACAAGAAAAATAAGGCCCGCGTGGCTCAGAACCATGAGCTCCACAAAGCCGAATAGATTGCTCAGATAGGAACCGCCCGTCGGCACGCTGAATGATGCGAGCGGGAACCGGTCGCTCGAAAGATCGAGCCATATCAGGTGGGGAAACAGCACGGCGACGATGACGATGCTGGCCAGCCATGGCTCGGCGGGCCGCAGCGCCCGCCGGCCGCGCCGCGTCGCTGCCAGGAAGATGAAGATCGCGAAGAGCAGAACGAGGCCCGCATATGTGGTCAGCAGCAACAGCCCGAGTTGCAGCGCGAGCAGGAACCACGCCGCGCGCTGACGCTCGGCAACCGCGCGCCAGAGGTTGACAAGGGCGAAGACCGTGAGCGGCGTTGCCAAGACGGCCGGGCCGAAATCGGGCGTCGGCGCCGTAAAAGCGAAAATGCCGGCCATCAGCAGCACAGCGAACATCGCATGGTGCACCCCGACGATGGCGCGCGCCAGCGTGAACACGCCGTAATACGCGATCACGATGCACCCCTGGGCGAGCAAGTACACGCCCGGGGCGCCGGCGATACGGAAAGCGATTTCCGCCATCCAGAACGCGAGCGGCGGACCAAACGAGCTGCCGAGCTCAAATTCGTGACCGATCGCGAGCACCAGCGGAAGTTCGCCCGGCGGCGACCAATAGAACAGCGACGGCAGCAGCCACCACAACGCCCCCTGGGCGAGCGTCGCCGCCCAGAACGCCAACCGAGGCTGGGAGCGCAGCAATTCGACAATGAGGGAGGTGTAGAGCATCGCCAGCCGATCTTGCGGAGAAAATACGGCGACCGATTGGCCGCCTTCGGCCCTGGGGGCGCGGGCGTCTCGCCCGCATCTTCAAAGAGTGCCGCGAGTGTAGCCCGCATGGAACGAAGCGCAATGCGGGGACAGCCGTTCCCGGATTTCGCTAAGTTTATCATCGGGCCGGCCGAAGGCCGGACCCGGTGGCTCCATGCGGGCTACGCTCTGGGTCTGTGGATACGCCTCCTAGGACGCAAAGAGATCGTGCGCAACATCATGGCAGCGGCCGTCCGCCATTTCCCCGCGTTCGTTGTAAGCGGCCACGACCGGCGCGAAGCTGCGGCGGTGATGCACAGTGGGGCCGAGCGCAGCCAGCGCACGGCAATGCTCCGGCACGGCATATCCCATATGCCGCTCGAAGCCATAGCCCGGATGGGCGGCCCCGATCTGCATCATCAGGCGGTCGCGCACCACCTTGGCGACGATCGACGCTGCCGCGATCGACAGCACCAGCGCATCGCCGCACACCACTGCCTCGCAGTCGCCGTCAACGTCGATGCGGTCGATCCCGTCGACGAACACCAGCCGCGGCCGCACCGCCAGCGCCGCCACGGCGCGGGCCAGCGCCCACAGCGAGGCGCGCCGGATATTGTCACGGTCGATGCGGGCCCGCGAGCCGAACGCGACACCCACCTCGGAGGTCACGAAAATGCGCTCATAGAGCTTGTCGCGCTCGACCGCGGTGAGTTTCTTGGAATCGTTAAGACCGCGCGGAATATGGTTCGGATCGAGAATCACTGCCGCGGCCACCACGGGACCGGCCAACGGACCGCGCCCGGCCTCGTCACAACCTGCAACCGGAAACACCCCGCGCCTGATGGCAGCCCGTTCGCGCGCAAAGGTCGGCCGGACGGGCGGGTCGCCCAACGGCAACCGCGGCGCGGCGGACGATGCAGCGCTTTTGCCAACCCGGCCGGAAGCGACAGACCTGCGCGTGGTGTTGCGACTCATGGGGCCAGATCCACAGGCATAGGGCGAAATCCTTCACCCTCCCCTGAAGGGGGAGGGTCGGACTGCCGAAGGCGGTCCGGGGTGGGGTGACGGCGACGCAGCATATGCTGAAGCGCTGTCACCCCCTCCCGGCCCGCTTGCGCGGGCCGACCTCCCCCCAGCCGAACCTCGCTATAGCGAGGGTTCGGCCACTCAACAAAGCGGCCGAAGTCGGCAACAGCCGACTTCGGTCGGGGGAGGCGACAACCCGCCCTACGAGGTTTCACTGAGTCGTTCAACAGCGACTCAATCAATGAGATGCGTCGTGCAACCCGTACCGGCAAGGCTTTACCGATAAGTCGCCGGCGCGCCGGCTGGTGGCGCTGTTGCGGCCGCCCGCGCGTGCGCCGGGATAAGCATCAGCACCTTGGCGATGGTGGCGGCGTGCAGCGGCTCCGCTTTTTCCATGTTGAAGTGCGTGATTGCCGGCATCTGAGCGAGATCGACATTTTCCAGCGCGCCATGAAACCCGGCTCCCCTGGTGATTTGTCCATGCCAGGCGCTGCTCGACTGGAAGTAGTTGACCGCTCTTGCCACATTGGCCGGGGCCGGTGCGGAATCCACCGGCGAAAAGGTGACCAAGAGAGCGACCGGAACCCCCGCCGCGCCGAGGCGGTGGGCCATCGCGATCGCGGCGTCGGCACCGAGCGAATGCCCGATGATGATGATCGGCCCGCGCGCGCCGCTATGCCATTTTGCTATTGCCGACTGGGCGAGCTCTTCGGCCTCGGAGTGACTGTGCACCTCGCCCACGATTCCGCGGGCCTGCAACTTCGCTTGCAGAAAATCCATCCCGCTTGAGAAGATGTCGGCAAGGCCCTTGAGCAGATAAATCTGATAGGGCCGATTTGCGCCGGTCTTGCCGCCCCCCTTGCCGACCCCCTTGGCGGTGGCGCGATGACAGGCCGATCCGAAGAAAATGCCGGCCGCTATCATCAGCGTCAAAGCGTGTCGTGCAATCATTGTCCCCTCCGACTTCCAAGAGCGCGATGTTCTAGCGCGCCTCGTCGGTTAGTGAAGCCTTGATTCCCGGCAGTGCATTTATGTCTCGGCAGCGTTGCGGATCGGCGATGGCGGCCTCCTTCCATCGTGCCGCGCCCCATGCCAATACCGAACGGGTCGCTCTCGCAACGCGCGGCAGCTGCCAGTTTTCCGCCCTTGCCCAAGACAGCACTGCGTTCCATGAATCTCCGCCGCGCCATTTCGAGCAAGCTTGTCTCGGTGCTGCTGTTTGCGGTGATGTCCGCACTGGTTCGCCATCTCGGGGAGACGATCCCGCTCGGGCAAGTGGTATTCTTCCGCAGTGCGTTCGCCATCATTCCGGTGATGGTCATCTATGCGTGGCGCGGCGAGCTTGGTGCGGCCCTTCGAACCGGGCGACCGCTCGGCCACGTCACGCGCGGCCTCATCGCCGTCGTCAGCATGTTCCTCAACTTCGCGGCCCTCGCCCGCCTGCCGCTGGTTGACGCCACCGCGATCTCTTTTGCGGCCCCATTTATAACCGTCGCTCTCGCGGCGCTTGTTCTCAAGGAGCCGGTGCGGGCCTATCGCTGGTCCGCCGTGGTGGTCGGATTTGGCGGCGTGCTGGTGATGCTGTGGCCCTATCTCGATGTCGGGGCGCTCGTTGCCGTGGGCTCGACCGCGAGCTCGGTCGGCGCCACCTGCGCCGTGACGGCCGCATTCACCAACGCCAGCGCCACCATCCAGACGCGACGGCTTACCAACAGCGAGACCACAGCCTCGATCGTGTTCTATTTCTCGCTGATCTGCACCGTTGCGGGTCTCGCGTCGCTGCCGTTTGCCTGGCACGCCCCCAGCGCGACCGAATTGACGGCGCTCATCTCGATCGGCGTGATCGGCGGCCTGTCGCACATTTTCCTGACCGAGAGCTACCGCTACGCCCCGGCGTCCGTGGTGGCTCCGTTCGACTATGTGGCGCTGCTGTGGGCGTTCTTCTTCGGCTACATGCTGTTTGGTGAAATTCCGAGCCGTTACGTCTATGCCGGCGCCGCAATCGTGGCAGGCTCCGGCTTATTCGTGATCTGGCGCGAACGGCCGCGCGGCCTTAAAGGTCAACCTCGTGGAAAAATGCTCTAAACCGCGGGCCGAGCCGAGGGCTGAGCCTCTGATTTTGCTATGTTTTCATGAATCAGTTCGTTTCCACAAAATGCCCCACGAAGTGAAATGGCGCAACGGGACTGCCGCCGACCGGCACCTCGGCCCGCGGCTAAGTGTTGATTTGATAGGATTTTCACGAATGAGTTCGTTTTGCCAAAATGCTTGGCGCGACCTAACACGGGTCTGGAATAGGTATTATTGTAAGGATATGCGGCTATGCCCGATATCGCTGACACCGCCGGAAATGACCCGAAGCCGTCATTCAGCCAAATCGACAAGGCGAGCCGAAATAGAGCAGACATTAGAGGCGTGCGCTCGTAGGGTTCGACCGTTGTCAAGCGGGACGATGTCGTGAGACCTGCCGTGCAATGAAGACCGTAAGGATCGCCGCGGCCCAGACCGTTGAATTTAGGGAAGACATCGAGGCGGCGGTGAACTGCGTGGCGGACGTCGCCGCACGCGCCGAAAGCGAAGGCGCCTCGCTGCTGTGTTTTCCGGAGGGCTTCCTTCAGGGGTATCTGACCGACGAGACGCCGGCACGACGAAACGCTCTGGACCTCACGTCACCCGCATTCGCGGCCGTGCTGAACCGACTCCCGAAGACCGGACCGATGATCGTCATAGGGCTGATCGAGGTGGAGGAAGGGCGATTGTTCAACACGGCTATCGTGGTGGATCGGGGCGTCCTCATCGGTCGCTATCGTAAGGCGCACCTCTTCAGCGGCGAACACATTTTCGATGCTGGAAGCAATTGCAAGGTGCGGCTCTTCGGCGGCGAAAACTGCTTCGACGCTGGAAGCGATAACCACGTCTTCGAGGTCGGTGGTCTGCGTTTCGGAATCAACATTTGCTACGACACGAACTTTCCCGAGGCGGCGCGGAAGGTAGCGGACCTCGGCGCATCCTTGATCGTGTGCCCTGCCAACAATATGTGCCACCGAAAGACGGCGGAGGCGCTGAGGAACGTGCACAATTCCGTACGGGGTGAACGATGCCGTGAAACAGGCCTTTGGCTCGTCTCTGCCGATGTGACCGGCGAGCGCGATGGGCGGATTTCCTGGGGTCCCACGGCTGTCCTAAATCCAGCCGGGGAGGTCGTGGCTCAGCTGCCTTTGGAAAAAACAGGACTGTTAGTCTTCGATATTCGGTTCTGACGAGAACCGATGCGCTTGGGGGTCTTGTGGGCAAGCGAGCGTGACCGACTCGGACGATGTCCGCGCGTGGCCATTCACGTCGTTTGCCGCAACGCAGTATGCGAACGCGATCCGGGCCATACAACAAGCCAAGACAAGACTCCGCAGAAGTGGTGGTTCGATACGACGCAAGGCGCCCTAAAACGCCTTGAACGTGATGATCGTCCGGGCGTCCAGAATGCCCGGAATGGTCTGGACCTTCTCGTTGACAAAATGGCCGATGTCGGTGCCGTGCTCGACATAGAACTTCACCAGCAGGTCGAAGTCGCCGGCGGTCGAATAGATTTCGGACGCGATCTCGGCATCGGCCAGCGCATTGGCAACCGAATAGCTTTCCTCCGGGCGGGGCGTGGCGCATTCGCTCAGCGACATTCCGGACGATACGTCACGTCGATTACCGTTTCAAAGACTGTCCGGCATTCTCCATCTTCACCTCGACCTCATTGCGCGCCCAACCTGTCAACGCCACCAGATTGGCGGCCTCTCTAGCGAATCTCATCGGCAATTCGCCGCGATAGGCCTGGGCCGCCGGACAGCTCGCGTTGCCCTGCCACGGGTGGCGCAATACGTAGCGACCCTGGAAATTCTCACGGTCATATGTCTCCTGGAACGCGATGTCCTCCGGAAACGATTTGGCGTCGTAGCGCACATGCAGACGCGTCGCGAAGACGGGCGTTCCGCCTCGCGGAAACGGCGCGGCGCTATCGTCCCCGATCCAGCGGGCACCAAGCTCGACCAACTCCTTGTTCGACAAAGGCTCGCTGGCACAGGGGTCGCACCAGCCCATGTCCCAGGCATATTCGACAAACACCGCACGCATGTTCTCACGCACGACGGCGCGATCGAACATTGCCTTGTAGAATT